>Ga0335076_10007517_pt1 | contig 10978 bp, 13 predicted proteins | sample Lox_Sample_25_FD_206717 | JGI IMG/M metagenome (GOLD analysis project Ga0335076, IMG submission 206717) | Soil microbial communities from Loxahatchee National Wildlife Refuge, Florida, United States - Lox_Sample_2.5 | ecosystem: Environmental > Terrestrial > Soil > Wetlands | place: USA...
TTGGGGGGGGTTGCATCCTGAGCATGAACGCCAGCGCAAATCGAGTCCTCTGAGAGGACGTCATGCGGGAAGAGAATGCATCGGAATCGGTGGAAAATGCGAGTAACCAGCCGAGTCTGCCGACGTGAACGTTCATATTGTTCATTCGGAAATATAAAAGATAGATTGCAGATAAATTCTGTCTTCTGGGTGCCTTCTCGTATTGCATAATTAACTTTCCGCGAGATCCACAAATGGAAGACGACGACAATCGCAAACAAGAATACTTGCTGATCGGAACGATGCCTTCAAACTCTCTCGAATACAAAAATAGTTCAACGCAACGACTCACTGCACTTTCTATTGCTTTTCGGCATCGCGATGACTGTGACTGCTGGTGCCGGTGACGGCGGGATTGACGGTGGGAAGGAGCATCTTTGCGCGATTGGACTGCTGGATTTTGGCAATAGCAAACACCACTCCAGCCGTGAATCCTAGAATAATTAGCATCGTCCCAATAATGGAGCGAACCGATGAGGACGGCGGTGACGGAAAAGAAAGTCACAGGGGCACTAAAAAAGATCATGCCGGATACCGCAACCGGCAATTTATTCAATGCACCGGCCATGCTAGTCCATCAGCACATCCCAGGAAATTGTGCGACAAACCTATATGTTGTGGAGGAGGTCACTCGGAGACACCATGCTGTGCAATAGCTAATAAACACGGCCGAGAATCCAGAAACCAAAATCGCAAAAAAGAGACGATTTCGGGTGTCGGCGGGACTGCAAGTCAGAGTCACAAACGGATCTGGGTGATACAAGTTCTGTCCAATGTTCGAGGCGCCCCAATCTTCAATAACAAAGGATGCAACCATCAAAATCGGAATGCTCAAAAGATTATTATAAAACATGGCTACAATCAGCTCAAGCAAGACGCGGGGTGGGCGACTATCCAAATCCGAAAATTGAGTGACTTTAATGCGTTTCCGCATCGACAAGACGTACGTCGCGCTCGAAAGACAATTCAACAACATCCAAATATATCCTGCATTCAAGCTTGCCAATTCCATCGCCGTCTCATGTGGTGCCCCGGCATAATTCGCAACAGCAGCAGAGATATCGGCCCAGGCACTGACCACTGAAGAGAGGACCATGAGACCGAAGGAAAGAAGGGCGATGGCCGTGACGGAGCCTCCGAACCAGAGGACTTCACCGTATGCAATGAGAATTATCGTTAGGTTTTTGAAGATTGTGTAGGTTGGGATCGAGATGTATTGGAGGGCTTTCGCGGAGGTGAAGATCATGAGGACTAAAAGGAAGGAAATGGGGGACCCTATTCTTGTCAGAATCCTGTGCCAAAGCGGGGGTTGGGGGAGTTGGGGACATTTTCGTGCTTCCTCTATACTGAATTCGCGGAAGGTTATGACGCGTGAAGACTTGGCTAGGAAAAGAGACACTAAACATACGATAGACTGGAGGGCCAACAACATGACTGTCATTTAGTAAGCTGCAATACGGCTTGAATACGATGAAGATTGAACTCTGCGCCCTACAGAGAATGAGAATGTCAGCAAAGTTGAGAAACACGCGCCAAGAACGCCAGGGGGGAGCAATACCGAGAACACATATTTGTTCGTGACAGTCATTGCCATATTCGCAAGACAATAGGCGCCAATGCTTGCAATTGCCTGAGTTGATGCAGAGGAAGACATGGCCTGGGAGACGATGCCGTTCGAGCCCCTAGATTGGAGTGCGTTATCGGATTTGTCTTCCTTCGACATTTTGACTGGCGATGGTGACGCTTGGATGCCGCCAAGAAAATATACGCCACTGCAACGCCACTGGCGACCCCGGCGTGGGAAACTCATGCAAGATTACAGTAAACAGCTGAGATGAGACTCATCCTGCACGCCCCGGCTCGTCGACTGTTTTCATTCCTCAACCCCACGACGGACTGTGGAGATAGGGGGGTTTACCGCTAAAAATAAGTGAGTTCCCGGTGAATGACACCGGTTCCGCAAAGGGATTCGGACTAGCAAAAGCTTACGATATTCGGCGGAGCTTACGGCCAGATGAGAATACTCGAAATACTGTAAGTTAGTCAGAGAGGATTTAATTGAACAGCCTTGCCGACTTAATCGGTTTCGAGGAAAACGTTGACCTTTGGGCTCTAGACAAATGCACTTTGGAATGATTGTGCAGCATGGATTTATTGGTCCAGACTTGCAAATATTTACTCTTTCTAGCCGCATCCCCCATTTGGCCCGGTCGGCGACCCTTGAAAGCAATATGGGCCCTGTTGGAAGTCTTGCATGGCGCAGAAGGTGTTGGCTGGACAGTCGGAGAATTCCCAGTGAGAGTCTTTTGGATTGGTGTCGGTGTCGGGCCGATTGAGTTGACACAACGCCTTTTGGCCCGTATTTGCACAGCAAGACGACTCGGCCGATCGATCGCAGGGAGCTCCTTCAACGACTTCGGGACAGTAAATTGGGGTGCAATGTCGTCGATACAATGGATTCCCAAACGACATGGTCCAGAAAGTGACCGTGAAAACGAGATTTAAACCTCTCATATTGATAGTGGCGGACAGTTGTTGTTGACGTACAAGCCAAACCCCACTGTTAAATATATGATCGGGCGAAAGGAATACTGATTAAGATTCCCATTAAGGGGGAGCACAATAATGCACCAAATGCTTTTCTTTGAAACCCATACTCCCATCTTTCTGAGTTGACCCAGGCCACGCTCATGAGGCAGACGGCCGAAGGCAGAAGCGGTATGTGGGATTTGAGATGGGATACCCCAAGGCACAGGAAATTATGAAACATTTTGGGAACATAGGACAGACCCAGCCAATGGAAAGGCTCAATGATTTTATCATCAGCTTTCTCTTCCAGGCTAGCAGACGGCGAGGCGACCGGCATTAAGTATTTCCTTGCGCGCTATCTGAACTCGATTACTCAAAACCCACCGGCGATCCGAACCGCTCGGTAAAGGACCACAGAAACGGAGAGGAGATAGGATGAAAACAATGGACCGTCTGCGCGGGACTGCATCCCCGTATAAAATTGCACGAAACCAGAACACGACAGAAATTGAGGTAATAAATCCAGGACTTCGGCTTTCGGTCGCTCCTGGCTTCCAGACCTCGAAACACCGGCTTCAATCCAAGCCCAATCAATACGGGGGATATTAGGACGGATCGGGTCACAAAGGTACTGGTCGGTACAGCACACCATTTCCACCAGAGATTGCTACATCGCAGGTCGTCGCCTGCCGTGCCTCTGCCTGGTGGGAAAGTTATATGTGAGATCTAAATGAAGCCTCTATCGACTGCAGTGTAATGCAAAGGTCGCCGCAAAAGGTGGGGGGCCCTTGATGATCTGATCGATCAATCCCCTCCCCACGCCCCAGCCGTCATCGCGACCGTCAACGATGCCTCCCCCCCGGCGATGGCTCGCCTCGCCCTTGTCGCTCCTCCTTCTCTCTTTCCTCCTCGTCAGCTGCTCCTGCTTCACGGCCAAAGACATGCTCTCCGCCCCCCGCTCCGGTCCCGCACTCCCGAACCAAAACGGCACGCTTGCCATCTACACTCAATCAACGTACTCCTTCGACTCCGACTCTCGCACCGGCGGCATCTATCTCCTCCCGATCTCGACCAAAACTTCTTCATCATCGTCATCATCAATCACTTCAAAGTTGATCATAAATGATACCAATGCGGGACAACCTGCCTGGCTTGATGATTCGCGGATTCTATATGTTTATACGAGCGGCGGGGAATCTTCGTTAAGAGTGTATGACCTTGACTCGGCGACGGACGAACGACTGCAAACGTTCCCCGGGGAAATTGGGAATTTAAAAACGCTGGCAATTGACAAGGACACAATTCGAATCGTGTTTTCCGCTCGCGTAACGCCTCACGGCGACATCGTCCATGCAAACGAAACAGGAACGCCCGAGGTTTTAGTCTACAATAAACTCTGGGTTCGCCACTGGGATCAATGGATAACTCATACTAAACAAACCCTCCTCACAATAAGCCTCCGCCTCAAAAATGGCAAATTCTCAATTGTGGAACATACTCCGAAGAACCTCCTCGACACAGCGGGTGAAATCCACCATTTAGAATGTCCCGTCCCTCCTTTTGGCGGCACTGAAGATTTTTCCCTTTCAAAGACACATGTCGCGTTTATCGCCAAGGATCCGCATTTAAACCCTGCTACGAATACAGCTGCACATGTCTATATTGTGTCGTTTAACGATTCGAATTATCTTGAAAAGGTTAATCGGGGTCCAGGGGCTTCGAGTTCACCGGTTTGGTCACCGGATGGGACGTACATTGCATACCTTGAAATGCGTGTGCGGGGATATGAAGCAGATCGTCTCTTGCCCTTCTGGGAATAACGGTTGATATTAGGTCGCCGGGTAATGGGTTTTAAATTCACTACCCATGAGTATTTTGCGTTGACCGAGGAGTGGGATCGTTCACCCTCTTCGATTTTGTGGTCTCAAGATGGAAAGACGCTTTACTTGACCGTCGAAGAATACGGACGAGTAAAACTTTTTGAATTACCGTTTACCCCCGGAACCAACAAAACGCATACACCGAAAGAACTCATCTCGGAACATTCATTAACGGGTGTTTTTTGGGCGGGCAAACAAGATCTCATCGTCTCTCAGACATCATTAACAGACCCGTCCATAATCCAATTCTACGACACTTCGAAACAGTCGCTTCACCGACTTTATACGCCATGGTCATCAAATCCACTTTCCCGAAAATCCGTCAGCGAATTCTGGTTCGCGGGGTACCAAGGTCGCAGAATCCATGGGTTCCTTCACGTCCCTGAAACATTTGACAAAACGAAAAAATATCCTCTGGCATTTTTAATTCATGGCGGGCCTCAGGGGGCATGGGAAGATGCGTGGAGTACGAGGTGGAATCCCGCTGTTTTTGCGAATGCAGGAAAGGACGGGTGGGTTGTTGCGGCGATTAATCCGACGGGGAGTACGGGATACGGGCAGGAATTTACCGATGCGATTCAGGGGAATTGGGGGACTAGACCCTGTACTCCCGTCTCCCTGGTTTCGTTTGGCTGGGGGTCTGATGGTAGACTTTGATTTGGAAGCTGGGTATGAATATCTTTTGGAAACGTATGATTTCATTGATGCGGAGAGGACTGTTGCCCTTGGTGCGTCGTATGGTGGTTATATGGTAATCTTATCCGATGTTTTATAACCTGACTTGAAAGGTAAATTGGATCCAGGGCCATCCACTGGGACGAAAGTTCAAGGCACTTGTTTGGTATCACCGCAGCCGCATGAAAGCGCTAAATATTAGTCACGATGGAATCTTTTCGACATTGAGTGCTTATTACGCCACGGAAGAACTCTACTTTCCCGAACACGAGGTTCGCGCCTCCCCTCTAATTTGAGCTAATGGGCAGTTTTATGGAACACCATGGGATGCGGAGTCTGTCTACCAAGATCATAATCCTGCGAACTTTATTCAGAATTGGAAGACTCCACAGCTCGTCATCCACGGATCACGAGGTCTCTCCCTCCCTCCAACACCCTCCCTGTGTGCCAACAGCTCACGTGCAGACTACCGACTAACCGAATCCGAGGGTCTATCCGCGTTCACAGCGCTACAAAAGCTGGGGTATTACCCGCTTATCGTGTGGGATTAACGGTAGTGTCCCGAGCAAATTGGTTATTTTCCCTAATGAGAATCATTGGGTTTTGAATCCGAAGAATTCGTTGAGATGGCATGAAGAAGTCATTGGGTGGATAACAAACTGGACAAGTCATCCTCATGCCTTGAAGGAACAACCTGGGCTGATAATTCAATCATAATTTATTCCAACCGCAATAACATACCATAGCATTGGAATATAAAAACAGGGACAAAATGGGTACTATTCTTTGGCCTATACAAAACCGCTGCGGGTATCGAAATTATCATTCACTTTTGAGATCTATATTTCCGTTCCTAATACTACTTTGATTGTCGTCCTTTTCGTCCTACCGCTTCCCGACTTGATTCTTCCAAGCAGACTCTACACTCTTCACCCAACCTTTGGGATCACGTTGAATCTTCTTAACCTCATACTGTTCAAAACACTCCCCCGCCTTCCGGGAAACCAATCTTATCATGTCCCGAAACCCTGGTTCTCTCGTATGCGCCCTCACACAATCCCAGATCGCACCCCAACTCTTAAGCTCAGGCAAATCTGCTGTAAAGTCAAATGCGAGGTCCTCCGAATCCGGGCGGTTATAAGCCATTCGGTAGCAATGCAAGGCATACCCATCTTTATGCACATCATCGTCGATGCGGGGTTGCGTACGACCAATATTATCAGGATAGCCGTAACGATGGTCCCCGACTACCGGAGCACCTAAAAGGAACGCTGAATGTAGACGGAGTTGATGTCTTCGTCCTGTCAACGGGGTAAACAGTACCAATACTTTCCCCGCTGACTCAAGACGGAGTAACTGTTGGAAATGTGTGATCCGGGATTCGTTTATGGACGGATGATGAGAAAGAATGTATCCCGATGTCTCGTGATCTCTTGTCTGATAAACGACGACTTTACCGTGTTCGGGGATCACTTGTTTCTGCGTCCTGTCGAAACCTCGTTTTAAATAGGCGAGTTTGATGAATGTCCCACGGATTAAGGTGGGAGATTCTTTGGTGATTGTCATTCGTGGACAGGCCGAGAGGGAAGGTGAGTACAACGGTGTCCCCGGTTTAGGTTTTATAAGCGCTAAATACTGCAAAATCAGAGTGCATTCAGATGGTAATGTTGGGCGAACATTTTTCTCGATTTCTCCATCGCGGAAAAAGCCGTTTAATCGTGGTATTATTTCTACGTTCCGTCCAAGGATCATAACTCCAGACGTATTCTTATCCAATCTCCTATCAGTTCTTTTTCCCGTCGTGAACGCGTACCTATTAACGGTTTGCAAAGGCATAAGATGGGGATGATCTCGTTCAAGCAAGTCGATGATCGTTCCTTCCCCCAGTAAACCCGGTTGGCTTAGTATCGCAGGCGGTTTATTTACGACCACCATGGTTTTATCCTCGTGAATGACATGGATTTTGAACTTTCGTTTGGCGTATGTCCAGTTGTTTGAAGGGGCTTTGCGTTCGATTTCTGTGCCATCTATTGAGCGGTAGGTTATTGTTGAAAGATCAGCCAGACCCTCGGAACGGGCATGCCGCATGAGATACCGCTTCTCTCCTTGTGGACGGGAATCATGTTTTCCGGCACTGGGGACCGGAATTCCCGATTGTTGTTTAACTGCTTCTGAAAGCGGCTTATGCGCGACGAGTCCAAGGGTATCCACTACATTCATAGACCTTTCATTCCCCATTTTCCCCTTCTTTCCCCTCCCTAGAGTCTTCTTCTTTTTCTCTTTTCTCACCAAGCTGGAGTGCTTCCTTTCCCGAGGAGCGATGTCATACTTTGCGAGCGCCTTGTCGACTAATGTCGATACCTTGGGATCCTCAGGCGACAAAGACCGTCTTTCCCTTCTTTCCTGTCTGTCATCCTGATTGCCGAGCTTACTTCGCTTGCCTCGCTGATTCCAATCGTTGGGCCGTTGGGCTTGCAGCCGTTCTTTCGGTCGACCTTCCGTGGGACGAAAAATGTACCGATATGGGTCTCTCCGCCGTAATGAGCGATTTGATTCACGATTGGCTTTCTTCTTTTTCACTTTGATTTGTTTAATGCGGAGTTTGAAGTTGGTTTTGATGGTGCGGACGGCAGGAAGCAGCAGTCCGACAGGGAAGTGAAGTTGTCGAAGGATAGGAGTTAAAGAGCGGACGGGGAGCATAGTGCCCAAAGAAAAAGGGGCGGGTTGACGATGCGGCGGTCTGCAGGACGGAGGAATTGGACTGGAGAAGCGGCCTTTCACGGCAACATGATCTCGTTCGTGAGGCGAGGCGACTCGATGGAGCTCGACTAATTTTTGCGAACGCAGATCCTCGGCACCAAAATTCCAAAGGCCAACTCCGGACCGCGTTACCAACGAATCAGATTCAAGTCATTCCATGTACGTTTCTCGACTACTATCTCGCCATGCATGCCATCTACAACAATGCAAGTCTACCCCACATCTTCTCCAATGATAACAATTACGAAACCCGTCCAATCCCAACCCCCATCCCACCTCGATTTGTGCTCGCCTTGAATGGGCCCTCCTTCCGCCGTGGCTCTTGCGTCTTTACGATCCGACACCGCTCCTCATAAACCCTTCTCAATTCCTCGACAACACCGCTCCCCGCCGGCGTCAATACCCGTCCCTTTCCCCTTGCGGGGGCCCCCGTAACTCCGAATTCCGCGATTGGGTCGGGGGTTGAAAGGGATGTTGTGGGGGGTGCTTGGAGTGGAGAGCTTTCTTGGTCTTCTGCTGATGCGGAGGATGCACGGCGTTCGCGGTCAGGGATAAGTCTTACAGATGGGCTTTTGTAGTGGGGACGGTCCTCGATGAGAAAGCGTTTTGGACCTTTATCCTTGGGGGGAGTAGGCGGAGTTTTCGTCTGGGAAGTTCGGGGGGTTGTCGGTGGTGTTGATGATGAACGAGGGGGAATAGGCGGCGGCGGGAGCGGGAGATCTTTATTATTCTGAGGGGTTCTAGGGGGGAATATTTCCTCATAGTGAGTTATAAGGTGGATCACTAAGAGTGCTGCACCGCCGCTTTGATGTGGATTCGCAAGTTGGGCATCTTGTCTTGGATCATGCGGATGGTGGAGGAGCGTCAGGGTGATTACGATAGCAAGGTTTAATGGAGTCATTTTTGTCGTTGGTTCGGCGTCAGCTACGTCTGCAACCCCGCATATGTCAACACAAATCCTAAGAAAGATGGGGATGTAAAAGGAAGGGGGAGGTGGGGGCTTTAAGCGGGAGGACCTCGCAAGAGAGACATAACAGAAGACAGGAAAACAACAACACAAGGATCCAATCTGGAAAACAACTTTTCCCTTACAAATTCCGACCGTTGATCCTCTGGAACCGATGCGAATTTGGTGAGGAGGAGGTATGTATGTGCTGGGAGAATGGGCAGAGGTAACATCGCCATATACTGCTTGATAAGGCTTGCCGCAACATGTGGGCCGTAATCGTGGAGGTCAACTGGATGGCCGCGATCATAGGCGGCAATGGCGATACTGAGGGCGTTTACGGAGGGGGAGACTCGGAAGAGTCCTTCGCAGCCCAGTCCTAACGAGCACGTCAGCTTCAATGTACACACCTTATATTTGGTGAGCGGAGAAGGGGTGATTAATGCGGACCGTCGGTGCGGATGTGTCTTATTGCGTCGGAGATGCAGCGCGGGAGACCTCGCGATCCGTCTTGACTCATGATAGTCGATAAATCGGTGCCAAAGAGTTGAGTTTTAAAAGTATTGTAGGAGGAGGGTAGAACAATATCTTCTTCATGCGAAGAATTATACAAATACACGGCCAGCGGAATGCAAAGCTACCGTAAGCCTCAATCCCCATGGACAAACTCAATCGGGGGATGATAAAAGATGGGGGAGACAGGCGACGGGGACGGTGTGCTACCTGAGTAATAGGAACATACTCGGCCAACTCAGACAGCGTCCCCACATACTTGACCTTCCTCGCAAACTTGGGGCTTACGACCCGGCCGGCAACCTCAAGCACAATCCTCGTCCAAGTCCCGCTATGAACAATAAACAACCTTCCAATCCCCTTCCGAAACTTCCTATCCAGCGATTGATATGCTTGTAGAGTCCACGCGAGAGATGGTTTATGCTGTGCCTGTCCCGCGAAGAAGATGAGGGTGTAGCGTCCCTGGACCGCGAAGTCGATGGAGGCGAGGAGGCGCGGGAGGAGCGTGTCGTAGGACACAAGGCGTGGGGAGGGGAAATGGCAGGCGCAGATGCAGATGATTTGCTGGCCTTCAAAGTCCACGCCTGAAACACGTTAGCTCACGTTACGCCGACGGTTGTAGCTCTGGGGGGGGGAGAGAACGCACCACCGGGGAAGATGATTTTGCGGACGAGTTTGTCGAGGTCGTGCGGGAGCAGGGGCAGTGCCGGAGATGCTGGCTGCGAGGCGGAGCGAGCCCGCCGCTGCAGCGGATTCTTCATCGCATCTAATGTCTTAATGCACCGTAATTCGCGGTCTAGGCCATTGCATTTGCCAGAAGACTTCGGTTCGTGGCCCGTGACGAGGCTTCAAACGCGCGCTGGTCCCGTTCGAAATCGCCGCCCGTCAGATGATTGATTGCATCTCACTGCCTAATATCTGCCCGGCCCCGGAGACCCACACCTCGAAGGGTTCCCGAGCATGACCATCAACGTAACGGTTGCGCCGTTACATTGTGGTGGCTGTTCAGCCTGAGCTAGGTACTGGCTGGGCCTTCAACGGCTGACGATGCTTTTCGTCCGGTGACAATGCCCGACGCCACATCGGTCTCTCGGCTCTCAAAACTGATCCTGTTTACGGCCTCATGACCCATAACCATTACCCTTTGTTGACTCGAAAAAATATATATTACTACGAGTGTCGTCAACGATAACCCCAGCACAGAACTAGTGACACTGCTTGCCTTCCAATTTCTCGAATCAGCATATCAGTCTACGGAGCTACGCCTTTCTTCAAAACTGGAAGAGAGTGAGGCTGATAAAAACAGTTGCCATCACAATAATAATACTTCCGACTTCTGGCTGACCAATGACAATAAGACAGACAGCATAATTAAAATCCCACCGCGAAACGGATAGACCCCAAGCTCAACGATCCGAGCTAACCATAATGACAAGGTTTGGACAAGGAGGACGATGGAATTTTTGAGCAGGACGAGGACTTGGCGGCTTTGGCTCATTTGCCTTCCGCGAACTATACTTGATCAACAGTAATGGCTCTACACACAAGCTGTTGGAAATTATGAATTTCGGATGCATAAGAGAGCCCCAGTTTGACGGCGGTCTCGAAGCCGACTTTAAACAGCATGTACTTGGCT
>Ga0335076_10007518_pt1 | contig 10978 bp, 13 predicted proteins | sample Lox_Sample_25_FD_206717 | JGI IMG/M metagenome (GOLD analysis project Ga0335076, IMG submission 206717) | Soil microbial communities from Loxahatchee National Wildlife Refuge, Florida, United States - Lox_Sample_2.5 | ecosystem: Environmental > Terrestrial > Soil > Wetlands | place: USA...
TGGCGGCGCGGGCCGTATTTTCCCGTTCACCACCAACGGCGCGATCAAGACCGGCGACGGCATGGCGCTCGCCTACCGCGCCGGCGTGCCGCTGAAGGACATGGAGTTCGTGCAGTACCACCCGACGGGGTTGCCGAGCACCGGCACGCTCCTGACCGAGGCCTGCCGGGGCGAGGGCGGCGTGCTGGTCAACAAGCACGGCCGGCGCTTCCTGCAGGACTACGGCATGGGGCCGGAAACCCCGCTCGGCAAGCCGGTATTGAAGACGATGGAGCTCGGCCCGCGCGACCGCGTGAGCCAGGCCTTCTGGCAGGAGCAGAAGAAGGGCAACATGATCGGCACGCAGTGGGGCGACGCGATGCTGCTCGACATGCGGCACCTGGGGGAAGCGAAAATCAACGAGCGGCTGCCGCTGGTGCGCGACATGTCGATCAGCTACATGGGCGTGGACCCGGTCACCGATCCGGTGCCCGTGCGCCCGGTGGTGCACTACATGATGGGCGGCATCCATACCGACATCAAGGCGGCGACGACGGTGCCGGGACTGTTCGCCGCGGGCGAATGCGCCTGCGTGAGCATCAACGGCGCGAACCGCCTGGGCTCGAACTCGCTCACCGAGCTGCTGGTATTCGGCCGGCGCGCGGCGCTGTCGGCCATCGAATATCTGCACTCGGGTGCGCGTGCGGCGGCCGAGGGCGCGCTGGCGGCGGGCGCGGACGCAGCGCAAGGGCGGGTCCGCGAGCTCATGCAGCGGACGGGCGGCGGCGAGACGGTGGCGGGGCTGCGCAAAGAGATGATGCATACGATGGAAAAGAACGCGGGCATCTACCGGACCCATGAAGGGCTCGTCGAGGCCTGCGCCAAGCTCGCCGACCTGCGCCGGCGCTACCGCGCCATCGAGCTGCACGACAAGACCAACGTCTACAACACCGACCTGCTGCAGGCGCTCGAGCTGGGCTCCATGCTCGACTGCGCCGAGGCCGTGGCGCAGAGCGCGCTGGCGCGCAAGGAGTCGCGCGGCGCGCACCAGCGCCTGGACTTCGTGGAAAGGGATGATCGGCAATTCCTCAAGCATTCGATGGCGCACTTCAATTCCAGTGCAAGCCCGAGAATCGACTATCTGGATGTCAAGATAACGAGATCGCAGCCGGGCGTGCGCGACTACTCGGGAGGCCACGAATGAGCGAGCGGCAGGTCGAAATCGAGGTATTGCGCTACAACCCCGAGACCGACAAGGAGCCGCATTTCCAGCGCTACTCGGTGAAGTGCCGCGAGGAGTGGGTGGTGCTGGACGCCCTCAACCACATCAAGGAGACCATCGATCCGACGCTGAGCTACCGCTGGTCCTGCCACATGGCGGTCTGCGGCAGCTGCGGCATGATGGTCAATGGCGAGCCGAAGCTGGCCTGCAAGAGCTTCCTGCGCGACTACCCGGGCCTGATCCGCGTGGAGCCGCTCGCGCATTTCCCGGTCGAGCGCGACCTGGTGACCGTGATCGACGATTTCGTCGCCAAGCTCGCGCGCGTCAAGCCCTACCTGATCCCGAAACCGGCGGCGCCGGAAGCGGCCACGGGCGAGTACCAGCAGACCCCGGCGCAGCTCAAGCGCTACAAGCAGTTCACGCTCTGCATCAACTGCATGCTGTGCTACGCGGCCTGCCCGGAGTACGGCCTGATCCCCGAATACATCGGACCGGCCGCGCTCTCGCTCGCCCACCGCTGGAACGAGGATTCGCGCGACGGCGGCCGCGAGCAGCGCCAGGAGGAGATCGCCGCCACCGAAGGCGTGTGGGAATGCTCGTTCGTGGGCGCCTGTTCCGAGGTGTGTCCCGAGCACGTCGACCCGGCCGCGGCGCTGCAGCAAGTCAAGATCAAGAGCACGATAGACTGGTACACGGAACACCTGATGCCATGGCGCAACAAGTAGGCCGCAAGCCGTTCGTCCGCGACGCGCGCTGGGAGTGGATCACGCGCCATCCGCGCTACCTGCGCTATCTGACGCGCGAGTTCTCGTGCCTGTTCATCGGCGCCTGGACGCTGATGCTGGTCTGCGCGATCGCGCGGCTGTCGGAAGGGCCGGAAGCCTGGGCGGCGTTCCTGGAAGGCCTGAAGAGCCCGCTCGTCGTCGCGTTCCACCTGGTCTCGCTCGCGTTCGCCGTCTATCACAGCATCACCTGGTTCCAGCTCACGCCGAAGGCGCTGCCCGTGCAGCTCGGCGAGAAGTTCCTTCCCGATGGCGTGATCTCGGGCGCGCACTTCGGCGCCTGGGCCGTGCTGTCGCTCGCGATCCTTTACCTTGCCGGAGCCTTTTGAGCATGTCGCGTTCGAACAAGCCGATCGTCTGGGGGCCCTTTGCCGCGGGCGGCACGCTCACCGCGTTCCTCACCCCGGCGCTGATCCTGCTCACGCTGCTGGCGGCGCTGGGCCATGCGCCGGACCTGCTCGCCTATGAGCGGCTGCACGCGCTCGCCGGCCACTGGATCGGCAAGGTGGCGCTCGTGGGAACGGTATTCCTGTCGCTCTGGAGCGCCGCGCACCGGCTCAGGATCACCTGCTACGACCTCGGGGCGCGCTCGGATACGCTGGTGGCGACCCTGGTCTATGCCGTGGCCCTTGCCGGGACCGGGGCGTCGATGTTCTACTTGGCACGGATTTGAAGGGAGGGAGAGCCCATGAATCCGCCGCCTGTAGCAACCCGCGAAATCGCCCGGGAAGAGCGCTTCAACGCCGTCTGGACGCGCGAGCTGAACGACGTGTTCGCCGACGTCGCCCCGTACTACGACCGCGCCAACTACGTCGCCAGCCTGGGCCTGTGGGGCTCATTCCTGCGCAAGTTCATGGAGACCGTGGACGTCAAGCCCGGCGAGCGCGTGCTCGACGTCTGCGCCGGCACCAACGCGATCGGCATCGCGCTGCTCAAGCGCGAGCCGTCGCTCGAGGTGCATGCCATCGACCGCAGCGAGGCGATGCAGGAGGTCGGCCGCCAGCGCGCCGAAGCGCTCGGGTTTCGAATCAAGAGCGTGATCGACGACGTGCACACGCTGCCGTACCCGGACAATTCGTTCGACATCGTGACGCTGCAGTTCGCCTCGCGTCACCTGCGCATCCGGCGCGTCGCCGAGGAGGTGCGCCGCGTGCTCAAGCCGGGCGGGCGCTTCTACCATAGCGACATGCTGCGGCCGGGCAATCCGGTGGTGGAGAAGCTGTACTACGCCTACCTGCGCTTCTGCCTCTGGTTCACGGGCTTCCTGTTCCGCAGCGGCCCGGCGGCGCTCAACTGCAAGAAGTACTTCATCCAGGCGCTGCAGATGTTCTATTCGCCGCGGGAGTTCACCGACCTGCTCGAGGACGTCGGCTTCCGCGACGTGACGGTGCGCACCGTGTTCAGCGGCATGCTCGGGTTTCACCGCGCGGTGAAGCCGAACGCGCGCTGAACCGCGCGCGGGTCCTCGCGGGCCTGAATGCGCGCCTGCTCGGGGAGTTCGACCGCCGCACGCTGCGCCGGCTGCGCGAATCGCTGCCGCTGCGCCTCGCGCTCGCGGTGCTCGAACCGCTGCTAGCGGCGAATGTCGCCAAGGAAATCCGCAAGGACGCGCAGGCGATCGACTGCGCGGCGAGCCTGCTCGCTGCCGGCCGCGTGCCGGAGGATGAGGACACGAGCCGCCTGCTCGCGCGGGCAAGGGAGATCGACGGCGAGTTCCTCGCCAGCGCGCGCGGCGCGCCCGTGCAGCTCGACATCCCGTATGCGCGCATCGAGCCGCTGCGCCGCAAGCGCCTCGTCCGCGGCCTGGACCTGGCCCAGCGCGTCCTCGCGGGCTGGCGCGGACGCCGCCGCATGCGCGACCTGATGCCGGCCGATGCGCTGGAACGGCGCTTGCGGGAACTGTTCCAGCTGTATTGCGAGGAGACCGCGGCACTTGCAGGAGGTGTTCGGACGACGGGGGCTCTCGCGACGCTCCGCGGGCGCGCGGCGCGCGCGCTGCTGGAGATCATGAGCGCCGAAGCCGAGCGCCTTTCCCGCGATGCGGCGCGCGCCGTGCATCGGCCGCGTTTTGCGGCGCACAAAAGAGCGTAATGCTGTAAAATTTCAAGTGTTTCCAGGAAAAGCCAAAGCACCCTTGAATGCGCGACCGGCTGGTGGCGGGCAATTGGAAGATGCACGGCAACCGGTCCGCGAACCGGGCGCTGCTCGACTCGATTCTGGCCGGCCTGGGCGCGCTGCGCGGCGCCGAGTGCGCGGTCTGCGTGCCGTTTCCCTATCTCGCCGAGATCGCGGCCCAGCTGCGGGGCAGCGCGCTTGCGCCGGGCGCGCAGAACCTGAGCGAGCATGCGCAGGGCGCCTATACGGGCGAAGTGTCGGCGGCGATGCTGGCGGAGCTCGGCTGCCGCTACGTGATCGTGGGACATTCCGAGCGGCGCCAGCTCTACGGCGAGACCGACGCGGTGGCGGCGGCGAAATTCAAGGCCGCGCGGGGGCAGGGCATCACGCCGATCCTTTGCGTGGGCGAGACGCTGGCGGAACGCGAGGGCGGCAGGACCGAAGCTGTGGTCGCGCGGCAGCTGGACGCCGCGATTTCCTTGAACGGGAAGGACGCCTTCGAGGATGCGGTCGTGGCCTACGAGCCGGTGTGGGCGATCGGCACCGGTCGCACCGCGACGCCCGAGCAGGCGCAGGCGGTGCACGCGTTCCTGCGGGCGCGACTGCCCGCGCGGACGCGGCTGCTCTATGGCGGCAGCGTGAAGAAGGAAAACGCGGCGCAACTGTTCGCGCAGCCGGACGTGGACGGCGGATTGATTGGCGGCGCCTCGCTGGTGGCGGAGGATTTCCTGGCCATCGCGGGCGCGGCGGGCAAGAGGACCTGATGCAATGGATTGGATGAACGTCGTCATCGTTCTGCACGTGCTGATCGCGCTGGTGATCATCGGGCTGGTGCTGCTGCAGCACGGCAAGGGCGCGGACATGGGCTCCGGCTTCGGCGGCGGCGCCTCGGGCAGCCTGTTCGGTGCCACGGGCTCGGCGAATTTCCTTTCGCGCGCGACCGCGGTGCTCGCGACCCTGTTCTTTCTCACCAGCCTCGGCCTGGCTTACCTCGCGACGAACAAGCCGCGTACCGGCGGCGGCGTGCTGGACGCGGTGAAGACGCAACGGAGCGCGCCGGCGCAGGAAGAGGCCGCGAAGAAGCCGCCGGTCGAGGCGCCCAAGGGCGCCGCGCCCTCGGCGCCCGCGTCGCCGGCGGAAACGCCGCCCAGCGGTTCGAAGCCGAAGGAAGTTCCGCAATGAGTTTTAGGGGATAATCCGGGGGTTCAGGCAGATCGCATGCGCCCACGTGGTGAAATTGGTAGACACGCCAGCTTGAGGGGCTGGTGGCCTAAAACGCCGTAGCAGTTCGAGTCTGCTCGTGGGCACCAACATTTGGCGGTGATCAGGGGAAACAGAAGCACATGCTCGCCGAGTACTTTCCGATCCTGCTGTTCATCCTGGTCGGCCTCGCCATCGGGGTCGCGCCGGTGGTGCTGGGCGCGATCTTCGGTCCGCACCGGCCGGACCCGGAAAAGCTCTCGCCCTACGAGTGCGGCTTCGAGGCCTTCGAGGACGCGCGCATGAAGTTCGACGTGCGCTACTACCTGGTGGCGATCCTGTTCATCCTGTTCGACCTGGAGATCGCCTTCCTTTTTCCCTGGGCGGTGGTGATCAACGAGATCGGCTTCGCGGGCTTCCTGTCGATGATGCTGTTCCTCGGCATCCTCGTGGTCGGCTTCGTCTACGAGTGGCGCAAAGGAGCGCTGGAATGGGAATAGAAGGCGTCCTGGAGCAGGGGTTCGTCACCACCACCGCCGACAAGCTCATCAACTGGACGCGCACCGGCTCGCTCTGGCCCGTGACTTTCGGCCTCGCCTGCTGCGCGATCGAGATGATGCACGCCGGCGCCTCGCGCTACGACCTGGACCGCTTCGGCATCGTGTTTCGCCCGAGCCCGCGCCAGGCCGACGTGATGATCATCGCCGGCACGCTCACCAACAAGATGGCGCCCGCGCTGCGCAAGGTCTACGACCAGATGGCCGAGCCGCGCTGGGTGATCTCGATGGGCTCCTGCGCCAACGGCGGCGGGTACTACCACTATGCCTACTCGGTGGTGCGCGGCGCCGACCGCGTGGTGCCGGTGGACATCTACGTGCCGGGCTGTCCGCCGACGGCGGAGGCGCTGCTGTACGGCATCCTGCAGCTGCAGAACAAGATCAAGCGCACCAGCACGATCGCAAGGTAGATGACGCCGAAGCTGCAGAGGCTGCACGACGCCGCGAAGAATGCCCTCGGCCCCTGGGTCATGTCGCTCGAGGAACGGCTCGGCGAGCTGACGCTGGTGGTGAGCGCGGCGAATTATCGCGAGGCGGCGCGCACGCTGCGCGACCACCCCGACCTGCGCTTCGAGCAGTGCATCGACTTGTGCGGCGTCGATTACTCGACTTACGGCGACCGGCCCTGGGAGCGCGGGCGCTTCGCCGCGGTGCTGCACCTGCTCTCGGTGACGCACAACTGGCGGCTGCGCCTGCGCGTGTTCTGCGCGGATGACGAGATGCCGATGCTCGACTCGGCGATCGAGGTCTGGCCGAGCGTGAGCTGGTTCGAGCGCGAGGCCTTCGACCTGTTCGGCATCGTCTTCGACGGCCACCCGGACCTGCGTCGCATCCTCACCGACTACGGCTTCATCGGCCACCCGTTCCGCAAGGATTTCCCGATTTCCGGCTACGTCGAGATGCGCTACGACCCGGACACCAAGCGCCTGGTCTACCAGCCGGTGACCATCGAGCCGCGCGAGGTGACGCCGCGCGTGGTGCGCGAAGAGCACTACGGCGAGGGGCGCTAGGCTTGGCCGACTGTCATGGCTGAAATTCGCAACTACACGCTGAACTTCGGGCCGCAGCATCCGGCGGCGCACGGCGTGCTGCGCCTGGTGCTGGAGCTCGACGGCGAGGTCGTGCAGCGCGCCGACCCGCACATCGGCCTGCTGCACCGGGCGACCGAGAAGCTCGCCGAAAGCCGCACCTACCTGCAGTCGCTGCCGTACATGGACCGGCTCGACTACATCTCGATGATGTGCAGCGAGCACGCCTACTGCATGGCCGTGGAGAAGCTGCTCGGCATCCAAGTGCCGATCCGCGCCCAGTACATCCGCGTGATGTTCGACGAGATCACGCGCATCCTCAATCACATTTTCGGCGTCGCCACCCTGGGCCTCGACCTGGGCGCAATGACCGTGTTCCTGTACGGCTTCCGGGAGCGCGAGGACCTGCTCGACTGCTACGAGGCGGTTTCCGGCGCGCGCATGCACGCGGCCTACTATCGGCCCGGCGGCGTGTACCGCGACCTGCCCGACGCGATGCCGCAGTACCAGGCGCAGCGCTCGCGCAACGAGCGCGCGATGCGCGAGATGAACGCCGACCGGCAGGGATCGCTGCTCGACTTCATCGAGGCCTTCACCGAACGCTTCCCGAAATGCGTCGACGACTACGAGACGCTGCTCACCGAGAACCGCATCTGGAAGCAGCGCACCGTCGGTATCGGCGTGGTGAGCCCGGAGCGCGCGCTCGCGCTCGGCTACACCGGCCCGATGCTGCGCGGCTCGGGCGTGGCCTGGGACCTGCGCAAGAAGCAGCCCTACGAGGTCTACGACAAGCTGGACTTCGACGTCGTGGTGGGCGTCAACGGCGACACCTACGATCGCTACCTGGTGCGCGTGGACGAGATGCGCCAGTCCAACCGCATCATCAGGCAGTGCGTGGACTGGCTGCGCAAGAACCCGGGGCCGGTGATCACCGACAACCACAAGATCGCGCCGCCCGCGCGCGGCGAGATGAAGGCCAACATGGAGGAGCTGATCCACCACTTCAAGCTCTTCACCGAGGGCATGCACGTGCCCGAGGGCGAGGCCTACGCCGGCGTGGAGGGCCCGAAGGGCGAATTCGGCGTGTATTTCATCTCCGACGGCGCCAACAAGCCCTACCGCATGAAGCTGCGCTCGCCGGCGTTCACGCACCTGTCGTCGATGGGCGAGCTCGCGCGCGGCCACATGCTGGCCGACGCAGTCGCCATCGTCAGCACGCTCGACATCGTGTTCGGGGAAATCGATCGATGACGCTCTCGGCCGCCGCCAAGCAGAAGATCGACCGGGAAATCGGCAAGTACCCGGCGGACCAGAAGCAGTCGGCCGTGATGAGCGCGCTCATCATCGCGCAGGACGAGCTCGGCTGGCTCTCCACCGAGACCATGGACGAGGTTGCCGGCTACCTCGGCATGGCGCCGGTCGCGGTCTACGAAGTGGCGACCTTCTACAACATGTACAACCTGCAGCCGACGGGCAAGTACAAGCTGACGATCTGCACCTGCCTGCCGTGCGGACTGCAGGGCTCGCTCGAGGCCGCCGACCACCTGAAGGCGAGGCTGGGCATCGATTTCGGCGAGACCACCGCCGACGGCCGCTTCACGCTCAAGGAAGGCGAGTGCATGGGCGCCTGCTCGATGGCGCCGGTGGTGCTCGTCAACAACAAGAAGATGCACGACTACCTGTCGAAGGAAAAGATCGACGCGCTTCTCAAGGAGCTGAAATAGCCATGGCTCTGCTCGACTACGGCCCGGACGCGATCCTCATGCAGGGGCTGGACGGACGCAACTGGCGCCTGAAGGACTACGAGGCGCGCGAGGGCTACGAGGGCCTGAAGAAGATCCTCCAGAACAAGACCAAGCCCGAGGACGTGATCGCCGAGGTCAAGAAATCGGCGCTGCGCGGCCGCGGCGGCGCCGGCTTCCCGACCGGCCTGAAGTGGTCGTTCATGCCGCGCCAGTTCCCCGGCGCGAAATACCTGGTCTGCAACTCGGACGAAGGCGAACCGGGCACCTGCAAGGACCGCGACCTGCTGCGCTACAACCCGCACATGGTCATCGAGGGCATGATCATCGCCGGCTACGCGATGGGCGCCGCGGTCGGCTACAACTACATCCACGGCGAGATCTGGGAGGTCTACGAGCAGTTCGAGCAGGCGCTGGAGGAGGCGCGCGCGGCGGGCTACCTCGGCAAGAACATCCTCGGCTCCGATTTCTCGTTCGAGCTGCACGCGCACGCGGGCTACGGCGCCTACATCTGCGGCGAGGAAACCGCGCTGCTCGATTCGCTCGAGGGCAAGAAAGGCCAGCCGCGCTTCAAGCCGCCGTTTCCGGCGAGCTTCGGCCTCTACGGCAAGCCGACCACCGTCAACAACACCGAAACCTTCGCCGCGGTCCCGTGGATCATGCGCAAGGGCGGCGACGCCTTCCTCGCGCTCGGCCGGCCGAACAATGGCGGCACCAAGCTGTTCTCGGTGACCGGGCATGTCGCGAAGCCCGGCAACTACGAGGTCAAGCTCGGCACGCCGTTCGCGAAGCTCCTGGAGATGGCGGGCGGCATGCGCGCGGGCAGGAAACTCAAGGGCGTGATTCCCGGCGGCTCGTCGATGCCGGTTCTGCCGGCCGACGTGATGATGAAGACCGACATGGACTACGACTCCATCGCCAAGGCGGGCTCGATGCTCGGCTCGGGCGCGGTCATCGTGATGGACGACAGCACCTGCATGGTGCGCGCGCTGGAGCGCCTGTCGTATTTCTATTTCGAGGAATCCTGCGGGCAGTGCACGCCCTGCCGCGAGGGCACGGGCTGGCTTTACCGGGTGGTGCACCGCATCGAGACCGGGCTGGGCCGCATGGAGGATCTCGCGCTGCTGGACGAGGTCGCCGACAACATCGCCGGCCGCACCATCTGCGCGCTCGGCGACGCCGCGGCGCTGCCGGTGAAGAGCTTCCTCAAGCATTTCCGCCACGAATTCGTGCAGCACATCGAGAGCAAGGGCTGCCGCCACGGCGCCGATGTCGAGCCCAAGTGGGGGCGGGCGGGCGCCCACAGCTCCTCGATCGCGAAGGCCGCGTAGATGCTCAAGGTCGAGATCGACGGCAGGGAAGTCGAAATACCGCACGGCTCCACGGTGATGGACGCCGCGCACAAGCTCGGCATCTTCGTGCCGCACTTCTGCTACCACAAGAAGCTCTCGATCGCGGCCAACTGCCGCATGTGCCTGGTCGAGGTCGAAAAGGCGCCCAAGCCGCTGCCGGCCTGCGCGACGCCGGTCACCGACGGCATGAAGGTGAAGACCGCCTCGGCCAACGCCAAGAAGGCGCAGAACGCGGTGATGGAGTTCCTGCTCATCAACCATCCGCTCGACTGCCCGATCTGCGACCAGGGCGGCGAGTGCCAGCTGCAGGACCTCGCGGTGGGCTACGGCGGCTCGGCCTCGCGCTTCCAGGAAGAAAAGCGCGTGGTGCTGCACAAGGACATCGGCCCGCTGGTGGCGGCCGAGGAGATGAGCCGCTGCATCCAGTGCACGCGCTGCGTGCGCTTCGGCCAGGAGGTCGCCGGCGTGATGGAGCTCGGCATGATCGGCCGCGGCGAGCACTCCGAGATCGTCGCCTTCGTCGGCAAGTCGGTCGACTCCGAGCTCTCGGGCAACATGATCGACCTGTGCCCGGTGGGCGCGCTCACCTCGAAGCCGTTCCGCTACAGCGCGCGCACCTGGGAGCTCGCGCGCCGCAAGAGCGTGTCGCCGCACGACGGCCTGGGCTCGAACCTGGTGGTGCAGGTGAAGCAGAACAAGGTGATGCGCGTATTGCCGCTCGAGAACGAGGCGATCAACGAATGCTGGCTCTCGGACAAGGAGCGCTTCTCCTACGAGGCGCTCAACTCCGAGGAGCGGCTCGCCCAGCCGATGGTGAAGCGCAACGGCCGTTGGGAGCAGACGGACTGGCAGACCGCCCTTGAATTTGCGGTAAGGGGGTTGAAGGATTTCGGGGTTTTGGGTTCACCCCATTCCACTCTTGAAGAGCTCTATCTGGCCGGAAAGCTGGGCGCGCCGGCGGATTTTCGTCTGCGCCACAGCGACTTCTCGGGCGACGGCAA
>Ga0335076_10007520_pt1 | contig 10976 bp, 12 predicted proteins | sample Lox_Sample_25_FD_206717 | JGI IMG/M metagenome (GOLD analysis project Ga0335076, IMG submission 206717) | Soil microbial communities from Loxahatchee National Wildlife Refuge, Florida, United States - Lox_Sample_2.5 | ecosystem: Environmental > Terrestrial > Soil > Wetlands | place: USA...
GGGATTCATGCGCTGGTGGTCGGGTCCCGGCGGGCCGGGCTCGCTCGACGTGATGGTGACGCCGACTCGCGTGCAGTTTTTCGGCGGCTCCGGCAACGCGATCCGCAACGTGCACGTCGGCCGCAGCTTCAACCTGTCGGGTGCCGTGCCGCGGTTAGGCGCGGACGTGCCGCAATGGCTCGGCGAGACCGTGGGCTTCTGGGACGGCGAGGCGCTCATCACGTGGACGTCGAATATCCAGGGGTGGTTCACGCATTCCAGCTGGGAGTATTCGAGCAAGCTGCAGACCGTCGAGATCTTCACGCCGCGCCTCGACCGGCAGCGCCAGCTCCTCGGACTGGAGCACGAGACGGTGTTCTACGACGCGGAGGGGCTGGTGCAGCCGATCCGCAGCGTTCGCTTCCTGCCGCGATTGGGCGACTTGAACGACGTGCCGCCCAACAATCTGACGCACTGCAATCAGACGATTTTCTCGGTGAACGGTCGGCCGACGCCGGTGGCTCCGGGTACGGTCATTCAATACCGCGTCGAGGATCTCTACGGCCGGCCCTGGGCCGCCGTGTGGGAAGAGTACTTCGAGCAGAAGATGCAGCGGCCGAAGCGCGAGGACATCTTCGACTTCGAAAAAAAGTAGGCGCGAGCGAGGACACCCGCGAGCGAGCTCGACCGGTTCGAACGGTGGGCGCGCGAGCTCGGGATCGGCGACGCGATCCGCTCCCGCGCTACTTCTTCGTCGCGAGCACGCCGTCGCCTTCGAGCTGCGTCGCAAATCCCGCGGCACGCAACCGCCGGCTCACCTCGTTCGCGAGATCGCGACCGCTCGTGAGCTTGTTCGGAGTGCCCGTGTAGTGAAAGAGCGGCGCGCCGCGCTTGAGCACTCGCGCAAGCTCGCCATAGAACGCTTGCGAGTAGAGCTCGCCGGCAATTCCGAACCGCGGTGGATCGTGCAGCACGCCGTTGAACGAATCGCTGGGCAGCGTGACTATTTCCTCCGTCACGTCAGCGTTGGTGAGCGCCAATTCGGGCGCGGCGTTCGGCGACCACGGATTCAAGCTCCGAAGCCACAGCACGTCGGCATTCTTCTCGTACGACAAAACGTGCGCCGCGTTGCCCTGCAGACACCACGCGGCGAAGTAGCCGAGACCGCCGCACGTATCGAGGATCCTCTTGCCGCGCGGCTCGATGAGCGCAACCTTGCGTTGCGCGTCTGCATGCGGCGACACACGCGCGGTCGGTAGCATTTTGATACCGTCGATTTCAAATGTCGGGGGGCCCCAATCCGTCGGTACGAGCTTGGTCAGCGACGTCGCGAATCGCGCGACCGGCTGGAAACCTCCAGTCGTCCAGTAGTAGATCGTCCGGTCTCTGCAGCGTTCGAGATAGGGGAAGCGCCGGGCTCCAACGCCCCAGCCCTCGCGATCGACCCGCACCTCGACTCTCGTAAGGTCCAAATCGAGAGAGCACTCGACGGTTGCCGCGCCCGCCCGCGCGCCCGCGAGCAGAGCGTCATGCACCTTTCGCGTAATCAGGGGCTCCATCATCGCCAGGTGCCGAACTTTGGGGACAGCGAGGGAAGAGCGCCGGAGAATCGGCCATCAGTCCGGTTCGTTCGGTATGGGCCTGCCCCTTAGCCGGAACCCACACTCACCCCGATCGCACGCCGCGCAGATGACGGCGCGCGCAAGCGCCCTTTGCCACGCACATCATTTTTGCGGCACGTCGGCCGCGAGGCCCTTTTTGCGCGCTGCCTGACGCGCCTGCTCCTCCGCGTTGCGCTTTTTCTGCGCTTCTTCGCGACGTTTCTTATCTTGTTTGTAGTTGGGCGTTTTCACGATGGACGACTCCTCTGGTCAAAACGGTCGCAAGCTTGAAGTAGATCGGGCCTTCGAGCGCGGCAGCTGTTGCCCATCAGCCCCGGGCGGCGCGAGAGACGGACACGAGCCGACCGTCGAAACGCGTTGCGTTCAGGCCTGCGACGGCGCTGCGCGCCTCTTCCGGCGTTTTCATCTCGACGAACCCGTGATTGCGCAGACGGCCCGTGTCGGGATCGCGCTTGAGCTTCACGGAGAGCACCGTGCCGAACTGGGCGAAGGTGTCGGTGAGCGTCTCCGCCGTTGCGGATGCCGGCAGGTTGCTCACGTAAAGCGAAGTGCTCATTTAGACTCCTGCGCTAGCCGCGCCCGCTGGATCCCCGTGGACAGACATTAGCCGTCCGTCTTAGTCCGGGAGAGATTCAGCCCCTGAAGGTGATGCCCACACGGAGCCACTGGCGGTTTTAGGGGCCCTGCCCTACTTGTGTCGCGACACGAGACCCATGCCGAGCATCGGCAGATACTCGAACCCATTGCCGTGGGACCAGTGAAGCAGCTCATCGAGGCGCCAGTATTCCTGTTTGTACGGCAGCCGGGGCAACGCCGTCAGGCCGAGTTGCTCCGCGCGAGTCCGGCAATCACCGACGCTGCGCATTCCAAGCTGCTCTGGTGTCACCACCATCTGCCGGCTTTTCCAACCGGCTACGTGACGAGAATCGATCATGGGTGCGACCTATCCGTGAAAAAGATCTCCGAGTGTATGCTTAAAGTAGCGACGCGCGCTTTTTTTCGGGCCGGGACTCGCATCCTTCAGCCGCGCCCGCTGCGGAATCGTAGGGACGCCGCAAGTGGCGCCCCCAAGCAAAGCGACGCTAACGCCCGTCGACGATCGGTTGAAGTCGCGCGACCTCACATACGGCGATCGAGTGTGCCACGTGCAACGCGGCCCGCTCGGACTCCGAGTGCTCGTGATTTTTGCCGAAACCCCCTTCTCGCAAATCTAGCCTCTCCATGCACCATTTCGCGGCCTGTTGTGCGGCGACTTGCAAGGGCTTGGCTTGCTCCGATCTCATTGGGCGCCTCCAGGGCAGTCCGAAAACGACATTGGGAAGCCATCGTGGCACATTGCGCGCGCATTGCACGCCCAGGTAGCGGATTTTGCGGGCGTAGCGTTATGCGCGTCACAGAAATCGGACGCGATCGCCGCGGAATCCGAGCGATGGCGCAAATCGAATTCGACATCTGACGGATGTTTACCCTGTCCGGCGGGATCGGGGACTGCCAGTACCATCGGCACGTCTGTGCGCCAACGTACGGACCGGCGGTCCGGTCCGGCCGCACTGTGGCAGTTCGTATCTCGCCCGGCCCACCAAGCTCGCTGAACGCCTTCCCGGCCGTGAATCCGTCCGCTACCAAGGCCTACGCGGCGCACCCGTACTAAAGAGGTCTCGCCATGTCTTCGGAAACCGAACAGCATGATAGGGAAGCCGCTAAACAGGAGCGGTCGCTCGAGCTCTTGACTTGCGTCGCGCCAGTATCGCGTGACGAGGTCAGAGTCTTGCTTTCGAGTGAGCTCGCACGACTCGGCCGCGACGCCAGAGTTCGCAAGTATTTGCACGTGCTCGCGACGGCGAGCGTGCGCGGCATGCTGCTGCGGCGCGCTCTTCGTGAACGTCCTTCCGCAGGGCGGGGCTGAGACATGCGGTTGCGCCCATTTTCGACGGCGTCGAAACAGCTGGCCACCGCACTCGAGAGGTGGGAGGAAGACGGCGGGCCGTCGGCAGCCGACTACCAAGTCGCGCGCGACAACGGCTCGGGCGCCGCGATGGCTGTGCTCGTCATAGGCCAACAAGCGACGCGCGCCTCGCTCTGCGCCGACGCGTTGGTCTGCGGAAATACGCGAATTGCGCTCGCTTTAGATGAAATCAGACGCATGCATTGCTCGCCCCGGAGCACGAGCCGCAGCGGTGCGAGACTCCAGTGCAGAGTCGCCCGGCCGCGCTCCGCCGACTCGGGTCATTCACTCCGCAGGTCCCGCGGCCGATTGCACTGAGCCCGCTCGACAGAGCCCCCGGGGCGGATCGTGCTAGGCTGGAACGGTCGTTGGCCCCGTCCGCGTGTCGCGAACGGGCGTCATTGGCATTGGAATTCCCGTGGCCAGCCTCCACAGTCCAACGCAAAATCATCTTTTGGCGGCAATGCCGGCCGACGAGTTCGCGCGTCTCTCTCCGCACTTGGAGCTCGTCGGGATGCCGCTCGGAGAAGTCCTCTACGAGTCGGGCGCCCGTTTGCACCATCTCTACTTCCCGACGACCTCGATCGTTTCATTGCTCTACGTGTTGGAGAACGGTGCCTCGGCAGAGATCGCCGTCGTAGGCAACGAGGGTATCCTCGGCATCTCGCTGTTCATGGGTGGAGAAACCACACCGAGCCGCGCGGTCGTACAGAGCGCAGGCTTCGGCTATCGGCTGAAGGCGCAGCTGCTAAAGGCCGAGTTCAGCCGGGGCGGCCCCGTCATGCGCTTGCTGTTGCGCTACACGCAGGCCCTGATCACGCAGATGGCGCAAACCGCTGTTTGTAACCGACACCATTCGGTGGAGCAGCAATTGTGCCGCTGGTTGCTGCTGAGTCTGGACCGGTTGTCCACTCTCGAGTTGACGATGACGCAGGAGCTGATCGCCAACATGCTCGGAGTCCGCCGCGAAGGTGTCACCGAAGCCGCGGGCAACTTGCAGCGCGCGAAAGTGATTCGCTACAGCCGCGGCCGCATCACTGTCCTCGACCGGGCGCGACTCGAGCAAGAGGCGTGCGAGTGCTACGCAGTGGTCAAGAAGGAGTTCGATCGGCTGTTGTCGGATATTCCCGCCGGTGACTCGCCCCCCCGACGCGGACAGACCTAACAGACAGCGACGGGCTGTCCCGTGGTCTCTTCAGAGCGGTTCGCAGCGGTCTCGCTCGTTCCGGTATGGGCGATCACATTCCCAAGCGTTCCCAGAATAGTCGAGATGCGCGTGCGCCGGCACCTGCACCGCGACACAGGCTGCACCTACCGCTGAATATCCGCGATTGCACTGCCATCCGAGACCCTTGGCAGCGTCAACAGAAAATCCATTCGCCGGTATCTCCACCGGCTTGCACGCATCGCCTACGGCTCGAAAGAGCCGATCGCAAGCCCAACCGACACCGTACGACGTATTCGTAGCGTATCCGTTCACGGGCACTTTGATGGCGACGCAGTTGTCTTTCGTCTCACGATATCCGCGCTCGCACGACCAACCGTTGCCGGCGACGTTCAGATACGCGTTCGAAGGTACCTGAATCTCGAGACAGGTCCGATCGTCACGTCGATATCCGCGGACACACTTCCAATCGTCGCCCGTTGAATCCAAATAGGCATTCGACGGCAGCACGATGGGAATGCAGCTGTCGACCGTGCTTTGATAACCTCGTTCGCACTCCCAGCCACGCCCATTCGTTGCGAGATGAGCATTTGCAGGCACCTCGACGCGCGCGCACGCGCCCCTCGCCTCTCGGTAGCCTCGATCACAGCTCCATCCACTGCCGTATTTCGTGGCGCTCGCATTGTCGGGCACGTGAGCGGCATTGCTTTGCGCCCGCACGGGGGCAGGGATCGCGGCGGCCAGACCCGCGAGCAGAACGAGGGCGTGGAGAAAGAGCAGTCGAACTGTGCGCATCGTCGGATCCTTTCGGCTCTTGGGCTCGTCCTTGTCTGCTCACGGTATGCGTCGGGCCGTGCGCCGTCTGTGCGGTACCGTACCCCTTACACGCGGCATTGGAATGCGGGGGGCCGGTCACGCGAGCGCTTTGGCTCCGCGGCCCGTGTTAGCCTGAGAACATGAATGATATCGAACTCGAAAAAACCATCAGACGCGCTGGCTATGACGTTCGATCGGAGGTCCCGGCCGACGGGGGCGCCTCTGCGGTCTATGCCCTTCGCGACGGTAAACGCCACACGCGATCGCACGCGACGCTTCTCGCGCTAGCGGAATATCTCGGCCTCGTCGAGCGACCCGTCCAGTTCGTCGAGGATCGCAACGCCCTGGAAACGGCGATCTCGAGGCACGCCGAAGAACGAAACCCCTTCGTGGTGCGCCGTGAGTCGTGTCGAGTCGCGCTGTTCGGACGGCACAAATATGTCGAGCTCGCCAGCGCTGCAGGCTATACCCCGGCAATGTACGAGCTGCGCACCGACGGTCTTCGGCGCATCAGTAAAGCAAATCTTCCTCCGCAAGTGGCCGCCGCTTTCGCGGCGAACGCGGCGAAAGAGTCGGTCGTCACTTCACTCGGAGGCGCTGCGGAATCGTAGGGACAGAGCAAATGCCTATTTGCTCGGCGTGAGCGCGTTCCTGTTCGAGCGGTCGGCGGACGTTGGGGACGGAACAAACCGGCTGGACGTATCATGAGAGGAACTGCATCCAGCGGGCGTGGTCGTTAGGTTACCGAATGCTCTGGGCCGGCCGTGCGTCAACATTCAACCACGATTACGCGATGACGCGCTGAAGCGATGGCGACTCGAACGCGCGGAGAATCCGATCGCGAACCCTCGGCCGAGCACGAGCCGCGCGTCGTGCTCGTGATCGACGTCGGCGGCACGCACGTGAAGGCGAAGCGCTCGAACGATTCGCAGGTGACCAAAATCGACTCGGGCAAGGATATGACCGCGGCGCGGATGGTGGAGCAGGTGCGGGCCGCGTTCGCGGGCCGCGGCTACGACGCCGTGTCGATCGGCTACCCGGGCGTCGTGGGTGGCGGCAAGCCGCTGCACGAGCCGTTCAACTTGGGCCCGGGCTGGGTCGGCTTCCACTTCGAGCACGCATTCGGTCGGCCGACGCTCGTGATCAACGACGCCGCGATGCAGGCGTGGGGCGCGTACCGCGGCGGCCGCATGTTGTTCCTGGGTCTCGGTACCGGCCTCGGCGCCGCGCTGATCGTCGACGGCGCGCTCGAGCCGATGGAGCTCGCGCACTTGCCGTACAAGAACGGCAGAACTTACGAAGACTACGCGGGCAAGGCGGGCTTGAAGCGCCTCGGCAAGAAGAAGTGGCGCGAGCACGTGACGAAGATCGTCGAACGCCTGCGCACCGCGCTCGAGGTCGACGACGTGGTCCTCGGCGGCGGCAACGCGAAATTGCTCCACGAGTTGCCCGAGGGCGTTCGCGGCGGCAGCAACGCGGACGCGTTCGCCGGTGGCGTGCGGCTCTGGCGCAATCGGCCGGCTGCGGCGACGGCGGCGCGCGCGGCGCCGTGACCGAACGCGTGCGCTACGCGCCAGGGTGGCCCGGCATCCTGCCGCGCTGGACGTCGAGCGCGAAGACCGGCGTCGGCACCGCGCTCAATCCCGGCAGCCGCATCTGGTTCACGGTGAGTCACGGCATCCTCAACGAGGTCTACTATCCGCGACTCGATCGCGCGTGCCTGCGCGACTTGGGCCTGATCATCACGGGGCCAGGCGGCTTCGTGTCCGAGGAGAAACGCGACGCGCGGAGCGTCGCGGCCTGGCATGCGCCGGGTGTGCCGGCGTTCCAGCTCACGAATACTTGCCGCGAGGGCCGCTACCGAATCGACAAGGAGATCCTGACCGATCCCCATCGCGAGACGGTGCTGCAGAGCATTTGCTTCACGCCGCTCGTCGGCGCGCTCGAAGATTACCGGCTCTACGTGCTGGTCGCGCCCCACCTGTCGAACCGCGGCGCCGGCAACACGGCCTGGGTCGGCGACTACAAGGGCATCACGATGCTGTTCGCGCGGCGCGCGGGCAACGCGCTCGCGGTCGCTTGCGTCCCGGAGTTGACGTCGGGCTCGGCCGGGTTCGTCGGAGTGTCGGACGGGTGGCAGCAGCTCATGGCGCAGCGCGCGCTGCCGATCGAGTACGAGCGCGCCGAGAACGGCAACGTCGCGCTGACCGGCGTCGTGAATCCGGCATCAGACGGCACGTTCGTGGTCGCGCTCGCGTTCGGCAGCTCGGCGGTCGAGGCCGCGCATCGCGCGCGCACGAGCCTGCTCGCGGGCTTCGAGTCCGCACGCGCAACGTACGTCGCCGAGTGGCAGGGCTGGCAGAAGCGGCTCACGGCGAGCGTCGCGGACGGCCTAACGGACGGGCGGCTCGCGAGGATCAGCGCGACCGTGCTCCGTTGCCACGAAGAGAAGCACATGCCGGGCGCGCTGATCGCGAGCCTCTCGATTCCCTGGGGCTCGACGAAGGGCGACGAAGACCTGGGCGGCTATCACCTCGTGTGGCCGCGCGACCTCGCGGAGGCGGCCGGCGGCCTCCTCGCGATCGGCGAGCGTGACAGCGCGCTGCGCGTGCTCGACTACCTCCAGTCGGTGCAGGAGGCCGACGGCTCGTGGGCGCAGAACATGTGGGTGGACGGCGAGCCGTACTGGCACGGCATCCAACTCGACGAAACCGCGTTCCCGATTCTGCTGCTCGATCTGCTGCGCCGCGAGCGGCCGCTGCCGGATCACCGCGTGCAAGGCTTCTGGTCGATGATCCGGCGGGCGGCGAGTTTCATCGTGCGCAGCGGGCCCGTCACCGCCCAGGATCGTTGGGAGGAAGATGCCGGTCTAGCGCCGTTCACCGTGGCCGTGCAGATCGCGGCGCTGCTGGTGACGGCCGAGCTCGCGGAGCGCATCGGCGAGCCTGCGATCGGCCGCTACCTGCGCGAGACGGCCGACGCGTGGAACGACCTGATCGACGACTGTCTCTACGTTCGCGGGACGCCGCTTGCGCGCACGATCGGCGTCGACGGCTACTACGTGCGCATCGCGCCGCCCGAAACGGCCGACGCGGCATCGCCCGCGAACGGCTTCGTGCCGATCAAGAACCGCCCCGCCGTCGACACGAACATGCCCGCGGTCGAGATCGTGAGCCCCGACGCGCTCGCACTCGTGCGCTTCGGCCTGCGAGCACCTGACGATCCGCGAATCGTGAACACGGTGCGCGTGCTCGACGCGCTGCTCAAGTTCGAGACCGCTCACGGCCCGGTCTGGAGACGCTACAACGGCGACGGCTACGGCGAGCACGTCGACGGCAGCGCGTTCGACGGCACAGGCATCGGCCGGCCGTGGCCCCTGCTGACCGGCGAGCGCGCGCACTACGAGCTCGCGGCCGGCCGCCCCGACGAGGCGCGCCGGCTGCTCGCGACGATCGAGGCGTGCGCGAGCGATGGCGGAATGCTACCCGAGCAGATTTGGGATGGCCCCGATCTGCCTGAGCGCGAGCTCTTCAGAGGACGGCCGTCGGGCTCCGCAATGCCGCTCGTCTGGGCGCACGCCGAGCACTTGAAGCTCCGCCGGTCACTTCGCGACGGCAAGGTCTACGACCTACCGCCCCAAACGTGGCAGCGTTACGTTGTCGAGCACACGCGTTCGAGCATCGCGCTCTGGAGGTTCAATCATCGGCTCCGCGCGATGGCGCGAGGCGTCACGCTGCGGATCGAAACGCTCGCGCCGTGCGTCGTGCACTGGAGCGCCGACGGCTGGCGCACCGTCGGGGACACGCCTTCCACGGCTAGCGGTCTCGGGGACTACTACACCGACTTGCCAACTACCGCGCTAGCGGCGGGCGACGCGGTGCTCTTCACGTTCCATTGGGTCGACGTCGATCGCTGGGAGGGCGCCGACTTCTGCGTCGAGATAACGGGCTGAGGAACGACCAGCCCGCGGGCGTTGCGGTGCGGACGGCGCGACGCTTGGCCGCTCGAGGAGACAGTTGCGCGGCTCGCGCGACGTGGACGCGACGCGGCTAGGCCTTTGCGCCCGCCGCGACGGCGATCACGATCAGCACGGCATAGTCTTGCTTGTGGCAGCCGTCGATGGGCGGCATCGGCGCCCCGGGACGTACAGGGAACGCGGCCATCTGCGCCTTGGTCGGCGAGCACGATCCCGCGCCCGCCGCGGGTGTGTAGAGCGCCGAGCGACAGCGCAAGTGAGTCACGTCATACACTGTCGCGCCGTCGAGCGCCCAGTGCTGCGTACCATCCTTGGTCATGGCGTCGACCGTCAAGACGCTGGTCGCGGCACGGCCACCCGTGACCATGTACCGACCGGGCGGCAGCGGAAACTCCGGCTTCTCCATGATCAAGCCGTGCTCTTCGAGCCACCAAGCCTTGTCGTCGAACGTCCACCTGGACGGCGCAACGCCACCCGAGGCCTTCAATTGCTCGTAGTCCTGGAGACGTACTCCACGCGGTCCCGGGTCCTGAGGCCACAGTCCCCATGTTTGCGCGTCGTTCCCGGAGCGCGCGTCTGGACTGCTCAAAGCGGCGATGTACTGCGTGGGAACGCTCCTGAAGTCGCGCAGGTCCTGCGTCGCCAGCGCGCCTCTCGATAACGCGGCGGCGGCGGCTGCGGTGCCTGAGATGAGAAACGACCGGCGAGTGAGCTCACCGCCGATGACCTCGAGCAGCGTTCGGTCCATGCCAGTGTCGAACTCGGATCGGCGTTTCATCGTGCATCCTCCTCGATCGCCCCGCGGCCTGACCCCCATCGTAACGCCCGGCTGCCGATACTTGTAGCCAACCGATCGTCAAAGCGCGATCTCGGAGCACGAAGCGCCATAGGCAAAGCAGCTGTAGCAACGATGATGACGTAACGTGATGCGCTTCGGCAGGCTCTCGGTCAGCGTGGCGCCGAGGTCGTACGAGGGGTCGTCGTCGACGAGCGTGCACGCGTAGACGCGCATGCGGCCTTCCTTCTTGATGACCATCTTCGAGAACGCGCACATGAAGGCTCGGCGGGTCTCGACGGACTGGTACGTGGTCATGCAATGCTCGGTGACCGTCGGCACCTTTGGATGCGCGCCCGGCGTGCCGAAGTCGGGAAAGCCAACGAGCGGCGTGGCGGCCGGCAGCCCGTGTGCCGCGAACAACGCGGCAAACGCCTTCGCAACGGCCGCCGCGTCCTCGCCTTTCTCGATCTGGCGGGCCACGGACACCCTGAAGCCGAGCTTGTGCAGCTCTTCGAGCGCGGCCCACGACTTGTCGAAGCTGCCGGCACCCCGACCGGAGTCGTGACGCTCACGGTCGGCGTAGTCGATGCTCACGCGGAACGCGACTGGATGTGCCTGCGCGCGAAGCTCGCCAATTTGGCGCAACCTCTTCAAGACCGGATCCGTGCCGTTCGTGAGCACCAAGCACGGCCGGA
>Ga0335076_10007521_pt1 | contig 10975 bp, 10 predicted proteins | sample Lox_Sample_25_FD_206717 | JGI IMG/M metagenome (GOLD analysis project Ga0335076, IMG submission 206717) | Soil microbial communities from Loxahatchee National Wildlife Refuge, Florida, United States - Lox_Sample_2.5 | ecosystem: Environmental > Terrestrial > Soil > Wetlands | place: USA...
GCCATCGCGCTCGCGAACGGACTGCGGCGCGGTCCAGGTCTGTGGAGCTACGACGGACAAGCCAAGATCGCCTTCTTGCCGTTGCCGCCGCACGCCTCGTATCGACGCAGCATGCTGCAGGCGCTGTATCGGCAAATGGAAGAAGCAGTCGAGCAACTGACCGCGCAAGTCGCCGAGCAGGCGGAGCAGCGCTCAGGAGCACGATTACTGATGACCCATCCGGGAGTCGGCCCGGTCACGGCGTTGGCCACGGAGGTGTTCCTGGGCGATCCGCAGCGCTTCCCGGATGGCAAGGCGCTGGCCAGCTACGTGGGACTGATTCCCCGCGAATATTCCAGCGGCGCACACCAGCGGCTCGGCGCATTGACCAAACAAGGCAGTCCGTTCCTGCGCTTTCTTTGGAATGAGGCGGCCGCGCACGCGGTGCGTCGTGATCCGGACTTGCGGCGGTTCTATCGCCGTAAGTTGGTGCAAAAAGGTCTGGGGAAATCACGCGTGGCAGCGGCTCGCAAACTGGGGATCCGTTTGTGGATCATGTTGCGCGATCAGATCGATTACGAAGAGTTCTGTCGTCGTGGACAGAAGCAATGCGGTGCCGCCTGTGCGGGGATGCCTGAAACGCGGTTTGGTGCGCATGGTCACCGTCCGGTTGATTAGGCCACCCGCCTCCCTTCTCGGAAGGGAGTTCGCAGAAGTCATCATGGTCCGCAATGACCGAAGAGATGGTTGGTGGGCAGCACCGAAACGATGAACGCGACACAGAGCCGAGCACGAGGGTGAACACACGAAGGCCAACGATCAATGCTCTTGTACACGCTACCTTACGGGTGTGTCCCGAGGAGGCCAACACCCAAGAAAAAAGCTCTTGCAACGGCCGACCTCGTTAGAGAAAACGCGTTAACCAGAGTCGGGATGAGAAGGCCGGTCTCCTGGCGGGATGCGATACGCTCCCAATGTTCGACGTGCTGAAGGCACAAAGAAAAGGAGACCGGCATGGTGCGGCGTCGCATCGCGATGGAGACCGGAACGCATTCTCCGTTGGTGAGCCGGGTGTTGACGGCGTTGGGGCACAGGGGATCGTGGCGCATGCTCAGAGAGTGCGTTTGATCGTCAAGAGCCGTCGAAAAGATGATCGCCTGGATGCGCGCACGTTAGCGCGGCTGGCGCGAGTCGATCCGGAACTGCTGAGTCCGGTGCAACATCACAGCGAGCAGGCCCAGCTACACCTGGCAGAGATCCGCGCACGCGCGGCACTGGTATCCGACATCCATGGCGTCTCGGCTAAGATCCATTTCGTTACGCAGTGGCTCGACGGCTAATCACGCCACGGTCCGGCCTTAATTCGGCGAGGGCGGAAAGCATGTATTGGCACCGGCTCGTTTAGTGATTTCCGCTCCGTGTTTGTATTACCCTCGAAGAGTGATCTATCTCACATCTCTTCCAATTGACCCGTTTCATTGTGATACGGACGCTCCGACTGCAAGTAGGGCTGCGCGGCCTTCCCAAACGAGTTCATGTGCTTTTTCGGAGCGTCGCTACACGACTGCATAGAGTTGTCTTCCATGACGAACACATTCCTGCCTTCGCAGTTCGCAATTCCCGTGAGCTTTTGCTGTCTGGATTTGACCTCAGATTTCTTCGAGTATTCGACCAAGGTCCTCAGCGTTTTTAACGAGGGTTTTGTTATTACTAGCCCCAAACGATTAAGTTTAGGCAGTGTGCTGTCTCTCAGGCTGCGTGCTCCGTCGGACAAGTGCACCGGGACCTATTTTGAAAATCGGTGCACCGCACGGGTGGTAGCAGAGCAAAAGTTTAAGGATGGAGGAGTCGGATACAAGGTCCCATTGGACGAGGCCTTACCCAACTGACAATAACGTGTACTGACTAGCGTCCTCCACCTGTTCCGCTGGTCAGCATTCCTCTAAGGCAGGGGAACCTTGTGAGGCGAGAGAAACCCCCTCTCGCCTCTTATTCATGTCACTACGAAGGAGTGGACAAATGTCGAATCAGGCTGTGGAGGCAGTTCCGATCCTAGATGAATGGAAGGCAGAAACACCGGATGGAACAACGGTTAGGTACAGCATCATTGGAACCCAAGCCTCAGGGTTCGTATATTCTGCAACGTCTTGCTCCCGTAGCCTGCGGGTGAGCGCACCGCAAGGACCGCTGAGCCGCGACCGCGTTGAAGCGTTGTTTGCAGATACGGTAAAAACCCCATGGAAGAACCACCGATTGGCTGGTGACTAGTAGCATCCGTTGGTGTAGCGAATCTCCCAGAAAAACAGTATATTCCACGCCGGGAGATAGCTCGAAGTGACCGGGCACACACAATTGTTTGTTCAAAAGATCCTTTGAATTCTTTGCTGGTAATTTCCCCAACGATGTCAGGAAACCACAACCGCACCTAATTAACCATGTGACGGACATCACCGCGTCACGCACCGCAACCACGTAATAGGGCTAGAGACGCGGGTTTGGCTTGATGCAATTCAAACAAATACCCTCTGAACCTCGCTTCAGCCTGCGCGAGCGCGCCATGGCAAAAAGTGTCCCTCACCTGACATCTCAAGACGCGTACTCCTTGGCTTTGCTCTGGTGCTTGGCGACTGGGATGCTCTTTAGCTGGTGTTGGCTCTTTTACATTGTTTATGTAGCTTTGCGTTGACAGAGGTGAGCTAAGACTATCACGTGAGTGCTGCACCGAGGAGCGTCTGACCGGGCTGTATCTCCGTTAAGTGTTTCTTGAAAAGGCCTCACGTATGAGTGAGGGAATTGATTCTACGCGACGAGGAAACGGGAGATTGCATGCGAAAGCTGCCAGAAGTCCAGCAGGCCAAGGAATTAATGACTGAGGCCATGGAGTGGTCGGCGTTCAAGTGGTTGTTCGAGAAGTCCAGGGTTCGAGAGAGCGCTGACAAAGCGAATGCCGCTCTGGACCGACTGAACCGGGTGGTTAAAGCGCAGTGGAGCGATGAGGTCAGCACAAGGTATAAGGAATTGACCGGGAAGTCGAGGTCCATACGACGCCTTGAGAAGGTCCCGGACCGATCAGCTTTAGCTGACCCTCAGATCAGTGTCCTGGTCAAAAAGGTCGCCGAAGCGGATGCTGAGGCGCAAAGCGCTAGAGCGGACGCGGAAGATACCTTCGACCAAGCAGAAAACCAGATGAGTACCGGCCTGGCGAGAGCAGGATGTCAGAAGGCGATCCGTTCCTGGGAACTCCACGAGAAAGCCATTCGCAGCGCGGAGGCCCTCACTTACTCAATTACGAAAAACCCGTCCCTCCGATAAAACCAGCTTCCCTTCATTCTTGGCGCCACCTGTATGTCTTAGGCACGTGGAGGGGCTTGACTGCGGAGGAACGAAGCCGTAGAGTCGGGTATACTGCGATGCAGTATACTGCTGTTGGCCGGATTGCCGAAACCAGAGAGCCGGAATTTCTCGGCGCCCTACAGCGCATTGAAGCCAGCGGGCCGGGCGTGCTACAGCCACAGATGAGGACAAATTGGAATCCCAGAATATAACCGGCAGCGTTCCTTTGGATCAGTCTCTATACCCTTTTCTGGCCGGTCCTGCGAGCACTGCCGACAAAATCAGCGCCGTGCAGACCGCCTTGCAAGGCGCGGAGGGAAAATTCTGGCGCGAGAATTTGGGAAAATGGGCTGCGCGCATGGTCCCCGTAGAACTGCTGGTACCAGAGGTGCATCGGGAATGGCGTCCTCTGGTCCGCGAGGCCATCCTGTTCGTGGTTTCCAAATTGTCGCCCGCGCGCCTGGCTCCCAAGATCGTGGAGCAGATGGAACTGGCACCGGAAATATCTGCCGAAATGCGCCTGCTCCGATTCATTGCAAAGGTGCCGGCGCTGCAGAAAATTGGCCAAGTGTTGGCGCGTAATCGCCAGCTACACCCGCGCTTAAGGCGAGCCCTGATCAAACTCGAAAACGGGATCTCCGATGCGTCCGCAGACGAAATATGCTCCATCATCAACCAAAAACTGCATTCGCAGATTGATACCTACGCTGTCAAACTTCGACCAACTATTCTTTCCGAAGCCAGCGTAAGTGCGGTCGTAGCCTTCTCATGGATGAACCCCAAAACGCGACAGCGCGAGCGAGGCGTTTTCAAGGTCCTGAAGCCACACATCCCAAGCTGCTACGCCGAGGAGATGAAGATCCTTGGTCAACTAACACAGCATCTCGTGCGCAAGCACAGAACTTCAGGAGTGCATCTCGACCGTTTGGCGGAAACGCTCGCCGAGATTCGCTTGCTCTTGGGGCGCGAAGTGGATTTCCCTCGCGAACAGGCGACGTTAGCTAACGCGCTAAGCGAATATCGCTCTCTCCGTGGCGTTCGTGTGCCGTTCGTGATCCCTTCGCTTTGCACCGCCACTATTACTGCACTCACATTCGAGAGCGGCAAGAAAGTCACAAACGTCAACGTAGTTCCGGCTAACCTCCGATCGAGCGTCGCGGATCGTTTAGCGAGAGCTTTATTAGCCGTTCCTGCGCTCTCGCGACAGAAGGATCCGATCTTCCATGCCGACCCGCATGCCGGAAACCTTCTGTACGACCGGCGAAAGAACGAACTCGTGATTCTGGATTGGGCTCTGACCGAACGACTCACCAGGACGCAACGCAAGAATGTGGTCCTGCTGGTCCTGATGCTCATGTTGCGCGACGCGGACGGTATGGCAAAGGCGATTGAAAAATTATGCCAGTTGCACGGTAGGGCAGAACGAACGCAGCTTTGCGCCATTCGCAAACACATTGAGCACCTGCTTGACGCGCTGCCGCTTACTCAGTTGCCCGGACCGATGATTGCCATGAGACTGCTCGACACCATCGCGCTCGAGGGCATCCACTTTCCAGCAGCTCTCCTGATGTTCAGAAAGGCTGCGTTCACGCTCGAAGGCGTTGTTCAAGACGTTGCCGGAACCAGAATGCGTCTGGACTCCTTGCTGGCCCACCATACGTTGGCGAACTGGACTGATACGGTCGCTTGCCTGTTCTCTGTGCTCTCTGCCCGGGATTGGGTCGCGCTCGATTGGAGCGCCCTGACGTTTCCGTCCCGCGTCTCCGCCAAGGCGCTTTCCCAGACCTGGCGCTGGCTTCCGGGAATTTCGCCGAACGCGGAAGCCTAGTTACATTCCAGCAAGCCTCCGCCCCGATTGGCGGAACACAAACTGGTTCACCGGGTGCGCCGCCTGCGTTTGGCGCGAGATCGGCCACGCTTCCCGCGCTGTTGTATACGCATCTTCAGTTCCTCAACTTGCCGCTTCAGTTTTTCCACTTCCTTTAGCTCTGCTTCGGTTCCCTCCGATCGTAACGTATGGCCTGCCAGAAGATTGCGCACAAATTCCAGCGGGCTTGCCACGGCGTTCTTTGCTGTTGAAAGGCGAGTGCGAACCGTTTCCTGGGCTTTCTCATACAGATCGAGCGTGTTGTCCAGGTACCAGGTCAAGAAATCGTGGGTCGCCTTATCGGAGGCTCTCACCAATTGGGTCAGAAGCTGCAAGGGCAGGGCAATCTCCCGTTCGCGCGCATTCTCCACGATGATTTGCGTGAAGATGAGGTGGGTGAGGTCCTTGCCGGACCGGCCATCAATGACACGGACGTCAGCGCCATCGCGAACCATTCGCGCGATGTCTCCGAGCCTTACGTAGCGGCTCGCGCCGGTGTCGTACAGCCTGCGGTCGCTATACTTGCGAATGAGAACATCAGGTTTTGCCATAGGGTTCTCCAAAGGCGCCGCAATTTCGCTACAGGCACAAACAGCTTGACACGTGGGTACCCCGGACGTACAGTGAACCTGATACTGCAGTGCAGTATATCCGGGAATTGTGAGGAGGATCAATCATGAAGGCGAGAGTAAAGAAAACAGCGCAAGTGGCCTCGCCCGCTAGTTTATTGACGGGCTGGGCTCGTCAAGGCGTGCAGAGCTTCGTTGCTGCCCAGAAAATCCTCATGGATCTGGCAGCCCAAGAGAACGCATTGCTGATCGGTATGGTAAAGGAGGGATTTACTAAGCCAGGGACTCGCCTTAGTGCTTCGGTCGCTGGCATCGTAGAGAAAGGCGTGGAGCATCTGGCCGCCGCGGGGAAAATCCTCTTGGACCTCGTAGCCGATGAAACCGCGCTCGCAGTCGATGGAGTGAAAGAAGGTCTGCGCCTCCCGGCCCCAGCCGGAGCTATGGCCGAAGTGGCCCGTCACAGAATAGGTACTTTCATCGATATGCAGAAAAATTTGCTGGATGCTACCGCCGACCAGGCCCATGCCGTTTCCGAATCGTATCGCGAAGGAGAAAGGCTCAGCGCCGCAGGCCACGTAACCGAACTGGCGCGGCGCGGTATCGAAGCATTCGTGGAAAACGAAAAGAAGTTTTTGGACTTGGCCGTTCAGGAAATCGGCACGGCAACCAAGGGCCACAAGCGAACTCAGAAGCCGCCCCGCGATCGCATGGACATACTGACGACAGTTGCCCGGGCAGGTGCCGAGAAATATATCGAAACGCAAAGGAAGCTCATGGACTTGGCCATCGAGCAATTGGAAGACACAGCTAAGGCGAGTCGCCAACAACTCAAGGAGAGAGCGCGTAAGGAAGCGCTGCCGTCCTTCCGGGAGTTAACCGAAAAGAGTATGAAGAACTTTGTGTCCGCCGAAAAATCGTTGCTGGATCTGGCAACGAAACCGATGAAGAAGCCCGCTGGCGAAGCTATTCGGAAGGCGCCGCGTCATGCACGAACCCGTCGTTCCGCCAAGAAGCACGCAACCGGAATGGGAGCTGCCGTAGCGCATTCCTCCTAACATCGAATGACGGCGGTCCAGGTCTGTCCATCGATCCTTCACCCTTGGACTGCCGTCAATAGCCTTCGGTTCAGAATACATAACCTATTAGTACCAGTCCGTCCGGACGTCTTGCGCCGTGTAATACCAACGGTATACTTGTGGGCATATGGGCATCGCCTGGACGGAGCCCCTGAAAGACGCATGAAACTACACTAAAGAAGCACGAATCTACACAATTTCCTGTCTGGTGTCGGCCAACACGAAGGGTAGACTCATGTGCAGATGAAATCGCCTCGACGCAAACCCCTAGAAGAGCGTCAATCTACACAATTTCCTGTCTGGCAAGAGTGGCTTGCCGGTGTTGAATTGGCGTTTCTACAGGTCTCCCCCATTTATTGGGGCTACGGAATCCCTCACGGGGACGGGTCCGCCGTAGTGCTCGTTCCCGGCTTTCTTGGCACGGACCTTTACTTAACGCAGTTTGCCATTTGGCTGCGGCGAATTGGCTACAAAGCTTTCTATTCTGGGATTCCGCTCAATGCGGATTGTCCCAATCTGTTAATTCGACGAAATCTGAACGACGCCATTGAAAAAGCCAACGCCTACACGAAGGAAAAAATTCATCTAATCGGTCACAGTCTCGGTGGTTCGTTGGCGGTCGCCGCCGCTGCTCAGATGCCCGAGCGCATTGCTTCGGTGATTACACTGGGCGCGCCCATCCGCGGCATCGGGGCTCGCGCTTCGGTGATGAGCGCCGCCGACATGGTGCGCAAACAAATTCTGGAACGGCATGGCCGCGGCGTTCTGCCGAATTGCTACACGGCGAGATGCACTTGCGATTTTGTGGAGTCCCTGAAAAGTCAATTACCAAAATCAATTCGCCAGACGGCAATTTATACGAAGAAAGATGGAATCCTGGACTGGCGCGTGTGCCAGACAGGCAATCGCCGTGTCGACGTCGAGGTTTCTGCAACCCACATCGGCATGGTCTTCAGTCCTCTCGTCTATAGCGTTGTGGCCCGTCGTTTGGCAGGCCAATAAACACCATCGCTGTTTAGCACCCAAAAACTGCGCCTATCCATCATTCCTTGTTCGCTCCTCCTCGTACAGTTCCGCAATCTGTTTGGAGTAGCGCTGCTCAATCGCCTTGCGGCGAACCTTCAAGGTCGGTGTCAAGGTTCCATCGTCAGCATTGAATTCGTGCGGCACGAGCAGGATCTTTTTTATCCTTTCGTGCCTTCCAAGGTTGCGGTTCACACGGTCAACGATGTCACCATAGAGAGCCTTGATTCTCGAGTGAGCGATCAATTCTTCTCGCGAAGCACAAAACACATGATTGGACCGTGCCCAATCTTCCAGCAAAGCAAACTGGGGTGAGATCAGCACAGAGGGGTATTTCCGCCGATCGCCCACTACTACGGCGGATCCCACCAGAGAGTGCAGCTTCAGAGAATTCTCGATCGGTTGTGGTGCCACAAATTTTCCGCCCGATGTTTTTAGAAGATCTTTCTTACGGTCAGTTACGAGAAGAAACCCATCCTCATCTAAGTGGCCGATGTCCCCAGTCTTGAACCAGTCATCTTCAAACGCATTCCTGGTCTCTTCTGGCTTGTTCCAGTAACCATGGAACACCGAAGGGCCGCGCACCAGAATTTCTGAGTCTCCCGCAATCCGAACTTCAACATTGGCTAATGGACGGCCAACCGCTCCCAACTTGTGGGCCCGCGGCGAGTTCAGGGCGATCACCGGCGACGTCTCTGTCAGTCCGTAACCTTCGTAAATACAGATTCCGATCGTCGCAAACCACTCCGCTAATTCTCTGCCCAACGGCGCTCCACCTGACACGAAGAACTCAACATTTCCCCCAAGTCTAGCGCGCACCTTCGAATACACCACTCTATTGGCTAGTTTCCAGTCCGGTGAGTTGGGTACTTTACCAGCAAGAATCTCTCGCATATGCCGTCGACCCACGAAAAGCGCCCACCGATAAATCGCTTGCTTTGAAAATGTCTTAGCGCTCTGTTCCACTTGGTTGTAAAGCTTTTCATAGACGCGCGGAACTGCCACCAGAATGTGCGGCTTCACCTCTATAAGTGCCTGCGTTAAATTTTCGATAAACGGGCAATAGGCTAGAGTCACGCCTCGGTAGAGCAATGCCAAATCGACATGACGCGCGGTGACGTGGGATAACGGCAAAAAAGAAATACTGATTTGTCCAGGGCCGACCTGAAAATCATCGAGCGAATGCTGCATGTTCGACGTCAGGTTCCCATGAGTCAGCTGCACACCCTTCGCGATTCCGGTGGTGCCCGATGTGTAAATGATGGATGCTAGATCGTTCGAAGTCACCGTGGTTCGCGGAGCGTGCAGATTCAACTGATGACCCGTGGTTGTCTCTCGCATCAAGACCGGCATGGACGCCGCTTCCGAAGTCTCGATCTCGTCCATAACTACAAGGTGCTCCACGGCGGTCTGATCTTTGATGGAAAGGACTTTCTCCAGCTGCTCTACCGTTGACACCACAACGACTCTTGCTGCCGAATCGCTCAGAATGTGAGCGACTTGTTGTGCCGTCAGCGTCGAGTAGATCGGTACGACTACTGCTCCCAGTTGGAGACACGCGAAATCGCTGATGGCCCACTCTGGCCGGTTTTCACCTAAGATGGCTACCCGATCGCCTTTGCTGATTTCCCATCGGCGCAGCGCTCGTACCATGTTCGCTACATAACGGCAAAGCTCATCGGAGCTGATTGCAACCCATCGAGTCCGATCGCGCACCATCATGACGCGATCCAGTCCGCGCTCCACAATTGCAGAGAAGATGTCGTTCAGGGTATCCGGTTTCATGGTTTGGCAGGGCTCCTAACCTCCCCAGGGTGAGAGCGGACGGCCAGTCCATTTTCTGATCGTGTTCTGCGCTTTGAAGAGGCTGGGTTTGCTGCTATAGACGGCCCCAGCGCCAAGTGGGGCCGATCGTAAACCTGACGTAGTTCTGTCGGTTGGTCAGGAGGTTAGAGAAAAGGTGTGTATTTACCCAGTCCACAGTAAACCGGAAACCGACTCGCCGGGACAGATTCAGGTCGAAGCCACCACCCAGGCCAACGAACCACGTGGTGTCGCTTTGCTGAGACTTGGGGACGGGAATCTGCAATGCCTCGAATACTTGGCCAAGTCCGGGAGGAAAGGTGAGATTTGCGGACTCATGAATCGCACCTAGCCCCGGACGAGCAAGGAACGTGATCTTCGTCCACCTGCGGATATAAAACTGCGGACCCGCAGCGAAGGTATAAGTGGTGGATTTGAACGGAACGGTTACTGCGCTCGGTGGGGGCACCAATGTCGGGTACTGCTGGTGAGCAGCCGTAAGGGTGGGCGCGTAGACAGTCTCGCTCCCGTTGATCGTGCCTCCGCCGCTGATAATTGCGTTTCCGCTGGCACTGAAATCTGCGCCTAGCCCGAGCCACGGCTTTACCGTGACTCCAAAATCGGTATCGAAGCCACGCTGCGTCAGGTTCCGGGCAGGGCTGATCATGTAATCAAAGCCGGTATATAACGTGTAACGGTTGATTTCGACGTCTTGCCCCATGGCGGGAAGAGAAATCAAGATCGCAAAGGTACAAAGAAGCAGAGTTTCAGCAACTGCCACCCTTGCTGGGAGCAGGGATCGGAACCCTCTCATTTGGCACCTCTGATGTCTCTCAGTTCTTGCTGAGGGTTGCTATGTCGTTCTACTGCGCGGGCGTGGCTGTTGCGGCGTCCTTACAGTGTAGGGACACTTTCGGACCAAAATGAAACATTTTGCAGTGACGCTTGTCACTGTTCTTTAACAGTCTTTAACGTCGGGTCACTACCAAAGTATCCTTGCCATCCTGAATACCCGCTCTTTGCCCATGGCTGGCTTACACAGGCAAGGCCGTCTTGCAGTTTCTTCCCGTGAATCGTCTAAGCCTTCCATACTTTCTGATTCTCTTTGTCGTGGAGGTATTCGCCGATTCAGTGTTTTTCCTGATGGCAGCAAATAGGATCCGTTCGAATTCGCAGGTGTAATGCGAGCGGCCCGTAAGGCGTTGTACTGTCCACACGGTTTCGCTATTCAGCCCATATCCAAAAAGTGGCGCGATAAACAAACTGTTGTCCGTTCCTTGATAGTCTGGCTCGGTTCCTAGAATGACGATGTCTATCTCTCGCTC
>Ga0335076_10007522_pt1 | contig 10975 bp, 12 predicted proteins | sample Lox_Sample_25_FD_206717 | JGI IMG/M metagenome (GOLD analysis project Ga0335076, IMG submission 206717) | Soil microbial communities from Loxahatchee National Wildlife Refuge, Florida, United States - Lox_Sample_2.5 | ecosystem: Environmental > Terrestrial > Soil > Wetlands | place: USA...
GTGAACGCGCCGCGCGCACCGGCGAGCAGCTTGAGCAACTGGTACTGCGCACTGTTGGTGTCCTGATACTCGTCGACGAGCAGGTAGCGCAGGCGTTCCTGCCACGCCGCGCGCACGTCCGCATCAGACTGCAGGAGCGCAAGAGGCAAGCGGATGAGATCGTCGAAATCCACGGCGTTGAACGCAGCGAGACGCTTCTGGTAACGCGCATAGATCGCCGCGGCATCGGCCTCGCGCGCGCTGCGCGCCGCGGCGAGTGCCTGCTCCGGAGCCAGTCCGTTGTTCTTCGCCGTCGACACGAGCTGGCGCAGCGCGTGCAGTTGATCGGGCTTCAGGCCGGCAGGGGCGAGATCCTTGATCATGGCGGCGCTGTCGTCGGCGTCGAACACGGAAAACCCGCGCTTGAATCCGAAGCGGGCGTGCTCGGTCTGCAAGAACCTCAATCCGAGCGCGTGGAACGTGCAGATCGTGATCGCGTCCGCGGCATCGCCCTTGAGTAAGCGCCGCGCTCGCTCGCGCATCTCGCGCGCCGCCTTGTTGGTGAAGGTGATCGCCGCGATTCTGCCGGGCGCAAGATGCCGCCGCGCGACCAGATGCGCGATCTTCTCGGTAATGACACGTGTCTTGCCGGAACCGGCGCCAGCGAGCACGAGCAGCGGGCCGTCGCAATATTCGACCGCCGCGCGTTGTTGCGGATTGAGCTTCATCGGGATGCAATCGAAGATCGCGCATTGTGCCTGCGCGCCGCGCGCGTCGCCAGCCTCAGCGCGCGATGTCGCCGCTCGCCCGTCCGTCGTTTCCTATGCAAAGGTGCGGCAGCCCCAGTTCGCGCAGGTAGTCGCCGCCGCGCGCCATTCCCATGAGCATGGCCAGCGTCGCCGCCGCACCCGCGACGAGACACGAGTCGGCCACGACGCTCACGCTGGCGAAGCTCGCGACCGGCTGTCCGGTTCGAGGATCGACGATGTGCGAATAGCGCCGGCCATCGACGATGAGTGCACGCTCATAGTCGCCGCTGGTGGCCAGGCCGCCGCGCGCAAGCTCGATGCGCGCTGCCGCGCGGTCCGTGGCCTGCGGTGCCTTGATGCCGACGATCCAGGGCGTGCCGTCGGGATGCGGGCCGATCAACGCGAGATCGCCGCCGAGGTCCACGACGCCGGCCTTCACGCCGGCCGCACGGCACAGCTCCGCGCAGCGATCCGCCGCGTACTCCTTGACGATGCCGCCGAGGTCGAAACGCACGCCCGCCAGCGGCAGCCGCAAGTGGGGGCGTTGCCATTCGATGCGTTGCCACCCGGTCAGCCGCAGCGCCGCGGCAACTTCGTCGGCGGCCGGCACCCGACCGCCCGGTGCATCCCACAACCGGGTCAACCGGCCTGCCGTGATGTCGAACAAGCCGTCGCTCTGGCGATGGAGTTCTGCGGCGAAGTCGAGCAGGTTCGCGGTTTCCGCGTCGACTTCGATGGGCTCGCCCGCGGTCGCGCACAACGTCGCGAGCAGGCTGTCGTCGCGGTAGTGCGAATACTTGCGGTCGAGCCGGTCAACTTCTGCGAATACCAGGGCGCGCGCAGTGCGCGCGACGGACTCGTCGTCCGCCTCCAGGTGCAGGGCGCACGGACAGCCCATGCCGGAGAATTCGAAGACGTGCGCGGACATCACCGGCGCAGTGTCGCACGCGTCAGTCGAAGTGGAAATCCAGTCCTGCGTAGACGCGCGTGTAGCTCACGATCGCCGGATCCGGCACGCCGGAACTGCCCAGGGCATAGCTCGTCGAGGAGTGATAGCGCTCGGCGCCCGCGGTCACTTCCCAGTGGCCAATGCGCTTGCGCACATTGAGGTTGGCGGCGAGCGCGCCGAAGGCGCCGAGCCGGTAGTCGCTGGAGAAATAGGGTCCGCCGCTGTCGGCGGCGAAGAAAGGTGCGTAGAAGCGCGCGCTGTCCTGCGCGTAGTAGCGCAGCCCGGGAACGAGCTGCCAGTCGCCGCCCACGCGCTGGTACCAGGAAACCTCCAGCGCGAGGGAGTGCTGGCCCCAGCTGTTTGCGGCGACGCGCGTGTCGGCATGCAACGCGGCATCGGCGTTGAGCGCATAGCGGTAGCGCACCAGCCAGGCGCCTTCCGTGCGCTTTTCCGGGCGCGTATCCGGAAGCTGCACGTCGCCGACCGTCGCGAGCTTGTACGGATCCGACAGGTAGCCGGTCTGGTAATTGATCTGGATGCCACTCTCGACGACGGACGCTTTGTTCAGAACCCAGGTCAGTCCGCCGAAGCCGGACAAGGTGTTCTTCTGGGCTCTGGAAATGCGGTCGTACAGTTCCGCGTCGGTCGGCCGGATGAGGTCGTGCGAGAAGCTGCCGCCGCAGGCGAGCGTCACTGCGACGTTGAGCGGCATGCTGTGCTCGGCACCGATGGCCGTGGCGTGGTAATCACGCTCCGCCGAGTAGGATGCATTCACCGACGTGGTGTCGTTTGCCCCGGCGTCGTGCGTCACGGCGGCCTGCACGGCACTGCGGTGGTCGCGGATGGTGGCGCCGCTCAGCACCTGGACGGGCTTGTTGCCCGGACCGGGAACCAGATACCACGGCGAAGAACCGCTCATCACCTCGTGCGTGGCGTTCACGTCGAGCGTGTTGCGGCCGCCGACGCCGGTGTCGAGGGCAAACTGCTGCGAGTCGACGTGATAGCGCTCGGGACTGCCGATCACCGGCTGGCCGGAGAAGGCATCCTCGTCGTAAACGTTGAAGCGGTAGCCGACGCTCTGCGCCGAGCCGGTTTCGTCCGCCTGCACGCTCTTCTGGCCGCCGAGTGCGGCGGAGGCAGCCAGCAACAACGTCAGCGAGGATGAAGGGCGCTTCGCTGCGTTCATCAATTGCAACCGCAGCCGCCGCCGGCCGCGCCGATCTCGCCGGACGTGCCCTCCTTGCTGAAATGCGCGTGCTGTGTCATTGCCGCCTGCAGGGGATCGGGGTCCCAGCGCATGTCCCAGCGCGCCAGCCGACCGCGCTCCCAGGGCTGCACGGGTTGCGTGGCGCAGCCGGCCAGCAGCAGCGCGATGACAATCGATGCAAGAGCGCGGCGCGGGTCAGGACGCATGCGCGGGTTGTCCGATGAGCGCATCGATCTCGCGCCTGAGCGCGTCGATGTCGGCGGGCTCGAAGCCGATGTGGCGCTGGCGCACGACGCCGTCGCGATCGATCAGGTAGGACGACGGCATGCCACTCAGGCCGAAGGCCTTCGCGATGTCGCCTTGTGGATTTTGCAGAGTCGTATACTTCACCGGATGCTCGCGCAGGAATGCCTTGGCATCTGCCGCTTCCTCGTCGAGGTTGATTGCCAGAATAGCGAAATCGGCGGCGGGCAGGCCCGCGCGCAGCTTGTCGTACAGTGGCAGCGACTGCCGGCACGGGCCGCACCACGAAGCCCAGAAGTCCACCAGCACGACCTTGCCGCGGTAGTCGGCCAGCGCGATCTGCTGCTGGGAATCGAGCGTGGTCAGGCGGAAACCCGGCGCAGGTGCGCCGGGTTCGACCGCGATGGCCAGGGTCGCCGCCAGTGGCGCCAGCGCGCCGAGCAGGAATCTGCAGAGGTTCATGCGCACCGGCGCCATCCCGTCACGGCGTGCACGGATAGCCGCTGATGCCGGCGAGGCGGGTGATGGACATGCTGCCGCTGTAGTTGTTGCTGGAATCCAGCGTGCCATAGTTGGGGATGGTGGACGACCACGACACGGTGCCGTTGTTGCAGTCGGTGAAGGTGAAGGTCATGTTGCCCCACAGGGTCTGCACGCGGTCATCCGCGACGTAGTTGGGCGGGAACTTGGCGCCGCTGTAGATGGCGGCGGGAATCGTGGTGGTGTTGGAGGTGCTGTCGAAGGTGCCCTGGCCGTAGACCCACTGCGGAGCGCCGTCGGGGGTGAACACGAACCAGATGGCGACGAACACATTGGGATCGTAGGTCTGGATGAGGAAGCCCTGGCCGGACTGCTGCGGGTTGTACCAGGCGCCGCTGGTCTTGCCGTTGATCGTGACCGGCGGCGGCGCCGCGGACTTGACGGTGATCACGCCGCTCATGCCGATGCCGCCGGGGCCGCCGTGTTCCGAGCAGTAGAACGGCACCGTTCCGGCGGTGTTGAAGGTCCGGGAGAAGGTCCAGGCGCTCGAGGACGGACTGCCATTGGTGAAAGAATTGTCGTCGGCCACGACGTTGTGGAAGCCGCCGCCATTCTTGAACATCACCGTGTCGCCGGCATTGATCGTCAGGGTTTTTGGCGAGAAATTGTTGCCGCCGACTCCGGCCGTGACCGTGAACGTGGCCGCGTGGACGGATGCGCAGACGGATGCACTGGACAGGATCAGCAGCAGAAGCGCTGCGGCGTGCGACAACTTGAACATGGCGAAGCCTCCGGAGTTGGCGTAGGGCGCGGCGAGCGAATCTGGCACGCAAACCGGACTCAGTCTGTGACGCGCGCTGCGATACTGGAATATACGGACCGGCGCACCCGCGCGTCGTCGGCGTTTCGGCAGGGAACGGAGCCTGTCCAAAGTCGGTAACGCGGCACCCCCGAAACCGATGACGTAGACTGCGCATCCGCGACGCACGGCGAGACAGGCATGGCCAAGCTCTATTTCTACTATTCGGCGATGAATGCTGGCAAGACCACGACCCTGTTGCAGAGCGCCCACAACTACCGCGAACGCGGCATGCGCACGTTGATCCTGACGCCGCAACTCGACGACCGGCATGGCCGCGGGGTCATTTCCTCGCGCATCGGCCTGAAGGCCCACGGAGTCGCGTTCGCGCGCGACGACGATCTGCTGCACGCCGCGAATGTCGATGTGGCGGCGAACGGTCCGCTGCACTGCGTGCTGGTGGACGAGGCGCAGTTTCTCACCCGCGCCCAGGTCTGGCAGCTCAGCGACATCGTCGATCTGTTGGGCATCCCCGTGCTGGCCTACGGACTGCGTACCGACTTTCGCGGCGAGTTGTTCGAGGGCAGCCAGTACCTGCTCGCGTGGGCGGACGAACTCGTGGAGATCAAGACGATCTGCCACAGCGGCAAGAAGGCCACGATGGTCGTGCGTGTGGACGACAAGGGGCGCGCGGTCGTCGACGGTCCGCAGGTCGAGATCGGCGGCAACGAACGCTATGTGTCCGTCAGTCGCGCCGAGTTCAAGAAGATCACGGCCGGTGAAGGCCGCATCGAGCTCAGGCAGCCGGGGTTGCCGCTGCCAGCCGCAAGGCCCAAACCCTAGTGCTGGCAGTGCGGACAGTAGAACGTGCTGCGCTGCCCGAGCGTCACCGCGCGTACGCGCGACGCGCACACCTTGCAGGGTTCGCCCTCGCGGCCGTAGACGAAGAGTTCCTGCTCGAAGTACCCCGGCTCTCCGTCCGGACGCAGGAAATCGCGCAGGGTCGTCCCGCCGCGGCGGATCGCGCCAGCGAGAATGCGTTTGACCTCCAGCGCCAGCCGTTCGTAGCGGCTGCGTGACACGGAGCCGGCCGGCCGGCGCGGATGGATTCCGGCGGCGAACAATGCCTCGGCCGCATAGATGTTGCCGACGCCGACGACGACCTTCTGATCCATCAGGAAGGTCTTGACCGCAGCGGTGCGACCGCGCGCCGCGCGCCACAGATACGCGCCGTCGAACACGGCGGAGAGCGGCTCCGGACCGAGGTCGGCAAGCAGCGGATGGACCGTGCCGGGCTTCTGCCAGAGCAGGCAGCCGAAGCGGCGCGGGTCGGTGAAACGCAGGATGCGTCCGGAATCCAGCCGCCAGTCGTAGTGATCGTGCGCCCCGGGTTGCGGTGCGTCGGCGAGCACGCGCAATGACCCGGACATGCCAAGGTGCATCACGGCGCTGCCGGCCGGGGTGTGCACCAGCAGATACTTCGCGCGCCGCTCGACGCGCTCGATCCGCTGCCCCGGCAGCAGGCGCCGCACCGCCGGCGCAATCGGCCAGCGCAGGCGCGGCTGGCGGATGACGAGGTCGAGCACACGCCGGCCCTCCAGGTGGGGGGCGATTCCGCGGCGGGCAGTCTCTACTTCGGGCAGTTCAGGCATCTGCTATCGCGCCGGAAGGGATTTGGGATCGGCCACTTCGCTCTCCGGAGCCTCCAGCAGCCGCGCACTGAAGCGGTCGCGAACGCGAAACAACTCGCCGCCGACGCGCACATAGCGGTCATGTTCGATGGGGTCTTCATCACCGATCTCAATCGTCACGCGGTCGAAAACGACGACGATGGACGCTGGCGCGAGACCCAGGCGCGCGGGATCGTGCTCCCCGTCAGCCAGGCGCAACCGGATGGGCGCCCCGGAGACGGCCAGCAGGCGGCGCACCGCAGCCGGATCGGCGGGCGCGTCGTACGGTGCGCGCATGTGCCAGCCGTCGTCGCTGCGTTCGAAACGCCGCGTCGTGCAGGTGTTGCAGCGCACCTCGATGTGGCGGATGGTCTGCGGGTCGAGCCGCGTCAACGGCTGCGGGGCCTGCGTGCGCTCATGCGCGATCTGCGCCGCCACGCCGAGGGCCAGCAGCACCACCGTCGTCAGCAGCGCCAGGACCGAGCGGGTGCGCCGTCGCATTGGCGTGCGGCTCAGGCGCGCCGCCGGCGCCAGTAGATCAGCGCTCCGGCCGCGAGCAGCAGGCCCGGCAGGCCGAGCAGGAACGTGAAAGCGAGGACGCCGAGCGCGCCCTGGCCGAGTGCGAGTTGGCGATCGGGCGCGCTCCTGTCCGCGATCTCGATCAGGCTGTCGTCGCGCAGCAGCCAGTCGAATACGCGCTGGCCGAATTCGCGGTTGCCACCGTTGCCGAGAAAGGCGTTGGAGAGAAAATCGCCGTCGCCGATGACGACCGCGCGCTGCTCGTGCTTCGCTGGGCTCGGGCTCAGCCGGGTCAGCGCGAAGCCGAGATCGAGTGGTCCCGGGACCTCGCCCCTGGATGCATCGAAACTGATCGTCGTCGTGTCGCCCTGTTTCGGGATCGCCCCGGTCTCGGTCCAGGATTTTTCCGTCGTGCGCAGCAGGGAAATCTGCTCCCAGTTTGCGCCGACCACCCTGGCCAGCGCCGCCGCCTGTGGAAACAGCGTGGTGAGATTGAAGTCACGCGCGATCGGGCTTTGTGGATAAGTGGAAATAGCGATGAAGCTCGGGTCGCCGATGCCGAACGCGGCACCGGCGCCGTCCACGGCGACGCCGGGGAGCACGCGCACGGACAGCGATTTCGCGAGCGGATCGAGTCCGGCGCTTTCGCCCGGCTCGGTGAGCCAGAGCAGGTTGCCGCCGCGGTCGACGTAGTCCACCAGCTCCTGCACCACGAGCGGCGCGATGACCGCGCGCGGTCCGGCGACGACGACGGCATCCACGTTGTCCGGAATGTGCGCGTCGCCGCTGAGCGCGAGCGGAATCGCGCGCACGCCGCCGTCCCTGAGCAGTGCACCGAAGTGGCCGAGATCGGCGTTCGCTTCGCCATCGGGCTTGCGCTCGCCGTCGCCGGCCAGGAACGCGACGAGGCGCTCACGCGCCCGCGCCAGCCGCTCGAGCGCGTTGTCGAGTTCACGCTCGGTGAGCACCTTGAGCTGCTCGCGTCGTCCCTTGTAGGTGATCACGAGTTCGCCGTTGACCTGGATGCCCGCCTCACGCGTCGCCGCGGGGTCCGCGTCCGGGTCGACGAAGTGCAGCGAGAGGTCGGCCTTGCAGCGCTGGTAGCGCGCGATGAAGTCCACGATCGCGCCGCGCAGCTGATTGTCGCGCGGCGCGTACGAGATCACGGTCACGGGCGCGTCGAGGCGCGCGAGCAATGCCTCGCTGTGCGCATCCAGGCTCGCGCGCCGACCGTAGCTGAAGTCGTGCTGCAGGGCAAAACGGGTACTGAGGAAAGCGAGCAGGACTGCCGCGGCGAAGACGAGCGCAGCGAACAGCCAGTCGGCGAGGCGCGTGCGCAGACTCATCCGCGCATCCGCAGCGAACGCAGCCGGTGCGCGGCCAGGGTCAGGGCCACCGCGGTGACCAGCACGAAGTACACGATGTCGATCGTCGAGGCGATGCCGTGCAGGAACGGTTCGAGATGCGTCGGCAGCGCGAGATAATTGATGAAGCTGCTGCTCACACCCTGGTAGCGCGCGCCGGCATCGGCCATCCATAGCAGCAGGTTGAGCACCACGGCGATCATCGCTGCCAGCACCGGGTTCTGCGCGTAGGTCGACGCGGCGACGGCGATGCCGGCGAGCGCTGCGGCAAACAGGATCAGTCCGCCGGCGGCGACGGCGATGCGGCCGAGGTCGAGCGTGGCGCCGATCTCGAGGCTGAGCGGCAGGAGCAACGCCAGCGCCACGAGCAGGGCGAGGAACGTGAACAGACCGCCGAACTTGCCGAGCACGATCTGCGCGTCGCCGATGCCAGCCGCAAGCAACAGCGGCAGGCTGCCGGACTGGTGTTCGCCGGCGATTGCGCGCATGCCCAGCAACGGCACCACGACGAGGAGCAGGCTCGCGATCGCGCGCAGCACGGGCAGGACGACGAGATCGGTCACGCCCGGCGCATCGGCCATGCCGGCGATCCGCGGCAGCAGCGCCAGGCAGGCGTCGAGGGTGAGCAGGAAGAAATAGGCCAGCACGCCGAGCACCGTCGCCAGGAGAACCCAGGCCAGCGGCTGCACGAACAGCCGCCGCAGTTCGTTACGCGCGAGCGCCGCGATCACGCCGCCTCCCGCGCGTCGTCGGTGCTGGCGATACGCAGGAAAGTCTGTTCCAGGCTCGGCTCTTCCCTGCGCAGTTCGAGCAAGGCCCAGCCGCGTCCGATGATCTCGTGTGCCAGCTGGGCCGGGCCCGCTCCGGCGGCGAGTTCGACGCGCCAGAACGCGTCGGCGCGGTCGGCGCGCCGGACCGACTTCAGAGCGGTCCAGGCTTCCGCGTCCAGCGCAGCCTGGACACGCACCCGCAACGTGCCGGTACCGGTCAGCGCGTGCGTCGGACCGTCGTGACGCAGGCGGCCCCCGTGCAGGATGGCGACCCGGTCGCAGCAGGCCTGCACATCGGGCAGAAGATGGGTGGACAGGATCACCGCGTGACCGCTGCTGCGCAATTCGGCGATCAGTGCGCGGATGCCGGCGGCCTGGAGCGGATCCAGCCCCGACGCGGGCTCGTCCAGCACGATCAGCGCGGGATCGTGCACGATGGCCTGGGCGATGCCGACGCGCTGCTGATAGCCTTTGGACAGATTCCCGAGCAGGCGCCGGCGCACATCGCCCAGGGCGCAGCGTTCGATCGTCGTCGAGGCCGCCTTGGCAGGCGCGGCTCCGGAAAGTCCGTGCAGACGCGCACAGAACGCCAGGTACTCGTCCACGCGCAACTCCGCGTAAAGCGGCACTCGTTCGGGCAGGAAGCCCAGCTTCGTCCGCGCGGTCTCGGGGTATTCGCTGAGGTCCTTGCCGCCGATCAGCACCTGGCCTGCGCTCGGGCAGAGCACGCCGGCGATCATGCGCAGGGTGGTCGACTTTCCGGCCCCGTTCACCCCGAGCAGGCCGAGAACGCTGCCGTGCTCGACGCTCAGGTTCAGCCCGGCGACGACCACGCGTCCGGCCAGGACGCGGCTGACCTCAGACAGGCGCAGGAGTGGGGATTCAGGCATGCAGGACCCGGAAAGCTGGCTCGATTGTTGCTGCTCGATCGGCTGGCGGCAAGCCCGCGCAGGCGCGCCGGCCCGCGGGACCTTCGTCACTGGCGGTGACTCGTCCCCTCACGTATGATTCCGGTTCTGTCCGCGGTGCATCCCATGCTCGATATCATCCTGAATTTCCTGACAAACGGCCTCACCCATGCCTCGTGGGTGGTCCTGCTGGTCTATTTCATCGTGGTCACCCAGCTGACCATCTTCGCCGTGACCCTGTACCTGCATCGCAGCCAGGCCCATCGTGGCGTCGATTTCCATCCGGCCGTCGCGCATTTCTTCCGCTTCTGGTCTTGGGTCAGCACCGGCATGGTCACCAAGGAGTGGGTCGCCGTCCACCGCAAGCATCACGCCAAGTGCGAGACCGAGGACGACCCGCACAGCCCGAAGATCTACGGCATCAACACCGTGCTCTGGCAGGGCGTGGACCTCTACCGCGTGGCCGCGTTGGACAAGGACTCGCTCGAGAAATACGGCCGTGGCACGCCCGACGACTGGCTGGAGCGCAACCTCTACGCCAAGCACGAATACTGGGGCCCGACCCTGCTGTTTATCGTCAACATCGCCCTGTTCGGGCTGTGGGGTCTGGCGATTTCCGCGCTGCAGATGGTGTGGATTCCGTTCTGGGCGGCGGGTGTCGTCAACGGCCTCGGCCACTGGTGGGGCTACCGCAACTTCGAGACCGCCGACATGGCGACCAACCTCACCCCGTGGGGCTTCTTCATCGGCGGCGAGGAACTGCACAACAACCATCATGCGTTCCCGAGTTCGGCGAAATTCGCGCTGCGCAAGTTCGAGTTCGACATCGGCTGGGCGGTGCTGCGTGGCTTCGAGAAAGTTGGCCTGGCCAAGGTGTTGCGTGTGGCGCCGTCGCTCGATGTGCGCGCCAACGTGCCGCTGCCGGACACGGAAACGCTGAAAGCGCTGCTCACGCACCGCTTCCAGGTGATGACGGATTATTTCAGGAGCGTGATCGCGCCCGCCCTGCGCGAAGATGCCGTCCACGCCGGCGCCAGCCTCAAGGCCCTCCCGCGCGCACTGCGCAGGGCGCTGGCAAACGGCGGCCGCTGGCTCGACGAGCGCTCGCGCGAACGCCTCGCCGAAGCCGTGAAGCAGCGTCCGCTGCTCGCCACGGTGTGCGAGTTCCGCACGCGCCTTGCGGCAGTCCTCGAGCGCGGCAACGGCGGTGCCGAGGCGATGATGGCGAGCCTCACCGAATGGTGTCGCGAAGCCGAAGCGACCGGCATCCGTACGCTGCAGGACTTCGCCGCGCGCCTGCGCGGCTATGCACTCGTACCCGTGCGCGCCTAGACCGAA
>Ga0335076_10007525_pt1 | contig 10973 bp, 8 predicted proteins | sample Lox_Sample_25_FD_206717 | JGI IMG/M metagenome (GOLD analysis project Ga0335076, IMG submission 206717) | Soil microbial communities from Loxahatchee National Wildlife Refuge, Florida, United States - Lox_Sample_2.5 | ecosystem: Environmental > Terrestrial > Soil > Wetlands | place: USA: Florida...
GATGCGGTGGGCGACGATCTGCACCGGGCGGAAGGTGATTTCCTTGAAGCGAGGTATCGCCAGCCCCAGCAGCAGGCACAATTCCGCGCCCGCACGCCGGGTGGGCGTCCACAAAAAGATGAAACTGAGAAGAAGGATGAATGGTGGCCAAAGCCACGCGGGGATGGTTCGCTTCTCGGGCACTGTGAAGGCGATGATTCCCGGCAGGAAGTTGGGAACGAAAATCAGAAGCGAGAACCAGGCCAGCGCGGGAACGGTTTGAGGAAAATGCCCGAGGAGCCCGCACACCGCCCAAAGCCCCAGCAACCACCAAACCGAGCGCTTCCTCCAGAGAAACAAGAACGGCAGAACCAGGTACATCTGCACCTCAAGCGGCAAGGACCAGAGCGGGCCGATGATGGAATTGGCGGAGGCGAGGTTCTGCACCAGCAGCAGGTTGGAAATCAGTTCGAGCGGCGCGGGCCTAGGACCATAGGAGAGACCGCGGCCATCGGCGTGAAGATGAAGTGCCACCGCAATCAAAACTGCCAGCACGCTCAACGGATAAATCCGGAAAAAACGGCGCAGGTAAAAGTCCTTGAACAGAGCGGAACCGGAAAGCCGGCTGCGCTGCATCGAGTGCATCAGGACCAGCGAAGTATGCACGAAAAACAGCAGGACGCCGAACAAGCCGATATTGTCGAACCGGTCGTAGTGATAGTGCCGGGTGAGGTGGTCGAAGAGCACCATCAACACGGCCATGGCACGCAGCAGATCGAGATTGGGAGAGGCGCCTCGACTTAGGCTGTCAGGCATGCCGGCTGTTCACAGGTCCGCGAGAGACGATTTACCGCCAGTGCGCGGATCATAACATCGCTTTTGGGAGGCGGCACCGACGGAACCGGTGGCAGGAACCATCCCATGCAATGCTGGCGGACGCGGGGACTGCGGAAGTCACGGACGGGCGGCGCCGTTTGAGCGGGCTGGACGGTGTCTTGCCTCTCAGCTTAGCCAGCGAGTCATCCAGGCACTTGCGGAAGTCGCCCTGTCAGCGTGCTCCCACCACTGAAGTTCGGCACCACTTGCATCTCGCAGGTGGGGCCCTTCGGTACCAGAGACCCGGTCCCACACTTCGCAGTTCCCATTCCCCAGTTGAGCCGCTAAATTCCGCTGTGTTAGCATCTTAGGTTTTGGCAGGCTGCTCGACGCTGGCCTATATCCAGTCCTCTTCTTTTATGGGCCCGCCGTAGTCGATATCCGCAGATCCAAGAAAGGTGCCGGGCTTTTGCCTGGCCTGACCGGTTGCCGTCGACACCGCTCAGGACAAGCGCCGACCCGGTCCCACACGGTTCTGCTGGCAAAGGAGTCATCCGGTGAAGATCTACGAAGGCGCAAACATACGGAATGTGGTGGTGGTCGGACACGGTCATGCGGGGAAAACCTCGCTCGTGTCGGCCATGCTGTATACCGCAGGAGCCAGCCAGCGGCTGGGGCGCGTCGATGATGGCACCGCCGTCACCGATTACGACGACGAGGAAATCTCCCGCAAGATGTCGATTGCCACCGGCCTCGCTTACGTCGAGTGGGGCAAGACCAAGATCAATATTCTGGATACTCCCGGGTTCAACATGTTCGTCCACGAGGCTCGGCTGGCGCTGCCGGTGGTGGAGTCGGCGCTGGTAGTGGTGGACGGGGTGGCGGGCGTGGAAGTAGTGACCGAACGGGTTTGGGCCTACTGCGAAGAAGTGAACATGCCGCGGCTGATCGTGGTGAGCCGCATGGATCGTGAGCGCGCGGATGCGAATCGCGTGCTGGAGTCGCTGACCAAGTCGTTTGGCCGCACGGTGACGCCGCTGCAGCTGCCCATCGGCAGCGAGAAGAATCTGACCGGCGTGGTGGACCTGGTCCGCATGAAGGCCTACACCTACGAAATGGGCGGGAACGGCAAAGGCAAAGAAGGCGAGATTCCGGCGAACCTGGTAGAAGCGGCCAAGGAAGGGCACGAGAAGCTGGTGGAGCTGATCGCCGAAGGCGACGACAAGCTGATGGAGGAGTTCTTCGAAACCGGCACCATTCCCGAGGAGCATCTGATTCCGGCGCTGCACAATGCCATTCGTGAGGACAAGATTTTCCCCGTGCTGTTCACCTCGGGGCTGGGAAACATCGGCGTTGACGACATGATGGATTTCATTGTGGACTACACGCCTGCGCCGACGGAGCGCGAGACGATTCAAGGAGAGGTGACATCAGGGAATGGCGAGCCGCCGAAGCGAAAAATAGCGGACTCGGAGCCGCTATCGTTCTACGTGTTCAAGACCGTGTCCGACGCCTTCGCCGGACGTATCTCCTATTTCAAAGTCTTTTCCGGCGTGCTCAAGAACGACGCAACCGTGCAGAACTTCGCCAAGAGTACGCAGGAAAAGATGGCGCACATCTCAATCATGCAGGGGAAAATCGCCGTGCCTGTCACTGACTTGCATGCGGGAGATATTGGCGCCGTCGCTAAACTGAAGGACACGCTCACCGGCGACACTCTGGGTGACAAGCCGGCGCCCATCCGGTATCCGCAGGTCAAGTTGCCGGAACCTGCGATCACCTTTGCCATCGAGCCTAAGACCCGCGCCGATGAAGACAAGCTCGGTGTGGGCGTCCACAAGATGATGGAAGAGGATGCCATGCTGCGCTTCTTCCGCGACGCCCAGACCAAGGAATTCCTGATCGCGGGTACAGGACAGCAGCACATTGAAGTCGTGGTCTCGAAAATGAAGAAGCGCTACCACACCGAAGTGGTGCTGAAAGCGCCCAAGGTGCCGTATCGCGAGACGATTCGAGGCAAGGCCGATGTGCAGGGGCGGCACAAGAAGCAGACTGGCGGCCACGGCCAGTATGGCGACTGCAAGATCAAGATGGAGCCGATGCCGCGCGGCGGAGAGTTCGAATTCGTAAACGACATCTTCGGCGGCGCCATCCCTAGGAACTTCATCCCGGCGGTGGAAAAGGGAATCAAGGACGCGGCGGCGCGCGGATACCTGGCGGGTTATCCGGTGGTGGACTTCCGCGTGATCCTCTATGACGGTTCGTATCACGATGTGGACTCGAACGATCTCTCCTTTCAGATGGCGGGGCGCATCGCGTTTAAGAAGGCCATGGAGCAGGCCAAGCCAACCTTGCTGGAGCCGGTGATGTCTGTGGAGATCACGGTCCCAGATGAGTTCGCGGGCAGCATCATGGGCGATCTCAACAGCCGCCGCGGCCGCATCCAGGGCATGGACAATAAAGGCGGCAACACCGTGGTAAAGGCCGAGGTGCCCATGTCGGAGATGCTGACCTACGGAGTCGACCTGACCGCGATGACGCAAGGGCGAGGCAGCTTCTCGATGGAAATGCATCACTATGACGTGGTGCCCGCGCAACTGCAGGAGAAGATCATCGAGAAAGCTAAAGCGGAGCGGGGCGACGTAAAAGAAGAAGAAGAATAGGTTCGATCATTCAGGGGATCCGGCAGATTTCGATGTCGGTCATGGCAAAGTCTGTTCCCTTGGCAAGCAGCGGCTCGGCGGTGGATCTTGCCAGCGCGTAAGCGAAACAATCTCCGAAGTTGAGCGCCGCTGGATGGCGGCCCTTTCCATACCTGCGCCAGGCGGAACGGGCAAACTCAACCTGCTCGGCATCCACCGGCTCCACCTGCAGGTTGGCGCGAACCACGAAGAGATCGAACTCGCGGCCCGCACTCTCGCCCCGCTTTGTCTCCAGGACAATTCCCGTTTCCAGCACGTTCGCGGCTGAGACCAGCCGGATCCCAGCGCCGAGGATAGCCTCAAGAAGCGACTTGCGTTCGGGCTCCCCCAGGAAGATGGCGACCAGGGCGGAGGTATCGATGACCATCAGCGCGGCATCCCCTGGTCGTCGTAGCCTAGGATTTCGTCGGCATGACGTGAGTCGAGCGTGGGTAGAGCGTCCACGCGCCGGAGCAGGTCCTCGATCTGATCTGCCAATGCCCGGCTGCGGCGCTTAGCCCTTAGCCTCTGCAAGCGTTCCTCGAGGGCCTTCTCGATGGCTTCCGTGAGAGACTCCCCAGTCTCTCCAGCGACTTCGCGGGCCAGGCGCTCGGCCGTCGGATTCTTGATGCTCAAAGGCACAGATTCTATACTACCATACTTTTATATATAATTATATTAAAAATCGCAATTTTGCTTCTTCTACAGGCACTTGAGCGGAACGGGATATTGGTAACGGACAAGATTCGCCGCCGCAGAATTAGGTGCGATCCTGACGACGATCAGGAGAAGATGGGCAGACGAGACATCCTGTGATGATGAACTTCTACAAATTCTCCCGGTGGCGGTTCGGGGTCCTCGTCATTTTGGCGAGCCTCGTGGGATGTAAACATCCTGTCCAAGAGGTGCAGGCGGAGCAATATACGCCAACCGGCAGCGCGGTGGGCCTGGACATCATACGGCTCGGGGCGACCGAGGGTGAGCAGCGCTGGCTAGCCACCTACAGCGATGGCGTGCACAACACACGGTTCGACATTGAGCTTGAGCCGGCATCGGCCTCGGCAAACGCGGGGGCTCCGGACATGGGAAAAGGCAGGTTTGTCTCAGAGACGGATTCGGATCCGCTTCCTCTGCTTCACACTCTGAAAGGGGCGTTGCAAGCGAACCGCGTGCCGAATCACGCCCAGAAGGTCGATGCGTTGCCTTTTGGGTATCTGCTGGTTGGCGAAAACCAGAGCCGGACCCCGGCCGGCAGCTTCCGGCCATCCCCACCGGGAAATTGGCTAGTCATCAAGATCTTTCTGGCGAACGATCAAGCCGAGGTTTACTTCGACCTCAATCCGGTAATTCACAAAGCCGAGTTTGCTATGAAAGACCCCGCCTATGGAGACCGGGTATTGTCGGAATTGGCCAAGGTATTCTAATCGAGGGGTTGGCTCGAGCCGGCAGTTCGCGACGGGGCTCTAGTTCCGGGTTTTCAGAATGGAACTGGAGGGCGCGACGGTCATGAGTTCCGTGCGCAGTCCGGGAGGGCGGGCGGTATACTCGGTTGCGTCTCGAGGGGAAGACAACATGATTCGTCTCTGGTTATTGGCCTTCGGGCTGATAGCAATGGCCGCCGGGCAAGAACCTTCGAAATCAACCATGATTGTGATTGATCACGCTTCGATCTGCGGGCCTGACCTGCATTACGGTGGCCCGCACGGGAATGGCGTCACGCATATGGCTCTGTTGGGATTCGATGATGGGTCATACCTGGAGCTGATTGCGCCGCAGAAGGCGGGAGTGGTCGAAGGCTCGAACTGGGCCAAGTTCATGACGGGCGACGCCGGACCATGTGCCTGGGCAGTAGCTACGGGCGATATCGATGCAGAGGTGGATCGGCTAAAGAAACAGGGCATCCAGGTCGACGCGCCGCAACCGGGAAGCCGAAAGAGACCGGACGGCATGGCCATCGAGTGGAGTACGGCGAGCCTCGGGTCCGGGACGCCGGGATCGGTTTTGCCGTTTCTCATTGAAGATCGCACCCCTCGGGCCTGGCGAGTTGAGCCTTCGCAGAGCGCTACCGGGTCAGGATTGACAGGGGTCGGCACGGTGATGATTGCCGTGAACAATCTGGATGCGTCGATTGCCTTATTCCGGCGGGCCTATGGCTGGGAGCAGCCGCTGATCGAGACTCATGGCGACTTCGAGGCGAAGGTGGCCTACTTTCCGGGTGCGCCGGTGATGCTGGCCACGCCGGCGGGCGCACACTCCTGGCTCTCGGACCGGCTGGAGAAATTCGGCGAGGCGCCGGTGGCGTTTCTGCTGAACACTCGAGACTTCAATACTGCGGCCAAGCGGTATCACCTGTCCGGAAGCAAGAACTGGTTCGGCCAAAGAATGGGCTGGTTCGATGCCAGTAAGCTGCATGGCGTGCGCCTGGGCGTGCTGGGCCCGTGAACGGCAGATTGCCTGATTCGCGTTTTCGTCTTACTATCCGGCTCAGTGGCTTCCAGCAAGCAAAATCCCGATCTTAGAGACCGGCTGGTGTCTGCCGCGCCGGTGGAAGACGATTCCTCGTTTGAGCTAAAACTGCGCCCACAGCGGCTGGGCGAGTTTATTGGACAATCCAAGGTCAAAGAGAATCTGTCGGTGGCCATCCAAGCGGCCCGATCGCGCGGCGAGGCCCTGGATCACGTTTTGCTCTATGGTCCCCCGGGCCTGGGCAAGACCACGCTGGCCACCATCATTGCCAACGAGCTTGGAGTCCCGTTCCAGCCGACCTCTGCTCCGACCATGCAGATCAAGGGCGACCTGACGGCGATTCTGACCAATCTTCGCGACAAGCAGGTGCTGTTCATCGATGAGGTTCACCGCCTGCAGCCGGCGCTGGAGGAGATCCTTTACTCGGCGCTGGAGGATTACCGGCTGGACATCATGATCGGGCAAGGTCCGGCGGCGCGGACCCACACCCTGGAGCTCAAGCCATTCACGTTTGTGGGAGCGACCACGCGGCAGGGTCTGCTGTCAGCACCTCTACGGTCGCGCTTCGGAATCGTGCTGCGGCTGGAATTCTACAGTGACAACGATCTGCGGGTAATTGTCGAGCGCTCGGCCGAGATTCTCGGGGTAAAGATCGACCGGGCAGGCGCCAGCGAGATTGCCGGCCGGGCGCGGGGAACGCCGCGCATCGCCAACCGTCTGCTGCGGCGCGTGCGGGACTACGCCCAGGTACGCGGCTCGGGCGAGATTGATCTGGCCGCGGCGCAGGCGGCACTGCAAATGCTCGAGGTGGACCGCCACGGCTTTGACGATATCGATCGCAAGCTGCTGCTGACCATCATCGAGAAATATCAGGGTGGGCCGGTGGGGGTGAATACGCTGGCGGCAGCGTTGGCTGAGGAAGCGGATGCGATTGAAGAGATTTACGAGCCGTTCCTGATTCAGATCGGTTTCTTAAACCGCACCCCGCGGGGGCGCGTGGCCACACAACTGGCCTACGAGCATTTCGGCATCACGCCCAACCGGCGGCAGAGCTCGCTGTTCTAGCGCACAAAACAATCCCTCACAGATCACTTTCGGCGCCGGGTGTCTTGGTGTATCTTGCCAGCGACCCTGTTGGTGGCAGGGTACGCTAGCGAAAGGTTTCGCGGTCGGACTTGGTGCTCAAACGGTTCTTACCCGGGCTCCTAGGGTTAGTGTGCTCGCTTACCACGGCGGTGTGGGCCGGTGCGCCGGCGGCGAAACCATCGCCGGTGGTGGTGATTCCCCGCCTATCCGCCACTCCCACGCTCGAAGCCTTCCTCGGAATGCGGCCCGAGGGACAAATCGCGGCGCAGATGCTGAAGGTGACCGGCTTCGTCCAACGCAATCCGCAGGATGGCGGGCCGCCGTCCCAACCCACCGACGCCTATCTCGGTTACGACGAGAAAAATCTCTACGTGGTGTTTGTGTGCTTTGACGATCCCAACAAGGTGCGGGCACGGCTGTCGCGGCGCGAGGATATTTTCGACGACGACACGGTCGAAATTCTGTTGGACACATTTCATGATCGGCGGCGCGCCTATTCATTTCAGACGACGCCGTTAGGTGTGCAGTGGGACGCCATCTGGACCGAAGCCCCGCAAACCGACTCCAGCGGCAACGTGGAGAATTTCGATCCCAGTTTCGACACCGTTTGGGACTCCCGGGGCAAAGTTACCAGCCAGGGCTACGTGGTGTGGATGGCAATTCCGTTCAAAAGCCTGCGGTTCTCGCCACTGCACCAGCAGGAGTGGGGGCTGATTTTGTATCGCGGCATTGTGCGGGAAAACGAGGACGACTTCTGGCCACAGATTTCGCGCTCAGTAGAGGGACGGCTAGGACAAGCCGCCACCGCCAAGGGCCTGGAAGGGATTTCGCCGGGACGCAATATGCAGTTCATTCCCTACACCGCCCTGCGCTCTTTCCATGCGCTGGATACGCGCGATCCCTCGAACCCATTTTTTTCGAATCGCGCCGCCGAAGGCCGTATCGGACTCGACTCCAAGTTTATTTTTCACGACAACCTGGTTCTCGATTTAACGGCGAATCCGGATTTCAGCCAGGTGGAATCGGACGAGCCGCAGATTACGGTGAACCAGCGTTTCGAAGTCTTCTTTCCAGAGAAGCGTCCGTTCTTTCAGGAAAATTCCGACTACTTCCAGACGCCGATCGATCTGTTTTTCACCCGTCGGATCGGCGATCCCTCAGCCGGGGCGCGCCTCACGGGTAAAGTCGGGTCTTACTCGATCGGAATCCTCGCGGCTGACGATCGCGGCCCGGGCGACAGCGTTCCCGACAACGATCCTCTATCCGGGGACCGGGCGTATTTCACCATCGCCCGAGTGAAGCGGGACCTCTTCAAGCAATCGAGCATTGGAGCGATCTACACCGATTGGGAATTTGGCGGCGCCAACGCCTTTAACCGCATCGGCGGCCTCGACAGCCGCCTCAAGTTCAGCCGGAATTGGACTGCCATGCTGCAGGGCGTGGTGAGTTCTACGCAGAATCAGGATGGTAGCTACCAGGCCGGCCCTGCCTATAAGGCGGAGGCCAGCTACACCGGCTCGGCTCTGGATTACGACCTCAGCTACAAGGACATCAGCCCCGGCTTCACCACCGAGGCCGGGTTTGTAAATCGGGTGGACATCCGCGATGTGCGCCACACCCTCGACTACCGGTTTTATCCCAAGAACAGCCCGCTGGTTTCGTGGGGGCCGAGTGTCTACGTCGAGCACGTTTGGGCTCACGATGGAACGCGCCTGGATACTTATTACAGCTCAGCCGCGGTCTTTCACTTGAAAGGGCAGTCTTATGTCCTCCTGTATCCTTACATTCCCTCGCGCGAGCGCCTGCGGCCTTCCGATTACTCCACCTTGCTCCAGGATCAGGATTACCACGAGCACGCCAGCGCCATTTCCGTGGGCACCAGCTTCCTGCCGAAAGTGACGGTGCAGGGCTTTTACCAGTTCGGCGACGGAGTGAACTTCGTGCCTCCGGCGAATCACGCGCCGTTTCTGGCCCGCACGGATACGGGCACAGCGCTGATTTCGGTGCGGCCGTTTTCCGCGCTCAAAATCGATAACACGTATCTCTTTGACCGCCTGCGCGACAAAACCACGGGCATGTCGGCATTTAACAATCACATCCTGCGCACCAAGTGGAACTGGCAGATCAATCGCGAACTCTCGCTGCGGCTGATCCTGCAGTACGAGGCGACGCTGGCTAATCCCGGCTTCACTTCGCTGCCCACCACCAAACAGTTCAATGGCGATTTTCTGTTCACCTACCTGGTGCATCCGGGAACCGCGATCTACGTCGGCTACAACAGCGATCTGCAGAATCTGGACCCGTCACTCGGGCTGGATCCGAACACCGGTGGAATCCTGCGCACGCGGAAGAGCTACATCAACGACAGCCGGCAGTTTTTTGTGAAGCTGTCGTATCTGTTCCGGTTCTAGGCGGCGGAGTTCCCCTCGGCCTGGACGGGTCAAAGAGCCGTCCCGACACAAGCTCGGATAGAATGGCGACGACATGATTGCGCATCTGCGGGGAACGCTGCTGGCGAAACATCCCAACCAGGTCATCCTGGAGACGGGCGGCGTGGGGTACGACGTGACCATCAGCGTGCCGACGTTTTCCGAGCTACCCGCCTTGGGGAGCGAGGTCGCGCTGCACATTCACACTCATGTGCGGGAAGATGCGCTTGCCCTGTACGGATTCCTTCGCCCCGAAGAGAAGCAGCTATTCGAGAAGCTGCTGACGGTGAGCGGCATTGGGCCGAAACTGGCGATCACGATTCTTAGCGGCATGGCGGCGGATGAAATGGTGGGCGCGATCCGGGGCAATGACGTGGCGCGGCTGACGCACATTCCCGGGATAGGAAAGAAAACTGCGGAGCGCATGGTTCTGGAGCTGCGCGACAAGCTGCCCGCCGCGGCTGGCGCAGTGGCGGTTGTGCCCTCGCTCTCTGCTACGGAGGAAGACGTGCTCTCCGCCCTGGCCAACCTCGGCTATCAGCGAGCCGCGGCAGAGAAGGCGCTGGCCAAAACCGCTAAAGACGGTAGGAGTCGACCCTTTGACACCATCTTCCGGGAAGCACTCGCGAGTTTGTCGAAGTAAGGCAAAGTCTCATGGCTGCATCGTCGGCATTTCGCACTGCAAGGCGGATAGGTAGCCAAAAAGAAGCGAACCTCAACATCCTGCGGCAATAAGATTAGGGAGTGATCTCGAATACCACGCCTGCGCCATAGTCGCCGCCCAGGGCTGTGACACCGTAGTCGTTGCCGTTCTTGTCGGGCACGAGATTGCCCTCGGGTAGGCAACCGTCGGAGCCGGTGAAGGTGTGCAGGACCGTGTACGTCCATTGGCCCTTCTTGCCCGGAGCCAGTTTGTAGATCACGCCGCAGTCGCCCGCGCCGCCGTAGTCGGTCGTGCCGTAGAGATTGCCGGCACTGTCCATGACTACGCCGGTGTTCGGGCTATAGCCGCTGGCATCTTTCTTGAAGTTGTACAGGATCGATTCCTTCCAGTGCCCGCCGGGCTGGTGCGCAAGGCGGTAGATGATCCCCGCAACAGCAGGTCCACCGGCCCGAGTGGTTCCGTATAGGCCGCCGCTGGCGTCCCTGAACAAAGATCCCCATCCCGGATTAACGCCATCCTTGCCGTTGTTGTTAAAGCGGTGCAGTACGGTTTCCTTCCAGCTTCCATCCGGTTGCGGCTTTAACTTGTACACCGTACCGCAGCCTTCGGCCAAGCATCCCTTGCCACCGTCAGTGGTGGCGCCATACAGGTTGCCTGAAGCATCCAAGATCAAACCAGCATAAGGCGCTAACCCGTCGCCGCTCTTGACGCCGAAGTGGTGGAGTATGGTCTCACTCCATCCGCTCGGCCCTGGGCTAAATTCAAAGGCCGTGCTGCCGCCATAGGCTGCCGTGCCGTAGAGGTGCCCAGCACTGTCCATAACCAGACCCGTCACTGGTTCGCCGCCGTCAT
>Ga0335076_10007526_pt1 | contig 10973 bp, 10 predicted proteins | sample Lox_Sample_25_FD_206717 | JGI IMG/M metagenome (GOLD analysis project Ga0335076, IMG submission 206717) | Soil microbial communities from Loxahatchee National Wildlife Refuge, Florida, United States - Lox_Sample_2.5 | ecosystem: Environmental > Terrestrial > Soil > Wetlands | place: USA...
GTGCGCCGCCCGTGGCGCAGCCCGCGCCCTATGCCGCCGCCGCCCGGCGCGCCGCCGGCACCCTCGCTCGCCAGCTCAGCGCCGGCCTGGGCAGCATTCCGCGCAACGAGGACGCGCTCAAGCAGTTCATCGGCTCGCGCGATCCGGACTCGCAGGCGCGCATCGACCCGACGGCGGACCTCGCGTTCTTTCACACCGCGCCGATGCTGCTGGGCCAGCTGCCGTATCTGCTGCACACCGAAAGCCTCACCACGCTGTTCAATCCGGTACTCGTCGAGGGCGATTGCACGGGGATCGAGCTGCGGCAGCAATACGTCTACTGGTTCGTGCGCGCGATGCTCGAAGCACCGGCCTGCCGCGGCATCTTCACCAATCTCAAGTCGACGCAGGCGCAGATCGACCGCGTGCTGGCCAGCGAGGTCATCTCGCAGAAGACGCGCCACGTGCCGGCCGGGCCGTATTTCACGCCGGCCGAGGAGGCCCAGGTCGCGGCCGCGATCGGGCGCAGGCGCGACAAGCCCGACGTCGAGATCCTCTTCACCAATTCCTGGCATCAGCGCACGCAGAGCTTCGTCCTGCGCGGTGGCCTCGACCTGGTGCTCGCGTTCCTCGAGATCGAGCCGCAGTTCCCGAACCTGCGCCTGACGCTGCGCAGCGGCTTGCCGGACATCCTTGCGGGGACGGAGATCGCGAACCGCGTGCGCGGGCATCCGAAAATCAGGCTGCTGCCGGACAGGCTCTCCGACGAGGAGATGCTGGAGTTGCTGCTGCGCGCGGATATTTTCTTCCTCGATGCCGCCAGCGTTCATTCGATCTCCATCTTGCGCGCCATGTATTGCGGCGCCGCCTGCGTGGTGTCTGATGTGCCCGGCTACGAGGAATACGTGACGCCGGATGAGACGGCGGTCGTCGTGGCGGGACGGCGGGCGGCCATCTATACCGAGGATCCGGGCAGCGGCTGGCTGCGCGGCGATTTCCGGCCCATGTTCCGCCCGGACGGCGCGCGGCTGGCCCGCATCGCGACCGTGCTGCAGGCGTTGTGCGCGAACCGCGAGGCGCGCCTGACGTTGGGTGCCAATGCGCGCCGTCACGTCATGGCCCACAACAGCTTCGAGGGATGGAAGCGGGGCTTCGAGGCCGCGTTGCGCGCGGCGCTGGCGGGCTAGCTTTCGGGCTCAGTCCGGGAGCTGCCGGACCTCGGAGACCACGAAGCCGCGGCGCTCCGGATAGCGCGCCAGAACCTTGCGCTTGGCCGCCTCCGCCGTCTCGGCGCGGACCTCGATGTAGCGGGTGTCGGCCCATTCATCCGAGAGGCCGGTCTTGTTCGGGTCGGCCTCGCGCACCGACTTCTTGACCATCTCGTTATGAATTGCGACTTCGTAGCGGTGTACGCCCGACATGATCCTGCGTTTCGCCCTAGGGGTTCATCCAGCGGGTTTGTCCAATCGCGGTCGCGGTAGGGTTAACACCACCGCCCGAATCGTGAAAATGGTACCGGCGGGGGCGGACCAAGTCCACCCCGGGCTTATTGCCCGGAAGTCGACGCCCCGGAGGCGGCGGCCGGGTCGGTCTGGGCCGCCACGGTCCGGCCGGCGTCGGTCAGACGGCACACGAGCCAGTCGGGCTTGAGCGGGTTGGCGAACCATGGCTCGGCCCAGCCCTGGTCGATGCAGGCGCGGATGGTCCGCGCATCGATGCGCCGGCCGGCATCGTCGAACAGAGGCAGTTTGCCGCCCGGTTGCGCGAGGCCGCGCGCCAGCCACGCCTTCTGGACCTCGGTCGGCGCCCCGGGCGCCGGCGGCAGGCCGCGCGGCTTGCTTTTCGCCGGCTTGGCCACCGCCGGAACGGCGGCGGACCGCGCATCGGCTCCGGCCCGCGACCCCTCCACCACGGTCAGCCGCCGCGAGCGGAACGGGATCGGATCGGAAGGCTTGGACATGATGCGTGATCCTCGGGGCGCGCTATCCTATGGGCGGCCGGCGATCATACGCCCGCCCAGGGCGATTGCGGTTTGCAGGGAACGCCGGTGTTGACCTACGGTGAGAGCCATGGACATCCGCATGCTTTATATCACGGCCGGCTCGCGCGACGAGGCGAAGAAGATCGGCCGTGCTTTGGTCGAGGCGCGGCTGGCGGCCTGCGCCAATGTCATCGACGGCATGGACTCCGTCTATTGGTGGGAGGGCAAGCTCACCGAAGACCGCGAGGCCGTGCTGATCGTCAAGACCCGCGCCGACCTGGTGCCGGCCGTGACCGCCAAGGTGAAGGCCCTGCACAGCTATTCTGTCCCGTGCGTGGTCGCCCTGCCGATCCTCGACGGCAATCCCGACTACCTCGACTGGGTGGCGTCCGAAGCCACGGCCCGCGCGACGTGACGCAGCCCTTCCGGCGCATACGTCCTTTGCATCCGGCGGACTTGTCCACAACGACTGCAGGGCGCAGGATTGCCCCATGACCCGGGCTTCGCCGGCTTGCGCGCAATTTTTCTCAAATGTGGGGCATAGCTTTTCCCACATCCTGACGATCCTCTATCCGACGGTCGTGCTGGTGCTCGAGCGCGAATGGGGCATGCCCTACGGCGAGCTGATCGCCCTCATGTTCGCGGGCCAGGTTCTGTTCGGCGTGGCGGCGCTGCCGGCCGGCTGGCTCGGCGACCGCTGGTCGACGCTCGGCATGATGGTCGTGTTCTTCATCGGCAGCGGCATCGCCACCATGCTGACCGGCTGTGCCCGCAACGGCATCGAGCTCGCGGTCGGCCTGGCTCTCATCGGCACGTTCGCCTCGATCTATCACCCGGTCGGCATGGCGTGGCTCATCCGCTCGGCCGTCAATCGGGGCAGGGCGCTCGGCATCAACGGCATCTTCGGCTCGGTCGGCCTCGCCGTCGGCCCCATGATCGCGGGCGCCCTCTGCGACCTCGTGTCGTGGCGGGCCGCCTTCATCGTGCCCGGGGCGGTGGCGGTCGCGGTCGGCATTGCGCTGGCGGTCGCCTGGACCATCGGCGCGGTGGACGCCCCGCCGGCCGATCTCAAGCCGCGGCCCGAGCCGTCGCGCGGCGATGCCGTGCGCGCGTTCTTCATCCTGTCGCTGACCATGCTGTGCTCGGGCCTGATCGGGGCCGCGTACATGACGATGCTGCCGAAGGTGTTCGCCGAGCGCCTGGCGGGGCTGACCACCGGTGCTTTGGGGCCCGGCGCTCTGGTGACGGTCGTGTTCCTGTTCGCGGCGACGGCACAGTATGTCGGCGGCCGCCTTGCCGACCGCTTCGCCATGCGGCGGGTGTACCTGGTCGGGTTCGCGCTCCAGGCGCCGCTGCTGCTCGGCGCCGCCGCCGTCACCGGCTGGCCCGTGCTGGCACTCACGGTGCTGATGGTGTTCGCCAACTACAGCTGTATCCCGGCGGAGAACGGGCTCTTGGCGCATTTCACGCCGGGCAAATGGCGCGGCACCGCCTACGGCGCCAAGTTCGTGCTGGCTCTGGGCGTGGCCGCGACCGCCATTCCCTTGATCGCCTATGTCCACGACACGACCGGCGGCTTTGGCTCGCTCTATCTGCTGCTCGGCCTGCTCGCCGCGGTCGTGGGCGTGTCCGCGCTGTTCCTGCCCGACGACCGCGCCCCCTCGGGCCTGCCGCTGACCGCGGCGGCCGAAGCTGCGGATTGACGTGCGATGGCCGCGCCGCTCACCATCGACCGGCTCGACCATCTCGTCCTGACCGTCCGCGACATCGAAGCGACCTGCGCCTTCTATGCGAAGGTTCTGGGCATGGAGGTGCGGGCCTTCGGCCCCGACAAGCGCAAGGCGCTGCATTTCGGCCGCCAGAAGATCAATCTCCATCAGGCGGGCCGCGAATTCGAGCCCAAGGCGACCCGCCCGACGCCGGGGTCGGCCGATCTGTGCTTCGTCACCGAAAAATCCCTGGAGGCCGTGCGCGTCCATCTCAAGGCGTGTAGCGTGAAGATCGAGGCCGGGCCGGTCGAGCGCACGGGCGCCATGGGCCGCATCCGCTCGCTCTACTTCCGCGATCCGGACGGCAACCTGATCGAGGTCTCGGCGTATATGGTGTGAGCCGGCGTCAGACCGGTTTGGGAGGCAACGTCATGAGGGAACCTGCGCCCGCCGGGCGCGTGGCGGTCATCGGCGCGGGCACGATCGGCGCCAGCTGGGCCGCGTATTTCTTGTCGCGCGGCCTTCCGGTGACGGCCTGGGATCCGCGGCCGGACGCCGAACGTTTCGCCCGCCGCTTCATCGCCGAGGCATGGCCGGCGCTGTCGCGGCTGGGGCTCGCGGCCGGCGCCGATCCCGAGCGCGTCACGTTCGCCAAAGATGCGAGGACAGCCGTCGCGGACGCCGGGTTTGTCCAGGAGAGCGGACCCGAGCGCGAAGACCTCAAGATCGAGCTCTTCCGCACGCTCGACGGCGCTGCGGCGCCGGAGATCGTGATCGCGTCAAGCTCGTCGGGCCTGCTGATGAGCCGGATTCAGGAGGGCTGCGGCCATCCGGAGCGGTGCGTCACCGGCCACCCGTTCAATCCGCCGCATCTGATCCCGCTGGTCGAGGTCGTCGGCGGACAGAAGACGGCGCCCGAGGCGATCGCCCGCGCACTCGCGTTCTACGCGCAGATTGGCAAAGAGCCGATCCACGTGCGCAAGGAGGTGAAGGGCCATATCGCCAACCGGCTCCAGGCGGCGCTATGGCGCGAGGCGGTTCATCTTCTCGCCGACGGCGTGGCGAGCGTCGCCGACATCGACAAGGCGATCGCATTCGGCCCCGGCCTGCGCTGGGCGTTCATGGGGCCGAACACGACCTTCCACCTGGCGGGAGGCGAGGGCGGCATGGCGCATTTCCTGGAGCATCTGGGCACGCCCATGGAGAGCTGGTGGGCCGATCTGGGCGCGCCGCGGCTCACGCCCGCCATTCGCACGCGCATTGTCGACGGCGTCGCCGAAGCGGTCGGCGGGCGCGGTATTTCCGAACTCGCGGCCGAGCGCGACCGCCGGCTGCTGGCCATCCTCGCGGCACTGGCGCGCTGAGCGATCTGTTCGGCGGGACGGTGGCGCGACGCGGGGGCCCATGGCAGGGTACCCCGCGCAATGACCGCGACGCTTGAGATCGTATTTTTCCTGGTGATCGCCGCGATGGCGCTCGGCGTCGTGGCGCGGCGGCTGGGCATTCCATATCCGATCGCGCTGACGATCGGGGGCGGAGCACTCGGCTTCGTGCCCGGCTTGCCGCCGGTGCGGCTCGATCCCGATATCGTCTTCGTGGTGTTCCTGCCGCCGATCCTGTATCGCGCGGCCCTCCAGATGCCCTGGCACGGCTTTCGCGACAATCTGCGGCCGATCGGGCGGCTCGCCTTGGGCCTGGTGCTGTTCACGACCGCGGCCGTGGCCATCGTCGCCAGGGAGCTGGTGCCGTCGTTGCCGTGGCCGGCGGCCTTCCTGCTCGGCGCCATCGTGTCGCCGCCGGATGCGGTCGCGGCGACGGCGGTCCTGCACCGCCTGAATTTGCCGCGCCCGCTCGTCACTGTCATCGAAGGCGAAAGCCTGGTCAACGATGCCACGGCTCTCGTGCTTTACAAATTCGCGCTGGCCGCACTGGTCACGGGCGCCTTTTCGGCTCGCCAGGCATTCGGCGAGTTCGTCTTGGTCGCGGTCGGCGGCATCGCCGTGGGCCTGGCGCTCGGCTGGACGTCGGTGTGGGTCCAGCGGCGCCTCGGCGATACGCTGTCCGAAACGCTCCTGACGATGGTGATGCCCTTCGCGACGTTTTGGGCGGCCGATGAGCTGGGCGCCTCCGGGGTCTTGGCCGTGGTGACCCTCGGTCTGTGGCGCGCCTGGGTCAGCCCGACGGTGATCTCCGCCGAGGCGCGCCAGCGCGGGTTCGCGCTGTGGGATGCGGTGGTGTTCTTCCTCAACAGCCTGATCTTCATCCTGATCGGCCTGCAGCTGCGGCCGATCATCCAGGCCCTGGCTCCGTTCTCATGGACCCAGCTGATCGCGGACGCCGCGGCGGTCAGCCTGGCGACGATCATCGCACGCATCGTGTGGGTATTTTCCGTCGGCGTTCTGCCGCAGTGGATCAGCTCCCGCATCCGTGGGATCGAGGCGACGCAGCAGCTCCGGGCGACCGCCGTCATATCCTACGTCGGCATGCGCGGGATCGTGTCGCTGGCCGCGGCCTTGGCGCTGCCGCTGGTACTGCCCGACGGTACCTCCTTTCCGGCCCGCGCGCTGATCGTGTTCCTGACCTTCGCCGTGGTGCTGGCCACGCTCGTCGGGCAGGGGCTGACCCTGCCGTTCGTGCTCCGCCGTCTCGGCTTCGACGCGGCGGCGGGTGCGGATCTCAACGAGGAGGAAGAGCTCGCGCGCGTGAAGATGGCGTATGCGGCGGTGGCCGAGATCGACCGCTTGGCCGAACGCATGGCGCTGCCGGCGCGTGTGACCGAGCGCGTGCGCTCCGAGTTCGCCGGACCTTTGGCGGAGCTCGAAGCGGAGAAGGACCCCCGTCCGGCCCTGGAGCCGGCCGTCGCCACGGCGAAGCGGCGGACCCTGCGCCAGGCCGCCATCAAGGCGGCGCGCCGGCGGCTGGTGAAGCTGCACCGGGAACGCGACGTCAGCGACGAAACGGCGGACACGCTGATGCGCGAGCTCGATTTCGACGAGATCCGGATGAGCCGGGCCACCTTGATCGACTGACCTGCGCTCGCTGCTCGGGCGGCGGTATGTGGCCCGCCATTTGCAGAATACGCCGGTGCCGATCAATCGAAGGGCGCTCAGCGTGAGGCCGGTCTCATGGGCATAAATGAGAACGCGGTGTTCTTAAAAGGTGCGCACGTCATCGATCCTGCTCAGCAGATCGACGGTGTGGCGGACGTTCTGCTCGCCGACGCGAAGATCGTCGCCGTCGGCACCGGGGTCGGCGCACCGGCGGGCGCGCGAACGATTGACCTCTCCGGTCATTATCTGTCGCCGGGCTGGATCGACATCCACGTCCACGCCGTGGGCGCGCTCGGCTTCGGCGACCCGGACAGCATCGGCATCTACCAAGGCGTCACCAGCTTCGTCGACGCGGGCGGGCCGGGCATCAAGACGCTCGATGAGTTCGAAGCGCTGACCAAGGGCCGCCTGATCACCGACGTCTATGCCGGTCCCTACATCCTGCCGATGGGCATCGTCGGATTCGACTATGAGCCGGGGGACGACGACATTCGCGACATCGCGGAGATCCCGATCTCGCTGTGGAGCGACTGGATCGACGCGCACCCGGGCGTCGCCCGCTACATCAAGGCCGCGGCCTACAGCCAGCGGGGACAGGTGACGATCGAGATCGCGCGGAAGGTCGCCACCGCGCTGGGCCTGCCTTTCTATCTGCACATCGGCGAGAACCGCACCTGGCCGGACCTCGTCGACCCGTTCGACTATGCGCTGGGCTGCGTCGGCGCGGGCGACATCGTCACCCATGTCTATAACGGGTGCCCGCAGGGGCAGGTGCTGGATCGGGCGGGAAAGATATTGCCCTGCGTGCAGGACGCGGCGGCGCGCGGGGCCCTCTTCGATATCGGCTTCGGCAGCTACGGATTCGCGTGGGACGTCGCCGAGAAGACCCTGGCGCAAGGCCTGCGGCCGCACTTCATCAGCTCGGATCTGCAGCAGTTCAACGTGCTGCGCCCGACGCTCTCGCTGTCCCATACGATGTCGATCTGCCTGCGCCTCGGGCTCCCGCTGGCCGAAATCATCGCCTGCGTGACCGCGAACCCGGCGCGGCATCTGTCGCTCGCGGACCGGGCGGGCAGCCTGCGTCCCGGCCTTCCGGCCGACATCACGGTCTTCCGGCGCGACGCCGGGCGGTTCGAGCTGGAGGATTGCGTCACGCGCACGCGGGTTGCCGATGCGCGGCTGGTCCCGGTCATGGCCTTCAAGAACGGCCGGCGGGTCGATTGCGACCTGGCGCGCGCCGCCGATGAGCGGAACTGGTTCCTGCAGGTTGCCGAAGACCATGTGCCAGAGGCGGCGAAAAAGCTCGCCGCGCGCGAGCTCGCCTTCGTCGAGGCGCTCGCGGCGGGCCTCGCCGACATCGAATGGGAAACCCGGCTGCCGCAGAAGGTGAGCGTGCGCAAGGCGCTCGAGATACGCGGGGCCGTGGAGCGGGCACGCTGCGCGCACGGGCTGTCGCTGTCCGACGCGCTCGATATCGTCTACGACTGCTTCCTCGACCATCGCCTGCCGATGCAGGTGGGGCTGTTCCTCGTGCGGCTCGACCGCTCGTTCGCCCTCGCGCGTCTCGGGGAGGTCGCGGGCCTCGCCGCGATGGCGACGGCGTGACCTCGCGGGCGATGCCATGACAGCGAAGCTGCGCATCACGGGCGCGAAAATCGCGCCGCTCGGCGGCAGCGACGACCTGCTCGACGACATGGACCTGTGGATCGAGGATGGTCGAATCGCGGCGATTGCGCCGAGGGGAGCGCCGGCGGTCTTCGCCGACGGCGCGTTCGAGACGCTTGCCTTCGCGAATGCGCTTGTCATGCCCGGGCTGGTCAACGCGCACTCGCATTCCGCCTCGGCGCTGCAGCGCGGGAAGATCGGCGGGGCGCCGCTCGACCTGTTCGTCATGGAGGCGATGTCGCGGCGCTCGCATCGGCCGCTCGACATCGTGCGGGTGGGCGCGTTGCTGCACGCCATCGAGATGCTCAAGCACGGCGTGACCGGGGTCGTCGACCATTTCCGGCACGGCGCCATGCCGTCCACGGACGCGGTGCTGACCGTGTTCAAGGCCTACCAGGAGATCGGCATCCGCGCCGCCGTGGCGCCGATGTTCGAGGACCGCCGCTACATCGACTCGCTGCCGATCGAGGCGGCGCGCCTGCCCCCGGACATCCAGGAGCGGTGGCTGCGGATGACGCCCACGTCGCCCGACGATTACTTCGTGATGATGGAGGAGGTCGCGGCCGAGACGCGGGGCGGGGAGCGCGTTCGGCTCATGATCGGCGTCGACGGGCCGCAGCGCTGTACGCCCGAGCTTCTGGAGAAGACCGGCGAATTTGCGGTCCGGCACGGGATGGGCCTGCACACGCACCTCCTGGAAGCCAAGACCCAGGCGCTGATGGCGCCCGGCGTCGGCGGAAGCTTCGTCGCCCATCTCGACCGGTTCGGGCTGATCAACGAGAAGAGCTCGCTCGCGCATTTCGTCTGGTGCACCGACCGCGACATCGAGCTCGCCGCCGAAAAGCGCGTGAACGTGGTCAACAATCCGGTCAGCAACCTCGTGCTGGGCAGCGGGCTGCAGCCGACGGCGCGGCTGCTGGAGGCGGGGGTCAGCGTGGCGCTCGGCTCCGACGGCTGCAGCAGCAATGCCATCAACATGTTCGAGCAGGCCAAGTTCTCGATGCTCCTGAGCCGCATCAGCCAGCCGGATTGCGACCGCTGGATGACCTCGCGCCAGGCGCTCGGGCTTGCGACCGCCGGCGGTGCTGCGGTGCTGGGCGAGCCGGGCCAGCTCGGTGTCATCGCGGTCGGGGCGCGCGCCGATCTTGCGATCCTGAATCTCGATTGCGAGATCCATCGGCCGCTCGGGAACGTCTGGAACCATCTGGTGATGTACGAGACCGGGCAGTCGGTCGACACGGTGCTCGTGGGCGGCGAGGTCGTCGTCAGGGCGGGCCGCTGCACGCGCGTCGATGAGGACGAGGTCTACGCCGTGGCGCAGGAGTTCGCGGCCCAGGACGAGCGAAACAACGCGCAGCATTTGAGCGCCACGCGCGGCGAGCGGTCGGTGTTCCAGCCCCTGATCATCGAGGCGCTGGGGCGGCCGACCGAGGTGAATCGCTTCGCCCGGTTGACCTGACCGGACCCGGCAGAGGCAAAGGGGGTGTCATGAGCAGGATCGATCGGCGGTCGGTGTTGGGCGGCGCTCTCGTGGCGCCGTTCGTCCTCGGCGGCGGTCTCGCCGCACGAGCGCAGAGCAAGGACCTCACGCCGATCAAGCTGCGGCTGGATTGGGTGTGGCAGTCGCCGCAGTCGATCTGGAGCCTGGCGAACGCGCGCGGCTACTTCCGCGACGAGGGCCTCTCGGTGACCATCGATCGCGGCTATGGCGGCCTGGAGAACGCGCAGGCGCTCGCCGGCGGGAACTACGATTTCCTGTTCGGCGACATGAACGCGGTCATGCTGTTCAACGCCAAGAGCCCGGAGCGCAAGCTGCTGAGCGTGTTCGTGATCTACGACGTCTTTCCCGGCAGCATCATCACGCGCAAGGGCAACGGGATCGTCAAGCCCAAGGATTTGGAGGGCAAGACGATCGTCGCGCCGCTGACCACCGGCGGGCGCACGATGTTTCCGGCCTTCGCGCGGGCGAACGGCGTCGACGAGAGCAAGGTCATTTGGCAGACGGTGAGCATCCAGCTGCAGCACGAGCAGTTCGCCAAGGGCCAGGCCGACGCGCTGGCCGGCTACACCACGACCTCGATCCCCGATCTCGAGCAGCTCGGCATGAGCCGCGACCAGCTGACCGTGATGAATTTCGCCGACTACGGCGTCGATCTCTACGGCAGCGGCGTGGTCATCCGCGCCGATCTCGCCGAGAAGAATCCGGAGCTGGTGCGGAAATTCCTGCGCATCACCGTGCGCGGCCTCAAGGCGATGATCGCCGACAAGGTGGCCGCGGTCGAATCGCTCAAGAAATACGATCCGCTCCTGAACACGGCCATCGAAGTCGGGCGCCTGGACCTCATGATCGATCTCGCGCTGAAGCGCCCCAATGTCGAGCAGAACGGCGTGAGTCACGTCGATCCGGTGCGCCTGCAGCGCAACATCGACACGCTCACCGAGGTGTTCAAGCTTCCGGAGAAGCAGCGCCCCGCGGACGTCTACACCGACAAGTTCCTGCCGCCCGCTTCGGAGCGCATGCTGAGCCTCTAGTCGCGCGCGCCGTCCCGCTCCCACGCACCTTGGTGGAGTGCCAGGGCTTCGTCGGCG
>Ga0335076_10007527_pt1 | contig 10971 bp, 11 predicted proteins | sample Lox_Sample_25_FD_206717 | JGI IMG/M metagenome (GOLD analysis project Ga0335076, IMG submission 206717) | Soil microbial communities from Loxahatchee National Wildlife Refuge, Florida, United States - Lox_Sample_2.5 | ecosystem: Environmental > Terrestrial > Soil > Wetlands | place: USA...
AGTCCGCCAAAGCCACCGCCGACGATAACAACCCGTGGGTACGCCATTTTGCTCCTCAATTTCCTTCCGTCTCTTTTCCGATTGTCGAGCGACTCTCGCTGAGAGCGCCCCATTCGGTCGTATGCAACAACGCGATAAAAACACACTCGCGCAAGCGGAAACAATTAGACGTTGGTACGGTTCGACTTTGGTACTAGAACAAGCGACCATGACAGTAACGTTCAAGATGGGGTCAACATCGAACACTGCCGGAACTGACATTTCGGGTGGTCTGGAGCTCCGCTAATAGGGCATAATCCTTAACCATTGGGCAGTTCTTGGGGACCATGGGGATGGAACTCAACGCTTCGGCTGAAGAGATCAGCCGCCTTCAGCGCTGCATTAACAATTTGCTCAGCTTGCTCGCTCTGCCTGCGGCCTGGAGTGGCAGCGAGCCATCGCGCGTTCTTGAGAGCCTTTTCGACGCACTGCTCCCTCTGCTCTCTTTGGACTTCATTTGCGGTCGCCTACAAGATCAGGTCTCGAATGCTCCCGTTGCCGTAATGCGAGTCTCACCCTCATGCGACTTGGAACCTGACGAGATCCGCCAAGGGCTTAGCGATTGGTTTGAAGATAACGGCCAGAAGTGTCTGTCGATGACCCGGAAACAATTTGGGGACAAAGGCATCGCAGTCCTCCCCGTCCCGCTGGAGTTGCGCGGAGGGACCGGCATGATCCTGGCAGGGTCTCGTCGGGAAGACTTCCCCGTGCAAAACGAAAGTCTTGTTCTAAGCGCGGCGGCGAACCAGGCATCGATCTGGTTGAACGAAGCTCGCCTCCTCACCGAGCGGAAACGGGCCACCGATCAACTCGAGCGGCACGTCGCGGAGCGAGCCAAAGAGCTTTTCGAGGCCAATGAGAAGCTGAAAAGGAACGAAGAGGCGCTGCAAGCTAGAGAAGGAGATCTTCGTTCGATCATCGACGCGATTCCGACTTTGGCATGGTCGGCGGATCCCGACGGCTCTGCGGATTTCCTGAATCGACGCTGGCTCGACTACACCGGTCTGTCAGAAAATCAGGCACAAGGCTGGGGTTGGGGAACTGCGATTCACCCCGCCGACGTTGAAGGGCTTGTGAAGCATTGGCAGTCAGCCCTGGCTTCGGGCGTGCCCATCGAAGCTGAAGCTCGCATGCGACGTTTTGACGGCGCATATCGCTGGTTCCTGTTTCTGGCCAATCCATTGCGAGACGAATTGGGAAAGGTCGTCAAGTGGTACGGAACCAACGTGGACATCGAAGATCGCAAGCGGGTCGAAGAGGGACTGCGAGCGAGCGAGCTCTCTTGGCGGCAAACGGTCGATAACATTCCAGGATTCGTGCTGGTGACGGGCGCAATGGGGAAGGTGGAGTTTCTCAACCGACAGATTCTTGAGTATTTCGGTAAGACCAGCGAAGACCTGAAGAACTGGGACGTCATAGACGTCGTCCATCCAGATGACATTCCTCGATCAATCGAGGCCCGCAAGAACTCGATCGAAGGTGGACAAGCATATGAGCTTGAGCTCCGTTGTCGACGCGCGGATGGCGTTTACCGCTGGTTCCAGGTTCGCGGTGTTCCCGCGCGAGATGAGGAAAACAAAATAACGGCACGGTATCTTCTTCTTACAGACATCGAGGATCGCAAACGCACTGAGGAGGCGTTGGAATCTAACGAACGCAATTTGAACCTGATCCTCAACACCATTCCTACACACATTTACGTCTTGGACACCGAAGGATTCGTACAAGGTGTCAATCAGGCTGTGATGGATTACACCGGTCTCACTTTGGACGATGTGCAACAAGAGGATTATCGGGATCGTGTCATCCACCCGGAGGATTTTAGGAAAGTCCGCGGCGAGCGTGCGGCGTCGCTGAGACGGGGCTCACCATTCAGCACTGAACAGCGCGTCCTAGGCAACGATGGGCAATATCGCTGGTTCCTGGTGCGCTACAAGCCCTTGCTCGACGAGCAGGGACATATCGTCCGGTGGTATGTGGCCGCGTTCGACATCGAGGACCGTAAACGGGCGGAGCAAGCCTTGCAGCAAAGCCAGGTTTATCTCCACGAAGCACAGCGCCTGGCTCAGATGGGTAGCTGGGCATTCAATGCCGCTGGATTCCGTTATTGGTCTTCCGAACTGTTCCACATCCATGGCCTTGATCCGAAAGACAGGCCACCAACGGTAGGGGAATACTTGGATCTTGTTCACGCGGAAGATCGTGAGTTCATGCGACAAGCGATTCAGAAAATGTTGGCGGACCATCTCGGATTCGACTTCACAAAGCGGATTGTGAGACCCGATGGAAAGATTCGTCACATGCGTTGGGTTGGGGTTCCAGCGGCTGACGGTGCGACTCTCCAAGACTTTGTCGGGACGGGAATGGATGTCACCGAGCAAGAGGAGCTAGTACGGAAACTGCGGCAGAGTGAGGCGGACCTTCGCACGATCACGGATGCGATTCGGCAGTCCATCGTGGTCCTCGCGCCCGATGGAAGAACACTTTACGCGAACCGGGTGGCCTTGGATCGCACCGGACTCACACTTGGGGAGGCGAACGACGACGGATTCTTTACGCGGGTCTTCCACCCTGGCGACCGCGACGGTCTCCTGGCCGAGCGTCAGCTTGGACTGTCCCAAGGAGCGCCTTTCGAACTAGAGAGTCGCGTCCGACAAAGAAACGGGGAGTATCGCTGGCACCTCATCCAATACAACCCCTTAAAAGACGAACAGGGCCAAATTATCCGTTGGTACTCTACGGCCACAGACATCGACGATCGCAAGCAGGCGGAGGCGCGGGTCGAGCAAGCCTACCTTCGTCTGGCCGAAGCTCAGCGGCTGAGCAAGACGGGCAGCTTCATCTCGGATTTGTTGGCCGACGAGCACGACTGGTCCGACGAGACCTTCCGCATCTTCGAATTTGACCCTTCGACCAAGGTGACGGTTCAGATGATTCGGAATATCGTTCACCCGGAAGACCTGCCCACATTCGACGCAGTCATCGCGCGCGGAATGACAACCGCGGATCTCGACCTGGTATTTCGGATTGTGCTCCCTCGAGGTGCCGTAAAGCACATACGCGGGATGGCCAGGGTGATGATGCAAGCTGGGGGGCATCCCTTGTTCATCGGCGCTCTTCAGGACGTGACGGAAAGCAAGGTTGCCGAAGAGGCTTTGGACCGGGCCCGCTCGGAGCTTGCTCACGTAGCGCGTGTCACGACCCTGAATGCGTTGACCGCTTCGATCGCCCACGAGATCAACCAGCCGCTTGCCAGTCTCATCACCAACGCCAGTATTTGTCTTCGGAGGTTGGATGCCGATCCTCCGAATCTTAGCGGCGCGCGCGAAACCTTGCTCCGGACCATTCGCGACGGCAACCGTGCTTCGGACGTGATCACTCGATTGCGGGCGCTGTTCACTAAAAAGGAATTCACCTCCGAGTCCCTGGATCTGAACGACGCCACGCGAGAGGTGATCGCATTGGCGTTGAACGACCTTCAGAGGAACCGGGTGGTTCTGCAACCGGAACTCGCCGAAGACCTCCCGCCCGTCATTGGCGATCGTATCCAGTTGCAGCAAGTCACTTTGAACCTGCTCCGCAATGCTTCGGACGCAATGGTTGATGTTCAGGATCGTCCGCGGCAACTACTTATAAGGACTCAGCGAGAAGCGGACGATCGTGTGTGTCTGAGCGTGCGCGATGCTGGGTGCGGTATCAATCCTCAAGACTTCGAGAAGCTCTTCGAGCCTTTTTACACGACAAAAAGCGGGGGCATGGGCATCGGATTGTCTGTCAGCCGATCGATCATCGAGAAGCATCAAGGCCGCCTGTGGGCGGAGCCAAATGACGGGCCCGGCGCCACCTTCTCCTTTTCTATTCCTTGCGCCCCATAGAGCGCCACAGACGCGTTGTAGCGCCGGTGGTACATCTCCATCGCAATCGCTGTAATAGTCGAGCAGTTCAGGAAGATGGAAGCCCTTGTTGATGGTCCTGATCCGGCAGTCAGTTGGGGCCTTCCCAGCCTGCGGCCCTAGTCGGCGGGAAGGCAGTACTAAAGTCGAATAGACGCCGCCTGCCGGGTGGTGCATTGTTGTTGTTATGCAGGACAAGAATGCCACGGAACGCCTGCTTTTATCTGTGGTTGATGATGATGAGATGCTGCGCGAGTCGCTACCCGATCTGCTCAGGGAATTCGGCTTTTCGGCTCGAGCTTTCTCGTCTGGGCAAGAGTTTCTCTCGTCTAACGACGTGGGTGAGACTAGGTGTCTGATCCTCGATGTCGCGATGCCGGGAATGTCCGGACTTGAGGTTCAGGAGGAATTGAAGCGTCGTGGGCAGGCGATTCCAGTCATCTTCATCACTGGTCAGAAGGACGAAGAGATCCGGAAGCGAGCGTTCAGCCAAGGAGCCGTCAAATTCCTGTACAAGCCCTTCAGCGACAGCGCCTTACTTGAGGCCGTCAATGCGGCCCTGTCTAGGGGATGAGAGCCCTGTCTAGGATTCTGGAGCTAGAATGATTTTATCTGGCACGCTTGGTCATGAAGTGGGGTCATCATCAATGGGGACAGCCAAGCCTATTGTGTTCGTTGTCGACGACGACGTTTGGATACGTGAGTCCCTGCAAACGTTACTGCGTGACGAAGGCTGGCATCCGGAGACCTTTGCCTCAGCACAAGAATTCCTCGATCGTCCGCGGGCATTTATCCCGAGTTGTCTCGTGCTCGACATTTCCCTCCCAGGTATTAACGGTCTCGAACTGCAGAAACGCGTCGCCGTCGAACGGGCCGACATGCCAATCATCTTCATAACGGGGCACGGCGACATACCGATGTCGGTTGGTGCAATGAAGGCGGGCGCGGTCGAGTTCCTGACCAAGCCCTTCAATGACGAAGTATTGTTGACCGCGATCAGACAGGCCCTGGAACGAAGTCGCCAGGCTCTCGCTCAGGAGACGAAGATACAGGAGCTTCTTGACCGTTACGCGTCACTTACTCCACGCGAACGGGATGTCATGAGGTTGGTCGTCTCCGGTCTTTTGAATAAACAGGTTGCTGGCGAGCTCGGCATCACCGAGAGCACAGTGAAGGCACATCGCGGCCAAGTGATGCAGAAGATGAAGGCCAACTCGGTAGCAGATTTAGTAAAAATGACCGCGATACTAAATCAAAGTGGTGAGACAAAGCGCTCGACGAGTACTGCCTAGTGGATGTGGGATTGGCCTGACGGCGAGCAAGGATTTGACGCTGCGTCGACCGAATTCTCGCCAAATGACCGGCTTAGTTTGGGGCGGGCCTTGTGTGCCGATTTCTGCCCGGTTATCTCTCCAGCCCCCGGAATGCTTGTAATCAGGCACCTGAAATTCTTGACCATTGGATCTAACCTAAGATTCATGCGCAAAAATCGAGGAGCGAATCCCGAGCTTCTAAACAGTCTGCGGAGGAACACGCCATGAGGCAACAATATACGGGGTGGTGGCTATCGTCGCGCTGGTGAGCGCCATGGTGGGCGGCAGGGCGAGGTCTGCGCAGGACAAAGACAAGCAGGACAAGTACAGGCTGCAAATACCCGGCGGACTCTCGTTCTCTGAGGTCAGGGGATATGAACAATGGCAGGCGGTCGGCCCCAGCCTCACTGAAGCTGCAAACGTAATCCGGGTGATCGTCGCCAATCCCGTGATGATCAAAGCCTACCAGGACGGCGTTCCCGGCAATGGCAAGCCCTTCCCCGACGGCTCCAAGATTGTGAAGCTGGAGTGGAAACCAAAAAAGATAAATGATCCGCCTTTTTCGGCGAGCACGCCGGACACAGTGCCTGGCGATCTGGAGCAGGTCGAGTTCATCGTAAAGGACAGCAAGAGATTCTCCGACACGCACGGATGGGGATATGCGATGTTCGACTGCGACCCCGCGTCCGGAACCTTCGCCCTAGCCACGAAGGCCAGCCACCCTCCGGTGGGTCACGACGCCAAGTGCGGCGGCGCGTGCAACGAGATCGTGGCGTCCGGCCTTCACATCGAAGTGAAGGCCGGTTTAGTCCTATGCGGCCTCTTGCTTACTTTTTTTGAGGAATGCTAGTAGGTCGGCGTTAATCGTGTCGGCCTCAGTCGTGGGCATTCCATGCGGATAGTCCTTGTAAGTTTTCAGTGTGCTATTCCTAAGCAACTTTGCCGACAGCGGTCCTGCAGCGACATAAGGCACGATTTGATCGTCCTCGCTATGCATCACCAAGACTGGCACCGTGATCTTCTTCAGGTCTTCGGTGAAATCCGTCTGGGAGAACGCGACGATGCCGTCATAGTGCGCCTTGGCGCCTCCCATCATTCCCTGGCGCCACCAATTCCAAATCACTCCCGGAGAGGGCTTCGCGCCGGGTCGGTTGTAACCATAGAACGGTCCAGTAGGCACATCGTAATAGAACTGGGCTCGGTTGGCGGCCAGTTGCGCCTGCAGTCCGTCAAACACCTCCTTGGGCTGACCGGTCGGATTGGCTGCCGTCTTCAGCATAAGGGGCGGCACTGCGCTGATGATGGCCGCTTTTGCAACACGGCTTTCGCCGTGGCGAGCCAGGTAGTGCACCACTTCGCCACCGCCTGTCGAATGTCCGACATGAATAGCCTCCTTGAGGTCGAGATGTGCAGTCAAGGCCGCTAGGTCGTCGGCATAGTGATCCATGTCGTGACCGTCCCAGGTCTGGCTGGACCGCCCATGTCCTCGCCGGTCGTGAGCAATTACTCGGTAGCCACGCTGGCCGAAGAACAGCATCTGATTGTCCCAATCATCGGCCGACAGCGGCCAGCCGTGGCTGAAGACTATGGGTTGACCTTTGCCCCAATCCTTGTAGTAAATCTGCACCCCGTCTTTTGTCGTAATCGTCGGCATGGGTATTCTCCTCTTGTGTTTAGTCAGCCAGAAAATTTTGGACCACCAGCTGCTTTTTTATGATGTTACCGGTATGCAAATATTTCCGAGGGTTAGCATTGTCCGAGCCTCAGAAAAACGCCTAGAATCACACATTGTCTCGACACACGAAAGTTCTGGCTACAATTCCGATTGTGCATTGGAAACCCTGAACTGGGTGCGTGTAAATGGGCGCAAACGACAAAGTGCAGGGCAAAACCGACATCACCGTGCCCGAAGGATTGACCGAGATTGGGATCTTGCTTTATCCCCGGGCGCAGATGTCAGCCGTCCTTGGACTCACCGACCTCTTCGCCGTCGCCAGTCGATTGAGTGCGGAGCACGAAGGCGCAAATCCCAGGCAGCTGCGCATTAGCCATTGGCAGTTACGTGATAGTCCAACATTCGAACTGGGCCGCGTTTTCGACACCCACAGGCAAGCGCCGCAAAAACTGGTCGGTTTAATCTTGCCTCCAAATCTCGATACCGACCCACAGGGCGGGGCAATTCCCCAGCTTCAAGAATGGGTTGAAACACAGCATGCCTCTGGCTGTATCGTCTGCTCGGTTTGCGGAGGCGCTTTTCTTCTCGCGAAGACTGGCCTGTTAGACGGACGATCCGCCACGACTCATTGGTCGTTCTCAGAGACGCTCGCCGAGCGATTTCCTAAAATTCGGGTCGAAACTGAAAAACTAATTATTGATGACGGGGACATCATTACGGCGGGCGGGCTGATGGCTTGGGTCGATTTGGGATTGAAACTTGTCGACCGCTTCCTGGGTCCGACTGTCATGCTTGAAACCGCCCGCTTCTTTCTCGTGGATGTTTCGGGTCGGCAGCAGCGCTTCTACTCAAACTTCTCGCCCAGGCTGCATCACGGCGACGAGCCCATCCTCAAGATTCAGCAATGGCTTCAGACCTCTGATGTTAGCAGCCTGAGTGTGTCCACGATGGCCGCAAAGGCTCGAATGGGCGAGCGTACTTTCTTACGCCGATTTCAAAAGGCAACAGGTCTGACGCCAACAGAGTATGTACAGCATTTGCGCGTAGGGAAAGCTCGCGAATCACTTGAGTTTTCATCGCTAGCCATGAAGGAAATTGCGTGGAAAGTTGGATATGAGGACTATGGAGCATTCCGAAAAGTGTTCCAGAAAATCATGGGACTATCGCCGGGCGACTATCGCCTTCGATTCAGCGTTCAAGGAAATAGAGCTCGTAGGGCACGTGATGCAGAGGGTGAAAGCCGAATCTCTCGCCGCACTGTGCAGGCGTTCTAATTTGAGCGAAGCGGCCCGTTGCGAATGTATGAGAGAAATTGCCGGGCTAGCTACAGGTGTGCCCTGCGAGAAAAAGTGAATACCCGATCGATTGTGTGTCGAAAGTCGGTGACAGGGCAGCGTTCTAACCGGGAGGGGGCGGTGACCGAGGATCAGAGTTATTGGAGGCTTTTGGCGCCACCCTGGCAAGATGCGCGACAACCCCTCTGCGAGACGCTCAGCAGATAAATTCCGGTGTTACGAAGTGGCCAGAACCCGAGGTGTGACCAGTACGACCTCAGCTTACGAATGGCCTCGCCTTTGCTTACGTTCGGTAACGCAAGTCTTTTCAGCGCTTCTTGATCGTCCGCAACGGACGGAGTGAACTGTAGCGGCCAAGGCTTGCACGCTACCAGGCCGCACCCAGTACCAAAAATGTCGATCGTACGGTGAATAGCAGATTCGGCGATCCTCAGTCCTCGATACTCGGGATATATCGCGACGTAGTCGATGATCAGTAGATCGAGGTCTAGCACTTCAAACTCGTTTTGTATTTCTTCTTTCGGATAGCCAGTTTCCACGTCGAAAAGATGTTCCCAGTATTCTGAGATGTCGCCAGAGATGCCATCTCCGAGCCTTTCCGCACTGATGCCGTGGTCCGGTGCTTCGCCGAACTGAACGAGTGAAGCGCTAATTTGCCCTGCATCCTCTTCTCCCCGGTTTTCCGTCTCGGCAATAATCCTTCCAGCAATGGAGTGGACAAAGTCATCCTCAACCGAGTCGTGCAGGGCGGCACGGACTACGAACTCGACACTTGTAACAACATTCGTCTTCGATTCAATCTGCTTGGTCCTAACGGCGACTCTTTTTTCAGCCTGCATAGGGCACCTCATGCCGCTATTTATCCCCAGCCTTTGTAATCCGTCAACCGGGACAGCACCATCTGGAGAACCGTTTCACCGTCTAAATTGGCAATTTCAACCGCGTTTTCCCCAAAAATCAGGCCCGTTTGACGGAAATTCAGTCTGCATTTATAGAACATTCCCAGAAGTAGCCAAATCAGCTCCATTTTCGTGATTTGGCCCAGGAGTTCAATATGTCCGCATCCCAGCCTTCGAGGTTCGCTCCTTCTCCAAGCCAGTCTCGGCCTAGGACCGAATTCGTCTTTGAGCCGCTCTTAGACAGTGACGAAGCGGCGCAGTTGCTCCGCATCCACCCAAAAACGCTACAGCGAATGGCCCGCAACCGTCAGATTCACGGAATTCAAGTTGGAAAACTATGGCGGTTCCGAGCTTCTGATCTCGAAGGGTGGTTGAAAGCGAAAAGAGCAGGCTGATTCGCCGATTTTTCAACAGACGTTTTGTCGACTCGCCACTCTACTTGCGCTAAGCTGAGGCAGCCATCCGTGTCGCCTCAACCGAAATGGAGGAAATAAATGAGGCGCACGAGTTATCAAAAGGGCAGTCTGAGACTGGCGGACCGCAAGAAGGGAAAAGTTTGGGAATTCCTATGGAGAGAGGTTCAGCTGGACGGCACGATCCGGCGAAAACACATCGTCATTGGAACGCAGGAAGACTTGCCGACCGAGTCTTCCGCCCAGGCTGTTGTAGATGCAATCCGCTTGGAAATCAACCAACAAACCCCTCAAAGGCTTATCAAGAGCATCAGTTTCGAGACGCTTGTGAATCACTATCGCCAACACGAGTTGCCGGACACTTTCAACAAAACGAAACCGGGGCTCGATGCAGCAGACGAAGATCGCAAATCGTACTCGACGCAGGTGACCTACGAGGGCTATCTGAAGAAGTGGATTCTTCCGCGTTGGCGTGCGTGCAGGCTGACGGACGTCAAGGCAACCGAAGTCGAAAAATGGCTCAAGAGTCTCTGCTTTCCGAAGACCGGCGTTCCGCTAGCGCGGGGCAGCAGGGCCAAGATCAGAAACATTATGAGCGCGATCTATTCTCACGCGATCAGGTGGGAATGGACGGAGAAGAATCCAATCACGAGCGTTCGCCAGAGCGCGAAACGACAGAAAGCACCCGATGTTCTGACGCCGGAAGAGATCATGGCATTTCTCAAGGAACTGCCCGATCCACTCCGCACGATGATCGAGTTGGACGCTTTCACGGGGTTGCGCCGAGGAGAACTGATAGGGCTTCGGTGGCAGGACGTGGATTTCGAAAACCTCATCTTGCACATCCGTCGGTCGGTAGTGGCGATGGTGGAAGGTGCGCCGAAAACGGAAGCTTCTCTGAAAGACGTTCCGCTGGATGCACAAACGGCCGAGTCGCTGTGGGCATGGAGACATCTTTCTCCGCACGCAGGTCCAAGCGATTGGGTTTTCGCCTCGCCGCATATGAAAGGCCGACAGCCGTATTGGCCCGGAACATTGTGGCGATATTACGGCAAGCCGGCTCTACAGCGTGCCAAGATTACGAAGCAAGTTTCGTATCACACATTTCGGCACACTTTTGGGACGCTGTTGAACGCGAACGGCGAGAATCCCAAGGTTGTACAGGAACTGCTGCGCCATGCGAGTCTGAAAGTCACCACCGACGTTTACATGCAGGCAGTCGGTCCACAGAAGCGCGAGGCGCAGAGCAATCTGGTAAAGCTGGTGCGGAAGGGCGCGGTTTTGGAGATCAAACCCGCCTAACTGGATCAAATTGGATCATGCAGAAAAACGGTGGCCTTGTGGAAGTTCATTATTTTGTTGGCGTCCCCGACGGGATTTGAACCCGTGTTACCGCCGTGAAAGGGCGATGTCCTAGGCCGGGCTAGACGACGGGGACGCTATG
>Ga0335076_10007530_pt1 | contig 10970 bp, 18 predicted proteins | sample Lox_Sample_25_FD_206717 | JGI IMG/M metagenome (GOLD analysis project Ga0335076, IMG submission 206717) | Soil microbial communities from Loxahatchee National Wildlife Refuge, Florida, United States - Lox_Sample_2.5 | ecosystem: Environmental > Terrestrial > Soil > Wetlands | place: USA...
TGAATTTAAGGTTGCCTTTATTTAGCTAGGTTTTGTTGTGTGGCACACAGACCCTAAGCGGAATTACATACAATCCCATACATAATATACGGTGTCCCGTCGTGATTACACAGCCAAGAGTGGACAGCAAGGGAATCTCGCAGCAGCAGCCCGTCCCCCGTCCGCCGCAGGCCCCTTACGGTCCACGCTGCGTCGCCATCAACACGCACGCGGCATCTGCCTTCATATTCCTCGGGCAGTCCCTGTAGAATCACACCCCGATCGACCGATCCGAGGGCGGAGAGGCAACTTGCTGACTGAGCCCCGACGACGCACGCACGACGAGATACCCAAAGGGAGAGAGAGCGTGTTCCGCCAACTGCTGCGCCGCCTTTTCTCGCTTCTCGTCGTCCTCGAATGGATTGTCCTGCCAGCGTAGTCTAGGCGCCTGCTGGACGTGATCCTCCATCGATATCCGCACGTTATCATTGCACGGACGGTTCCACCCTCCTTCCGCAGCGCATTCTGCGGCAGATTCGTAGCCAACTTTCCCCGTGTGCACCAGGTTCGATGGACGAATCGCAGCATTATTCCTCGTCGTCTTCGTCGCAGCAGCAGCAGCACAATCGCCAGAGCAGAATGCCCGATACCCCTCCCCATCAGAATGTACGACGCTTCTCCCATCAGCCCTTACAACTCTCCCCCTCCGCCTCCTCGTCACAGCAGTTCTCTTACATCACGACGCCAACCAGATCGACGGTGTCGCCTTCCTCGTCCGGCCGACAGCACAGCATCGCCTCTGAATTCAGCGGGATAAACCTTCGCGACGATAGCACTAACCATTCCGACAAGGCCCCACGACCAAATCTGTCTCTGCATCCAAGGGGAGCCATGTCACTGGGCTCTGTCCCCTCGAGCCCCACCACTCTGGCCATAGGTTATGGTTCGAATCAGACTGGGTATGCCGGTGGCCATCCTCCGCTCGGTTCTAGAACGGCGTCTGATGAACAACTCCGTCATTACCCTGGTCCTGGAGGTCCCTCGAATTCCCGACATTCGTCGCCCATGCTTACGGCGAGCCCAAGTATGTCGCCTTACTACTCGACGACACCACACATGCTAAACTCCATCAACGAACGTGAACAAACTACGTCATGGGCAGCGTCCACAAACCAAGCCCCACCCCGTCAATCCCCAAATCGTCCACCCTACACTTACCCCCCGCCCCCGCCACCACCGCCCTTGCCCCATCCAGGCCGTGATAGCGTCTCGCCCCGGAGTCACCAAAGCCAACAATCTCCCTCTACACAGCGACATTCCCTCCCTCACGTCCCCAGCTACGATCCAAAGCTCAGCAGCGGGCAATTCTCCCCGCGTCAGTCAGCGCATTTCCCTCCTGCCACCGCCCCTGTCGCCGGGAGTGGTGTTGCGCCAAGTCGCAACATCTCACCCACCAGCTTTTCTCCTCGACACAGCATGAGTTTTGCCACCATGAACCGTGAGCCAGGTTCTATGATGTCGGACATCGTGTATTCTAATCCGCACTCACATCCGCCCCCTGCAAAGTTCCGTATCATTACAAGTCTCAGTGATTTGAATCCTATCGTCAATTCCCAGCCAAAGTTTCGTCGTGCGAACCCTGATGGAGGGTTTGTCTCCGTATGTCCCCCTCCCCTCTCGAAGCTGTTTTTCCTGGAGTGTGTGTTGACGGTGAGTAGCCGCTTGCTGCGTTGACCATGCATTTGCCTACGACATATCGCCTGTGTAATGAAGAGTTTACATATGAGTCGTCGAGGAATCCTCGGCGGTGTCTTACTAAACCGGGCAAGGGTGCGAGGAATGACGGTTTCGATAATGAGGATAGTGATTATATTCTCTACGTGAATGATGTCCTTGGAATGGATCAGGGACACAAGTATGAAAATTGCTCTATATGGCTGATGGTAGATATCTTATTCTTGATATTCTCGGACAAGGAACGTTTGCCCAAGTCGTGAAATGCCAGAATATGAAGTCGATGGAGGTCGTCGCTGTGAAAGTCGTCAAGAATAAACCCGCCTACTTTAACCAAGGAACAATGGAAGTCTCTATCCTCGAACAGGTACCTCCACTTAAGATCCATACTGATCATAGTTAAATAACAAAGTCGATCCGAACGACGAACACCACATTCTCCGACTACGAGATAAATTCATTCAAAAGGGCCACTTATGTCTCGTCTTTGAACTCCTCTCCGTCAACCTCTATGAACTAATCAAACAAAATTCCTATCGTGGACTTGGTTTAAATCTCGTCCGCGTATTTTCCTCACAACTCCTCGATGCCATGAATAAATTACGCGAAGCTGGGATCATCCACTGTGACTTGAAACCCGAAAATATTCTATTGACAGCGTAGTGCCCCATCTATGATAAGAGTTGATCGTAGTGAGGAGAGTCCGACAATAAAAGTAGTGGATTTTGGAAGTGCGTGTCATGAACGGCAGACTGTCTTTACATATATTCAGTCGCGATTTTATCGGTCTCCCGAGGTGATGTTGGGTTTGCCATATTCCACAGCTATTGATATGTGGTCCGTCGGGTGTATTGCCGTGGAGCTGTACCTTGGATTACCATTGTTCCCTGGGAGTTCTGAGTATAATCAGATATGTCGGATCGTTGAGATGTTTGGGTATGACCCCTCGTCTCATCAGTGTTGATGGCAGGATGCCGCCAGGCTGGATGCTTGATGTTGGCAAGCAGACAGGCGAATTCTTTGATATTACCGACGATGGCACCCGGCGGAAATCGTATCGATTAAAATCGCTTGCTCAGTATTCATCGGAACACAATACGCAGGAACAGCCAAGTAAAAAGTACTTTAAAGGGACTACACTCGATGAAATCATTCATTCGTATCAATGGGACAAGGGCTCGTCGTCTTCATCGTCATCATCCAAAGTTTCAGATTCAGCCGGTACCCCCGCCTCTGGTGATTTTGTTAATGGCAGAACGACGAGCAGCACGAAATTCGTTCATTGACTTTGTAAGTGGATTGCTTCGGATTAACCCTTTTGAACGATGGACTCCCCGACAAGCGTTACAACATCCTTTTCTCCTCGATGCAGAATGGACAGGACCATTCACGCCACCCGCCGACAAGGGCTACGCCAGCAACGCCACCCCCTCCCAACGATCAAAACCTCAGCCCTCTCAACCAGCGCCACCCCCCGCCTCAGAGCCCCCGCGACAGTCGAAGATCCAAACAACTTACGACCAGCCCCAACGATACGAACCAACATCCTTTGACCAGGCTCCCCAACCCGCCCAACCTCCGCAAATCTACTATTCCCCACGACACAATCAAGCCCTGCACAGCGTACCAACATCCTACCTCTCCCAAATCCCCCCTCATTATATCCAACAGCCACCACCACCGTCCCACGGATACTCCCACAACCCCCAGGTCCTAGGCATGTACTCCTCAACCCAGGACCATTGGGGCGACCCCCACACTGGCGCTCGAGCGCAACATCCGCCCCGCCCAATGCGTGACAACCGCCCCCGCGCAAACACAATAGGGAATATGGACAGCATCCCCCTACAAATTCGGCAAGCAACCGCCCGCATCGATCCAACACAGCACCAAATCCGCCCAAGTCCGGCGTACTACCCTCCACATGATATCGAGGGGATCCTCACAGACGACGGGATGGAAAATTCCACTTCGAGGAATATATATGCTATGCAGGGAGGGTATGGAGGCGGGATCGAAGCGGGGATGAGGCCAAGGAAGAAGTCACAGGGTCAGGCCTCGATGGCACCGTATCATCATGCTAGTCAGATGAGTGTGGGGAGTACGAGTGGTAGTAACGGCGGAGGGCATGGAGGGCAGCAAGTGCAGCCGCAAGGACAGGGACAGATGCTTGTGCCGCCTCAGCAGAATTTATTCAGAGGGAGTGCACGGGCTTTGGAAGACGGTCTTATGCCGCCGTGGCAATAACACAAACGGGAAACATTGGGAAAAACCGAGTTTGAGTGCGATGGTGGAATGACGAGGTCGTGTCGGACTTTTGGCTAGACGGACAATCATTGGTCCACAGCACATCGTCAGTACTGGACATTCGGGATTGTCATTTCAACTGGGATTTAGGGTGCATTTTTGACCTGTTGAGAAGGGGTGAGCAGTTGGGGGGCCGTTGAGTTGGTCGCATTGATTTTGCATTGCATGTATGTCTATGGACAACGACATCTAGGAACCTCTGAATGGATACTCCCATTGAAACTCCACAAAAAGATCCTTCTGAACGAAACATAATAAATTTGAGAAGCACTTGAACGGGGTTGAAATGCAAAAGTATATTCAGAGAAGTGACAAGTTACAGAAAGAAGCGCTTCAATTTTGCAGCAAACTGGACCCGCTAATCGTACAGGAATCTTACACACGACCGAAAATAAGCCCGGGGGACCCTATCAAAGACGAGGGGGAGATACAAAACAACTCCAGCCAAAGAGAACTTTGTACACAATGTCGCACGCCATAATATACAAACCTCAACAAATCACAGATCAACCTTGATATATAATTTGATCATGCAAAGATTCCAATCCACAAATTTGTCACATTTGTTTTATCCAATTGCCTCCATTCCCGTAAATTGGTTTCAATAGCCACACGCAACGGTCTAATCGCATTCCAAACTCGTTCCAAATCTAGGTAATATGGCAATACGACGAGGCTTGTAAACTCGATTTCTCGGCGTTGGAATCCCTCGAGGCCCTCAGGTTGGAGAACGCGACGGTCAAACGATGCAGTGACTGGGAGACAATTTTCTCGTTCGCGGTCTCCTTGATGGACGAATTCGCGGGTTACGGCAAGGGACCGTTTCAGCCAGATTGCGACGTTGGTGCGAGAGGGTCCGGAGATATCGGCTGCGTGAACGAGAAGGGCCGGAAGAGAAAGGGCATGAGTCGTGGGGAAGGAATCGCCGTTTGTCAGTCGGGGTTGTTTAGGAGGGTAATTGTAGGTGTAAAAGTTGGTGGGAAGGCGTTGGAGGGCTGAGCAGGTTGCTTGATGTTGAGCCATGTCTGTGCCGAGAATCGTCGACCTGAACACCGAGAGAAGAATTGATCGATCTTGGGCGGGGACATTGCTAAGGACGTGGTATTGTTCCAAGAGTTCTTGTCCCAAGTCTGCTGAATAAGTTTCGAGTGTCGCATGCTCGCCATACTTGGTTCCGAACGGTGTCTTTGCAGCGATTTGGTATTGGTTATTGGTTCCAGGATGACCGACATCGTGAGCTTGTGCGGCGAGATAGCTCGCGGCAACTTCCAACTCGGTCATTCTCGTTGCTCCACCGCATTCAAGGAGGAGATGACATAGAACAAGAAGAACGTCGGTTGCATGCGTAAAGTTATGGTATGTGTTTGAAGGGACATATCGATCCGCCAAGGCCGAACAGTAGCGAAGAAATGTGTGGTGCGAACATGCTAGTATCCGATGCAGGCCGAGTCGATACGCAAGGTCAACGGACAATGCAATCAATTTATCTTGTGGCCAGTCCCAGATGTCGAGGCCGAGTTGTTGTTCGACGTAATGGTCACCTCGTAATTGCTGTCGCAACTGTTACAGTATCTCCATTAGTCCGCCTATTCACAAGGGTGCCAAGCGCAAATCGTGGGGTAAACGGGGGTAAAATTGTACCTCTTTTATCCTTGCAACGTAGTGTGAATCGCCGGCAGTTGGTCGCAAATCGCCCCAGTCCCTATCTAGCGAGTTGCTGGCCATGAGTCGCCTCCGAGTCGCAGACTGTCAAAGCGGCAGCAGAGCGCGGTGTCTGGGATACGACCGTGGTTTTGTGTGTTGGAAATGTGTGATCCTCTGTTGTTCGGCGTATTATAAGCGCCTGCGGGGCGGCCAGCAAGCGCTCAAACAATGTGATTGGATTGGAATCGGCTTAAGTATCCCGCAGCAGGTTGGTTGGTCACCCGCCTCCTTTCGCCTCCGTTTATTATGAGTGTAACAACCACCCGAATTTTGGCTTTCTGGTTCCTGCCATTTCGCTACACGGGATGTAGGTTGCGCCCACGCCGCCTCGGACGCAACCCCCATCTTGGGATGAAGGGGGCGCAACTGTTGCGCGCAACGAAGGTTTGGGCTCGGCTAGATGGGCAAAAAGGAGAACAGAAGTTTAATGGCGAAAATTTTATGCGCAAACGGCCAGACGGGCTGGACGAACCTTGGCATACAATTAGGTTCGTGAGCGAAGTCCCTGGTAAGTCACATCGGACGAAGCAGGGTCCATAGCTGCTTAGCGCCATTTTTCAAGGTGATAAGATTCCAAAATTCTAGGTTTCAAATAATAATTACACGTATCTTCGAATATTTTCCATATTGATATCCTTCGACGCCCTGCCTTATTTTGAATCCTCGTTGTCGTCGGCAGCGAATTTTAAGGAGATACTATTCACACAATGTCGTTCATCGATCTTGTCTCCATTTGTCTTACGATATCCTTCTCCCCTGAACACATGACCCTAAAATACGCCATCAGCGTCCCGTCCGGAAACAAAACAGGGGAGAAGCGCGAGTGGGATGCTACTAGATGACCGCCACAATTGGCGCAAACGATCTCCGTCCGCTTCATTCCGAAGGAAGAATCGTCATACCGTTTAATTGCGCCGGGGATACTATTACTCATTAACGCCAGCTCACCCAAGGCCGCGCCCATGGAGTGGAAGAAGGGGAGGATGTTACGCTTCGGCAAAGGCAGGCCATCCACATCCGGAATCGAATTTGGAAGAAGATTTGTAAAGAGGTGTGCCACACGCAGCACAATCAAATACACCTACTTTATCGAAATGCTCATACATCCCGGACCCGGCCATTTCCGTTCCCTTCTGCCGGAGAATTCGGAACTACAGCACAAGTAACGTCAGCACAATTCCCTTTTAAGTCTCTGGAGGGCAACGTACCTGTTGAGGGCTGAGGACGGCCCTCCATTCCTCGTCGGTTTTCTGGGCGGGGAATGTATCGTTTGCACTGAGCGAAGTGGACGAACCCATGATGACTCTGTATTGAATCTTTTTGATGATCGGGGGAGCGAAGACGATGGCGGCAGTTCCGAGGATCCAGTAACGGGGTTTCCAGACCATGCAGGGGCGGAGGAGGGAATTATATACACCCACCAGGCGCATGCAACAAAAACGTCTCGAACGAAGGAGAGGGGACGGGTCCGCCGTCCGCCTCGAGCTGTGCCGCCTGTGATTTGGAATTCCACCGGTCAGTGACAAATCATTATTAGCCTGATTCCTAATTCCTATCATCAAGTTTCCGCGCTGATCTTCGATTCTCAGAAGGTCCCACAGTCATACCAGACCTTCAGACATTCCTGCTAGACCCAATGGACCTTTTTGATCGAGACTTCTCTCTCAGACACTGTTACGGGCACTTTTGCTCATTATGGCACATTTCCAGTCCTCCCACTCTCAATTGCCTTTCGTCGCGAGGTGAACACCGTGTTCCGCAATTTAGGGTACGCTCTGATTCGAGCGTCGTGGGGCCGCTTCACCAGAATCCATGCTGTGAGATATTCCGGCCGACTCGAGTTTGATGATCGGGAGCTTTTCACATTGCGGCATTATCAATTGTTACGTCGGTTCGTTGTGCCATTTGAACCTCTGACCGATGGCCGAATCGACTGGCATGAACTCTCAGATTGAAAAGCCGCGGACGATGTTGAAGTCTCATACGGAAATTTTGTTAGAAGCTCTGGAGGTTTGGATGTCGAGGTGTAGTGAAAAGTTTGGCCAGTGGACAGCGCGAGGTAAGTGACGCACATCACTCGAGGGAATAAATCCCATGAACCTTATTGGACCCTTTGAGATCCCCGCGGTATCATTGAAATTACCATGGATCCGGTCATCTACATCCGTGACGGTTTCTATGGTGGATGACTGACATATAAGGTACCGCGGCCATTGCTGGTCTGCTATGGGACCTTACACTGGTAGGATATGAAGGTTGCTAAGAAACATGCCAAATGGTATTGAAACGTACATCTATCCATTTCTCCGAATGATAGAAACACGATGCACATGAATGTCAAGTAGCATACAAATATCTAGTAATGCAGAATGCCTTCAATCTTAAGTCCAGCAAAGGTTCCCATAAGAACACATCCCCCGTCTCACTCCTTTGTTTCCAGGATAGGTCTTCTCAACAGATGCAACAACTTGTCCAACTCCACGAAATTCTTTTCATTCCTCGCATATTTAACATGCCGCCTCGATAACACATGCTACCCCAAAGTTAGCCACACATCTCACCGAATTCAGCGGGAAATATACCGCATCATAATCATCAAACCGTTCCTTGCAATTTTCACAGTACCCCTCTTTCTTCGTTTTTCGATTCTTAGCCTGAAGCTGTTCGCGTAACGGAATCTCCGTCTTCCTCTTCTTGGTAACAGGAGGATTCATTCCCGCCGACAGTTCCCCCACAGCAGGAAGAGGAGGCTTTGTGACCGTGGTCAATCGCGTTTTCATATCCCGTAAAGGTCGGGAAAGTGAGCCCGCTATATTAACCGCCCCGCCCATCCCACTCAACGCCGATGTCATAGTATTACTCTTACTCCCACACGTCGTCGTTGAACGAATGGCACTAAACGCCGTCGACGAATTAACAATCCCCGACGCAGGAAATTCCCGATTTGTGACTTGTTTGTTTTCCCTGAGCGGCTTGACAACATTATTATTAGGCCTCGCATAGTGCTTTTGCTCTCTCTGTTGAATCTCATTTTGCTTTTCCTTTTGCTTTTCCACCGGAGGAGCAACGGGTGCAGTCTTTGTCTGTGACGGCCGAATAAACGGACAACTCCCCTCCCTGGACACCCAAAACATTGGCCAAAGCGCTTCGTCCCGTCCACTCGCAGCCGGGAATTCCCGGACCATAATCGGTTTATGAACGTTTGCGATGTCGGTGACAAGGACGTAGGGGCCCTGGAAGTAGACGTATTCTTCACGCGGGACAGACGGGTCCTGTTCTGTTGTTCGTCCATGGCGTTTTTCGGCTTGGAGGGCAGCGGAGAGGTTGTTTGTTTGCGGCGACGGTGTTGGCGTTACCTTTGCAGTTGTTGGGGCTGTTAGACCGCGAAGGACTCTTTTGAATTCTACAATAAACGAAGGGGTGAGATGTTGGGCCTGTTGACGGGGAATTGGGGTGGGTACTGTCTAGGGACCATATGCGGATTCCTAGATCGCGGGCACGGACGAAGATGTCGTTTGCGGGTTGTACTGTTGCGCCTTCTGTAGCTTGATTCCGTGACCCAGCCAAATTCAGATTTTTTGAGATCGCGTCTGTTCGAGTGATCGATAGCACGGTGCCTACAACACCCGATTTCACCGCAGATTTAGAATCATGTGTCGCTGGATCTTGTTGCTGTTGAATCACAGCCGACGGTCTAGATTGCAGGGGGATTTCCCGCGAAGAAACAATAACGTTTACCGAATTGGAAAAGAATTGTTCAACTTTCTATCCCCAAATCGTCAGGCATAGGTATATCGTGATGGGGGAAATTGGATTTGGGTGTACCCCGCCATGGCGGATGAGCCATCGTGAAGCTTGATCTTTGAAATTTTCTTCAATTCCGTCGAAATAGAACGTTGAGACGGAAATAATGCGTTTCATACTGTGTCGCCATTGTTCTAATTCTTCTGCTTCAGTGTCCGTTTGCTGCCGCTGCTGCTGCGATTGTTGGTGACGTCGCACAACAGCATCATGCGTTTCCTGTCGTTGTGCGGCAACAGCACAAACCACCCTATTGGTCATCATTGGCTTATTCGATGCGGGCTGTTTGAATTGAGATTGCGGTGGTGGCACCCCCGACAGTGTCACTGTTGTTGTTGTAGTAGGACCTCGTGGCCGTGTTTGTCTCGGCATAGTATTTGCTATGACACTCGAGGATTTCGCCGTCGTCATCCCCAGCTTTTGACGTGGACGATTTGTTGTCGGACATGGCAAGGCAGGTTCCTTGAACGTTGCGATGCTTGATGTCGCATTTTGTAGAATCTGTTGCTGTAGCACCGAGATATCTTCCTGGCCAGTCGTCATGGTTTGGGAACGGTTTCGTTTCTGGCCTGCTATGGCGGCGGGCTTGAGAATGACACGGGATACGGTAGTGGTGGATAAGGAGGGAATTGCGTTAGGCATTGAGGAGGAGGAGGATGAGGAGGAGGATGAAGAGGAGGATGATGATATTGCTGCTGTGCCGCGGATTGCTGCTCCTGTTGGTGTTGTTGTGTTGTGTGCTATGGATGATGGGGGGTAGAACGATGTTGTGTTTATGGGTTGGTGGGCGGGGGGCTGACGTGCTGCGATGGGCGATGCCATTGGCGGGGTGTAACGGGGGCCAGTCGAGCAAGAAGAATAGAAGCTAGTCGCTCATCGTCGTCGTGGGAACGGCTCTGATCGTTGGAGTGAGGAAAGCCTCCAACGGGCCGCCGGGGATGTATGTGCCTGCGATGGGGTTGTGGGTGTGGTGACCCTCGGGGGCGTGTTTTTTGTGTGGCTCCGTGTTTACGCTCCAGCCACAAACAGAAGTGGCGCGCATAGCCCAACGTCATTCTGTATCCACAGCAGTGGCCTGGATTATATTCGGAAGCTTTTGACGCAATAAAGGACATCAGCATATACGAGCGTCTCACGACGCCCTCATCGCCCTGCTGGCCATTGTGCTACTAGGTACTTGAAGTGATTAATGCCACAGCATTATTCTACCTACTCATCTCTTCCCGATACTTGCGCTATACGGCAAATATGAGGTAATCTACGAGGACGGGTGTGAATTTCAGGGATTATCTGGAGGAGAGGGGAGATGATATCACGGAACCAGAAAAACTGTTCGTATATCCCGATCTCCCCGGCTTTCGATACTGTATGACATTGTCTGACAGTCGTTCGATTCCACGGAATACAGGATTACTGGTGTGTCCGCGATTACCTCCGGATCCCCT
>Ga0335076_10007531_pt1 | contig 10970 bp, 5 predicted proteins | sample Lox_Sample_25_FD_206717 | JGI IMG/M metagenome (GOLD analysis project Ga0335076, IMG submission 206717) | Soil microbial communities from Loxahatchee National Wildlife Refuge, Florida, United States - Lox_Sample_2.5 | ecosystem: Environmental > Terrestrial > Soil > Wetlands | place: USA: Florida...
CGAAAAAGAGATGGCTTTCAATTTGCTTCGCAGCTTCTCGGATGATGAGATGAAAAAAACAATGATTGAATCCAATGCGCCGTCCGATATTGTGACTTCCATCAACCGGAAAGCAATGATTGAACACCCTTCCGGAATCCGATATTCCGAAATGACTGTTTCACAACAACAGCAATTATTACAGCTTATCAATCTCTATGTCCACCGGTTTACCAAATTATTCGCTGACGATATGCTGAAGGAAATTCAAAAAGCAGGACTGAATAATCTCTGGTTTGCATGGGCTGGTCATACTGAATCCGGGCCCGGGCATCCGCATTATTACCGCATCCAGGGGCCAACATTCATCATTGAATACGATAATACTCAGAATAACGCGAATCATGTGCACACGGTAGTGAGAGACCTTCAACATGATTTTGGTGGCGATGAGTTACTTGAGCACTACAAATCGAGTCATTAACCATAACTTTTCTAAAGATTAGAACTTTGGAAAAGTTAAATATAAACCTATGCCTGAAAATATTGCTCCTCTTGCTCCAAAAACTTTTACGGATTCTGTAACCCGCCTTCTGGATTTCTTGCAGGAAAAATTTCCTTCCGGAGATCCTCTCTATATTTCAGATATCAAAGATGAATTCGGGAGACAATGCGTAGACCTGGTACAGGAAGGCGGAGGCGTATTCGGAGTTGCACTTGCAGGCTATACTTATATCCTGGAAAAAATGAATATTTCATTCATGAAAATGGCAGGCACAAGTGCAGGTTCGATCAATACTTTGTTGCTTGCTTCCGTGCTCACGAAATCAGAAGCTAAACAATTAGGTCTTGATCAAAACAAGTATTATGAAACGAGAACGGAAAAAGTATTGGAATATCTAGGCGAAAAAAACCTGAGCGATTTCGTGGATGGTTCTTCTGCCTGGCGCAATTTGATATTAAAAACCTTCGAAACAAATGAAGGGGTAAAAAATTTTTCATTGCGATTCAAACGCCTGAAAACATTTGCCATCCTGACCGCTATACTAACTGTATTGACAACAGCCATTGCATTAGTGTTGAATTTCTTTTCCGCACAGTCATCTGTATCGACATTTTTAATCATCACAACTTTTATCATTGCAGGCGCTCTGCTCTTATTAACCATCTTCTGGGTGATAAAATTACTGTCGCTTCGTTCTTTAATAAAACAAATGCAGAAATTAGGCAGGGAACCAATTGCTATCAACCCGGCAGATAATTTTTTGAATTGGATAAAAAAAATTGTGGAAGAAAATAATTTATCTACCGCAGCCCAACTAAAAGAAAGGCTGGGTGAAAAATTCAATCCTTCGTATACGCCCTGTCAACGACAAGCAATACACGAACATGCTCTAAAACCCGCTGCTCTCCCCGATGCCCAAAGGCAAGACCTGGACAATATAGATCAAATACTATCCCTGATTCCAAATAACAGTATCAGCATCGATTATATCAGTGAACAAATCGATCATCTTTATCCTCCCGAAAATCAGTCCGGGCGAAATGAATTGGATAAAAAAATGCCGGAGATCGTGATGGCTTTTGAAAAAAGAACCTGCAATGCCATTCCACAAAAAATTGCCGGTCCCGGAACTTTTACCAAAGAACTGGTTATTGTATCATCGGATCTGACTAATGAAATCAAGGTAGAATTTCCGGGAATGCATCGCATGTATTGGGGAGATAATTGGGAAATTTCACCCGCATATTATGTTCGAGCATCCATGTCGGTTCCTTTTTTCTTCAGACCGCTGCAGGTTAAATATGATAAGGAGCAGGAAAAAGCTATCAAGGACGAATGGGGCAATTATACCAGGATAAAGAAGGATCTAGGTAAATCAGCAATGTTTGTTGACGGTGGGATACTTTCCAATTTCCCGATCAACGTATTTAATAATCCCAATATACCGCTGCCGAGAAAACCTACCATCGGAATTAAATTGGGATATAATGACCAATCTTCGAGTGACCATATCCGTAATCTGCTTCAATTCACAGGCAGTCTTGTTTCCACGATGCGCTTTTTTTATGATCGTGATTTTCTCCTGAAAAATGAAATTTATAGGAGAACGGTTCGTTCGGTAGATACGGGAAATATCAGCTGGCTGAACTTCAATCTCAATAACTCGCAAAAACTGGAGCTTTTTTTCAGGGGGGCTTTGACTGCAACTATTTTTCTCGCCAAACACAGATCAACTGATGCTGAAATCAAAAAATTGTGCGAGTCAGGAAAAAATGTTCCTTTCACTGAAGCCGGAAAAGATGGTTTCTCCATCTACCAAAATAATAATGTTGATTTCAAAACTGAAGACCTGGACCCGTTGGTCGGAGATATCAGCTTCAGATGGGATCAGTATAAAATAGAAAGAATCCGCTCTTTGTTTAAAACACCTGCAATCAAACTTCATCTGAAAAACCAGGCTTCTTCGAAAACAAGCCCTGGAAAAAACAGCAGGGGCTAACGATTTTAAAATGTGACGCCGGTAATATTTTCCTGTATTCCGGGAATACATCAAATAGTATGTAGGAATATAAATTTCTGAATCTTCGTTGCACATCTATTTATCTGTGCCGAAGGGCGAAGCCGGTAACCCTTCCTTATTATAGAGATTTGCTCCTTCCGGGTTGTCTGCCCAGGCATATCGCACAGCTACAGGGTTCGATATATTATCGTTCCACACAACAACATGATCGCCTTCTATTTTTGCTGTTGCCCAGATAAATTTTTTATCATTCCCGGCAATAGAAAAATATTTCAAATCATTGTTGCCTTTTGCGATCAGTCCGCTGCCAGTATTTGTAAAACTCAGAATAATCTTATTCCCTTCAATTTTCATTGACTGATAAACAGGACCCGAATAAACAATTTTCTTTTCCCCGTAAGCGATTTTTTCAGCGGCCAATGCAAGTCGCTTACCTACGTCTGCCTTGTCCAGCGGATGGATATCATTCCATTCGCCAATGTCAATGATGACAGCCATTCCTGTGTTTGGTATTGCAAGTGTTTCCAATTGAGCCTGACGCAAGGCGGCCCAATTGCTTTCTGAAGGCTGGTTTTTCGTTTCCATAAAATTTGCAAGCTGCACGTAGAGAAAAGGAAAATTTCCCTGATTCCATTTCTGTCTCCAATCCGTTATCAATGCAGTAAATAATTTTTCATAGTCGCCGGGGCTGGAAGTATTTGCTTCTCCCTGGTACCATATTACTCCCCTGACCGAATAGTTAATAAGCGGAGCAATCATTGCATTGAATAAACCCAATGGCTTATATTGGAAAAAAGTCGGAGCCGGTAATGGATTGGCGGTCGTTCCTAATTGATATTTCCATTCACCTGTCAGGTCGGTGGATTGTCCCGCGACTGTCAGCCGATAGGGTTTGTCTTTAATAAAGCCCCCCTTCCCGGAGCTGTTGATCACCCGCACGACAATGATATTCCTTCCACCTTTCAAAACACCTGGAGGGACATCATATCTTCTTGGCGGATATTGATAACCGGTAGTTCCCACAAAATGAGCATTGATGTATACAGAATCCTGGTCGACAATTCTTCCCAGTAAAAGTTTTGCGGGTTTCCCCGATGCCTCATCAGGTAATTCAATTTCTTTCCTGAACCAGACCACACCATTCACATGTTTTAATCCCTGATCATCCCAAAAACCAGGAACCTGCATTACCGGCCAATCTGAAGCATTATAATCTGCATCAAACCATTTTTTTTCTTCATGAAGTCCTTTATCGCCTTCCCATATCAAATCATACCAGCCCGTGCGAATATTATTATCCTGCCTGATGATATTTTGCACATAATTGCTGTCCCTGCATTTTTCTGCCATTTCCAATGCAGATGGAAAATTCTTCAAAGCATCTTCACTCATCCAGGATTCAGCAGGTGTGCCTCCCACACTCGCGTTAATTAAACCAATCGGCACATGATATTTTTCATAGAGAGATTTTGCAAAGAAATATCCAACTGCAGTAAAATGAAGAACCGTTTCGGGATTGGCAGATTCCCAGTTACCAGATGGGAGGTCATCCTGGGGAGCAGAAAAAACATACCTGTTGGGAACAAAAAATTGCCTGACAACAAGACTTCCAGCCTGTGCAATGATATCAGGATATTTTTCTTTCACTCTTTCCATCGGCAACACCATATTCGATTGTCCTGAACATACCCATACTTCTCCAAAAAGGATATCTTTCACTGTTATATGATTACCGGCATCGATCTGCATTTCATAGGGACCCCCGGCCTTTTCCGGATCCAGTAAAAGATTCCATTTTCCATTTGCATCGGATGTGCAATTGTATTTTTTTTTATGAATGCTTACAGAAATGTTTTCACCGGGACTTGCCCATCCCCATATCCTTACTTTCGCATCTCTTTGCAATATCATACCATCGCTGATGAGCCGGGGCAGCCTGACTTCTGAAAAAGCCGCTCCGATATTCAATAAACAGCAGCATGCTATTATGAAAAACTTTTTTGTATTTAGCCTTCTGATTAGAACTGACATTCAATTATTGGTTTCATTGGTGTGATGAACTCCTATCCTTGTTTCCGGCGGTCCTAAATAACTTTTTTTCACTCCGCCAAAATCAACTACTATTTTTTGTAATACCACAGCGGGCGTAACCATCCAGAATTTCAGCAGGTGTTTGCCCGGTTTTGAAACAAAATGGTCAGATGTTTTCATAATGATATTATTCGCCACCCAGTCTTCCCAGGTCTTTTTATTATTATCATCCTTATTAATGCTGATGATCTGGGGTTTTTCATCATCGATTGAGATGCCATATTGCAAACCCTCATCATTGTGAAAATTCAACGTGGGAGAAAAATATGCTTCCACTTTCAATTCTCCGGAATCGTAAGAATAAAATTCATATTGAAGAGATGAAGATGAACCGCCTGGCGTCTGGTTCGAGGCAGTTACCGGGAACACAGTAATGGCCGAACCCGTTTTACCAAGATCCGGTATAATCGTCCAGTGAATATTGCCGCTATTGATAGCCCTGCTGTAATGATCCGCTTCTATCGAAACATAACCATCCTGTTCATAAAACCCATTCCCTTTAAAACCTGCCGGAACCAATTCCTGCGCAGTAATATTCTTTGCGCCAATTAAAGTTGCCTGCTCTCTTGCAGAATCTGCAGGAACGTACCGAACCTCCGGCATCTTATTGAAGGGAGGCTGTTGCCAATAAGTATACCCGATATGCGTTTGATCCATCATGTGATTCCATTTGCCGCCGGCAATTTTTTGATTGTATTCCAAAGAAATCAGAGAATCTTTTATGTACAATTGCTTTGCTTTATCAGCAAGTTTATTGGCAATAACCCAGTCCTGAGATGCAAACCAATGGTTCCATGCGACTGTCGTGTACAATTGCAATAAATTCGAACATGCTTTAACAGGATGCAGCACCAATTCAAAATAGGCGTCTTTGTATTCAGCGGGCAATTCATTTCCTGTCTTTTCGGCTCTTACAAGTAAATCATCGTACGCATCGGTCACCCGGTCCGCTTCTTTATAATGATGAATGCTATATGTGTCGGCATCCAGTAATTCCGGTTTGCGCCGGGCATTGTATTTTGAATATTTTGAAATGATATCGGCAATCTCTGCTGAATGAGTCTCTCCAAATTGTGCGGCTGCCCATTGCCGGGTATAACGCTGAAGCTCACCCGATCCAATTTTTTTTGGATTCCATGCATAATCCAGGAAAAAAGAAATCGGGAATTCCATTGGTTTGATATCTCCCACGTTGACGACCCAGATTTGTTTTACTCCATATTCCCAGGCCAGGTGCATCTGCTCCCACACGCGTGGAATGCTGTTTGTATTTAGCCACTTATAATTTCTCGGGTCGCCGACATAGTCAAAATGATAATAGATCCCATAACCACCGCTTCTCGGCTTATCTGTCAACCTGGGAAGCTTCCGGATATTTCCCCAATTATCATCACATAATAATAAAGTAACGTCGTCGGGTACCCGCATTCCTTTGTCATAATAATCCTGAACTTCTTTATAAAGAGCCCAGACCTGTGGTTTTTCAGATGCAGGTTTCCCGGTCACTTCTTCAATGATATGCCGTTGATCGCGCACAATTCTCTCCAGCAAAGAAATTGCTGTTCCTTCAGTCATTGGCTTATCGCCATCTCCCCGCATTCCAATTGTAACTGTAGTTTCTGTATTCCCTATTCTTCTCATCCCTTCTTCCCAGAATTTTCTCAATGTGGCAGCATTACTATCATAATTCCATGGCCCCCTTCCATATCTTCTCCACTCATCATGCGCACGCATCAGGGGTTCATGGTGAGATGTTCCAATCACGATGCCATAATCATCTGCAGTTTTTTTATTCAATGAATCGTCATCGTAAAAAGCATTTCCCCACATGGCAGGCCAGAGATAATTGCCTTTCAAACGAAGGATCAGTTCAAATACTTTTTCATAAAAGAAATGATTGAACCCGCCGAATTTTTCCCTGCTCCATCCGGAAAGAGCCGGCGCTTCATCATTGATAAAAATGCCCCTGTATTTGACAAGCGGGGAATCCGTTAAAGAAATATTTTCACTGGCATACAATTCTGTTTTCTTTTTTACAGGCACATCGGCCCACCAATACCAGGGAGATACTCCCATTTGCCGGGATAATTCAAACACAGCAAAAGCAGCGCCTCGCCGGTCGCTGCCCGCGATGATCAATGCATCTTCCACTCCTTTAAAAGGTTTTTTGATGACCTGTATATGCCAGGCTTCCCATTTTCCTTTAATTGAATTCAGGTTTATTTTTTTTTCTGCCATCAGTTGTTGCAGCAAAGAAGATTTTTCCAAAGTGCCGACAATAATCAGATGATGTGATGATGAAGGCAGTTCATGAACCAGTGAAATCTTTTTTCCGGTTACTCTTTCGATATCGTCCTGAAGAAATATTCCTGCTTTTTGAGCAAGCATGAAGTCATTCTCATCCGTATAAATAGCAGATCCTCCCAAAGAGGAAACAATGGGAAATGAAATAACTGCTTTTTTCTCTGTGATAATATTCTGTCCAAAAAGAAATGATATGATTAAGAACAAAAAAGCTGATGAGAGTAATATTTTTTTTTTCATATCAACCATTGAAAAGAAAGCCCGACTGAAGAAATGGTTCATGCAAAATTTTTCTACGAAAGTCTTTGCGGGTGGGGATCAGAATCCAATAGAATTACCTCCGTCGACAGCCAGCACTGCCCCTGTAATATATTTCGCAGCATCTGATGCGAGGAACAGGGCGGTATCGGCAATATCAGATGGCTGACCCAATTTACCCATGGGTGTTCTTGACAATACCTTCTGCATTCTTTCCTTATCCCCATTGAGCGCCTTTGCTGACATATCCGTTGAAATAAATCCCGGGGCAATACAATTTACGCGTATACCCCTGGGGGATAGTTCTACGGCCATCGCTCTTGTCATTCCTTCAACAGCTGCTTTCGAAGCCGAGTAGGCAATCACTTTTGGCAATCCGTATTGAGCTGCCATAGAACTGATATTGATGATCACACCTTCTCCTTTTTTGATCATCCATTTTGCCACTTCCCTCGACAAAGAAAACACGGCCGTTACATTTACCTGAATCACCCGCTGAAATTCTTCGTCGCTCACTTTTGTAAAATCTTTTTTCATATTGATACCTGCATTATTCACCAGGATATCCAGCTCTCCATAATCATCTTTTAATTTTTTTACAAGATCCGGAATCGATGACAGGTCATTGAGATCATAACTCACAGGTTCACATAATTCCCCAAATTTTAATTTGGCTTTTTTCAATTTTTGCCGGTCCCTTCCGATAACAATCGAACGCAGGCCATTCCTGGTAAATTTCTCCGTGATTGCCCAGCCAATCCCCGATGCGCCACCGGTAATAATCGCAGTTTTTATTTGGTTTGCCGTTTTCATTACAGTTTTGAATAGTAGTTTACCTGAATTCTATTTTATGACTCCAGGTATTTTTAAAATTCCCAGGTTCTCAGGTAATCACAATCTACAACCGGGCAAATTATTTTTTTGATGATGCCCGAATGATTAATTCAGAACGCAATAATATGGTATTCGTAGCATGAATTGCTGCCGTACCGTTTAAATGATTGATAAGATGCCTTGCGGCCGTCTCTCCCATTTCATAACCAGGATAATTAATCGTCGTTAAATTAGGTTCGACCACTTTCGACACGGGGTCATTGTTGAATCCCGCAAAAGCGATGGTTCCCGGAATATCGATGCCGGCATGCTTTAAAGCCAGCATGCATCCTACTGCACAATTATCGTTGGCTACAAAAACGGCATCCGGCAATGGTCGCATATGCCTGATCTTCTCGGCTGCAACTGCTCCCGCTTCCTGACTAAGATCGCTGTGAATGACATATTCTTTTTTCGAAACCAGCTTGTGATCGCTCAATGCCTGTTTATAACCTGCCAGCCGGTCGACATATACATTGCTTCCGGAACTTGCCGTAATATGAACGATCCGTTTGCAGCCCTCCTTAATTAAATGCGTCGTAATCTCATAAGCTGCTTTCCGGTTATCGATCAGGATATTCGTACAATGTTTGTGATCTGTGACTCGGTCAAAAAAGATCAAAGGCACATTTTTTTTAAAAAATATATCAAAATGAGAAACATCGTCAGTATCATAGGCAAGGGAAACCAGCAATCCGTCGACCCGGTTATTGAACATGGTCCTTGCACTGGCAATTTCCTTTGAAGTAGATTCAGAAGACTGGCTGATAATGAGATTATATCCGGCGTGGTTGACCCCATTTTCTATCCCGGCGATAACTGTCGACATGAAATAACTATTCAATTTCGGCACAATCACACCAATGGTATCTGTACGCTGATTTCGAAGATTCCTGGCAAAATGATTGGATCGATAACCCATTTCTTCTGCCAGATCAAATATTCTTTTTTTGGTTTTCTTACTGACTACAGGATCGTTTTTGAGGGCACGACTAACAGTAGCGATGGAAATATTCAGCTTACGGGCGAGGTCATAAATCGTAATTTCTTTTGAATTCAACATACAATCGTTTACATGACGACTGTAAAGCTATACAAAAGTTTTTTTAAAAAAAAAATTGTAATCGCTTACATTTTTGAAATTTCTTTTTAATTTAGACCTGAAAACGGGTTCTTGCCGCCAGACTTGCTTAACATTAACGATTGAGTATGGTGCTCACACAAAACGCTGCCAAATGCTTTCACCTGCTTTTTTTCAGGCCGGATCTTCAGTATATTTCTTTATGCCCCATCTTAACTAATCGTTCAAACAGAAACCTGACCCAAAATCATATTCTTCTAAAACACTTACTGGTAAATGGTTTCATGCCAGCAGGGAACTTGTTTATTCAATCATCCAATATAAAACAGAAATATCATGCAGTGAAAATCACTCTACATAGAATGACTTGTTTAAAGCAAACTGTTTAGGAAACTAAAACCATCAATTATTAAAACAGACTGTTTATGAAAGCCCCCTTCAGGAAAAATGTGACAGGCGTAAATAAGCCGCCGGCTCAGCTTTCCAAAAAATTTAAATCGCTTACATTTTTTTTGACCGTTTTCATTTTTACCCTCCATGTATCTGCCCAGAATAATATCCGGGTAACAGGCAGGGTCCTCAATGAAAAAGGACAGCCTGTACCAAAGCCCTCTCTTCTTATAAAAGGAACTACGGTTGGTACAACCGGTAATGACAATGGCGATTTCGAAATAATGGCTCCTCCCAATGCTACACTGGTAGTCTCATCTGTCGGTTACAGTTCGGTAGAGATAGTTATTAATAACCGGACAAAAATTCCCATAACCCTGAATTCTCTTGCAGGGGGCATGAACGAAGTTGTAGTTGTAGGTTATGGAACCCAGCGCAAACGGGATGTTACAGGTGCTGTAGTTAGCTTAAATGGAGATGTACTAAGACAGGTACCTGCACCGGATTTGGTTTCACAACTCAAAGGGCGAACTGCAGGTGTGGATGTTATTACCAATAGCGCTACTCCCGGAGGCGGCGGACAAATACGCATCAGGGGAAATCGCACCATGAGCAATAGTCAGGCCAGCAGCGATGCATTGGATCAGCCACTAATGATTTTGGATGGCATCCCATTCAATGGAAATATCAATGACCTGAATCCGGATGATATCGAAAAAATAGAAGTTTTAAAAGATGCATCTGCAACTGCTATCTATGGTTCAAGAGGTGCCGGCGGAATTATTATCGTAACAACAAAAAGAGGCAAATCTGGAAAACCAGTGATCAGTTATAACGGTTACTACGGCATATCAAGCATCATGGGTAAATTAAAAGTATTTAACGGTCCCGAGTATGCGCAATTCAAACAGGATGCGGCTACATACAATCGCAGTGCACCGGGAACGACAGCTTATGCACTGACTCCAGCAGAGCAGGCAGCCCTTGCTGCAGGCGAATCTACCGACTGGCAGGATCTGATCTACCAACATGGATTTACAACCAATCATCAAATCGGAATCACCGGAGGCAGTGAAGGAACACAATATGGTCTTGGAGCCGGATATTTCAATGAAACAGGAATTATTCCTAATCAAAAATTTGAAAGATACTCTTTACGTACAACTATTGATTCAAGAATTAACAACTGGCTGAAAGTCGGCGTCAATTCAATGAATACGCTTTCTTATTTAAATACTCCGGGTGGAAGTGGTGTTCCGGGAGGCCTGATCAGGACGACTCCTCTGGCTTCTCCTTATAATTCTGACGGATCTGTAAATCTGAGACCTGCTGCAGGTTCAATTGACGGACCAAATATAGTCAGTCCGCTTACTTTAAAAACAAACACTGATGCGATACTTGCGAGGAACAGGAGATTGAGAACATTCAACAGTTTATATGGTGAGATCCAGTTCACCCCTGATCTGAAA
>Ga0335076_10007533_pt1 | contig 10968 bp, 8 predicted proteins | sample Lox_Sample_25_FD_206717 | JGI IMG/M metagenome (GOLD analysis project Ga0335076, IMG submission 206717) | Soil microbial communities from Loxahatchee National Wildlife Refuge, Florida, United States - Lox_Sample_2.5 | ecosystem: Environmental > Terrestrial > Soil > Wetlands | place: USA: Florida...
TCCGCTCGATCCCAAGTCGGACCGCATGCTGCTCCAGTTGCAGGGTGGTGGATGGGATCCGCTGGCATGGTCCTTCGACGACAAGCAGATTTTGCTGGAGGAGGGCGTCTCGGCCAATGAATCCTACCTCTGGCTGGTCGATGTGGCATCAGGTCAGAAAAAGCTGATCACTCCCAAGGGCGGCGCCGAAAAAGTGGCCTACAGCGAAGCCGTCTTCAGCAAGGATGGACGCGGGCTTTATGTCACCACCGACAAGGATTCGGAGTTCCACCGCCTGGCCTACGTCGATCTGGGTTCAATGCAGCATACCTATCTCACCAGCGACATTCCCTGGGACATCGACAACCTCGAACTGAGCGAAGACGGCCGCACGCTGGCTTTCGTCTCCAACGAAAACGGCTCCAGTGTGCTGCACTTGATGGATACCGCCACACGCAAGCAGAAGCTGGCGCCCAAGCTGCCTCTGGGCATCGTCAGCGGTTTGCGTTGGCACAAGAACGGGCACGACCTGGCGTTCACCATGAGTTCGGCCCGCTCGCCTTCAGATGTGTATGTCATCGACACCCAGTCGAATCAACTCACCCGCTGGACGTCCAGCGAGACCGGCGGCCTGAACACGCAGAACTTCTCCGAGGCGCAGTTGATTAAGTGGCCGAGCTTCGATGGGCGACAGATATCCGGCTTCATCTACCACCCGCCGGCGCGATTCACCGGCAAGCATCCGGTCATCATCAACATTCACGGCGGGCCTGAAGGTCAGTCGCGTCCGGGATACGTCGGAACCAACAACTACTACATCAGCGAGCTGGGCGTGGCGATGATCTTCCCGAACGTGCGCGGCTCGACCGGCTTCGGCAAGACCTTCCTCAAGCTCGACAACGCCACTCTGCGCGACCACACTTTCAAAGACGTCGGTGCCCTGCTCGACTGGATCGCCACTCAGCCCGACCTCGACAGCAGCCGCGTCATGATCACCGGCGGCAGCTATGGCGGCCTGATGACCTACGCCATCGCCACTTTCTACAGCGACCGCATCTGCTGCTCGCTGCCCGTGGTGGGCATCACTAGCCTGGTCACTTTCCTGGAGCACACCGAGGCCTACCGCCGCGATCTGCGGCGCGCCGAATACGGCGACGAGCGCGATCCCACCGTGCGCGAATATATGACGAAGATCTCCGCCTTCGCCAATGCCGACAAGATCCGCAAGCCGCTGTTCGCCGTGGTCGGCAAAAACGATCCGCGCGTTCCTTACACCGAGTCGGTGCAGATGATGGACAGGCTGAAGCAAAACGGCATGCCCGTCTGGTTCCTCATTGCCAACGACGAAGGCCACGGCTACGCCAAAAAGAAGAACCAGCAATTCCAGTTCTATGCCACCATCATGTTCGTGCGAACCTTCCTGCTGGGCGAGAGCGCCAACATGGCGGGACAGTGAAGCACGACTGAATTCGCGAAATCTCTGTCAGGGCACGACTTCAGTCGCGCCGAACCTTGATTTTGTCATTCTGAGCTGCGGCGACCGACGGAGGAGTGCGCGTGCCGGGGAAGCCCTAACCGGGAAGCTCCTACTCCGGGAATCCATCCTTCGGCAGCTTGGGCGTGACCTTCAACGCGTTCTTGTAATACAGCTTCTTGAGGACCTCGTCCGGCAAGTCCATTCCGTATAACTTCCAGAAGGCGTGATAGTCGCGGTAGTAGTCGAAGTACTCGTCGGCGGTCTCGAACGTCCGCCAATAGTACGGATACTCATCCGGCTGGAAACTGTCTTTGCCGAACAAAATCCGATCCTGATACTTCACGAAGAACGCGCGCGCCGCACGCGGCTGCCGGCCGAAGTCGTACAGAACCGCGGCGACGTCGAGATAGACATTCGGCAGCTGGTCCAGCAACTTGCCGGCTCGCGCCAGGTCGTTGGCGTGCCAACCGAAGTGGGGCAGGATGTATCGCGTTCGCGGATGCCGCGCCAGCATGTTGTTGCGCTCGGTCATCAGCTCTTCGAATGATGGAAACTTGCTGCGGTCCTGATACCTCCGCCCCGGATAAAGCGACAACTCCAGGTAGCGCTCATTGTGGTAGTCCAGTGGCTCGAAGAACTCCTGCGGATCGGCAATGTGAATCAGCACCGGCACATTCAGCTCGGCGCACTTCTCCCAAATGGGATCGAGCTCTGGATCATCCACCTTCAGCCGCGAGCCATCCACTTTGTGAACATGCAGTCCGAGATTCTTGAAGATCTTCAGCCCGACCGCTCCCGCCTTGATGTCCTCTTCCAACTGCTTCGCCGCCCGTTGACCGAACCCCGGACCGACATTGCTGAAGTCGATGTTGGCGAACAGGAACATCCGCCCCGGGTACGGGCTGTTCTTGATCACCTCCAGCCCCTTGCGCAGCGCGTCGCCCTGCTCGCCACTCAGGTTGATGAGGTAGCGGATGTTCAGTTGGTCCAGCGCCTTCACCACCTCGGCGTACTGCGCGGGATCGATTGGCGTCGGGTGATGGCTGTGAATGTCGATCACCGGATACTTCGCGCGCGGCACCAAATGCTGCGGTACCACCAGCGTGGAGCGCGGTTTGTACTCGCGGATATTCGGCAAAGGCAGTTCAGGCTGACGCCCTTCCGCCGGGCGCGGGCGAATCTGACCCGGCGTCTGCGGCGTCTGCGCCAGGCAAGGCAAAACCAGCGACGAGGCGGCCGATACCAAAGCAACGATGATCCGGTTTTTCATCCGCGGCATTCTACGATGTCGGCTCATCCCCCAGCGGCTTCTCCAGTTCGTGGTAGGCACGGTTGACGAATACGTCCAGGAAGTACGCCTTGAAAGCCGGCAGGCGGCTCCCCGCAAGCCCAATATCCGCAGCGTAGGCCGCAGCGTTGTTGGCTAGCGCCGCCTTCGTCTGCTCAAGCGTCGAGCCCTTGGCGCGTGCCTCCTGGACATCGGCGAGAACGTGCTGGAAGAGCTTGAGGTTTTGCCGCAGATAAGTTTTGTCGCGCTCGACATCGCCGTGACCCGGCACGATGGCCTCGACGTCCAACGCCTCGAGCTTCTGCAAGATCTCGATCCAGCCCTGCGGATAACTTCCGCCCACCGCAAACGGAATCGGGTTGACCAGGATGTCGCCCGTAATCAGGATCTTCTCCTTCGGCAGATAGACGTAGGTATCGCCCGGCGTGATGGCGCGAGCGTGGAGCACGCGAATCTCGCGGCTTCCCAGGTACAGCGTTGCCGACTCACTGAACAGAGCGTTGGGAAAGGTATAGGTTACAGAGCGCTTCTGCTGCAGAAAATCCACGTCCGCAACCAGAATCTCGCGCATCCGGGCCAAGTCGGACTCGGGTTTGTGCTGCGCCTCCGCCGCGGCCAGGTCCTTCTTCTGCTGCGCGATGTAGTTCGGCAAATCGCGGTCCAGACCCGGCGCGTTCCACGGCACTGCAACATTCATCATCTGGTCGCGATTCTTTTCGTGCGAAAGAAACTGCGCGTTGGGGAACGCCGCCTTAAAGACCTGGTTGCCGCCCCAATGGTCCCAGTGCCAATGCGAGTTGATGACGTAGAGCACCGGCTTATCGGTTAGCTTGCGGACCTCCGCCACGATCGCTTGCCCGCTGGCCGGCGTGCCGCTGGTGTCGAACATGACGACGCCATCCTCGGTGAGAATGGCGACCGCATTGCCTCCAAAGCCGACGTCGCCGTAGCGCGAAGTCTGGAACAAATAAATGCCATCGACGACCTTGGTGCTTGTCACTTTGCCGAAGTCGGCAGCCGCGCATGGCGATGCCAGGCTGCACCCAACCAACAGCCAGAAAAAAGCTAGACCGAGGGTACGGTTCACAACAGTTCTTTTGCGCATGACGTTTAGCAGGCAATTAGACGGGAGGACAGGCAAATCTGCGCGGCGTAGGGACAAGCGGCAGGCCCGCGGGTTCAAACCGCTCCATTAGTAGGGATTCGCTACGGTATCGCTGGTATGAATGTCATGCGCTCGGCTGGTTTTCGTCGCACTCTACTCCCAGGCATCGCCCCACACGATCTTCCGTGCGGCGCGGAAGCGTTCTTTGTCCTTCTTGGTGACCTTCTCGGTGCGCGTGCTCGCCCCCGAGCACAGCTCCAGCTCCACCAGGCCCGGCCGGTGCTGCGGATGCCTTAACACGCGCTCTGCCGCCTGCGGCACTGGCAACCTCGAGAACGCCAGATAGGAAAACTTCTCGTCTTCGTGTCCTAACGCTCCGCCCTTCAGCTTGCGATGAATGCTCATCCGTTCCACCCGCTGCGCGAAGTGGCACCAGTCGCCACCACTCATCGGGCATGCCTCCGCGCCCGGGCACGGCGCCGCCATGTGCGCACCTTGCGCCAGCAGCTGCTCCCGCCACCGTCTGATTCGCGCAAACCCAGCCGGTGTTCCCGGCTCGATCACCACCAGAGCAACGCGCGCCGCAGTCCACGCCTTGCGCACGATATCAATCGCTTCGTCTTGCGGCAGCTCCCCCAGCGCATAGCTGGCGATGACCATGTCGCTTTCCGGGAGCACCTTGAACGAGCGCATGTCGGAGCTCAGCCATTCGCTCCGAAACATCGTGGTCGCCATCACTTCCCTGCCAAGTTCCACGAGCGCCGCGTCCGACTCGACCAAGGTTGCCGACGTCAGTTCGGGGAGAAACAGGCGCGCAGCGCACGTCGCCGTTGCCGGTCCGGCTCCTAGATCGAGCACACTTCTCACCGGAATGGCCCCTAGCCTCTCGCCAACCTCCGCGAGCACGCGGGAAGCCGCCGCAAAGGTAGCTGGGAATCGAGTGACGGCATACGCCGCGACTCTCTCCTCGCCGCTGATGTCCGCGCCGCGCCCGTGCCGTTCGGTGCGATAGCTGTGCGAGAGGGCCTCAGCCGAGCTTTTCAGCCGCGCAAACGGCAGCGCTTCAGCCCGGGCTTCGACAATGGTGCGTAGTGCAGGTGGGAGTTGCAGAACTAAGCCTTTTTCAGGACCACCAGGGTCAGGTCGTCATGCTGGCGGGCGCCCTTTACGAAGGTGGTGACGGTGCTGATTACCGAATCGAGGATTTCCTTGGCGGTGCGATTCGCCGCCGCGCAAATCGATTCGCGCAGCCGGTCCTCGCCGAACTCCTCGCCGCCCGGATTCATCGCCTCGGTGACGCCGTCGGTGTAGGCGACCAGCAGATCGCCCGGTCGTAGCGCCACTTTTTCTTCTTCGTACCCGGCCCCGCTCAGCACCCCCAGCACCGGGCCGCCCGCCGACAAGCTCTGGAACTCGCCGTCTCCCAGCGTTAGACGATTCGCCGGAGGCCGGTAGAGCAGCGGCGGATTATGTCCGGCATTGACGAAGGTCAGCAGGTTCTCGTGCGAATCGATCTGGGCGTAGAAGAACGTCACATACCGGGCGCTGGAGACCGATCCGCACAGCAGCCGGTTCATCACCGTCACCATTTCCCGCAGGCTCTTCCGGCGTGCGCCGTTCACCAGCTGCCCGCGCAGCGAGGCCTGCACCACCGACATCAGCAGCGCCGCCGAAATTCCCTTCCCCGCCACATCCGCCACCGCCACCCCGGCCACATCCTCGGCCAAAGCGATAAAGTCGTAGTAGTCCCCGCCCACCTGCCGCGCCGGCTGGCAGTAGCCGCACAATTCCGCGTCGCGCAGATGCGGAGTTTGCGCCGGAAGCAGGCTGCGCTGGACCTCGGCCGCCAGGGCCAGCTCGTGCTTGAGCCGCTCGTGCTCCAGCATGCGATCCAGAAGCCGCGCATTCTCCAGCACTAACGCCAGTTGTCCGGCCACGCCTTTCAGCAGCTCGCGCTGCTCGTCGGTGAAGACGCGCCGATCCATCCCGCTGCCCAGCGTGAGCACCCCCATCAGCTCGTTCTTTGTACGCAATTGCACCAGGATCGACGAGCGCGTGCGTTCCAGCGTGGTTTGCTCCATCCTGCGCCGCTGCTGGGCGGCAGCCGGCAGGGTGCTGAGCGAGTCGGCCCAGGTCTTGAGTTCTTTCTCCTCAAGTTGCAGCGGTGTCGTCAAGCCTTGCAGACGTCGAACGACGAAGGCATCCCCGGGCAGAACCGGAGGATCCGGCGCCTTCCCCGAGTACACGGGAGGCAGCGCCGTCGAGTAGCGGCAGACATAGCCACCGCTGTCATCATCGCGCAGAAAAAGAGAAACCGCGTCGGTGGCGAAGTGCTCACGGACGATGCCGATCAGCGAGCGATACAGGCCATCCACCGAGTCGGCTCCACGCACCACCTCCGAGAAATCCACCAGCGGCGCAACCGCTGCGCTCTCTTCCTCCTCTGGCTCCTCGGAGAATCGCAACATCATGACATGTCCGATGGTCAGCAACGCTGCGAGAAGGGCCACCGAGACCGCCGGCAACTCCAGTTGCGCTGCCGCCAGTCCAATCGCGGCGAACAGCAGCAGAACTTCGGCAATCAGCAGCAGGTCGCCCTTATTGCGTTTGCGCGCTTTGCCCTTCGCGGGTGACGGCTTCTTGCGGCTTGGACCAAACATTCCCATCGTCTGACCGATAAGCCTTACGATTGTATCCTCCGCTATTCGACGAGAAACGCTGAGTTTGGTTTCGTGTATTGGTAATTGAAATACGGGACTTGGACCTGGCGAGTTCCTGGAATCGGAACGCGACCTGCGCCCGAACCGAAAAAAGTACGCCGGCGCAGCCACGACTCTGCACCGGCGTGATGGGTCCCGCATGGGACCCGTGCCCCGAGCTGGAGGGGCCTCGGAGCATTACGAGAGCGAAATTGACTCGCTCGCCTTCTAACTCTCAGACGTCTGAACGATACCCGTGGTCGTAAAGAGTCGGTCACGCTGGGTAAAACTTTGTAAACCCTGCATCCTAGTGTGCTAAACCACTGCTTTAATGCTACTAAGACCTGTGATGGACCGCGTGCTCATCATCGACGACGACGTGGAGCTCTGTGAACTCGTCGCCGAGTACCTTACACCCGAAGGCTTCGAGGTGGAGGCGGTACACAACGGAGAGGACGGGCTGCGCCGAGCCCTCCCCGGCGATCACGTCTTGGTCGTGCTGGACGTCATGTTGCCCAAGATGAACGGGCTCGACGTGCTGCGCCAACTACGCAAGCAGTCACGCGTCCCGGTGTTGATCCTCACCGCCCGGGGTGACGACGTGGACCGCATCGTCGGCCTGGAGATAGGCGCCGACGACTACCTGCCTAAGCCCTTCAACCCCCGCGAGTTACTGGCGCGTATCCGAGCTATTCTCCGCCGTGTTAAGGCGCGGCAGCAGGGTGCCGTCGCCGAGCGGGTGGCAGTCGGAGACGTCGAACTGGATGCCGCCTCGCGCGTCGTCCGACGCAGCGGCGAGCCGGTGGAGCTCACCTCCGTCGAGTTCGCGCTGCTTGAGCAACTGCTGCGCGCCGCCGGTCAGGTGGTTACCCGCGAGCAACTCGCTCAGACCGTGCTCGGCCGCCGCTTCATGCCCTATGACCGCAGCATCGACATGCATATCAGCAAGCTGCGCAAAAAGCTCGGCGAGCAGATGGAGGGTGGCGACCGCATCAAAACCATCCGGGGTGTCGGATATATCTATGCCCGTCCGGCGGAAACCGTGGTGAAATAACAGCAATGCGCAGTCTTTTCCTGAAAATCTTCCTGTGGTTCTGGTTCACCATGGTCCTGGTGTTCGCCGTTCTCATCGTCACCTGGAACCTGCAGCCGGAAGTGGTGATCTCCCGCTGGCGCAACTCCACCACCGACGCCGTCAACATCTACGCCCAGAATGCCGCCGAGGATTATGACCACGACGGGCAGGGCGCGCTCAACGCGTTTTTTTCCCGGCTGAGCAACAGCTCCGACATCAAAGCGGGGCTCTACGATGAAAGTGGGAAGGTATTGGCAGGCAAGGCGCCCGACGTAACCCCGCAGCTCCTGTCAGAGGCGCCGACCGGATCCTCCCCGGAATTTTCGCTTACGCCGTTGCGCGTAGTTGCGACGAAGCGAGTGGTTGGGCCCTCCGGCCGCACTTACTACTTCATCGCCGAGATGCCGCGCGGTCCTTACGGCGCGTTTCGTCCCACCTTCTGGAGCCAGTGGCCGCGCTGGCTGCTGGTGGTCCTGATCTCCTGCCTGGTGTGTTACTGGCTGACCCGCTATTTCACCAAGCCCATCATCCGGCTTCGCGCCGCCACCCGCAGCCTCGCTTCCGGCAATCTCTCGGCGCGTGCCGGGCAGGATATCGCCAAGCGCCGCGATGAACTCGGCGACCTGGTGCGCGACTTCAACAGCATGGCCAACCGTATTGAGGACTTACTGACCAGCCAGCAACAGCTCATTAGCGACATCTCCCACGAGCTCCGCTCGCCGCTGGCCCGTCTTAATGTCGCGCTTGGACTGGCGCGTCAGCGCGCCGGAGACGGAGCTGCATCGGCACTGGAGCGCATCGAGGTCGAAGCCGACCGGCTGAACGATATGATCGGCCAACTGCTCCTGCTCGCCCGCATGGAGGGCGCCGTGGAGCCGGCCGGACGCGGCGATGTCGATCTGAAGGAATTGCTCGGCGATGTGGTCTCCGACGCCGCATACGAGGCGCAAGAGCAAAACACCAATGTGCGGCTGATCGCCGACGGCGCCTGCCGCATCGAGGCCAGTGCCGAACAACTGCGCAGCGCGCTGGAAAACGTGGTCCGCAACGGTGTCCGCTACACTGCTCCGGGAACAGAAGTAGAAGTGCGCCTCACCTGTGCCGACTTGCGCAACGGACAGCGGCGGGCGCAGATCACCGTCCGCGACCACGGTCCGGGTGTCCCGGAACCCGAGCTGCCTAAGATCTTCCAGCCCTTCTACCGTGTCACGACTGCGCGCGATCGCCAGACCGGCGGCACCGGCCTCGGACTAGCCATCACCGATCGCGCCGTTCGCCTCCACGGCGGCATGGTGACTGCCACCAACGCGCCCGGCGGCGGATTGCAGGTAAAGATCGATCTGCCGGTCAGCGGAGTTGAAACGCCGGTTCCCGAACCAGCGCACGTGGCGTAGGTGCATCGAGCGATCGGCCACCGTGTGTGTCGTCACCGATGGAGATGGCAAGCGGCCTCTTTTTCCTGGGCTTTAGCCCCTGCGCGTTTCTGTCGCTTCGCTACGTCACTCCCTCTCCAGCGCTTTCCTATCCCACCCTCCCAGATTCGCGCCTGCTTCATACGTGCTCTGCAAAAAGTCGAGCAGCGTATCGGCCGGGGAGTCGGACGTCCGCACGTCGTCGTACATGAGAACGAACTCTTTCAGTTCCGGGTGATAAGACGCCTTCTCCGGCTTTACCCGCGCATCTTTCAACCCGGCGGGTTCAGGCACGGTGTACGCATAGAACGCCGGCCCGTCCACTGCTCCTCCGCCCGGCCACCAGCCAACGCTGCTTTCCTCGTGCGAGTACGCCTCCTGCGTCATGGTGTCTGCTCCCGGACGCGGCGGCGCCTTCTCGCCGCTGAAGCGCGTGTGCGCCAGGTCGAAGCTGCCCCAGAAGAAGTGCACTGGGCTGGACTTGCCCAGCCAGCGCGAGCGGAACTGCTGGAACACCGGCTCCAGCGCCACCAGCACCTGCCAGAAGCGATGCGCCTGCTCCGGCACGTAAGACGCGTGCACGCGATCTTTCGGGAACGGAATCGGATCCGGAACCTCCACCGGCTTCTCCCAGATCGTGCACTCGATCCCCGCCGAGTGCAGCATGGCCATGAACTCAGGCAGGAAGTCGGCAACCGCCCGCGGCTTCAGTTCCAGCTTACGCAGCGCGCCATCGCTCTTGCGCAGCACCAGGTTGTGCTCGACGAAGTCAAACTCCATGTCAAAGATGCCGTCTTCGCACGGGATCGACGAAGTGGTCAGCCCGCGCGCGGTGACATAGAAGGGCACGTGCCACCAGTGGTTCTGCGGCGCGGACAGCTCCATCCGCACCTTGCCGACGATCTGCATCCACATGTGCAGAGTGTCGTAGGTGTCCTTCCACTCTTTGAGCGGAAGCGCTGGCCAGGGCTTTTGAGCAGTTCTCACCGGGCTGGACGGCATGGCGGCGTCTCCTTGCTTAACCAAGTGTACTAACACCCAGCGCGGAGGATGCGCCGGACTCGCCTGTGGAGCCCGCGCGAGGTGTAGACCATCAGTTACTTGGACTCTCTGAACCGAGCACCTAAACTCATCTTGAGGGTACCGTGCGCTGGGCTAGGGAGCTTCTAATCGCGGCACTGGTCATCGCGTTCGTTTGGACGGCTCTCTTCCTCCGCACTTTGCCTAACCTCGCCCGGGACATCCTGTTCTTTGCGGTCTTGCTCCTCGCGCTCGGGATGACAGTCGCCTGCTGGTGGGCGTGGGCAAGAAGCCGAAAAACGCCAAGCGTTCCGGTATGGCGCGTCTTCGCCGGTCTGGCCGGGGCCGTCGCCAATACCGTGGCCTTTGTTCTGCCCCACGGCACAGTGCTCTACAACATGGCTTTTCTGTCCGCGCGTGTAGCTTTACCCTTTCCCATGGTCGATTGGCTGGCGATATTGCCGATCTGCCTCATCTGCTCGATCACTGGGATTGTCGCCGGCCTTCTCGCCCCACGGGCCAGCCGGCTTGTAATCAGTCTCACCGGTGTGATTGTCGGCACATTTGCCATGGCGATTCCCATTGGAGTGCTGTAGACGATCCGCCCTGCAGCCTTCGGCGTCCCCTGCGCTAGGTGTTCGCTTAATCGCCCTCGTCGCCTCAATCCCTGTACTTTCGGTCACCTCTTCGGTTACCTTCGCTTTTGGGGCAGGCTCTGGTATTTTCCACTCCATCCCCGCGCCATTTATAATGCGAACAGACTAGTGCAATGAGCGGCCCAAGGCGGCTCGCTCCAAACAGCCCAAAACCCAGATCTCCCAAAGGCGGTGCAGGTGAGTCAGACCAAGGAAAAGTTCGAGACCAGAAAGCTGCCCATGATGCCCATTCGCGACGTGGTCATCTTCCCCTTCAT
>Ga0335076_10007534_pt1 | contig 10968 bp, 8 predicted proteins | sample Lox_Sample_25_FD_206717 | JGI IMG/M metagenome (GOLD analysis project Ga0335076, IMG submission 206717) | Soil microbial communities from Loxahatchee National Wildlife Refuge, Florida, United States - Lox_Sample_2.5 | ecosystem: Environmental > Terrestrial > Soil > Wetlands | place: USA: Florida...
TTGTCGTTGTGCTCACATACATACACCACCGAACCGGAGAAGTTCGGATCGACCATGTTCGGCATGGCGATCAGGAAGTGGTGTTTCAGGTCCATGCGTACGCGCTTGCGGGCTGTCATTCTATCCCCGCGTCGACAGGTTGACCCGCAAATCGGGGCACCAGCATTGCGACTTCAACCGGTCGACGCTGCCTGTCAAGATGCGTTCTCCTCTGTTGCCGGAATTGCCGTGGATGCAGCTCTGATGTGGTTTCGCCGCGACCTGCGCATCGCAGACAACGCGGCGTTTTATCAGGCGTTGCGCGCCGCACGGCGCGTCTACTGCGTCTTCGTGTTCGACACCTCGATTCTCGATCCGCTGCATCCGAATGGACCGGCCGCCGATCGTCGGGTCGAGTTCATTCATCGAGCGGTCCAGGAACTCGCTCAACGCTTGAGCGCAGCCGGTGGCCGACTGGTCGTGTTGCACGGAGTTGCGGCAGCTGAAATTCCACGCCTTGCGGATGAACTGGCGGTCGACGCTGTCTTTACAAACCGCGACTACGAACCAGACGCCCTCGCACGGGACGCGCAAGTTGGCGATGCGCTCTCACGCCAAGGCCGGCAGTTCCACACCTTCAAGGACAGCGTCATCTTCGAGCATGACGAGATTCGCACCGCTTCCGATACGCCGTTTTCGGTCTTCACGCCGTACAAGAACGCCTGGCTGAAGAAGCTGACACCGTTCTTTCGCAAGGCCTATCCGGTCGAAAAGTATCTCGGCACGCTGGCTCAAGCACCGGGCGCCGAGACGCTGCCGTCGTTGGAGACTCTCGAATTCCTGCCAACCAACATCGTCGATCTAAAGCTGGGCGACGGCGAATCCGGCGGCCAACAGTTGCTTGACGAATTCTTCCCCCGCATCGACGCATATGGCACCGCGCGCGATTTCCCGGCGATAAAAGGCCCGTCGTACCTCTCCGTGCACCTTCGATTCGGCACGCTCTCGATCCGTCAGCTCGTACGCGTCGCGTGGCAGCGCAGCGAAGGGCGTGGCGCAGAACCCGAGAATGGCGCCGCGGTCTGGCTGTCCGAACTCATTTGGCGCGACTTCTATCAGATGATCCTGCGCGAGCATCCGCGCGTGACGACGGAGTCGTTTCGCGCCGAGTTCGACGCCATCATCTGGGAAGACGACATGGCCGCATTCCTCGCCTGGTGCGAGGGACGCACCGGTTATCCGCTGGTCGATGCGGCGATGGCGCAGATCAACCAGACCGGCTACATGCACAACCGCTTGCGCATGGTCACCGCGAGTTTCCTCACCAAGGATCTCGGGATCGACTGGCGCTGGGGCGAGCGTTACTTCGCCCGCCATCTAAACGACTATGACCTCGCGGCCAACAACGGCGGCTGGCAATGGGCCGCATCGACAGGATGCGATGCGCAGCCGTACTTCAGGATCTTCAACCCGGTCACCCAATCGGAACGCTTCGATCCCGAAGGTAAATTCATCCGTCGTTATCTGCCGCAGCTCGAGCGATTCACCGGCAAGGAGATCCACGCGCCGTGGTTGCTTTCCGGCGAGCGGCAGCGCGAGGCCGGATGCGTCGTCGGTATCGACTACGCCGCACCGATCGTCGATCACGCGGAAGCGCGGCTCAAAACGCTCGCCCGCTACGGCAAGGTAAAGCGCACGGCCAATGCGGCCTGAAAACAAAAACGGCCCGCCGAAGCGGGCCGTTTTCAAGCACGTTGCTGCGGCAATTACATGTCCATGCCGCCCATGCCACCCATGCCGCCCATGCCACCACCGCCAGGCGCGGCTGCGGGCTTGTCTTCGACAAGCTCAGCGACCATCGCATCGGTGGTCAACATCAGGCCGGCAACCGACGACGCATTTTGGAGCGCCGTGCGGGTGACCTTGGTCGGATCCAGCACGCCCATTTCAACCAGGTCGCCGTAGTCGCCGGTTTGCGCGTTGAAGCCAAAGTTGCCCTTGCCTTCGGTCACGCGGTTGACGACCACGCTCGGCTCGAAGCCGCTGTTGCCGACGATCTGGCGCAGCGGCTCTTCCATCGCGCGCAGCACGATCTTGATGCCCGCGTCCTGGTCGGGGTTGTCGCCCTTGACCTTGGTGATCGCCTGCTTCGCGCGGATCAGCGCGACGCCGCCGCCGGCGACGATCCCTTCTTCAACCGCGGCACGCGTGGCGTGCAGCGCGTCTTCGACGCGGGCCTTCTTTTCCTTCATTTCGACTTCGGTCGCGGCACCGACCTTGATCAGCGCAACACCGCCGGCCAGCTTGGCCACGCGCTCCTGCAGCTTCTCGCGGTCATAGTCGCTGGTCGCTTCTTCGATCTGGGCGCGAATCGCCTTGACGCGCGCTTCGATCCCCTTGGCTTCGCCAGCACCGTCGATGATCGTGGTGTCTTCCTTCGCGATCTCGACGCGCTTCGCCTGGCCGAGGTCGGCCAGCGTGGCCTTCTCCAGCGTCATGCCCGTTTCTTCGGCGATGACGGTGCCGCCCGTCAGGATGGCGATATCTTCCAGCATGGCCTTGCGACGATCACCGAAGCCCGGCGCCTTGACCGCGCAAGTCTTCAGGATGCCGCGGATGCTGTTGACGACCAGCGTGGCAAGCGCTTCGCCTTCGACTTCTTCGGCGACGATCAGCAGCGGGCGACCGGCCTTGGCCACCTGCTCGAGCACGGGCAGAAGGTCACGGATGTTGCCGACCTTCTTGTCGTGCAGGAGCACGTAGGGATTGTCGAGGACGCTGATCTGCTTGTCGGGGTTGTTGATGAAATATGGCGAGAGGTAGCCGCGATCGAACTGCATGCCCTCGACGATGTCGAGTTCGTTGTTGAGCGACTTGCCGTCTTCGACCGTGATCACGCCTTCCTTGCCGACCTTGTCCATCGCGTCGGCGATGATCTTGCCGATCTCCGGATCCGCGTTGGCAGAAATCGCGCCAACCTGGGCGATTTCCTTGCTGGTGGTGGTGGGCTTCGAGAGCTTCTTGAGCTCTTCGACGGCGGCCGTGACGGCCTTGTCGATGCCGCGCTTCAGGTCCATCGGGTTCATGCCGGCGGCGACGTACTTCATGCCTTCGGTCACGATCGACTGCGCCAGCACGGTGGCGGTGGTGGTGCCGTCACCTGCGTTGTCCGACGTCTTGGACGCGACTTCCTTGACCATCTGCGCGCCCATGTTCTCGAACTTGTCCTTCAGCTCGATTTCCTTCGCCACCGAGACACCGTCCTTGGTCACGGTCGGCGCGCCGAAGCTGCGCTCGAGCACGACGTTGCGGCCCTTCGGGCCCAGAGTGACCTTGACGGCGTTGGCGAGGATGTTCACGCCGCGCACCATGCGGTGGCGCGCGTCGTCTCCGAAAAAGACTTGCTTGGATGCCATTGAGAATCTCCGAAAATGCGTTTCAAGTTGTCGGCCGCCGCTGGCGACCGACGTTCTGCGAGTTCGTTAGCTGATGACGCCCATAAGGTCTTCCTCGCGCATCACGAGTAGTTCGTCGCCGTCGACCTTGACGGTCTGGCCGGCGTACTTGCCGAACAGGACGCGGTCACCGACTTTGACGTCGACCGCAATCAACTTGCCGTTGTCGTCGCGCTTGCCGGGTCCGACCGCAACGATTTCCCCTTGATCGGGCTTTTCGGCGGCATTGTCCGGAATCACGATCCCGGACGCGGTCTTCCGCTCGTTGTCCAGGCGCTTGACGATCACACGATCGTGCAAGGGACGAATCTTCAGTGCCATAGGCGCTCCCTCTAGGTAAGGCATTGATCCATTGATGAAATTTAGCTGGCGGTGCGGCGGCAGATGGTCAACCAAAGCCGTCAGCACTCATCGCAAGCGAGTGCTAATTGTAGGGAGCGCCACCGGCCCTTTCAAGCAAAGCCCCAGGAAATTTCTTTGCGCCGTACTCCCGAGACCGCGTGAGGCCGCGCCGTGTCAAGCGCGCTCCGATTTCCCATCGCCCCAGGACGTTTGGCTTACCGCCGGAGCAAGCCCTAACACCAGATTTGCGCCGACGGATTAGGTCCTCTCCGGCATTAAGGACGCGATGCTCCGGCCGAAAATTCGAGGTGATCTGCAGGAAAGGATTCACGCATGGAACTGACCATCAACAGCGTTGCGCTCGGACCGGAAAAGAAGCGGCGCTCGAAGGAACCCGCTCGAAAGACGGCTTTGTGCACTCGATGCTCAGTTTTACGCGCCTCGAGATCCCGGAGGTCGAGCTGTTCGAGACCGCGGTCACGTTCGACCCGGCGACCGACCCGCTTGCGGCGCACGACGCGCTCGCTGCGGTGTTTGGACAGAAGGCAGGATTCGGGCGCTTCTTGTTCCGCGCCGACAGTTCGAGCCAGGGCCGGTTCTGGGTCCGCTCGGTCGAGCCGTGGACACGTTGGCCGGACCATGCGCTTAACGCGCTCGAGCCGCGCCGCACCGTCGTGCAGCTGGCGGAAGGCCTGATGTATCACTTCACGCTCAGCGTTTGCGCCGGCGAAGAATTCGTCTCGCCCACGGAAAAGCGCGTGGTGCCGTTTGAAACCACCGAGCAGGTCGCCGCCTGGTTTCGCGACGAGGCGGCGAACTTCGGCGTCAAACCGCTGATGGTGAACATCGCGTTGAAGACGATGCGTTTCGCTCACGGCGATCAACGTTTCAAAGTGCCCTACGCGGTGCTGGACGGTGCTCTCGAGGTTGCCCAGTCCGACCGGCTGCGCAAGCGCATAGTCAAGGGGTTCGGCTACTACCGCCGCACCGGCCTCGGCATGCTCGAACTGTCGAACTGACATCCGCGCCAGCCGGGCCCGCGTCCGGCACTTGCGTCATCGCGGGCCGCCCCCATGTCCAAGCGCATGGAGGCCCGGTCATGATCGACACCACCCAGGATCGTTTTACGCGCGATGTCATCGAGGGATCGCACGAGGTTCCCGTCCTCGTCGACTTTTGGGCACCCTGGTGTGGACCTTGTCGCGTTCTTGGCCCGATGCTCGAAAAGCTCGAGCGTGAGTACGACGGGCGCTTTCGCTTGGTCAAGGTCGACTCGGACCGCAATCCCGACCTGTCGGCGCAATTCGCGGTGCGCAGCATTCCCTACGTCGTTGCGTTCGTCGACGGCGAGCCAGTCAACGCGTTCGTGGGCGCGCTGCCCGAAGCGCAATTGCGCGCCTTCATCGACAAGGTGATCCCGAATCCGAGCGAGATCCAACGCCGCAAGGCGGCGCGCTTGCGCGCCGCGGGCGACGAAAACGCTGCGGCGACATCGCTTCGGGCAGCGATCGCACTCGATCCGGAGAGCGATGCGGCGCGGCTCGATCTCGCCGGCCTTCTGATCGACACCGGCGCCGGGAATCCAAAGCACTTGGAGGAGGCGAAACAGGTGCTCGAGCGCGTTTCCAGGCGCAATCCGGACCCCGTGATCGCTGCGTTGCGCACCCGGCTTGGAGCACTCGAAGCGAGCGCGGACCTGCCTTCGGAATCGGACCTCGAAGGTCGCATCAAGGCGGACGGTGCTGACCTGCAGGCACGCCTCGATCTCGCGAACCGGTTGATCGCCGAACGGCGCTTCGCACCGGCGCTCGAGCATCTGCTTGCGATCGTCGAACAACAACGCGACTTCCGTGACGACGTGGCGCGCAAGACGATGCTCGCGGTATTCGATCTCGCGGCGGATCAACGCGAGCTGGTATCGAGCTTCCGGCGCCGCCTGGCCGCTGCGTTGAATCGGTGAAAATCCTTCGCAAAGAAGAACGGCGCCGTCGGGCGCCGTTTTCTTTCGTGCGATCGGTTCTACGTCGCGTTCATGAAGCCGAGGTCGGCGTTGAAATTCTGCACGCCCGGAATAGTGGCGGCCAGATCGGTCGCTGAAACCCCGAACCACGTTGCAAGCGTTCCCGCATACTGCACGACCGCTTGCACCGGAAGCAGGTTGCCGCGGCCCACGTCTTCCGGACCGCCGAGGGCGGTCGTTGGAAACGCGCCATACACATCGCCGCCCTTCACTGCCCCGCCCACTACCAGATGGTGTGCACCCCAGCCGTGATCCGATCCGTCACCATTGGAGTTGAGTGTGCGGCCGAAGTCCGATGCGGTAAACGTGGTCACTTTGTCGGCGATGCCCAGTTCAACGGTCGCTGCGTAGAACGCGCCTACGGCCTGCGAGAGTGTTGCCCACAGCGGGCCGTGCCCTGCCACGAGGCCGCTGTGCTGGTCGAAGCCGCCGATGCTGACATGAAACACCTGGCGGCGCGCGCCGAGTGAAGCGCGCGCCGCGATAACGCGCGCCACGTTGCGCATCTGCGTGCCGAGGCTCGAATTGGGAAACGTCGTGGCCAGCGTCGCTCCCGCCAGCGCGGTGTTCAGTGCCTGCGCGGAATCGGCGGCGCGCTTGTTGATCGCGTTGTAGTCCTTCTCGAGCGTCTGCGCGCGGTCGGCGGTCATGATGGTGCGGATCGTGTTGCCCACGTTCTGCCCGCCGAACAAAGTCTGGTTGCCGAGCGCGTTGATCTGTACTGCACCGTTGTTGCCGATCTGCATCTGCACCGTCGTGCGGCCCGAGAGCAGTACGGTGCTGCCCGACGTCGACATGCAGGTGAAGTTCTGGAATTGATTGGAAGCGGCAAAAAGATCGCCGATCAATCCGCCCCAACCGATGCGCGCGCCTTCGCGCGCCACCGGCGACGCCTGCCAGTTGGTCTGCTGGTCGTCGTGCGAATAGAGTTGCGGGGGCAGCGCAACGCTGCGCGCCCGGTACTGCGCCATCGTGGTGGGGAATTGCAGCGTCCCGACGTTGGCGAGGACGGCCAGGTGCCCCGCGTCATAAAGGCCCTTCAAACCGAGTTGTGTCGCCGCGAACGACTGCCCCATCTCGGCGCGCATGGCGACCTGGCGTCCGGTGAGCGACGTGTTGGCCGGTGCATTGAGCGGCAGCAGCGTGTTCTGAGCCAGCGCCAAAGCGCCGCGCGCCTGCGCGTACTGCTGGTAGCCCGCGTTGTCGACCGGAATGATCGTGTTGGAGTGATCGTTGCCGCCGTACATGAAGATGCAGACGAGCGCCTTGTAGTCGGTCGGCACCGATTGCGCGGACGCGGCGCCGATGGTCGCCAGGTTGATGGCCCACGGGGTCGCAGTGCCTGCGAGCGAGAGAGCCGAAGCAGTCCGGAGGAACTCGCGGCGAGAGGCTTGCGTCGTCATGGAGTGCTCCTGCAGGCTTACTTCTGCACCAGGAAATCGGGCGAGGTCATCGTCATGAAGAGCGCGAGGTTGACCCGGTTGACGGCCGAGTTGTTCGCGGTCGCCGAAATCGAAGCCACCGCACCGCGAATCGCATCCCGCGTCGCCGTGCTCATCGTGTTGTAGGTCAACATCAGGTTGACGTGATCGACCAGCTTGTCGGGATCGGTGGCGAGCGAGCGCGCGGCCGTGGCGGCGATACGGATGTCCGGCCCCGTCTGGCCGGTCGCGGTCGACCCGAATCCGTTCGGAATCCAGTTCTGCAGCGTGTTGGCGTAGGTGGCGACCGAGACCTCGTTGGCGATCTGGAACTCCGGCGCGACCAACGACTTCGCGGCGATGGTCGTATTCGGCGGTACATATCCGGGCCGGAAGAAATTGAACACCGTCGGCGCACGCATCGGCGTCTCGAACATCTGGTTGTCGACGTTGCCGATGCGGAACTGCTGGCCCGGACTTTGCGACGCGGCTTCGAAAGCACGCATCAGAGCGGCGACTCGCAAGACCGGTTCGCGCAGCTTGCCCCAGTCATCCTGCAGCATGTTGGCGGACGCGCGTGCTTCGGGATCGAGCAACACCGCGGCGATCGTCGATTTCATGTCGCCGCGCTGGCCGGAGCCGACGCTGTAGTTGCCGCTCGCGGTGGTGAAATGACCGGTCGCAAACGCCGTGGCAACGCGCAGGATGTATTGCGGACTCGGATTGCTCGTCACCATGCGCTGGATCAGCGTGCGGCTGACGAACGGGGCGAGGTTCGGGTGATTGAACAGCGTGTCGAGCGCCGTGCGTAACGCCTGCACGCCGTCGGTCCCGGCCGCGATATTCGCGGTGAGGAAGACCTTCGCGTCGGGCGAGTGATACTGCCGGTAGAACTGCATTGGAATTACGCGGCGCATCGTGTCGGCCGGGCTGCCGGCGAAGCGTCCATTGCTCGGATCGGGCGTGCCCGTGTTGCCCCAACCCCAACCCGTGAAGACCTTGGCCAGGCCACGAATGTCGTCCATGCCGTAGGTCTCGACCGGCGCGCCGTTGACGACCTTCTGCGTGCCGTCCATGTCCAGCTCGAAAAGGCCGATGCTGAACAACTGCATCACCTCGCGCGCGTAGTTCTCGTCGGGCGTGCGGCCGTTGTCGCCGCGATTGCCGAGCGCGGTGAGATACTGTCCCATCGCGGGATGCGTTGAAACCGCCTGCAGGATGTCGCGATAGTTGCCGAATGCGTTGTCTGCCAGCACGTCGAGAAACGACGCAACCGTGTGCGGCGAGTCCTGCAGGTTGGCATCGACCGCCGAGACGACCGTGATCTGCGAGAGGGCGAATGCGACGCGCTGGCGCAACTGGTCGGGCGCAAGCATCGCCTGGCGCCAGAACGAATGAAACGCGGGGTCCATCGTCACGGTCGTGCCAGACGGAATCGGCAGCGGGAATTGCGAGAGCACGTAATCGAGATGCGAGCCGGTCTGCGCCCGCGACATTTGAAACTGCTCGTCGATCCAGGGCTCCAGCCCGACCGTCTTGAGATGCGCGATATCCGCCGCGGTGGCGCCGAACGTGCTCTGCGACAGGAAGCGGACCGCGCCTGCGTCGTCGGGCTTGGTCGATTGCGCGGTCGTGCCCGAACTCGTGTTCGAACTGACCTCGCTGCCAGTGCAGGCGGCCAGCAGGACCGATATGACCAATGCGATGACCAAGCTTCGCGACACGATTCGCTCTGAGTTCATCCGGATCCTCTCTGTGCAGAGACTGTGTACTCGGCTCTTGCGGGTCGCGCGCGCTTGCGTCTTCGACGGTGCGCGCAGACTAGGCAGCGCATCGCGCCGCGTCCATCCGGCGAATGAACTACCTTCGAGTGGAGCACGGCGCACGCGTGAAAATTTCGCACGCGACTGCGGGAAAGCATCCCTGCATGCATTGCTCGCAACGATCGCGCTGATGTCGTTCGCGTGCGCGCATGCGACTGATGTGGAGGAGGACGCGGATGCGGCGCTGTCGAATTTCCCGCGTGTCGTACGCGATGCACTGCATGCAAGCGGTCTGCCCCCGTCGGCGTTTGCAATCGTCGTGCAACCGGTCCGCGGTACGGGACTGCGGCTCGCGTTGAATGACGCAACGCCGATGCGACCCGCTTCGACGTTGAAGCTCGTTACGACATATGCGGCGCTGGAATTGCTCGGGCCTGCGTATCGCTGGCGGACCGATGTGTTCGCGAGCGGCGCCTTGCACGGCGAGACGCTGGAGGGCGACCTCCTGATTCGCGGTGGTGGTGACCCGAAGTTGGTGGTCGAGAATCTCTGGTTGCTCGTGCAGCGCGTCCGCGGCTATGGCATTCGCGACGTCCACGGCGACCTCGTCATCGATCGATCCGCGTTTACCCCGATCGACCACGACCCCGCAAAGTTCGACGGTGAGCCGCTGCGGCCCTACAACACCGGACCGGACGCTCTGCTGCTGAACTTCAAGACACTCAGTTTCGAGTTCGTTCCCGATCCGGAAACTCGCAGCGTGCGAGTCGTTCCGTCGCCGCCACTCGCGGGCCTGAAGTGGCCGAGCAATGTTCCGGGCAGCGACGGGCCTTGTGGCGATTGGCGTACGCAACTGCGCGCCGATTTCAGCATGCCACTCGAGCCGGTTTTCAGCGGGTCGTTTCCGCTTTCATGTGGCGATCAAGTTCTGCACATAAACGTTCTCGATCATCCCGACTACTTCAGCGCGGTATTCCGCGCACTCTGGGAACAAACTGGAGGGACTTTGTCCGGGCAACTACGCGAGGGTTTGGTGCCGGCCACGGCGCGGCGCGTCGCTACTCAGTATTCGCCACCGTTGGCCGACGTCATCCGAGACATCAACAAGTTCAGCAACAACGTCATGGCCCGCCAGGTGTTCCTGGCCCTAGGTACGTCGACCTCCGGCAATGCAGCTTCGGTCGAACGGTCAACCGACGCCGTGCGAGCGTGGCTGCGCAGCCGTGGAATTCCGATGCCCGAACTCGTGCTCGAAAACGGCTCGGGCTTGTCACGCAGCGAGCGCATCTCGGCTCGCAATATGGCGCAGTTGCTACGGCTCGCATTCGACGGCCCACTCATGCCCGAGTTTGTCGCGTCGCTGCCTATCGTCGGCGTGGACGGCACGCTTCAGCACCGCAGGCGCCTCGCGTCGTCGGCGCATGTCAAAGGAGGGATCCTCGAAGGGGTCAGGGCGATCGCCGGATATGTCGATGCTGACAGTGGGCGTCGGTACGTGGTCGTAGTAATAGTCAACCACCCGCAGGCTGCGAGGACCGAAGATTTTCAGGACACACTGCTTGAATGGATAGCCAAAGCTGGCTAAGTGTGCGCACACATTCGACATTCCCCATTCGTGATCGAGTCTCAACCGAGGGATGCGCGTAGCCAATATACGGTATGATGCGCCCCTTGGAGAGGTGGGGGCCATCCAACGCGGCTCTGGACGTCGGTCCGCTAAATGCAGACGGCGCGTCGAATCCTCTATCGCTGCCGCATCTGGCATGCACTAACTTGATTACGGGTTTGTAAGCATGGTCCGCGGCGCGCACCCACCGACCTTTCACGAAAATCCACAGGCACGCGATTCGCTCACCGCCGGATTCGGGCCTCTTTGCAGGAAATCGAACACGCCGCTCGCCCGTTCGACACGAATGCCGATTCGGGCATCCGCCGCGGGTGCGACGGCACTCCGGCGGGTTCGTGGTAAGGAACAGCCAATATGAAAG
>Ga0335076_10007535_pt1 | contig 10966 bp, 3 predicted proteins | sample Lox_Sample_25_FD_206717 | JGI IMG/M metagenome (GOLD analysis project Ga0335076, IMG submission 206717) | Soil microbial communities from Loxahatchee National Wildlife Refuge, Florida, United States - Lox_Sample_2.5 | ecosystem: Environmental > Terrestrial > Soil > Wetlands | place: USA: Florida...
CTGCAGCCCATTAGGGCCCGCATCGGGATCGCCAACGTCGTTTAGTGTTACACCATCACCCAGACCGACGTTGGGATTGTTGTCTGCGCCAAACGTCGCCAGATCGATTCCGATGCCGGTGTTGCTGTAGATGGAATTTTGCGTGATGAGCGCATTGTCGGTGGAGGATCGATCGACCAGCACACCTACGCCCGTGTTTCCAGTGACGACGTTACGACGGATGGTTACCGTAGCGGTTCCCAGGCGTACGCCGATGCCGAACTGCTCGACGCTGCTGGCGTTACCGTTGTTGCTGACGGTGTTGTTCTGGATGAGGACGGTTCCGCCGCCACCGCCATAGAGATCGAGACCAGGAGAGTTATTGCCGGAGAGCAGGTTGCCCTGAATGGTGCTGCTGCCGCCGAAAACATCGAAGTCGATCCCGTCCAGGGTATGATCTGCTTGACCGTTGCCCCGGCTCTCGTTGTCCAGTATCTGCCAGTTGTCGACAGTACCGGTGTTGCCCGTGGCATAGATGCCCTGGTAGCCATGGTACCCGACGAGGTTGTTCTGGACCGTTCCAGCATCGCCGTCGTCGACCCAGATTCCGGCGCCGGCGCCACGTAATGCCGCACCCGGGTCTACGAAATCATGAGCCCCCGTTCCCACCACGTTACCCTGGATGAGCGCACCGGATACGTTTCGGACCAGGATGTCTGCGAAATAGGTCTGGGACGTGTCGCCGAAACCCCAGATGGAAAGATTCTTGATCGTAGCGTTGGCGGCGTTGACATCCAACCCCACGGTCACCGGGGTCGGTGCCGTGTTGTGAATCTCGAGCTCGGGCCGCGCGACCTGATCGAGCGTGAGATTGTCGACTCCGACCGTCCCTCCAGTACCGATGAAGCCGGTGTTCGTGTTGCGCACCGTTGTGCCGTCCGTCGACGAATACGCAGTACCGTCGATCGTAGTGTTGGCGTCGGTGATTTGCGGCAGCGCCGTGCTGACGGCAATCTGCCACCAGCTGTCTGTTCCCGAGGACTGGTTCGTCGCTACCGCGGGAACGAAGCGCATCGTGTTGGCACCGGAGATGGCGTCCGCATTTTGAATGAACTGGCGCAAGCTGCCTTGCACCGTGCGCGCATTCGTGGCGTCATCGTCCTGGTTGTTGCCGGCCAGCGTATTGGTGACGACGTTGAAGCTGAATCCGGAGTTCACGCCGCTGACGTTCGCCCCCGAGAGACTCACGAGCTGGATGTGCTCAGCGCCGACCGCAGTGGTGGCGCTCATTGTGATGCCGTCGTCCGATCGACTCCCGATCAAACCACCGAAGAATGCGCCCGTTGCCGTGGCAAACTGGTAGCTTCCGTTATACGACACCGCTCGGATCGCACCAGAGCTGCCGAGGGCGGTGGCGTTAGCGGCGGCATACGTTTCGTCCGCCCACACCTCTGCTGCGGAATGTCCGCCGAGCAAACCCGCGCTCGGCGTGATCGTCCTGGAATCCACGACGACCCAGTAGTTCGCATTCGTCAAGCCGGTGAAAGTGTAGAGGCCGGCGGCGTTGGTCGCCGTTGTCGCGATCAATTGATCGGAGGTGTCGGGCGTACCGTTGCCGTTGTCTGCGTACAGGCGGACCGTTACCCCGCCGCGTCCGACCCCGTCGGCGAGCGAGCCGTCACCGTTCACGTCCTCATACACGGTCCCCGAGAGAGTCTGCATTCCAGCAGCCGGAACGGCAACGGAGGTCGTCGAGAACGGCGAAGTGTTATTCGGGTCCCGGGCCGGAGCACCTTGCACCGTGACCGAGGTTGCTGTCGCGCTAATTCGTTCACCGGTCAGCACGGCGGCGCTCAGCGTCACATTGAAAGTTACCGTTCCGGCGGCGGTGGTCGTGACGTTGGTTGACCCGAGGTAACGTTTGCCCTCCAGAACACCGGCCGCCGGATTGGCGTAGAAATCGATCGTGTATGTACTGTTCGCGACGCTCGACAGCCTGACATTGCTTAGCTGTAGGTTGCCACCGACGACCGCGGCCGTCGCAACGCTGAAATCCGGATAGTTCTGTCCCTGGTTGGCGGTAGCGTCGGCGTCACCCGCCCCGAACGCCTCTTGGACTTGGCCGAGCAGGGTGATGCCACCTGTCCCGTTTGCGTAGATGGAGTTACCGCGAATCAGATTCTGATCGGCGTTGTTGTTCTGCAGGTTCACACCCCAGGCCGTAGCGTTCGCAATGATGTTTCCCTGGCCAGTGGCGGTGCCGCCGATCGTGTTTCCGCCGAGGGTGTTTCCAGTGATGTCGATGCCGTCGCCCGTGTTCGCGATCGCCGCAGTATTGTTCGCGTTCACACCGAGATAGTTGCCGAGAACCTGGTTCCCTGCCACACCGTTGATCATGATTCCGGCTACGTTGTTGGCGGCGATAACGTTCCGGTCTGCCGCTGTCGCGCCGCCGATGGTGTTATTCGCTCCGGTAATCAAGATGCCCGCATTATTGGCATTGCTGGACGTGTTGTTGGCGGCGGCAGTGACGCCGTCAGCGCCGACGCCAATGTAATTGCCAGCGACAAGATTGGTCGAGCCAGTAATGCTGATCCCGCTACGTCCAAAGTTAACGATCGCAAGTCCTCGCACGACCGAGTTGCTAGCGGCAATGGTGAGGCCGCTGGTCGCGGCCCCCGCCCCAGCGCCGTTAAGCACGACCAGCGGCGTACCCGCGAAGCCGCCTTCGGTGGTGGCATCGATGGTAACGGCGCCACCGGCAGCGGTAATCGTCGGTAGTGCCGAGGCCAAGTTGATCGTCTGGACGCCGGAGGCGGCGATGTTGAAGTTGATCGTGTCCGCGCCGGCCGCGGCATTGGCACTAGTAATCGCGGCTCTCAGCGAGCCACCGCCCGTATCGTTGGTATTTGTAACGGTGAATGTAGCCAACGTTCCGGAATAGGAGAACTGCTCGGCTGTGCTAATCGCCAGCGGCGTATCGATGCCGCCGGTGTGGTACTCCAAGATCCAGTCTCCGCCGAGGGCCGCGGCGCCGGTCAAATTCTCGCTTGCAGCGACGTTGGCTCCAGTGAGACGAGATAGTGCATTGACCAGCGCCTTACCATCGGCGTACTCGGCCACGTCGCAACCGTAGATCAGAATGTCGGCCCCAGGGGCCAGCGCTTTGCTCCAGCCTTTGATCTGAGTTGCGTCCTTGAGCAGAGAATCAAAATTGAGCGTCGCCCCACCCAACTGCACTTCGCCGTCGGCCCCGTGCGAGATGATGTGCACGGCGCTGACGTCGTGCATTCCCGCCAAGGTCTGGGTAATTTGCTCTATGCCGTCCGCGCCAGGTTTCAGCAGGACAACGTCGTACTGGTGCTGTGCGCTGCTGTTAGCGGTGATGTCCTGGACCAACTTCTGATAGTCGGGTACCGCCGTGTCGACGAAGACGACTTCGTGACTCGCAGACTGGGGCGCGGAGCCCTGAGTTTGAGCTGTGTTGGCTGTGAATTCGCCGCTGGCGTCCAACGTGCGCTGCTCGGCCTGGGGCAAGACCGAGTGAGGGTCGAGGACGCTAGGAGCGAAATCAGCCGAGTAAAGTATTCTCGGCTCGATCTCCTCGACCACCGGCTTCCGGCGCCGGACGCGTGCGTTCTTTTTCAAGGCTGTCCCGCCCAAGAAGATGAGTCAGCTCACCAGCTGCTGCTCACTTTGACGCCGCTGCGGCAACGGATGTGCGCACCGCCGACTTCGGCAGCGTACCGTCAGCCGAAGGCGCCGTGGATGGCTTCGGCCGTAGGTTCTCAGCTGAAGGGCGTGTGTTGGGCTTCGGCTGTGCGCTGTCGGCCGTAGGAGAGCCGAGGTCGAAATCGACCTTGCAACGCAATCCAGGCGGCAGCTGATTGTTGGGATTGGGCAGCTCAAGGCGAACTCGGAAGCTGTTGCTGGCTGCATCGATGACTTTGTCCACCACGACGACCTTCGCCGGTTGCGGGGCGGCTTCGGCCATATCGGGTTTGACGTTGGCGCCCATGCCCTGCTTGATCTTGCTGAAGTAGCTGGCCGGGACGATCACTTCCACTTTCAGCGGGTCGATCGTGGCCACTTTGACCACTGCCTTCTCTTCCACGCGTTCGCCCTCGGACAGGTACTTCTCGACCACGACTCCGTTCAGTGGACTACGGATCGTGCGCTGAGCCAGCTGGGCCTGTGCCAACGCGAGCTCCTGCTGGGCCATGCGTTGCTGCTCGCGCGCCTGCCTCAGTTTCATCTCGGCCACTTGTGCCTCAGTGGCAGCTTGATCGGTAGCCTGCTGAGAGACGAAATTCTTCTGGTACAGATCGTCTGTCCGCACCTTCTTCTTTTGCGCAAACTCATGATTGGACGCTGCAGCCCTGAGGTCCGCCGTGGCCTCCGCACGCAATTTCGCATGAGCCAAAGAGGCACGCTCCACGTCGGAGTTGAGCTGCACGACCGGCTGCCCTTTCTTGACATAGTCCCCGCGCTCGACCAACACATGATCGATCACACCCACTACCTGGCTGCCGATGTCAGCCTCCTGGTAAGGCTGAATCAGACAGCTCAACGGGTCTGCGCTCGCGCTGCCGATCCCGCACATAACTAAAATCACGATGTATGCAGTACGCATGTTTCACATCCTTTAACGATCTGGCCCACATTTCAGCGCTTGAAGCGACGCGCAGCTTGGTTGCTTACACCTGTCTAACGTTTTTCAGCACTGCCGCACCGCGTTTGGCATTTCACTACCTGTGAATGCAAGGATCTTGCCCATGTTGGGTGAAGCCGGACAGCCGGAGGAATCAGTGGTACGAGTGGTCGGGCAGAAAGTTCCATAAAACGGCAGAGACTGCGGCACAGAGCGAGCCAACAGATTGCTGAGGAAATTCGCCACCAACGCCGAGCGGGCGGCAGCTGAGACCTGCTAAGCCGTTGCGGCTAGGGCGACCGCGCGTGGCGAGACTTGGCGCCGCATCAGGATCGCGAAAGCTTCTGGCGGCGCTGGACGACTAAAGAAATAGCCCTGGTACTCGTTACATTCGAGGGAGCGTAGAAACTGAAGCTGCTCCTTGGTTTCCACACCTTCCGCGACAACGCTCAAGTTCAGACCGCGGGCGAGCGCGATAATCGCCTCCACGATGGCACTGTCCTTCCCTTGGGACAGGCCTTTGACGAAGGAACGATCGATCTTCAATTCATCCAGCGGATAGTTGCGCAGATTGGTAAGGCACGAATAGCCAGTCCCGAAGTCGTCTACCGCGAGCTTGAGCCCCATTTCTTTAAGCTCATTCAGCATCTCGACGCTATCGGCTGCGTTCTCCATCAGCATGCTCTCGGTCAACTCCAACACCAACTGCTCGGCTGGAAGCTGGCTGTGTGCCAGCGCACCACTCACAGCATGCCAAACCTTGCGTTGCTTGAACTGCGCACTGGATACATTGACGGATATCGCTAGCGGCGGCAGCCCACGTTGCGTCCATGCCTGGACCTGAGCGCACGCCTCACGCAGCACCCATTGTCCGATCTCGACGATGAGACCCGTCTCCTCTGCGATCGGTATAAATTTCGCCGGCGAGACGATGCCATGCTCAGGGTGTTTCCAGCGCACCAGGGCTTCGGCACCCATGATGCGACCGCTGGCGACCTCCACTCTGGGTTGATAGTAGAGCACGAACTCATTGCGTTCGACGGCACGACGCAGCTGATTTTCGAGAGTCAGGCGCTCGAGCGCGTGAGCGTTCATGTCTCGTGAGAAGAACTCGTAGGTCTTGCGCCCGCGCTCCTTGGCCTGGTACATGGCCATCTCGGCGTGCTTGAGCAGCGTCTCGGCTTCCTGGCCGTCGGCTGGAGACACGGCAATCCCGATGCTTGCCGTGACAAACAATTCGTGCCCTTCCACATGGAACGGTTCGGTGAAAGCCGACAGCACCCGCCGGGCGATGCTTCCCGCGGTATCGACCTTCTTAAGGTTGTGCAGATTTGGGAGAAGTGCAGCAAAGCCATTGCCGGCGACGCGCGACAGCGCCACCTTGAACTCAGGCCCTCGGCTGCCGGGCCACCCGGTGGCCTCGGCGTCACTCAGTGTCCGATCCAATAGCTGCGCGACGGCCCACAATAGCTTGTCGCCCACTCGGTGCCCGAGCGTGTCGTTGATCTGCTTGAACCGATCGAGGTCGATGTGAAGCAGAGCACAAGCCCGCGACTGCTGAGAACTTCTGAGGGCGGCGTCCACAGTCTTGTGGAACTTGCGTCGATTGGGGAGCCCTGTCAGCGGATCGAAGTCGGCTAGGCGGTCGTGATAGGCTTTAAATGCAAGAGCATTGCGCAGCCGCAAGCGCAGCTCGCTGGGGTCGACCGGCTTAGTCAGCAGGTCGGTGGCACCCAGGTCGAGTGCCTTCAGTTTGGTTTTCGGCTCGCTCTCGGCAGTGAGAATGATCACCGGAGTATGGCGCAGCTCCTCGTGTGCGCGCACCTGCGCCAGGATGTCAAAGCCGCTGACCTCTGGCATCATCAGATCCAGCAGCAGGATGTCAGGTCGCTGTTGCACGAACAGGTCCATGGCTTGCCGGGGCTCGCTGGTGGTGACGAAACTCGTGTATCCGGCTTCTTCGAGATACGTCTGTACTACTTCCAGCATGATCGGATCATCGTCGACCATCATCACTGTCGAGTTACGCAGTGGAGCGGACCGACTCTCCGTGTCGCCCGCCGCTTCCGCGAGATTGAGGTCGGTTGATCCGCCACCACGTTCTGACTGCACGGCAGCCGCGTTCAACGCCGCACCCTGCGGCGCGGATGGGCGTGCTAGATCCATGTTGTCAGCCAAATCCATGATGGGTTGTCAACGAGCCTCAACTGACCTCGGTTGCTGCTTCCTCTTCTCCCGGGATGACAATGTGCTCTACTAGCATCCGGAGCTCAGCTACCACCTCTCCCGTCTGTTCCTCGCTTTTTCCCTTGGCAAGCTGTTCGAGCGCCTTGGCCGGCGCAGTGAACGCGTCGAATCCGGCGGTGCCGCCAGATCCCTTGAGCCAATGCGCAAGCGACGCAAGGTTTTCGAAATCACGGTTATCCCAGGCTGACTCGATCGCCCGCATGCGGTCGGGCATTTGCTGCGCGAACTTGCGGACCACGGCTCGCAAGCGAGGATGATCCGCCAGGCGGGAAACGACGGGAGCCACCGCCACAGATTCCCGCGTGGGGGCGGGTATCGGCACACTCACTTCCTTCTTGAGCGGCGCCAGCGGCGCTCGGCGGCCGCCAAGCAGAGCCGCCAGGGTCTGGACCAGCCCGTCTATATCAACCGGTTTGGTTAAATATCCGCTACATCCAGCATCCAGAACCTCCTGTTCGAACCCCTTCATGGCGTTGGCGGTCAGGGCGATGATCGGGATCTTGATCCCGCGCTGACGCAACAGCCGTGTTGCGGCGAAACCGTCCATGACTGGCATTTGCATGTCCATCAGAATCACGTCGTAGCTCTCTTGCAGCGCCATGTCTGCCCCAACCCGGCCGTTCTCCGCGTCGGATATTCGTAACCCAACCTCCTCTAGCACCAACCGGACCAGTTCGCGATTGGCCTCGCCATCGTCCACGACCAGAACGCGAGCCGGCGGGAATTCCCAAGCGGCGCCCTGCTCCACTGCGCCCTCGGTGGTGCGCGCCGCCGCTTCCTCCGGACTGAGCAAACGAACACCGGTAAGCGGCCCTGGATCGAGCGTCACCACAAACACGCTCCCCTTCCCGACTTCGCTATGTACGACGATGTCCCCGCCCAGGCCACGCGCAAATCGTCGGCTGATAGTCAACCCCAGCCCTGTTCCGCCGAAGCGTCTCGCGGTCGAGCTCTCCGCCTGTGTGAACGGCTCGAACACAGCCTCCGTGCGATCCGCCGGAATCCCGATCCCGCTGTCTATGACCTCAATGGTTAGGACGGGCGCGCCGCGATCCGCACGCAGCCCGAGGACTACTTTCACCCCCCCATTGTCGGTGAACTTGATTGCGTTTCCGACTAGATTCGTAACGATCTGCCGCACGCGGGACGGATCCGTGAGAACAGCTTCCGGCACTCTTCCCGCACATTCGAACCGAAGCCAGATGCCCTTCTCCTCAGCTCTGACCGTCAAGATCTCGACCACGTCGCGGATGATTGCGTGTGGAGCGCACGACACCCGCTCCAGCTCCAGACGCCCAGACTCGACTTTGGCCAAGTCAAGAATGTCATTGATCAATTCGAGCAGATGCTTGCCGCTGGAGTGGATGGTGTTCAGGTGCTTTCGCATCTCCGAGTCACTCTTGTGGTATCCACGCCTAAGCAAGTCCGTAAAACCGAGAATCGCATTCATCGGCGTACGGATCTCATGGCTCATGTTCGCCAGGAAATCGCTCTTGGCGCGATTCGCCGCCTCCGCTTCGTCCTTGGCGCCACGCAACTCGATTTCCTTTTCCTGCAACTCGGTGACGTCGTCGAAGCTGATGAGCACGCCTCCGGGTTTGCCGTTGGCTCCGAAAATAGGTGAGCAGTTGACCTGGAACGAACGCAGTTTTCCGACGCCGTCCTCGAGGCATACTCGAGCGTTGCGCTCTGGCTGACCTTCACGCAGGGATCTATCCCAAGGATAGTCGGATCGCGTGAGACGCTTCCCCTCTGGGGTAACCCACGCGAAATCGGAGGTCGGCCGGCCAGTGAGTTTTTCCGCGTCTCTGCCTACGACCGAAGCAAATGCCTGGTTGGCCAGCACGATGTATCCCTTGAGGTCGATGACCAGCAGACCTTCGGCCATGGTGTCGAAGGCTGCGCGCACGCGTGCTGGAACAGCTCGCGATGGATCGAGCTGGCGCAGTACCCTGCCAAGATAAAAGTAGAACGCCACGAAGCCGCAGAGGACCATGAACCCCGTGAGTTCGATGCGTGGATCCTGAATAATTCCACGCCAGCCGGGGGCAACCAGAGGTTTGAAGCGCAGTTCGAGTCGCCCCCAATCCTTTTGACCTGCCAGGATGGGGACCTGCACCTGCGACTCGCTCGAGAGGGCCCCGGAAACATCTTGCCAGGCTTTGAGGTGATCCCCGGTTTGCGCAATCACGGCACCGTCAGACTTTCTCACTGCGGCAGAGAGCAGATCGGCGTTGCGCTCGACGACAAAGTTCAACGTGGCCTGAATGCGCGGGGCGTCGGCTTGGCTTGCGAAAGTCGAAGCGCTTGCGGCAATCGCCTCGGCTAGTGCGGCCCGGCCCATGCGAATGGCGCCAACACGATCTGGAACGAGATTCAAATAGAAAGCCAGCAGCAGTACACTGGATATCAGCGAGGCCAATCCCAGGGATACAAAGAAGCGCGTGCTTGGGCGTTTGAGAAAGCGTCTCATCGGTCAGAGTCCCGGCTCAAGCTGGAATGGGGGCTGTCTCATCGGCGCGCTCGTCCTTTTCTGCAGCGAAGGCTGACTCGGACTTGGTTGCTTCCGGTTCCGGGCGAGCGCGCCCTAGACCGATCGCAGCTTTGGCGCGCCCGAATAGATTCTCCAGCGGGTCATCGTCCTCGCCGTCATCCTCTGAATTGTTAGAGCGCGCCAAGACCGGCATCGGATCCATCGTATGCCAGGCTGGGAGCGATGAGAGCAGACTGCTCAGCAACAATCCTCCACGCAATAGCCAAATCACGTAGCCCACCGACATCGCACCGGTCACCGCCACCGTTGAGCCCACTATCCTGTGTTCGACGGTAGGTTCAGCGGCGACGGTTTCGCGCATGCGATTGAGCTCACCAACCCAGTCCTTGTTTCCTAAAGTGGCTCGGTAGATGGTCAGCTTTACTGCGTCTGGAGCACGCGCGAATTCGGGATCTGTGGTCGAGATGGTCAACGTCTCGGTCTGCACCGCCGGCAGCGTCGCCTGTTCCAGTAACCCACCGCCAATCGCCAGACTGCCCAAGCCTGACGCCGATGCAGCCCCTGGCACAACGAATCCGGGGCCCCCGGGCTGCGCCTTGGTCAGATCGGCTCCTCGAGCTCGGATGTCGCTGATGAGGGCTGCCGCCTGGCTTGCCGCGCGTTCGTTTGCGCCAGCGACATCCATTGCGGTATCGGAGGCGACAGGCGTCGCCTCGGGCACACCGCCCGATCCACCCGTTGGCAGCGTCCCGCTGGACGGCCCGGGCGAGCCGGAGGAAGGAGGTGGTGGTGCTGCTGGGGGTGTCGGCGCAGGTGGGCTCGGGCTGGGCGTCGGGCTCGGGGGCGTAACGACAGGAGGCGTGGGAACAACCACCGGTGGCGGCGGCGGTGCAGTCGTGATAGCGACGCTGCTGGCACCTGTCAGCGCTCCGCCACTGCCAGTATTGCCCTGGTCGTTGCTGACGATAGTCAAGGTGTCTGCACCCGAAAAGCTACTCGTCGGCGTATACGTCAAGCCGTTAAGCGCAGCATTCAGGTTCGCCAGGTTTCCGCGGTAGGTCATCGTTCCAGAACCGTTGGCTCCGGAGACCAAAGTGAGCCCAGTCGTGCCGGCCAGCTTCAACGCACCATGGCCCACGCTCAGCATGATCTGCTCCGTGCCGCTGTTCGCGTCCACGTCCGACACGCTGATCAGATTGCCACCACCCGAAGAGAACACTAGCGGGGTGTTGTAGTTGGTGGTCTGCGCTACCGGTACGCCGTTCACTGGTGCATCGTTCACCGCAGCAATGCCAATCGTCGCGGTCTTGGTCGCCGTCAACGCGCTTCCACCTGTGCTGCCGTTGTCGTTGATCGTGATCGTCAGAGTGTCCGAGGCAGGTGGATTGTAAGAACCGTTCAGATAAGTCAGTGTCGCTCCGCCGCCACCCGTCAGCAGAGTGTTCAACTGCGCGACTGTACCGCTCAGAGTGATGCTCGCGCTTCCGCTGTTGATCACCGTGACCCCCGTGGTACCAGCGCCCGCATTGACTGCGCCGCTCAGCACGGACAGGGTCAAGGTCTCGACACCGCTACCACCATCGACATCTCCAACA
>Ga0335076_10007537_pt1 | contig 10965 bp, 7 predicted proteins | sample Lox_Sample_25_FD_206717 | JGI IMG/M metagenome (GOLD analysis project Ga0335076, IMG submission 206717) | Soil microbial communities from Loxahatchee National Wildlife Refuge, Florida, United States - Lox_Sample_2.5 | ecosystem: Environmental > Terrestrial > Soil > Wetlands | place: USA: Florida...
CGGCAACGACTTCATCCTCGTGCCGGCCGCCGAGGCGCCGGCCGCCGCGCCCGAGCGGGTCGCGGAATGGGCGGTTCGCCTCTGCGACCGCCATCGCGGCATCGGCGGCGACGGCGTCGTGCTGCACTCGGCCACGGCCGGCGGCGCGTCGTTCCGGCTGATCAACGCCGACGGCTTGCCCGGCGAGATCTCGGGCAACGGCGTCCGCTGCCTGGCGGCGCTCGCGGTAAGCGAGGGCTGGGCGGGCGCGCGCCACGTGGTCAGCACCGTCGTCGGGCCGAAGGCCGTCGAGGTGACGCCGCTCGCGGGCAGCCGCTACCGCGTGCTCACGGATCTGGGCCCGCCGGCCTTCGGCAGCCGCGAGATCCCCGTGGCGCTCGAGCCCCCGGCCCCGAGGGTGGTCGACCACGCGCTCGAGGCCGCCGGCCGCAGCCTGAGCGTGACGGCGACCTCGATGGGCAACCCTCACTGCGCGGTGTTCCTGGAGGCGGTTGCCGACGACGCGCTGCTACGGGAGCTCGGCCCCGCGCTCGAGCGCCATCCGTTCTTTCCGAAGCGCACGAACGTCGAGTTCGTGTCGGTGCTCGGCCCGGGCGAGATCCGGGTGCGCTTCTGGGAGCGGGGCGTCGGCTACACGATGGCCTCGGGCACGGGCTCGGCGAGCGCCGCCGTGGCCGCGATCGTGACCGGCCGCACCGAGAGGCGCGTCAGCGCCGTCTGCGACGGCGGCACGCTCGAGATCGAGTGGCCCGAGGGCGGCAGCGTGAAGCAGACGGGCGAGGTCGAGCTCGTCTGCGCGGGGGAGTGGCTCGCCGGCTAGGGACGCGCGAACCCGGCGCTAGTCGACGACGGTGAAAGCCACGCGCCGCGTGGCCATCGCCTGCGCGTTCTCGTCGCTCACCGTCATCCGCAGCTCGTACTCGCCGGGCTCGAAGCGCGACAGCCGGATCCGGCTCGTGTGGGGGATCGGCGGTGCCTGCGGGCCGCCCCACTCCATCGCCTCGGGCGCCGCCTTGCCGAGCGTCACGCCCTTCTTGAGAATCTCGGCCTGCGCGAAGAGACGCGTCGCGCCGGCAGCGTCGCGCTGCGGGTTGTAGGCGTAGATCTGCGCGTAGAGGTTCTCACCGCGCCGGTAGGTGCGCAGCGCCTGCGCCGGACGCAGGTCCGGAGCCTCCCCGGCCGCCGGCGCCGGCGCAGTGGAGTCGCGGTCCTGCAGCAGGAACAGGCTGCTGAGCGCGAGCTGGCCGCGCGGGATCTCCGGGATCTCGACCCACTGCCAGGCGCTGCCGAGGAGCCCGGTCGCTTCCTCGCGCGTCGCGAGCCGCACCTGGTAGCGGCCGGGCTTGAGCGCGACCGCCTTCTGGTACGAGATGCCGGTCCTCAACACCTTGGCGTAGTCGGCGTCGTTCAGGTCCATCGAGGTGCGCTCGGTCTGCAGCGTGGCCGCTCTCTCGCCGGCTTCGTCGAGCGCCACCGCCACGCTCTCGAGCGTCGCCTGGCGCTTGTCGGGCAGACGGACGAACGCCAGCTTCGTGACGTCGATGTTGCCGCTCACGACCAGCTGGGTCACACCGCTGTCCAGCGCCACGAAGTCCGCCGAAAGCCGGACTGGAATCCCGTCGAGCGGGGCGAGCGAGCCAAGCGCGATCTGCATCTCCGCGCGCCGCTGTTCGTTCTTGCGCGCCGCCTCTTCCGCGCTCGTCGCCACGCGCAGGCGGCGATCGTCGGGAGCGAAGTATCCCGAGCGCGTCCTGAGCTTGATACCGTGCACGCCCGGCAGCCGCACCTCGATCTTGCGGAAGGAGCCGTCACGCCGCGTGTTGCTCGACTCGTAGGCCAGCACGTAGTAGGTCTCGGTGTCCTTCAGCATCTCGTGCAGCCCGGCGTGCAGGTCGTTCGTGTTCTCGACCAGGAAGCCGCCGGTGTCCACGGCCAGCGCGTTCATCGCGTCGAGCATCGCGCTCTCGCTGTGACTCCGCATGTTCTCGACCGCGCCCATCGTGTCCGGGTTCACCCGTTGCAGGCTCGATGCGCTCGCCACGGGCGGGCTCGCCATCAGGCCGCGCGTGTCGATCGCGTAGATCACGACGCCGGCGCGCGTGCTGGCGTCGACGATGCGCCGGACGTCGAACGACATGCCGGTGCCGGAGCCGAGCCCGGTCAGGAAGCCGTCCGAGACCAGGAACAGCGTCTTGCGTCCGCTGAGCCCCGAGAGACCGCGGCACAGCCCCTCGAGCGCCTCGAGCGTGAGCCGCGAGTTGTAGACGGCCTCGGTGACGATCTCGCGCGCCCGGTTTCGCGCCTCCGCCTCGGCCGCGTTCCGGTCGTTGAACCCCAGGGCCGAGATGATGTCCTGGGCCGCCACGTCGAGCGCCGTCGGGTCGCCGCCCTCGATCAGCTCGGCCTGGTAGTCGCTCATGTAGGGAACCATCATCCACTCGGCGCGCCGGCTCTTCGGAGAGAGCCGTGAGAGCGTCTGCTCGAGCACGGCGCGGTCGGTCGTGAACTCCTGCGAGAGCGCGGACGCGCCGCTCGTGGTGACGAGCGCGACCTGATCCTCGGACCGCAGGTCCTCACGGATGAAGCGCTCGAGAGCCTTGCGAGCGCGGACGATGCCCTCCATCGCCATGTGGACGTCGTCGATCGCCAGCACCACGTAGCGCGCCGGCAGCTGCTCCGCCGATGCCTCCTCCTCGGCGCCGGGAGCGGGCGGCGCCGGTCTGGCCGGAGTGGCGGCGGCCGGCGCGGGACGTGTGAACGCCTGGAACTGGACGATGTCCTGGGGCTTGCCGTCCTCCAGGACGACGAAGTCCTCCTTCCTGAGACCGGCCCGCGGCCGGCCTCTCTTCTCGCTGACCACCACGTCGAGCCTCACGACCTCGACACTCGTCGGGGGTAGCACATCGAGTTTGGGTGGCTCCTGTACTTGCGCACGGACCGAGGGAGCCGCCGCAGGGCCCGCTAGAAGGAAACCGGCGAGGAGGCCCCCCAGGGGTGGCAGCGACCGAGACCTGAGGCGCATGCTCGAGTCTAGGCCGGGTCGCGCGGGGCGTCCACCCCGGCCGGCCGGGGAGCGCGCCGCAGGATCAGTTGAGGGCCGTCGGCACGGCGAGCGAGAACGGCGCGATCTCGGCGTCGAAGCGGCTGCCGGCCGACGTGACCATCTGGTACGTCCCGTGCATCGAGCCGATCGGCGTCGGCAGCGGGCAGAAGCTCGAGTACTCGAAGCTCTCGCCCGGCTCGAGCACCGGCTGCTCGCCGACGACGCCCGGGCCCTGGACCTCCTCGACGCGGCCGTCGCCGTCGGTGATGATCCAGTGGCGGCTCACGAGCTGCACCGTCTCCTCGCCGACGTTGGAGATCCGAATGCGGTAGGTGAAGAAGTAGTGGGCCTCGCGCGGCGAGCTGCGCTCGGGCAGGTAGTCGCTCCGCACCTGCACCCTCACGCCGCGCGTAGTGATGTCGCTCATTCGCTCGCCGGGGCGAATGGCGCGCGCGCCTTCACGAAGGCGAGCGAGAGGGCGGCCGCGAGCATCAGCAGGTTGCGCACGACCAGGAACCAGCCGACGCCCTTCATCCAGGCCGGGGGCCAGCCCGAGGCCGCGGCTTCCTTTGCGACGGAGAAGCAGCCGCAGTTCGTCACGTCGATGCCGCGCGCGAGCACCGAGCCCGCTGCCGCCAGGAACACGACCAGCAGGAGCGCGATTGCGAGCGCGGCCTCGCGCCGCCAGACGCCGATCACGAGCAGGAGGCCGGCGACGAGCTCGACCCAGGGCAGCGTCACCGCGGCCAGGTTGGAGGGCAGCGGCCCCGCCACCTGCCACTGGTACACGATGCGCGCGAAGCCCGAAGGGCTCGCGATCTTGTCGAGGCTCGCGTACACGAAGAAGGCCCCGAGCAGCAGGCGCAGCAGGAGCTGGATGCGCGGGCGCGCCAGGAGGCCGCTCACGGACGCGCCTGGTTGTCGAGCGGCAGATTCGCGTCTTGCCAGGCCGGCAGGCCCTCGTCGAGGATCGCGGCGGCGATGCCCTTCTCCCGGAGCTTGCGGGCCACCACGTGGCTCGCGTCGCAGCCGTAGCCGGAGCAGTAGACGACGATGGTGCCGGCCCGCCGCAAGCGCGGCTCGACCTCGACGAAGGCGCGGTCGAAGTCCTCCTCGGGGAGCGACAGCGAGCCGGGGATCCGGCTCAGCTTCCAGAAGTCGCGCGGCCGCGCGTCGAGGAAGAGCGCGCCCTTGTCGAGTAGCGCCTTCGCGTCGGGCGCCTTCACGAGCTCGTCGCCCGCCTGGCTGAGCACGCTCTGGCCGAGCACGATGCCGCGGCCGCTCGCGGCGTTCCACGCGAAGCCGAGCGTGGCGCCGCCAGCCAGTATCAGGATGAATCGCCTCCAGTCGACGGGCATATCGAAAAAAGGTAGCACGCGTGCTCCGGCTGCATCAAGAAATGGCCGGATCGGTGTGCTACTTTAGCCCGGTTTGCCATTCGACCGAATTCTCCCCATGGCCCTCCTCTCCACCGAGGCCCTGGTGCTCCGGGGCCACAAGCTGGGCGAGACCAGCCGCATCGTCGTCCTGCTGACGCGCGAGCGCGGCAAGCTGCGCGCCGTCGCTCGTGGCGCCCGCGGCGGCCGGCCCCGCTATCGCTCCGCGCTCGAGCCCCTGTCGGAGGTGCGCGTCTCGCTCTACGGCCGCCAGGGCGCCGAGCTCCTGCGCCTCGGGGACGCGGAGCTCCTGCACTCCGCGTTTCGCGCCGGCTCGCGCAGCCTCGACGCCGCGCTCTTCCTTTCGGGCTGCGCCGAGCTCGTGGACGCGTTCAGCCCCGAGGGCGAGGCGGAGGACAAGGTCTACCGGCTGGCGCTCGCGGTCGTGCGCGCGACCGAGGCGGGCGCGAGCCCGGAGCAGCTCGGGCGCTACCTGGAGGCGTGGCTGCTGAAGCTGCACGGCCTCTATCCGCCGCTCGATCGCTGCGCGGGCTGGTCGCACCCGCTCGCGGCCGGCGCGCTGCTCTACGATCGCCGCGCGCACGGGTTCGTGTGCGAGGCGTGCTCTGGGCCGGCCACGGGCCCCGAGCTGCCCGCCGACGCGCGCGCCTTCCTGGCGTTCGTGTTCTCGAAGCCGCCCGAGGCGCTCGTGGGCGAGGGGCCCGCGTCGCTCCCGGCGCTCGAGGCGTTCCACCGCGAGCTGATCTCGGAGCATCTCGAACGCGACCTGCGAGCGCCCCGGGTGATCCGCGACGTGAGGCGGGAGCGCGCCCGGTGACGCTGCAGGAGCTCGTCTTCCAGCTCGAGCGCTTCTGGTCCGAGCGCGGCTGCCTGATTCACCAGCCATGGGACGCCGAGGTCGGCGCCGGCACGATGCACCCGGAGACGTTCTTCCGGGTGCTCGGCCCGAAGCCGTGGCGGGTCGGCTACGTGCAGCCCTCGCGGCGGCCGGCCGACGGCCGCTACGGCGAGAACCCGAACCGGCTCTACAAGCACGAGCAGTTCCAGGTGATCCTGAAGCCTCCGCCATCGGACATCCAGGACGTCTACCTGGCCTCGCTCACCGCGATCGGCATCGACCCGTCCCAGCACGACGTGCGCTTCGAGGAGGACAACTGGGAGTCGCCGACGCTCGGCGCCTGGGGCATCGGCTGGCAGGTGCTGCTCGACGGCCAGGAGATCACGCAGTTCACCTACTTCCAGCAGGCGGGGGGAATCGACCTCGCGCCGATCTCGGGCGAGATCACGTACGGCCTCGAGCGCATCGCGATGTACCTCCAGGGCAAGGACGACGTCTACGACCTGCGCTGGTCGGAGGACACGACCTACCGCGAAGTCCGCCACGAGGAGGAATTCGAGCTCTCGCGCTACTCGTTCGAGCTCGCCGACGTCGAGCTCCACCGCCGCCTCTTCGAGAGCGCGCTCGCCGAGGGCACGCGGCTGCTCGCGGTCGAAGGCGGGCGAGCCTACCTGCCGGCCTACGATTGGACGCTCAAGAGCTCGCACGCCTTCAACGTGCTCGACGCACGCGGCGCCATCTCGGTGAGCGAGCGGGCCGGCATGATCCTCCGCATCCGCAAGCTCGCCTGCGCCGTGGCCAAGGCCTACGCGGATGCCGTGACGGGCGAACCCGTGGCGGCGGGAGCCGAGCGTGGCTGAGCTCCTGGTCGAGATCGGCTTCGAGGAGATGCCGGCGCCCTGGCTGCCGGGGCTCGCCGAGCAGCTGCGGAAGCACTTCGTGGACGCGGCCGCTCGCGAGTTCCTGGAGGCGAACGACGCTTTCGTCGCCTGGACTCCCCGGCGGCTCGCGCTCCGAGTCGAGCTGCCGGCGCGGCAGTCCGACCGCGAGGAGCCGGTCTGGGGCCCGGCGCTCAAGGTCGCGAGGGACGCCTCAGGCGCGTGGACGCCGGCCGCGCAGGGCTTCGCGAAGAAGAGCGGCGTCGCGGTCGAGGCGCTGCAGCAGAAGCCGAAGGACCCGGCCAAGCCGGGCGAGCTCAGCCTGCTCTTCGTCAGGAAGGTCGCCGGCCGCACGACGAGCGAGCTGGTGCCAGGCCTCTTGTCGGGCGTGCTGCGCGGCCTCGCCTTCCCGAAGCGGATGAGCTGGGACGCCTGGCTCGAGGACGGCCGCGGGGCTTTCCCGTTCGGGCGGCCGATCCGCTGGCTGGTGGTGCTGCTCGACGGGAAGGTGGTTCCGTTCGCGATCCACGCGCTCGAAGGCGGGGCCAAGGGCCGCGTGATCGTCGAGAGCGCCGCTGTGACGCGCGGGCATCGCTTCCTGCCGAAGGGCCGCGGGCAGGAGCGGCCGCAGGTCGGCTCGTACTCCGGCCTGCGCGACGCGCTGCGCGAACGTTTCGTGTTGGTCGAGCCGGAGGCTCGCAGCGCTCGCATCGACGAAGGGCTGCGCTCCGCGGCCGCCGGCAGTGCGTTCGACGACCACGGGCTCCGCGCCGAGTGGCGCGATCTCGTCGAGTACCCGACCGTGCTCGTGGGCCAGGTGCCGGAGGAGTTCCGCGGCCTGCCGTCCGAAGTGCTCGAGACCGTCCTGGTCCACCACCAGAAGTCCATCTCGCTGCGCGACGCGGGCGGCAGGATCGACCGCTTCGCCGCGGTGACGAACGGCGACGGGGCGGCGGCGGCCGAGATCGTCCTGGGGCTGGAGCGGGTCGTGGTCGCGCGCTTGCGCGACGCCGCCTTCTTCCTGGGCGAGGACCGGAAGCGGCCGCTCGACACGCGCATCCTTGCTCTGGCAGGGGTTACGTTCCACCAAGGCCTCGGGACCTACGCTGACAAGTCGACGCGCATGGTCAGGCTCGTCGAGGCGATGGGGAAGCGCGGCTTGCTGGCGGGCGAGGCTCTGGCGTCGGCGAAGGAGGCGGCGCATCTCGCGAAGGCCGATCTCGTCACGCTCATGGTCCGCGAGTTCCCGGAGCTTCAGGGCGTGATGGGCGGGATCTACCTACAGGCGAGCGGCGCGTCGCCCGACGTCGCGACGGCCGTGCGCTACCACTACCATCCGATCGCCATCGAGCCCGACGCGGAGCCGGCCGCGGCTTTCGCCGGCAAGGACCAGGCCGCGCGCGTCTTCGCGGCGGTCGCGCTCGCCGACAAGCTCGACACGCTCGCCGGGTACTTCGGCCTCGGCGAGAGCCCGACCGGGAGCCGCGATCCGTACGGCCTGCGCCGCGCGGGGCAGGGCGCGATCCGCGCCGTGCTCGACTTCTGGCGGCCCCGGGCGGGGGAGCAAGCGCCCAACCTCGAGGCGCTCGTGGGTGATGCAGTCTCCGGCTACGGCCCGCTCAAGCAGCCGGCGGACGCCACTGCGAAGAACGTCGCGGCCTTCCTGCTCGACCGCCTCGCCTACGTTTTCACGGCCCGCGGCTACGCGGCCGACGAGGTCGCGGCCGTGGTCGAGGCGGCGGGAGCGCTCGCCGACCCGATCGACGCGCTGCGCCGCGTCGAAGCGCTGCAGCGCGCCCGCCGGGAGCGTCGCGACGACTTCGCGGCGCTCGCAGAGGCCTTCAAACGCGCCAAGAACATCGTCGCGCAGGCGGCTCCCGGCGCGTCGGTCGACCCGAGACTGTTCGACGCCGACGCCGAGCGCGGGCTTTTCGAGGCCGTCTCGCGGCTCGGCGAAGACGGCGCCTACGAGGAACGCTTGCGCGGCCTCGCGGAGCTGCGCGCGCCGATCGCGCGCTTCTTCGACGACGTTCTCGTCATGGCCGAGGATCCGCGCGTGCGCGCGAACCGCCTCGCGCTGCTCCAGACGACACTCTCGCACTTCTACCGCATCGCGGACATTTCCAGGCTCGGAGGAACATCGTGACCCAGTACGTCTACTTCTTCGGCGGCGGCAAGGCCGACGGCAACAAGGACATGAAGGACGCGCTCGGCGGCAAGGGCGCAGGCCTCGCCGAGATGACGAACGCCGGCGTGCCGGTGCCGCCCGGCTTCACCATCTCCACGCAGGCCTGCAACGCCTACTACGCGAGCGGCGGCACGCTGCCGGCCGAGGTCGACCAGCAGATGGACGCGGCGCTCGCGCGGCTCGAGGGCCTGATCGGCAAGAAGCTCGGCGACGCTGCGGATCCGCTGCTGGTGTCCGTGCGCAGCGGCTCGAAGTTCTCGATGCCCGGGATGATGGACACGATCCTGAACCTCGGCATGAACGACCGCTCGGTCGAGGGCCTGAAGGTGAAGACCGGCAACCCGCGCTTCGCCAAGGACAGCTACCGGCGCTTCATCCAGATGTTCGGCAACGTGGTGCTGGACATCGACAAGGACAAGTTCGAGCACGAGCTCGCGGCCGCCAAGAAGAAGTACGACGCGAAGACGGACGTCGAGCTCGACGAGAAGGCGCTCGACGAGGTGATCGCGCGCTACAAGGCGGTGGTGCTGCGCGAGACGAAGGCGCCCTTCCCGCAGGCCCCGCGCGAGCAGCTCGTCGGCGCGCGCGACGCCGTCTTCAAGTCCTGGATGAACCCGCGCGCCATCACCTACCGCAAGCTCAACGACATCCCGCACGACCTCGGCACCGCGGTCAACGTGCAGGCGATGGTCTTCGGCAACATGGGCGACACCTCGGCGACGGGCGTCGGCTTCACCCGCAACCCCTCGACCGGGGCGAAGGAGTTCTACGGCGAGTTCCTGCAGAACGCGCAGGGCGAGGACGTGGTCTCGGGCGTGCGCACGCCGCACCCGATCACCGACCTCGAGAAGGTGATGCCGAAGGCGTACCAGCAGCTGCGCGATATCACGACGCGGCTCGAGCGCCACTACAAGGACGTCCAGGACTTCGAGTTCACGATCCAGGACAACACGCTCTACATGCTCCAGACCCGGAACGGCAAGCGCACGGGCCTCGCCGCAATCAACATCGCCGTGGACATGTGCGAGGAGGGCCTGATCACGAAGCAGGAGGCGCTGCTCAAGGTCGAGCCGCAGGCGCTCGACCAGCTGCTGCACCCGATCTTCGACCCCAAGGCGAGAAAGGGCGTCGAGGTCGCCGCCAAGGGGCTGCCCGCGTCGCCGGGCGCGGCGACAGGCGCGATCGTGTTCACCGCGGACGAGGCGGTGGCCTGGACGCAGAAGGGCAAGCGCGTGCTGCTCGTCCGCATGGAGACGGTGCCGGACGACATCCACGGCATGTCGGTCGCGCAGGGCGTGCTGACGGCGACGGGCGGCATGACGTCGCACGCGGCCGTCGTCGGCCGCCAGATGGGCAAGCCCTCGGTCGTCGGCTGCGGTGCTTTGGACATCAACGCCAAGGCGCGGACGCTCAAGGTCGGCGGCAAGACGCTCAAGGAGGGCGACCCGGTCTCGATCGACGGCTCGACCGGCGAGGTCCTGCTCGTGGCGCTGCCGACGAGCGCCTCCGAGGTGATCCAGGTGGTCGAGGGACGGCTCAAGCCCGAGAAGTCGCCCATCTACCAGAAGTTCGAGAAGCTGCTGAGCTGGGCCGACGAAGTGCGCAAGCTCGGGATCCGAGCCAACGCCGACGTGCCGAAGGACGCCAAGGTCGCGTTCGGCTTCGGGGCCCGCGGCATCGGCCTCTGCCGCACCGAGCACATGTTCTTCGGCGCGGAGCGGCTGCCGCACGTCGTCAAGATGATCCTGGCGGCCGCGCGCGGCCAGCGCGGGATCGACCTCAAGGCGCGGCTCAAGGAGCGCCTCAAGGAGGCGAAGGGCAGCCAGGCGGCGGAGATCAAGAAGGAGCTCGCGAAGGTCGAGAAGGAATACGGCCGCTTCGTCAAGGACTACACGACCGCCCTCGCCAAGCTGAAGCCGATGCAGAAGGCCGACTTCACCGGCCTCTTCAAGGAGATGCACGGCACGCCCGTGACGATCCGCACGCTCGACCCGCCGCTTCACGAGTTCCTGCCGAAGCGCGAGGAGCTGATGGTCGAGGTCGCCACGCTCAAGGCGAAGGGCGGCTCGAAGCACAAGCGCACGATCGAGCAGAAGGAGAAGCTGCTGCGCGCGGTCGAGGAGCTCCACGAGTTCAACCCGATGCTCGGGCACCGCGGCTGCCGCCTCGGCATCACGTACCCGGAGATCACGCGCATGCAGGCGCGCGCGATCTTCGAGGCCGCGCTCGCGGTCTCGAAGAAGGGCATCCCGGTCAAGCCCGAGGTGATGATCCCGCTCGTCGGCCACGTCGAGGAGCTGAAGCGCCAGAAGGCGATCGTGCTCGAGGCCGCGAACGAGGTGCTCGGCAAGGACGGCTCGGGCGTCGAGTACCTGATCGGCACGATGATCGAGGTGCCGCGCGGCGCCATGACGGCGGACGAGATCGCGAAGGAGGCCGAGTTCTTCTCGTTCGGCACCAACGACCTCACGCAGATGGGCTTCGGCCTCTCGCGCGACGACGCGGGCAAGTTCCTGCTCTACTACCAGGAGCACGGGCTTCTCGAAAAGGACCCGTTCGTGACGATCGACGCCGCGGGGGTCGGACTGCTGGTGAAGACCGGCGTCCAGAAAGGCCGCAGC
>Ga0335076_10007538_pt1 | contig 10965 bp, 7 predicted proteins | sample Lox_Sample_25_FD_206717 | JGI IMG/M metagenome (GOLD analysis project Ga0335076, IMG submission 206717) | Soil microbial communities from Loxahatchee National Wildlife Refuge, Florida, United States - Lox_Sample_2.5 | ecosystem: Environmental > Terrestrial > Soil > Wetlands | place: USA: Florida...
CGACGTCTCGAAGGAGCCGTGGATCGTCAGCATCCCGGACATGAAGGACCGGTTCTTCCTCTTCCCCATGCTCGACGGCTGGACGAACGTCTTCCAGGACCCGGGCAAGCGCACGACCGGCACGAAGGCGCAGAAGTACGCGATCACGGGACCCGGCTGGACGGGGACGCTGCCGGCCGGCGTCACGGAATACAAGTCGCCCACCGGCATGGTCTGGGTGCTCGGCCGCATCTACTGCACGGGCACTCCCGAGGACTACAAGGCCGTGCACGCCCTGCAGGACCAGGTCTCGGCCGTGCCCCTGTCCTCGTACGGCAAGGCGTACACGCCCGAGGCCGGAAAGGTCGATCCGGGCATGGACACGAAGACCTCCGTGCGGGACCAGGTCAACGCGATCGACGGCGCGGCGTACTTCAAGATGTTCGCCGAGCTGCTCAAGACCAATCCCCCGGCGGCCGACGACGCGCCGATGGTGGCGACGCTCGCGAAGCTCGGCATCGTTCCGGGACAGGACTTCGACGCCTCGAAGCTCGAACCGGCCGTGGCCAAGGGCATCGCCGCGGCGCCCAAGCCCGCCCAGGAAAAGATCATGGCCTGGATGAAGGAAGGCATCGTCGCGGGCGACATGAAGCTCGAGCACGGCTGGCTCTTCACGACGAAGACCGGCCTCTACGGAACCGCCTACCGCCAGCGCGCGCTCGTCACCGCGATCGGTCTCGGCGCGAACCGTCCCCAGGACGCCGTCTATCCGACCTCGGAGGGTCCGGACGCGATCAAGAAGTACGGGGGCGAGCACAAGTACACGATGCACTTCGACAAGGGCGAGATGCCCCCGGTCGACGGCTTCTGGTCGGTCACGATGTACGACGCGAGCTACTTCTTCGTCCCGAATGCGCTCAACCGGTACACGCTTTCCCAGCGCAACAAGTTCAAGACGAACGCCGACGGGTCGGTCGACCTCTACATCCAGCACGACTCGCCCGGCAAGGACAAGGAGGCGAACTGGCTTCCCGCTCCGTCCGGGCAGTTCATTCTGATGATGCGGCTCTACTGGCCCAAGGAGAAGCCGCCGTCGCTCCTCGACGGCAGCTGGAAGATCCCCGAGGTGAAGGAGGCGCCGTAGTCGCGAATCGCCACTCTCGAAAACGATGAAGCCGCCGCGCCGGGCGATCGGGACGGGTCGCCCGGCGCGTTCACGGGTGTCCGGAACGAATCGAACCCTCGAGTCATGCGCATGAGGACCGTATCGACGACCCGATTCGCGCCGTGAAACGAGCCGCTCTCCTCGCCGGGGCGATCCTCGCCGCCCGCGCCGGGGCCGCCTCCGCGCAGCAGCTCGAGCCGCGCGCCTACGTGCCGGTGCCGGTCGGCGTGAACGTCGTCGGCGCGCCCTTCGTGTACCAGACCGGCTCGGTCGTGACGGATCCCTCGCTGCCCATCCAGAACGTCGACGCGAAGGTCGAGGCGATCGCCGCCTTCTACGACCGGAGCTTCTCGTTCCTCGGCCGCTCGGCGACGGCGCTCGTCACCGTGCCCTACGCCTGGGCCCAGGTGACGGGGGACGTCTTCGAGCAGGCGCGGAAGGTGACGCGTTCGGGGCTGACCGACATGCAGGTGCGCTTCAGCTCGAACATCCTCGGGTCGCCGGCCCTCTCCCCGCAGGAGTTCGCGCGCACGCCGATCCAGACGGCGCTCGGCGCGAGCCTGACGGTCACGGCGCCGACGGGCCAGTACGACGGCACCAAGCTCATCAACCTCGGGACGAACCGCTGGGGCTTCAAGCCCGAGCTGGGGCTGTCGGCCCCGGCCGGCCGCTGGACGCTCGAGGCCTACGCGGGCGCCTGGTTCTACACGCCGAACGACGACTTCTTCGGCGGCCACCGGCGGACCCAGGATCCGCTCGTCGAGTTCCAGGGCCACGCGGGGTACAACTTCCGCCCGGGCCTGTGGCTCGCCCTCGACGCCGTCTGGTATTCAGGAGGCCAGACGACGACCGCCGGCGTCCTCGACGACGACCGGCTCGCGAACAGCCGCGTCGGCGCCACGCTCGCCATCCCGCTCGGTCACGGCCACGACCTCAAGCTCGCCGGGGCGAGGGGCGCGAGCACGCGATTCGGCCAGAACTTCACCACCGTCGGGCTGACCTACCAGTACCACTGGTTCTGAGGGAGCCTCGCCCGATGAAAGAAGATCGGGAAGGCCGAGGAGAAAATCAGGAAGGTCGGGTGAGCCCCGGCCGCGCGAGCCTCTCCCGGACGAGGGTCGCGTGGTGCTTCAGCGTGTAGATCGCCCGGGCGTACGAGGCTGGAACGCGGGTGGCGAGAACCCTCTCGTCGAATCGATCGAGCTCGCGCGCCAGGCCCTCCGTGCTCTCGCCCGACGCGCCGATCCGGTCCTCGATCTTCCGGAGCTCCTCGTAGAGACGGTTGATCCGGCGCTCCATCTCGAAGGCAATGGCCGACGGAACGAGCTGGGCCAGCGGATACACCGCGCCGAGAAGCGGCACGAGGACGACCAGGAGCCGCGACGCGAAGACCCACAGCCAGAACGGCAGGTGGCGCTGCAGGAAGTTTCCGCCCGACTTGTAGAACTGCCTCGCCTCGTCCGACAACGGCACGTCGACGGGTTCGGCCGCGGGAAACTGGGCCGGCCGCTGGAGGATGCCCGCGCCGGAATGGATCTCCTCCGCCGCCTCGAGAAGCAGGTACTGAATCGCCGGGTGCAGCTCCTGCCGCACGAGCAGGCTCTCGGCGTCCGCGATCAGCGGCACGTCGTTCGGGGGCCGGTTCGCGGCGAGATCGAAGACGCCGGTCGGCAGGACGACCTTGCGGAGGTATGGGAACAGCGCCGCGTACGCGTCCGCCCGGGGAAAGCCCATGAGCGTCGCGCGCCCGTCGGCAAAGAGCCTCCGCACCTCGGGCGCCTCCGCGTAGGTGAGCATGCAGGCGCACGCGATCTCGCCGCGCTCGAGCGCCTCGCCGGCCGCTACGTGCGCGAGCGGCAGCGGCTGGAGGATCCGGTCGAGCCCGTTCTTCTGCATGAGCTCCAGCGCGAGCGCGCGCGTTCCGCTCCCCTCGGGACCGATCGCCACCTTCTTGCCGGCGAGGTCGGCGAACTGCACCGGCTCCGCGAGGCCGCGGCAGAAGATCCAGAGCGGGTCGTACCCGATCGTGCCGAGCGAGACGACGCCGGGAGCCTCGGCCGCCGACGTGAGGCCGCCCGACGCGAAGCCGGCGGAGAAGCCCGACCGCGGGTCCTTCAGGCGCGCCACGTTCTCGGCCTTGCCCGCCGACGGGACGAGCACGAGATCGACGCCGCGCCGCGCGAGGATCGCGCGATAACGCTCTCCGAGCCGGTCGTCCGCCTCGCCGCGCGGACCCGTGGTCATGCGGACGCTCCTCGGCGGGAACGCGTGGACGAGGAGGAGCGCGGCCCAGACGGCCACGACGGCGAGCACGAGCGTGGCGAGGGCGAGCGCGAGCAGGGGCCTCCGCTCTCCGAGCCGGCGCCGCGATGTCGATCCGAGGGGCAAGCAGGCGGGAGCTTACATCTTGCCTGTCAAACGGGATGGGCGATGCGCCCCGATCACGAAGCCCGCGATGAGCGGTTCGAGCGCAAGGCTGCCTTGACTCTCCGAGCGATGCGGTGATCTGATTTTCTCGACTCTTATCGCCTCAAAAACGAAAGGGACCTGCGTGAGTAATCGGCGCGTTCGCTTCATCCTCATGCTCGGCTTCGCCTCCGCGTTCCTGGCCGCGTCTTCGGCCATGGCCCAGCCCAACCCGGACAAGAACGCCTATTTCGGCGAGACGCACGTCCACACGAGCTGGTCGCTCGACGCCTTCGCGATCGGCAACATGGTGACGACGCCCGCCGACGCCTACAAGTACTTCAAGGGCTTTCCCATCAAGCACCCCCTCGGTTACGACGTGAAGATCGACACGCCGCTCGACTGGGCGGGCGTCACCGATCACTCCGAGTACGCCGGCGTGGTCCAGCTCGCGAACGACCCCAAGTCGCCCGTCAGCAAGATCCCGGCGGCGCAGCCGCTGATCCTCAAGAACCACTCGGTGGAAGAAATGACGCGCGTCGCCCTGTACGCGATCAACAACCTGGTCGCCGCGGCGAGCCCGGTTCAGGAGCTGATGAAGCCGGAGATCGCGGCGGCGGTCTGGAAGAAGAACATCGAGCTCGCCAACCAGGCCAACGAACCCGGCAAGTTCACGGCCTTCTGCTCCTACGAGTGGACCTCGATGCCCAACAACATGAACCTGCACCGCAACATCTTCTTCAAGGACTGCGCGAAGGTCCCGGCGGTGCCGTTCAGCTCCTTAAACTCGTACCACCCCGTGGACCTCTGGGCGTGGATGGACGGGCAGCGGAAGTCCGGCAACGACCTTCTCGCGATCTCGCACAACGCGAACCTCTCGGACGGACGGATGTTCCCCATCGACGTCGACACGAAGGGCGGCCCCATCGACGCGGCGTACGCCGCCTCGCGGATGCGCAACGAGCCCCTGATCGAGATCAAGCAGCTGAAGGGAACCTCCGAGACGCATCCGATGCTCTCGCCCAACGACGAGTTTTCGAGCTTCGAGATCATGTCGGTCCTCCTCGGCAATCCGCCCGGCCGCGTGCCGCACATCGTCGGCAGCTACGCGCGCCAGGCCCTGAAGGACGGCATCGCGATGGAGGACGCGAAGGGCTACAACCCCTACAAGTTCGGCTTCGGCGCGGCCTCCGACTCGCACAACACGGCCGTCCCCTACCGGCAGGACAACTTCTTCGGCGGCCACTCGGTCGCCGACGGCACGATCGAGAAGCGCATGGCGGGAGAGCTCGTCGGCGGCTTCTTCGACGCGCGCACCGAGGGCACCGGCGGGCTCACCGGAGTCTGGGCCGAGGAGAACACCCGTTCCTCGATCTGGGAGGCGATGCACCGCAAGGAGACCTTCGCGGTGTCCGGCCCCCACATCAAGGTGCGCTTCTTCGGCGGCTGGGACTACGCGGCGGCGATGCTCGCGGACAAGGACTGGGTCAAGACGGGCTACGCGAGAGGCGTCCCGATGGGGGGCGACCTGCCGCCGGCGAGGGGAAAGGCGCCGACGTTCGTCGTGTGGGCCGTCAAGGACCCGACGTCCGGCAACCTCGACCGCATCCAGGTCGTCAAGGGCTGGGCGAAGAGCGGACAGAGCTTCGAAAGGGTGTACGACGTCGCCTGGGCGGGAGACCGCAAGCCCAACAAGTGGACGGGCATCGTGCCGCCGATCGGCAGCACGGTCGACCTCGAGACCGCGACCTACACGAACACCATCGGCTCGGTCGAGCTCGAGACCGTCTGGACCGACCCCGAGTTCGATCCGAGCCTGCACGCGTTCTACTACGCGCGCGTGCTCGAGATTCCGACGCCGCGCTGGACGACGATCCAGGCCCACAAGCTCGGCATCGCGCCCCCGGACATGATCCAGCCGACGCTCCAGGAGCGGGCCTGGACCTCGCCCATCTGGTACACGCCCTCGGCCGAGGCCCGCCGGGCCGCGAAGCCGGCCCTGACCGTCGCCGAGCTCGAGAAGCAGGGCGCGACGCCGCTCGACGACGCGGCGCTCAAGGCGCTCCTCCCCCACCACTCGATCTGGATGCAGAACGACGTGACCGGCGACAAGTACATGGTCGTCTACGGGGCCCTGGGCACGGGCCGGGACCCGAAACTGACGCCGTCGGACCCCGGGTATCTCGTGCAGTTCTACCCGGAGACCCAGGGCCAGTTCCAGGTGCGCTACGTCGGGAAGCGGGTCGGGATGCAGAGCCTGACCGGCGACACGGTCGCGGCGAGCTACCTCGGCTCCTCGCGCAGCTACACGATCAAGGACGGGAAGCTCTTCACCGAGCTCGTCGGCACGCCGATCGACATCAAGGTCTACAAGCTCGGCGACAGGTACTATGGCGCCCGAGGCAACGAGTTCGGCTACGCCAACTACCGGATGATCCCGGCCGTCACGGAGGTCAGTCCGCTCGAATGACCCGCCCCCGGTGAGCCGCGTCTCCGCGATCCCGAAGGAGGCGCCTCCGGCCGAGAGCCGGGGGCGCGGCACGTCCGCGCGCCGCTGGCTGCGCGAGCCTCTGCTCCATTTCCTGCTGCTGGGAGCGGCGCTCTTCGCGATCTCTCGCCTCGTCAAACCGGCGGCCGACCGGACGGCGCCGAGCCGCCAGATCGTGATGACCCTGGACGATCTGCGCCAGCTCCAGATCGGCTTCGCGGCGCAGTGGCAGCGCGCGCCGACCGAGCCGGAGATGCTCGGCCTCATCGAGAACCGCATCAAGGAGGAGATCCTCTACCGCGAGGCCCTCGCGATGGGCCTCGACAAGGACGACACGATCGTCAAGCGGCGCATGGCCCAGAAGATGGAGTTCCTCGCCGAGGACGTCTCGGCGTCGCACGAGCCGACGACGGAGGAGCTCCGGGCGTACTTCGACAGGAACGCCAAGATGTTCACGCAGCCGGCGCGGATCACGTTCCGGCTCCTCTATTTCTCTCCGGACAAGCGCGGCAAGGCCGCGTGGTCGGACGCGAACAAAGCGCTGGCCAGGCTCGCGGGCAAGTCCGCGAGCTGGGAGGGAGCGGCGGCGCTCGGCGACTCCTTCATGTTCCAGGACTACATGGCCGATCGAACGCCCGACCAGATTGCCAAGGACTTCGGCCCGCCGTTTGCGAAGACGCTCTTCGTCCAGAAGCCCGGCGCGTGGACGGGACCGATCGAGTCGGGCTACGGCTGGCACCTCGTCTACGTCGACACGCTCATCCCGGAGCGCGCCGCGGCCTTCGAGGAGGTCGAGCCGGACGTCAAGACGGCGTGGCTCGCGACGCGGAAATCCGAGGCCTGGGACAAGGCGTACAAGGAGATGCGCGCGAAGTACGAGCTCCTGCTGCCGGCGCCGCCGCCCGAGGGCACCCGGTCCTCCGTCGTCCCTCCATCCTGATCCAGCGAGGAGGCACCATGCCGCGACTCGCCCGGGCATTGACGATCGCCGCCCTGCTCGCCGCCTCCACCGGCCTCGCGCAGGAGAAACCGGACGCCGAGGCCGTCGACCGCGCGCTCGGCCAGGGACACTACTCGCCCTACGCCGGGCACGACTATCCGACACGGGTCTTCTGGGGCGACACGCACCTCCACACCGCGATCTCGGTCGACGCGGGCGCCGCCGGCTGCCGCCTCGGCCCGGACGAGGCATACCGCTTCGCGAAGGGCGAGGAGGTCACGACCTCGACCGGTCAGCGCGCGAAGCTCTCGCGGCCGCTCGACTTCCTCGTCGTCTCCGACCACTCGGAGATGTACGGCCTGATGCCGCAGCTCCTGAAGGGTGACCCCGAGGTCCTCTCGACCGAGAAGGGCCGCCGCTGGTACGACATGATGCAGAAGGGCGGCGACGCCGCCCTCGGGGCGATGTGGGAGATCATCGGGACGCTCGATGACGCGAGGCCCCCCATCGATGCTCGCTCGGCCGTCTCCTCCGCCTGGCTCGCCAACAACGCAGCCGCCGAGCGCCACAACGAGCCCGGCCGGTTCACCGCGTTCATCGGCTACGAGTGGACCTCGGCGCCGAACGGCAACAACCTGCACCGCGTCGTGGTGTTCCGCGACGGGGCCGACAGGGCCAACCGGACGCAGCCCTTCTCGCAGTACGACAGCCCGAACCCCGAGGATCTCTGGAAGGTCATGGCGGCCTACGAGAAGGAGACCGGCGGGCGCGTGCTCGCGATCCCGCACAACGGGAACCTTTCCGACGGCCTGATGTTCGCGGACGTGGACTTCGTGGGCAAGGCGCTGACGCGCGAGTACGCCCTCACGCGGGCCAGGCGGGAGCCGCTCGTCGAGGTCACCCAGCAGAAGGGCGACGGCGAGACGCATCCCCTGCTCTCCCCCAACGACGAGTTCGCGAGCTACGAGCGCTGGGACCGCCTGAACCTGACGGGGACCGAGGCGCAGACCCCCGCGATGTATCCGTTCGAATACGCGCGCCGATCCCTCGAGCGCGGGCTCGCCTTCGAGCAGAAGCTGGGTGCCAATCCGTATCGCTTCGGCATGATCGGCTCGACCGACTCCCACGTCGGGATCTCGGCGGTCGAGGAGGACAACTATTTCGGAAAGCTCCCCCCGTACGAGCCCTCCCCCCATCGGTGGGAGCACGTCGGCGTGACCTACAAGCCCGACCCGAAGCTCAACGTCATGGGCTGGGAGATGGTGGCCTCGGGGTACGCCGCCGTCTGGGCCAGGGAGAACACGCGCGAGGCGATCTTCGACGCGATGGAGCGCAAGGAGGTCTACGCGACGACCGGGTCGCGGATCACGGCGCGCTTCTTCGGCGGATGGGACTTCGAGCCCACGGACGCCGCCTCGCGCACGCCGGCCGCGATCGGCTACGCGAAGGGCGTCCCGATGGGCGGCGACCTCGGCCGCGCGCCGGCCGGGAAGGCGCCGACGTTCCTCGTCGGCGCGATGAAGGACCCGATCGGCGGCAACCTCGACCGCATCCAGATCATCAAGGGCTGGGTCGACGCGAAGGGGGAAACGCACGAGAGGGTGGTCGACGTCGCGTGGTCCGGAGACCGCAAGCCCGATCCGAGGACGGGAAAGGTCCCCTCGGTCGGCAGCACCGTCGACGTCGCCAGCGCCACCTGGACGAACACGATCGGCGCCGCCGAGCTCATCGCGGTCTGGAAGGACCCCGAGTTCGACCCGAAGCAGCGGGCGTTCTACTACGCGCGCGTCATCGAGATCCCGACGCCGCGGTGGACGGCGTACGACGCGAAGCGCTTCGGCATCACGATGGATCCGAAGGTCCCGATGACCACGACCGAGCGCGCCTACACATCGCCGATCTGGTACTCGCCCGAGGCTCCGGCCGCCCGTTCGCAGGCCCGCTAGCGCAAGTCCCGGCGGCGAAAGGACCTCCGGACTGGCCTGAGGATTGCACCACAGAGGCCAGAAGGAGGACATCATGCAGAAACGTTGGACGATCTGGCTGGCCGCATTTGCCGTGCTGGCCTTTCTGGCGGGAGCCCCGGCCGTGGCCGACGACAAGGCCCCCGACGCGACGATCCGCCTCTCCGAGGGCTCGGTGGCCGCCGGCATCGGTTGGAGCTGGGGTCACGGTGACATCTCTTTCCGGGGTCACACATACCGCGTGAAGATCGACGGCCTCGCCGTCGCGGAGGTCGGGATCACGAAAGCCTTGGCGACCGGCACCGTCTACAACCTCAAGAACGTCGATGACTTGAACGGCGTGTACGTCGCCGCGGGTGCGGAGGGCACCGCGGGGAAGGGAATGGGCTACTCCTCTCTGCGCAACGGCAAGGGAGTCGTGATCAACCTGAAGAGCGAGACGAAGGGCGCGAACCTGAAGATCGCCGCCTCAGGTCTCAACGTGACCGTCGAGAAGTAGGTCCATCCCTTTCGTCGGTTTCCGGGGCGGGGTGCCGCTTCGGCGGCGCTCCGATTTCTTTCTCGCCGTTCCCGCCGACGAGCACCTGATATAACGCGGAGACCGTGCTCAGGTTCCCGGTGCGCATCCGCGTCGGCATCACCGCGCTGGCAGTGGCGTGGGCCGCGCGCGCCTCGGCGCACGAGGCACGGCCCGCGTATCTCGAGGTGAAGGAGACGGCGCCGGGCCGCTACGACCTCCTCTGGCGCACGCCGGTCCTCTCCGGAATGCGGCTGCCGGTCGTGCTCCAGGTGCCGTCGACTGTCAGGAACGTGAAGGAGCCGACCGTCCAGGAGCTGACCGACTCGCTCCTCGAGCGCCGGTCGATCGACGCCGGACCGAACGGCCTCGCCGGGCAGCGGATCGAGTTCCCCGGCCTCCAGGTCACGATCACCGACGTCCTCGTCCGCGTCGAGCTCCTCGACGGGCGCAAGTGGACGACGATCGTGCACCCCTCGCAGGCCTGGATCGAGATCGCGGCGCCGCAGAGCAAGCTCGCGGTCCTCGGGTCGTACGTCGTCCACGGCATCCGGCACATCGCGTTCGGCGCGGACCACCTGCTGTTCGTGCTCGGACTCCTCCTCATCGTGAAGGACCGGTGGACGCTCGTGAAGACGATCACGGCCTTCACGGTCGCGCACTCGATCACGCTCGCGATCGCGACGTTCGGCTGGGCGGAGGCTCCGGTGCTGCCGCTCAACGCCGCCATTGCGCTCTCGATCTTCTTCCTCGGCCCCGAAATCGTGCGCTCGTGGCGCGGCGAGACGAGCTTCACGATCGAGCATCCCTGGGTCGTGGCGTTCGCCTTCGGCCTCATCCACGGTTTCGGCTTCGCGTCGGCGCTCACGAGCGCGGGACTCCCCAGGGCCGACCTCCCGCTCGCCCTGCTCGGCTTCAACGTCGGCGTCGAGATCGGCCAGGTCGCCTTCGTCCTCTTCGTGCTCCTCCTCGAGCGCTCCTTCCGCATCCTCGAGATCCGCTGGCCGAGGTGGGTCACGGCGCTCCCGGGCTACGCGGTCGGGACGCTCGGCGCGTTCTGGACGATCCAGCGGACGGCGATCCTGTTCGGATGGACCGCATGAAGAAAGCGACGCGAACGGCGCGCCTCTCTCTGCCCCTCTTCCTCTGGGCGGCCTCGGCGTTCGCGCACACCCGCGGCGGCGAGGGCGCCGGCTTCGTGGCGGGATTCGCGCATCCGATCTCCGGGCTCGACCACGTGCTCGCGATGATCGCGGTCGGGCTGTGGGGCGCGCAGCTCGGGCCGCCGGCCGTGTGGCTCCTGCCCGTCACGTTCCCGATGGTGATGGCCTTCGGCGGAACGCTCGGGCTCGTCGGGGTGAAGATCCCCGGCATCGAGATCGGCATCGCGCTCTCGGCGATCGGCCTCGGCGCCGCCGTGCTCTTCGAGGCGAAGCCGAAGCTCGGCATCGCCGCCGTCCTCGTCGGCTTCTTCGCGATCTTCCACGGCCACGCGCACGGCACGGA
>Ga0335076_10007540_pt1 | contig 10963 bp, 11 predicted proteins | sample Lox_Sample_25_FD_206717 | JGI IMG/M metagenome (GOLD analysis project Ga0335076, IMG submission 206717) | Soil microbial communities from Loxahatchee National Wildlife Refuge, Florida, United States - Lox_Sample_2.5 | ecosystem: Environmental > Terrestrial > Soil > Wetlands | place: USA...
ATGGGCTCGTCTCAAGGCTAAAGGGGGATGGTACTCTTGGCGAGATCAACTCCTCGGCGGTGTCATGCCTACTCTCCAAAAGAACGCGGAGGGTCTCAGGAAGGTAACCCCCCTCCCCCGGCGCCAGCCCACACACATGCCCAGACACAAACGGCGTGACTTCATATCTCCCCTGCTCTTCGTTTTTCCGAGGGCTTAATGCATTGTTTAGGACAAACAGCGACTGCGGGAGTTTAGGGGGCAATTAGAACCTGTCTTCCCTATCGTCACAAAACAGTTTGACGAAACGAAACGGATACTAGATACCCTCCATGCCCAGCGCGAAGAAATCGAATGTGCAGACCAAGAAGAACTCAGCCGCGTCCGCGAGGAAATCTCCATCGTCGCCGAGGGAATCGAAACAAGACGTGCAGAAATTGGCATACAAGAACAACAGGGCACACAGTTAGTCGCGGAAGAACATGAATTGAAAAAACGGATTGAAGAGTGTCGGGCACGGATTGCTCGTGCGGAACGGGTTAAGGAGATGAATCGTGGGTTCGAAAAGAATGAAGTTGAGGGATTTAAGGGTATAATCCTCACTCTCTTGTATGTATGGAATTAATACGAGTAGAATCGCTGCGGTATTTGAGGGAGATTAGTGGGTGGGAAGTGCTAAGTGTTCGCGGGTCAGAAGTCGGGATGGTGCATAAGGACAATCTTACGGTGTCATTTAACGTCGATACTCTGGCTCAAGGTGGATCTGCCACCCTCGAGATGCCGCCCGACGCGGACGTATTCCAGCAATTCGTCCACACCGCCCTGTCTTCAAATCTCAAAGGCGATCCTCAATCGGTACTACCATACCACAATGTTTCTGATAATAGATCCTCAGCACAATCTCTCAAACATACCACCTCTCCACCACCCTCGCCACAGAAATTGCTCTCATCAAAGCAAACCATCCCATCACGTTGACCCTCAACAACCCGAATCTGACCCTCGAAATCACCATTCTTCTCCCAGTCGCCCGAACGAAAATTGATCTCACGTTTACCGTCCCGCCTACGTTCTTTGCCAAGGGCACTGGAGTAACAGTGCACGTGGAACATAAGTATGGTGATATTGATTTAGGAGACGTGAGGAAGACGGTTGAGGGACGCGTGCGGAGTGGAGGGATGGAATGTATTCGGGGGGCTTGTGAGGAGATTCGGGAGGTTTGGGGATAATTTCGAGGATTAACAGTTTTCATGACTTTTTTGGTATGTGGAGAGATGTAGATAGATTGGGTGGGGGGACAGAGTAAATTCTCTGGGTTTAGTACTATATGTTCTTGTTCAAAGCGAATTCAATTTCTACCCGCCAACATATCTCACCCTCGACGTGGTCCCCCTCTCAACGTCAGGGAGGATCAACACCGAAAATCCTGTCGCGAATTTTCTCTGCTTGACCATCTATCGTTCTCTGGTCCAATTGCGCGAGAATGGAGCCAATCCCCATCGAACTCTTCATCCTTCCTCCGTTATTCGATCTCCCCTCCGTTTCAGGCTCCTGCATCGCGGCCCTGTCCCTCTGCACCATGTCGCTCCAGCCATCCACCCTCAAAGTCATCGAAACAACGGACCCCTCGATCGCCCCACCAGCGCTTAGACATGGAAAACACTGGTACCGCGGCTACACAGCAATAAAGCACTTTGTCTTCAGAACAAACAACGTCGACTCCTCTCTCACAGACGAAGAAAATACCGATATTGTAGCCTGGGAAAGTCTAATCCAAGATGTTGGCGATACCCTCGCAGTACCCTTTATACTCCCTTCATCTGTTGGTGGCTAACGCTGGGGACAGTGGACGACGCTATTCGTTTCGAGGGAGAATTATCTTGGAATTACACGACACGAGTTGTCTCGGTCTCTTCGCTTCCCACACAACTTTACTCTCCCTACCCTATTACGTGGATACGCCGTCCGTAGATGCGAGGATTTTGGGGTGACGGAATCGCTGGACGATGAACCCGCTCATTCACAAAGCTCATTCGGAGAAACGTGGATTACGCGGCGAATACACTGGGATCACCAAGCTCATCTCCTCAAGGTAGCAAGCACCTCTGCCCTCTCCTCCTATACAACCAAGGAATGGTGATGACGGTAAGTTACATGCCCTCGCAAACGATTTCTACACTACATTATCAAGCCTTCTCAATTCCACCACGAAAGACAGGCCCTTTCTATTCGGCCAGAGGACCCCTGGGTCTCTTGATGCAGTGGTCTATGGACATTTGAGTTTACATTTATTTCCGACATTGCCAGATCCGATGTTGCGCACGACCATCGTCGAAACGTTCCCTCGTTTAGCGTTTTATTTGCATAGTTGTCATGATGTGTTTCGGGTGATGAATCTTTCTATCGAGAGAGGCGTTGAGAGGGGCTCATGGGCAAAGATTGTTGGAGGATGGGGGATTGAAAGAGGGAAGAGGAGGGAGGATTTACTTGGAGTTGGGGGTTTCCTCGGGGTTTTGTTGGCTTATACCATATGGCGTCGTGCGAGATCATGAATGTACAACTCAAACACCAAAACAGAAAATATATTCCCTAAATACATGTGAGTTCCGATTCTCTATGCCTCGCGTTACTGTTGTGGTATATTTCTATGTAGACGATTCACTCAACGGGACAAAATTAATCGACCCCCAAATCATCCAGTTCATTCCTGCTCTGTACAATCTCACCATCACTCCTCCGCTCGATACTCTCATCATGCAAAACAACCCCATCCCCAACCAACTCAAACAAAATCACAAAAAACACTACGTCCTCCTCGGCTACCTGGGGACGCATCCGACAAACATATCTCAACGGTTGCCTCGTATCGCCTCGCGTCCAGTACTTGAGCACATCAACCTTGAGACCCACATATGGCAGAGCCACGGAAAACGTATTAAAGTCGATAAAGGGATTGGAAAAGTCGCCCTCGACGTAGGTTGAGGGGAACGCTGTGCTTGTGCGTGTTGTGGCGGAGGAAAGCCACCTTCGGCGTTCGGAGGGGGACGTTATTGCAGACTGCAGCGGAGTTTTGGTACGGTCGAGTGGGTGGAGCTCGGTTGATTCTGTTATTCGGGAGAGGGATTTATGGGCGTTGAGAGATGGAAGTTTTGGTTCGGAGGCGGTGCGAACGACGTTCATGGTCGCGAGAAGCGGAGAGTAAGCCCATCTGTCGAAGTCAGCCTGTCGAATTCAGGACGGAGATACGGTTTCGGACTATAGAGATCGGTTTCAAGAGTGCTGTCAATCATCCTTAACGCTTTTAATCCCAATGACGTCCCAGTAGGCAACTTATCGGCAATAGAATTATCAAAATCATTCTTCTCGTTAGCACCGGAAAAATTCACACCGGAGATACCCCAAAAACTACATCATCAACCGTCAATTGCCTCCCTTTATACTCGAACCACCCCCCAAACATGATACTGCAAGTATCCCTTGTCTGCGAGAAATACTCTTCATCAACCGAGATCTCCCCATTCTCCCCGGGTACGCCAATGTAATCCCGGACTCGAACGACAATGTGCCCGGTGAAGAACTCGGATTGAATGAAGGTCGGCGCGGTTGGGTCATTAACGTTGACGGGGACATGACTCGCACGATCATATGACGGGCCAGCTCGGACTCGGAGACGCAGGTTCCGGAGACTGAGGGCTGAGGGCGCGGGGGAAGGTGTCCGTGCGCGGGATGGGGTGCTTGCTCGAGACGAGCGCGGGGGCGTCAATGTTGTCATCCCAAAGAAACTGCGAGGCATTGTCAGCGCTAGGCGATGGGGGATAAGACTGCAAGATGTGAGATTATATATTTAAATAGCAATTTTCCACCTCGTGTTTCAGGTTTCCCAAAAGGGGCCCTTGGGGAGGTGTTTCATGACAGTTCGGGGGGGGTCGAATTTTCACCATCTTGTACGTCATCGGCCACGTACGAAAATCATCACCCCAGGGCTGCGCTAACGACCCCACGCCGGGCTGAGTATGTAATTCACCGGTACGACATTGCAATTTGTGTTACCGGGAATGTTAACCAACTGAGATGCAGGGCCTTGAAAGTTGAAATAGGCCAAATTGTGTCGGTGTTTTGTTACACCGCCATGAGGCTGTATTCAGTTTCAGTTGCCCTTTTGGGAAAGGGCGCCGGCCTGCGCCGAAATTCAATTTAACCTATTGCGACCATTGTACGGCAGAGAACGAGGACATCATGAACCCAAGCCAACAATATTCATTATCTGTAATGTTACAACTACACTACTTACAGACATTACGCCGTGTCGCGTTCTTGCAACGTCTTATTCATACTCTGGCCGATACGGATTTGAACATCAGGGATCGTTGTTTAAAGCATTGAAAAAGTTTTTCCGATCTACATTGTGCTCCGGATCCATCGATGACATGCCATATTTGAATGCCGTCGATTCAGGATTCGTAACGTTCAGACATGCCCTTTCATTCTGTGCTACAGCGTCAATAGTCCCCTTTGATGATAACCGCCAAGCCACCAATCAGACCAACGATCTCGAAAGATGCATGGGCCGCATCACGGCAAAGAAAAATGGGCGCATCACCACAATATGACGCCGTCCGCTAATGAGCCGAACAAGGATTCAGCGAGAGGACTTGATATTCCAGGAGTGTCGGTCCAAGCATCAACCGTTGGTATTTCGGAGGTCGTTTCGCCATATTTCGTTGACCGTTAAATGTTCTGGTTAAACCGTACGCAAGTGGCCGAACTTTGGGACTCGCCTGTCCTATTGCCGAGCGATCCTCCTTGTCCACAATCATTTTCACGGCGCAATACCCCATATTTCCGAAATCGTATCTGACGTCTATCGATATGAATTGTTAGTCCTGAGATCACTCTCTGAGGAAGACACGACGGGGAGAGCCATCCATCTATTGCTTTGGAACACGATGCGGAGCGTCCGATGGATGAATTCCCTGACGCCATCACAATCGATCAAGTAATCTGCTTCGAAAACCTTTTCGTTTTGAGATGCCCATATTGGAACCTCGTTTCATTTTGTTTGACCACAAGCGCATGTCTCTATCGCACTTCGAAGTAATCCAACGTCTTCATCCGAGAAAGGCTCATGACCGCCAAGTCATATTGTCCCGAATTCACTGGGACAAAATCATATTTCATAGCCCCGCTGGGCATTTGCGGCCTTCAAGGCAGCGAGAAGTTCATCCGATTCGGTCTACGGAAAGCGACCATAGAAGTTGATAGAAGGTGGTCGAGTCCGTCTCTGAAGCATTGAATCAATTGGCATATCATTATTGTTCATGGTTAAAATCCGGAGTAGTCTATGGCGATTTTAATCGAACGTTCACACTCTTGGAAAAAGGGTTACATAGGCCTTGCCACTCATTGTATATAAAAGACCCGCTAGCTCGCTCCATTATTGGAAACATGCCCGCAAGCATTCCGTCTACCCATCCCAACCCATGCATTAATTCAGCGAGATGGTTTCGTATAAACCGAACATTTTATTTCCAATTAGTGGGAGATATTCACACTACGGTAACAACCGACGCTTCCGTGAATCACACCTCTCACCCTAATTTGATGTTGGCTGGCAGCCTCTTCAATCAAACCGCATTCGCAACGCCGGACATTTCCCGATAACTTAAGCTCCGCTTAGCGCAAGTAAAATAGCCGAAACGGGACAAATCGATGCAAAAATTGTTGTATCAATTTGCCGACAGGGTGTCACGAGGAAGCGGCATATGACGCACGATGGCTCACGCCTCTCCCTTTGGTCCGGGCTGATCGGCGCTACCCCGCATTTTGATTTCTCCGGTCGACTTCCCCCAGCAACGGCTGACCAGGCAGTCCCTTCGCCAAAACAGGTCGTTGCGGGCCATCTGTTCTCCACACCCTTTTATGTTGAACGCTAGATCAAACCGTGAGTTAGGACAGCTAGTCACCAGGGACAAGGTGGCAATGTGGGAATGGGATTAACAGCCTCATCAGCAGCAAATCATGCGAGAAAAGGGTTTACATTATGAACGAGGATACGCGCATATAACTTTGAAAACCTAGAAACTACGAGCTCCCTTCCCATTAACGCCCACCCCATTAACGGAGCCCAAAATTAGATACTTAGAAACACTAATTAAGTAAATTGAGAAGTTCTGAACGGCAGATGGTTCCCGTCCTTAAGTGTTGTGTGTCTTCTTTCCGACGTGTGCATGTCCCTTTTCCGCCCAAGGGAAGGTACCCAAAGGCAATTTGATGAACGAGTTTCCCGGGTTCCAGAGTGCCGCGACGGCGTTGTACCATGCGAACAACGCAGTGAGCAAACCGAACCATCCGCCGGCTTTGAGCCAATGCACTTGTTGCCCGAGATAGTATCCGATGGCCAGACACATAAACGTGATTGTAAGAAAGAAGAAGAGGCCAAAGAATGCGATTGATGAACGAAGCGATCCAACGCTCAAGAAGAAAGTGAATATCATCCAACCTACATGTGAGCTTTGAGATAACGGGTCAGATACAGATGAGGTAATGCCCAAGCGCTGCATTCAACTCGGAAACATCAGTGTACGCACCGGCGACATCGAAGAACGGGATAAAGATGCATGCGAAACTGATCCAGAAAGCACCGTAAGAGCTGAACGCCAAAGCACCGAAGGTATTGCCACAAGCAAATTCCCACATTCCGGCGCAGAATTGGGCGAGACCACCGTACGCAAGGGCTGACTGTCAGTACCTATGAGCGTGTCTAGAGTACCAATTCCAATGACGATATTAGGAACGGTGACACTCCTCGCATGGACGTTGACCAAGCTGAGGACAAAAGTGGTAAGAGCGAAGCCACTGAGACCGAGGGGCGCAGGATTGCCGAGTTGACGTAACAAGCGGTGGTGAGCTTCGGGGATAAAGTCCTGGCCACCTCCGGGAAGGATGGTGCTTTGATACGTCTTGGTATCTTGCGATTCGCGAGGCCCGGCTTCGATATCTCCTGCGGTGTTGCTGGTTGTTGCCATTTTGGAATCAAATATTTTAAACGAAATAAAGGTGATATGGAACCGAGATGCGCGGATGATGTATTGTTTGTCGAGGCGAAGGTGGAGAAGAGACCTCGATATATATCATATTGCCTTGTCCGATGACCCATCTCACACCAAATGATCTCCCCCCCCTCCTTTTTTTGTTTAAGCTTTGATGGTCGCCGGGTGGCGGAATGCAGTGACCTGCTTACAAAAATTGAAATAAGCAACCCATGTAACTTATCGTCGTCAGCTGACATTGAAGGGGTTATGTGAGCACGGACCAGCGTCATGAGTCCTTTACGATCAACGAATAATAGGAATGATCCTTCTATGCCCATTGGTCTGAAGGGGACGCTCCGTACGACGGGAAGTGAGGGGAAGCTCCGCGACTCCGCATTTTCAGCGATGATTTCACCAAAAACGCCACTGGCGGTCCGGTCACCCGCCCACGTTACAGTTTATAGGCAAAGGAATATGTCGAGCCAATTCCTCTAGCGATGGGTTTTGCCCCGCATCCGTCCTACGCAGAGCACATGGTGGATAAAAGGGCATATTGCCGTTTTATCCGATACGTCCGTCGGGCAATTGTACGCGAGATTTTAGAGAATCCCAGATCCTGAAGTCACTTCCTTCGAGCCTTAAGCTAAGATCATACTGTGTTACTTTGTTGCGAAATGGTCGCTATACTTGTCCAGATATGAGGTCGTTCTTCTTTTGCGGCAACTGGTCAGAAGCAGGGGTTGGAAAACGTGTGATGTACATCGCAGCCGAGGTGACCTTCGGCTAATGAATTCCTAAATCTACGAAACTAGCCGAGTCTTCCGGTTTCTTGAGCCACGATCCTGTCAGCGTAAACAAGCCTGTCACTTCCGTGCTAGGTCGCAATTTGAGCCGCCGCAACCGTCAGGAACCCAATGAAGACTCATTCCTCAAGAAACCGATCAAGCTTATGCAACCCCCTCCAAAAGCAGCGCGTTCGAACGACCTCCCAAATATGCAACAGTTTATGAACATGACCCACAAGCCCATAACCTCCATGCCAATCGGCACCCCCAACGATTGCTGTCATGCTCGGCTTGCTAAATCCCATGGGTATAACAAGTCCAAGGAGCTCGGGTCAAAGACGTCAAGAATCCGTTTCTTCCTCGTTGGGTGGCCTTCCAGCCCGTATCACCAATGTTCTTCGATGTAGATATAAAGGGGTGTCTAGGTGATGTGGCGTAAGACAGTTAATAGCGCAGACCTGATATTTTCAACTCGTTGCAGCGGGCGAGGTATTCAGGAGACGTAATATACCTGGCTGGTGGAAGAGGGGTTTCTCAGGCCCGATCGACCAACTTACAGTCCCTTTTGCAAGTTTCCCTCGTCGCCAGCCTTACCACCATGCTGAACTTATGCCTTTATCCGATTTCCGTTCTAAACTCCTGTGAATGGAAGGTAAAATGAAAATTCCGATATGATATTCGTAAGGAATGAAATCCCTGGTCCGGCAACTCATGAGCAACCCGGGTGCATGAACCTCGGGAGGATGTGCTGGAATTGGTGGGGCCGTCTCGCTAGGAATGCCTGGGTCATAGCGCTGCCAGCCATCGCCGTGGGTCAGCGATGACGGCCGCCATGGTCTTCTGAACCATTTGCTCGCCGAGGTCGATGGATGAGAGGTAGTATCTCCGTTCTTCAATCCCAAAAATTTTTGGGTTTGAAACTGGCGAGAACTCCGTAATGTGATTCTCGAGATTCGCTCATAAGCTTCGCCGAATCAAGAGCCAAGCTTTCGAACACTTTGGTCAAGTCAATCCGGGCCATCTGCTCACCATGGAGGATCAACTGCATCTCCGCAAAGCATCTCTTGCTGTTGACAGAGACGAACAGGCTGATAGTGTTGCAACAAGGCCGACGACACCACTTCCGCCAGCGTTGCCTCCGAGACCCGACCGTCGTTCGTTGCTGCTCGTTTACATCCACGGATTCAAAGGAAACGAGACGTCATTTCGCGACTTTCCGGCCGTGTAACCCCATTTCAAACTTTTCTGATCTCAAAAAGGACATTCAAAAGGTTCTTGGCCCGAAATTGGGGAAATATACCGTGCATACTCATATTTACCCTAAGTACAAAACCAAACGGCAGTTCTCGGTTGCAACTGTCAACTTTTGCGAATGGCAGTATCAAAGTCTTTTCAGGCTAATTGAAAGGCTCCGAAATACGTTGCGGTCATATCATAAACCACTGAATACTATCGATGTGATATTGATTGGACACAGCATGGGCGGCTCGCTCGCTTCGGAGGCAATCATATTACTTTCTCGAGTTACGTTTGGACACAATATCATTGGTATTATCGGCATAGATGTGCCTTTCCTGGGGATTCATCCACACGTCGTGACCAGTGGTGTCGTCGACCTGGTTAAGCCTCGACCGAAAGCGCCTGTAGTTGAGTACCCCGGAGTACCGCCTACAGTCGAAGGCCAAACGCCGTCCGGTTCTGAGACTTCTCTGATATATGGAGAAGAAACATTCGCAACGAGGGTCGCTGTGGAAGATAGTGAACAAAGCAGCTCCGCTTCCTCATCTCAAGTCTCCCTCGTCGAACCCATTACGGTGCCCCCGCGAACTCCGTCTCCTTTGCGGCCTGCTCGAACACCATCTCCTCTACCGCCACGACCTCCCTCTCCGTCCCCCAAGAAAGGGTTCAAAGAAAGTGTCTCCAAAGCCGTTCAAACCATTTACAGGAATCGACATGATCTTGGGGGCGCTGGCCCTCGGTACATCTGGTCTCACATTGAATACACACATATTCTTCTCGATCCCGCCGAATTAAAGGCTCAATATGATCAATTACGCACGTTACCGATTCACTTTGTAAATTTCTATACTTCGATAGCGTACAAGAAGGAAAGTGGGGAGAAGGGGAGGGTGTTTTGTTCTTTGCCTTCTAGCGCTGCGAGGAGTATGGACGGGTGGGTGCATGTCGAGATGCCAGAGGGAATGGATGAAACGACTGCTCACAGCGCTATTTTTGTGAGGGATTGGTTTCCGGGATATGATGCATTTGTGCATAAGGCTGTTGAGGACGTCGTTTCCTGGACTACATTGAATACGGAAGGGAAGATAGTGTAAATGGCGTAATTGAGATCGCCTTCCCTATAGGTGGCTGCCGCGGATCCATTGTCCCCTCCTGATGTTGCTCCTCGACGGAGGGTCGACATCCATTGCACAGTTCCTCCCAAGCCCACAGCCGGAAATTCCGTCCCATCTTTCGAGGCTCTGGACATCTGCTTTCTCCCTCGTGTGTCCTTCCGCCGTCAAACAATGGCATTTATCCTTTCTCAATTCCGGTTCCGACATCATCACGACAAATACTTATCAAATCCCGCTAGCTGAATGTGTCCCTGACATCGAAGTCCCAGCAGCCATTCGATCGGCGGTCCAACTTGCCGTCGAGGCCAGTGAGGAGGCGGGGCATGGCGCCGTGGCTTTGAGCTTCGGAACGAAGAATTCGAATTACGGGAAGGGGGAGTATTCAGTCGAGCCGCTAGCCCCGTTCGACGAGTACGCTTCATATCATCGAGACAAGATTTCGCAGTTCCATGATGCTTTGCGGGGTTTATGGGACAAAATTGAGTATCTCGCGTTCGAAACGGTGTCATCATATGAGGAAGCAAAGGCCGTTTTGTGCGTGTTAGACGAGAAAGACGTGCGGCCGATGGTTCAAGGGAAGAAAGCGTGGATAACATTTTCGTGCGGGGACGGCTCAATTCCGCGACTTCGCAATATCATTTCTCGGATTGCAAAGTCACCTTGCATCTCTGCGTTATGGGGGATTGGGGTCAATTGCATTGGAATTGATATCGCATTGAATCTCGCGAAAATGGTCGATGAGGAGGTTAGATCAAATCTGCTAGCGCTTGTGGTTTATCCTGATGCGGGAAGCTGGAAGGATCGCACGACTGCG
>Ga0335076_10007542_pt1 | contig 10961 bp, 8 predicted proteins | sample Lox_Sample_25_FD_206717 | JGI IMG/M metagenome (GOLD analysis project Ga0335076, IMG submission 206717) | Soil microbial communities from Loxahatchee National Wildlife Refuge, Florida, United States - Lox_Sample_2.5 | ecosystem: Environmental > Terrestrial > Soil > Wetlands | place: USA: Florida...
CGTGACGTGCGCCTGCACGGGTTGCCAGGCAAGCACCGCGATGATTGCAAAGACTGTGCGATTGAAGGCTCCAACGATGTTCCGGGTCATGTGTCCTCCCTGACTAACTTGGTTCTCACTAGTCCGAGGCCGTCGACTGAGTTCGCGTGCGGCGAACGCGTGACGTTGTATACCTACTGAGGCGGGTTTGATCGTTCGACCGTCAAGCGACAGGTCCGATTCAGACTCTTTCGCAACACTCGCTCACGCCTGCTGCGGTGCAGTCGGTAAGCCGTGCGGATGCTGGGCGCTACGACTTCCCTGCTCAGCGGGTAAGTCGGGGTGATCGCCGCATGGTGCGGGCGCCAACCGGACCGCGATAATGTCCGGGCGCGCCACCCAAGCGAGAGCCGAGCCATGCCCTTCCGCAGCCTCTATCCGGACGTCGTCATCCCCGAAACCCCGCTCAGCGCGTTCGTTCTCGCCGGTGCCGCGGCGCGGGGCGACAAGCCCGCGCTGATCGACGGCCCGAGCGGCAGGACGATCACCTACGCACAGCTGCCTGCGCTCGTAGCGCGCGTGGCGGCCGGACTCGCCGCGCACGGCGTCAAAAAGGGCGACCGCTTCGCGATCCTGAGTCCGAACCTGCCCGAATACGTCGTTGCGTTTCATGCTGTCGCATCGCTCGGCGGCGTCGTCACGACGGTCAATCCGCTCTACACGGTGGGCGAAGTGGTCAAGCAACTGCAGGATTCCGCTGCGCGCTTCATCCTTACCGCGCCGCCGTTTCTGGCCACCGCACGTGAAGCGGCGCAGCAGGTGAAGATCGACGAAATCTTCGTGTTCGGCGAGGCCGAAGGCGCCACGCCGCTTGCCGCGCTGCTCGGCGCGGGCAGCGCGCCGCCGAAGGTGTCTATCGATGCGCGCAAGGACCTGGTCGTGCTGCCCTATTCGAGCGGAACGACCGGGCTGCCGAAGGGCGTGATGCTGTCGCATTACAACGTGGTCGCGCAGTTGTGCTCGATCAACGGCGTAACCGATGCGCTGCTGATCTCCGAGCAGGACACCGTGGTCGCGTTCCTGCCGTTCTTCCACATCTACGGCATCGCCACGTTCATGAACCTGAGCCTGCTGCAGGGCGCGACCATCGTCACCATGCCGCGCTTCGACCTCGAGCAGTACCTGCAGACGGTGCAGAAGTACGGCGTCACGATCCTGCATCTGGTGCCGCCGGTCGTGCTCGCACTGGCAAAGCATCCGATCGTCGCGAATTTCGATCTTTCCAAGGTGCGCGGCGCGTTTTCCGCGGCGGCGCCGCTCGGCGATGCAGTGGCGAGCGCGCTTCACCAGCGCCTGGGATTCCGCGTTTCACAGGCCTACGGCATGACGGAGCTCAGCGGCGCGAGTCATCTCGGCCCGACCGTCGAAGGCAAGATCAAGCCCGCCTCGGGTGGAAGGCTCATGCCGAACATCGAGTGCAAGATCCTCGACCTCGCGACCGGTGCCGAAGTGGCGCCGGGCGAGCAGGGCGAGATCATGGTGCGCGGGCCGATCGTGATGCAGGGCTACTTCGGCCAGTCGGACGCCACCGCGGCGACCATCGACGCCGCGGGCTGGCTGCGCACCGGCGACATCGGCTATGTCGATGCGGAGGGCGACTTCTTCATCGTCGACCGCACCAAGGAGCTGATCAAGTACAAGGGCTTGCAGGTGGCGCCTGCCGAACTCGAATCGGTGCTGCTCGGCAATCCGGCGATCGCGGATGCGTGCGTGATCGGCGTTCCGGACGAAGAGGCGGGCGAGGTACCCAAGGCGTTCGTGGTCAAGAAGACCGAGATCAGCGCCGAGCAGGTGATTGCGTGGGTCGCCGAACGCGTCGCGCCGTTCAAGAAGGTGCGCCGCGTCGAGTTCATCGACGCCTTGCCACGTTCGCCGTCCGGCAAGCTCTTGCGGCGCAAGCTGATCGAGCGTGAACGGGAAGGCGCCCGGCACTAGCGCGGGCGCATCGCGCCATCGGCTGGGCCAGGCGTACACGCATCTCCAACTGCACGCGGCCGCGGTCGAGCGACTGGGACGACACGATCCCTGATCTGCAGTCCTGACCGCAGGCGATGGTCTCGGGCGGTTGAAGGATTGCGATCCATCGCTCGCTCGCGGTGAAATGCCCGAACATAATCAGCGCACTTCATCGCGCCGACTCGAACCCATGTCCGCCCCAACTCCCATCGACCTCCGCTCCGACACCGTCACTCGCCCGACCGACGCCATGCGCGCCGCCATCGCTGCCGCGGTCGTCGGCGACGACCAATACGGCGAAGACCCCACCACCAACGAATTGCAGCAGCGGGTCGCCGCGTTGCTGAAGAAGGACGCCGCGCTGTGGCTGCCGAGCGGCACCATGGCGAACCAGGTCGCGCTGCGCCTGCTGACCCAGCGAGGTGACGATGTGATCGTCAGCCGCGAAGCCCACGCCGTGTGGCATGAGACCGGCGGCAGCGCCGCCAATGCCGGCGTGCAGTTCACCGACGTCGGCACGCGCGGCCTTTTTACCGCGGAAGAGTTCGTCGCCGCGATCAAACCGCGCGGCCATCCGATCTATCCGCCGACCACGCTGGTCGAGATCGAGAACACGCACAACCGCGCCGGAGGCGTGATCTTTCCGCAAGCAGAGGCGGTGCGCATCTGCGCCGCGGCGCGCGAACGCTCGATCGCAACCTTCCTCGATGGCGCACGACTCTGGAACGTCGCCGTCGCAGCGAAGCAATCGCTCGCCGAACTCGCGGCACCGTTCGACCTTGTCGCGCTATCGCTTTCCAAGGGCCTCGGCGCCCCGGGCGGCTCGATGCTTGCCGGCGGCCGCGATCTCATCGAGCGCGCCGTTCGTCAACGCCGCATGCTGGGCGGCGCGATGCGCCAGGTCGGCATCATGGCCGCGGCCGGCTTGTACGCGCTCGACCATCACATGGAGCGCCTGGCCGACGACCATGCAAACGCCCGCCGCATCGGCGAACGCCTTGCCCAAAGTCCCCGCGTGCGCCTCGACCTCGCCACCGTGCAAACCAACATCATCGTCTTCAGCCTGTCGCCGGACGCGCCGGACGCCGCGACCGTCGTCGCGCGTGCGCGTGAACGCGGCGTGCTGGTGTTCGCGTTCGGCGTGCGCACCGTTCGTGCGGTGACGCATCTCGATGTGAGTCGTGAGCAGTGCGAGCGGGCGGGGCAGGTTCTTGTCGAGGTGATCGAAGGATCTGGGTGAGATGACACTGCCACCCTCTCGCGAGATGTCCGAAGCCGAACGCGTCCCTCAACGAGCCGCACCATCCTTCCCCCGCCCCTTCCGCGCCGCGTTCCGCTTCAGATGCGCCACGAACGCCGTCGCGACTTCAGACAACGGCTCCTGCTTGCGCGTCAACACCCCGAACGCCTTCAAGTCGTGCCCGACCGCAATCGGCAGCTCGAACAACAACCCGGCCTTCACGTGATCCCGCACCACCGACTCCGGAAGCATCGCTACCGCATCGCTCGACTGCACCAGTTGCAGCGTCGCGAAGATCGACGTGCACTCGATCATGTCCTGCGGTGTCGAAACGCCGGCGCGTGCGAACTCTTCCTCCAGCAACACGCGCGCCGGCGAGCGGATCGTCTGCAGCACCCACGGCCATAGCACCAGCTCGTTCCAGTCGACGCGCCGTCGCCGCGTCAACGTATGGCGGCGCCGCACCACCACGCGCAGCGGCTCGTCGGACAACGCGGTGAAGTCGAACTTGTTGTGCTCCAGCGGATCGGTGAAGCGCCCGACCGCGAGCTCGATTTCATGACGCTCGAGCAGGATGCCGATCTGGTCGCTGGTTTCGCCCAGCACGCGCACGTTCAGCCGCGGCCGCTCGCGCTTGATGTCCGCTACCGCCCGCGCGACCAGGTCAGGTGCCGCGCCCATGATCGCGCCGAACACCAGGTGCCCATGGCCGCCGCGCCGCTTGATGTCCAGCGCCTCGAGAAAGCGATCCAGGTTCGCTTGCGCCTGGCGCGCATACGCGATCACCTCGTTGCCCAGCGACGTCGGTCGCATGCCGCGTGCATGGCGTTCGAAGAGCGCGAAGCCGAACGCCGTCTCGATGTCCGCCAGCATCTTCGTCGCAGATGGCTGGGTGACGTTGATCGCCACCGCTGCCTGGTTCAATGTCGACGCCTCGCCGAGCGCGCTGAGAAGCGACCAGTGTTTCAGCCGCAAGCGGTTCACGAGCCGCGGCGTCAGTGACATATGCTCTTCTCGCATGAACGGCCTTCCGGCATACATTCCGAATTGGAATAGCTCGCGCCAAACTTTCGATTGGAATCGTATCGATCGCAACCCTACAGTTGCGCCTTCGCGTGCCGGGCAGGCACGTAGCTCCCACGAACACGGGGTGGAGGAATGAATCAGCTCGACATGAAAGGTCGCGTCGCGGTCATCACCGGTGGCGCTCAAGGCATCGGTTACGCGGTGGCGCAGCGGATGCTGCAATCGGGTGCCGCCGTCGCGCTGTGGGATGTCAACGAGGCGCAACTCGCCAAGGCGCGCGCCGGGCTGGAAGGTTCCGGCAAGGTCAGCACCGTCGTCGTCGAACTGACGGACGAGAACGCCGTCGATGCCGCCGCGCGTGCGACGGTCGCCGCGCACGGCCGCATCGATGCATTGGTCAACAGCGCCGGCATCACCGGCGGCAACGGCACCACCTGGGAGCTGGCGCCCGATGTGTGGCGGCGCGTGATCGAGGTCAACCTGATCGGCAGTTACCTGACGTGCCGCAGCGTCGTCCCGCAGATGATCAAGCAGGGTTACGGGCGGATCGTCAACATCGCGTCGGTGGCCGGCAAGGAAGGCAATCCGAACGCGTCGCACTACAGCGCATCGAAGGCCGGGCTGATCGGCCTGACGAAATCGCTTGGAAAGGAGCTTGCGAAAACCGGCGTGCTGGTCAACGCCGTGACGCCGGCCGCGGCGAAGACGCCGATCTTCGATTCGATGAAGCAGGAGCACATCGACTTCATGCTTTCGAAGATTCCGATGGGCCGCTTCCTGCAGGTGGACGAAGCCGCATCGATGATCGCCTGGCTCGCCACCGAAGACTGCGCGTTCAGCACGGGCGCGGTATTCGATCTCTCGGGCGGCCGCGCAACTTACTGAGGACGGAGCACGACAACCGATGGCGATGCCGACGATCAAGCAGGTGCGCGCGTATACCCTTCGCGGCGGCGGCGCGGACTATCACGACCAGGGCGGCGGCCACTGGATCGACGATCACGTCAGCACGCCGATGGCGCGTTATCCGGAATATCGGCAAAGCCGCCAGAGCTTCGGCTTGAACGTGCTCGGCACGCTGGTCGTCGAGGTCGAAGCGAGCGATGGCACGGTCGGATTTTCGGTCACGACGGGCGGTGACCTCGGTTGCTTCATCGTCGAAAAGCACTTGGCGCGTTTCATCGAAGGCCAGTCGGTCACCGACGTCGAGAAAATCTGGGACCAGATGTTCTTTGCGACGCTGTACTACGGGCGCAAGGGCATCGTGATCAACACGATTTCCGGCGTCGATCTCGCGCTGTGGGACCTGCTCGCCAAGGTGCGCAAGGAACCGGTGCACGCGTTGCTCGGCGGCCCGGTGCGCGACGAACTGATCTTCTATGCGACCGGCGCGCGTCCGGACCTGGCGAAGGAGATGGGTTTCATCGGTGGCAAGCTGCCGCTGCATCACGGCCCCGCTGAGCGCGAAGAAGGCATGCAGAAGAACATCGAGCTCCTGGCCGGGATGCGCAACAAGGTCGGCAAGGACTTCTGGCTGATGTATGACTGCTGGATGAGCCTCGATGTCGACTACGCGACGCGCTTCGCGAAGATCGCGCACGAGGAGTTCGGGCTGAAGTGGTTGGAAGAGGCGCTGCCGCCGGACGACTATTGGGGCTACGCGGAGCTGCGTCGCAATGTTCCGCGCGGCTTGCTCGTTTCAACCGGTGAGCACGAAGCGACGCGCTGGGGCTTCCGAATGCTGCTCGACATGCAATGCTGCGACATCCTGCAGCCCGATGTCGGCTGGTGCGGCGGGATCACCGAGCTGATCAAGATCTCCGCGCTGGCGGACGCGCACGGCAAGCTCGTCGTGCCGCACGGTTCGTCGGTGTACAGCTATCACTTCGTAATCACGCGTCACAACAGCCCGTTCTCCGAGTTCCTGATGATGGCGCCGAAGGCCGACAAGGTCGTGCCGATGTTCCATCCGCAGTTGCTCGACGAGCCGGTGCCGGTGAATGGACGCATCAAGGCGTCGGCGCTGGATGCACCGGGCTTCGGGGTGCGCCTGAACCCCGAGTCCAAACTGCAACGGCCGTACCAGCACTGAGCATCGAGGGCCGTCATGCTGCCTTGTTTCGTGGCAACGCCGAACGCGTGTACCGCATTTGAACATTCGACCCCTAACGGGCTCGCAGGAGCCTAGAACCACAAGGAGACACAGATGAAACTCCTCAAGACCCTGGCCGCGATCGCCGCCGCCGTCGCGCTGGCATCGGGAGCCATGTCGGCCGCCGCCGCCGACAAGGTGAAGATCGCGATGGTCGTGAAAAACCTCGGCAATGGCTTCTTCGATGCCGCGCATGAAGGCGGCAAGGCTGCGGCGCAGGAACTCGGCGATGTCGAGCTGATCTACACCGGCCCCACGGCGCCGACCGCGGAAGCTCAGATCGAGATCATCAACTCGCTGATCGGGCAGAAGGTCGATGCAATGGTCATCTCCGCCAATGATCGTGATGCGCTGGTGCCCATCGCCAAGCGCGCCATGCAGCGTGGCATCAAGGTCCTGTCCTTCGACAGCGGCATCGCCAAGGATGGGCGGCTGATGCAGCTCAACCCCTCCAACAACACGCTGATCGGCACCAAGCTGGTCGAGATGGCGAGTGAAGCGACCGGCGGCGCGGGCGGCGAGATCGCGATCCTTTCGGCCACCGCGCAAGCGACCAACCAGAACATCTGGATCGCGGAGATGAAGAAGGTGCTCGCCAAGCCCGAATGGTCAAAGCTGAAACTGATCAACACCGTCTACGGTGACGACCAGTCCGACAAGAGCTATCGCGAAGCGCTCGGCCTGCTGCGCAGCAATCCCAACCTGAAGGTGATCGTGGCACCGACCACGGTTGGCATCGTCGCTTCGGCCAAGGCGGTCGCAGACGAGAAGCTGATCGGCAAGGTGTATGTCACCGGGCTCGGGCTTCCTTCGGAGATGGCCGGCCACGTGAAGAGCGGCGCGGTGAAGAGCTTTGCGATCTGGAATCCGATCGACCTCGGCTACACCGCCACGCAACTCGCGTATGCGTTCGTCAAAGGCAAGGCGACCGGCAAGCAGGGCGAGCAGATCCCCGCGGGGCGCATGGGCAAGATTACGATCGAGGCCGACGGCGAAGCCGCGATGTCGCCGCCGTTCACGTACAACGCGAGCAATATCGACCAGTTCGCCAAGATCTTCTGAGCAATACCTGATGCAACCCGGCGCCGGAGCGGCCGCCGCTCCGGCGGCGCTGCTCGAACTCAGCGGTATCGGCAAGCGCTTCGGCGGTGTCCGGGCGCTTGCGGGCGTTCACCTCTCCGCGCGCGGCGGCGAAGTGCTCGCCCTGGTCGGCGAAAACGGCGCCGGCAAATCCACGCTGGTCAAGATCCTCACCGGCATTCACCAGCCCGACGAAGGCGAGATCCGGTTGAACGGCAACGTGCTGTCGTTCGCCAATCCGCTCGAAGCGATGCGCGCCGGCATCACCGCAGTCCACCAGGAAACGGTGATGTTCGACGAGCTGACCGTGGCCGAGAACATCTACATGGGCCATCACCCGCGCACCGGCGGTGTGCCGCGGGTCGACTGGCGCCGCATGGAAGCGCAGGCTGAAAAGCTGTTCGAACGCCTCGAAGTGCGGCTGCCCGTACGCGCCAAGGTGCGTGACCTCAGCATCGCGCAGCGCCACTTCATCGAGATCGCGCGCGCGTTGTCGCAGGAAGCGCGCGTGGTCATCATGGACGAACCGACCGCCGCGCTGTCGCGGCGGGAGATCGACGAGCTGTACCGGATCGTCGCGCAGCTCAAGGCGAGCGGCACGGCTGTGATCTTCATCACCCACAAGTTCGACGAGATCTTCGCGGTTGCGGACCGCTACACCGTGCTGCGCGATGGCGAGCATGTCGGTGAAGGACGCATCGCCGATACCAACGAGCAGCAGTTGATCGCGTTGATGGTCGGCCGCGCGGTGACACAGATCTATCCAAAGACGGCGACTACGCCGCGCGAGACGGTGCTCGAAGTGCAGGACTTGTCGCACCCGACCGAATTCGACAGCGTCAGCTTCACCCTGCGGCGGGGCGAGATCCTCGGCATCTACGGCCTGATCGGCGCGGGCCGCTCCGAACTGATGCAGGCGTTGTTCGGCCTCACCGCACCGAGCCGTGGCAAGGTTTTGCTGGATGGAAAGCCGCTCCTCGCGCGCACGCCGCGCGATGCGATCGATGCGGGAATCGTCTATGTGCCCGAAGACCGGCAACACCAGGGCGCACATCTCGAGATGACGATCGCGCACAACGTGACGCTGCCGCGCCTGGTCGACTTCGGCTGGTGGCTGCTCGGCAAGTTCCGCCGCGAGCTGGAACTGGTGCGGCGGTTTTGCGAGCGCCTCCAACTCAGAGCCGCCAACTTCGGCCAGCTGGTGGCGGAGCTTTCGGGCGGCAACCAGCAGAAGGTGGTGCTCGCCAAATGGCTCGCCACCAATCCGAAGGTGATGATCGTCGACGAGCCTACGAAGGGCGTCGATATCGGCTCGAAGGCGGCCGTGCACCAGTTCATCAGCGAACTGGTGGCGCAGGGACTCGCGGTGATCATGGTCTCGTCCGAACTGCCCGAGGTGCTCGGCATGGCGGATCGCATCATCGTGATGCGCCAGGGTCGCGTGCAGCGCGAGTTCACGCGCGCCGAGGCCACCAGCGAAGCCGTCGCGGCCGCCGCGCTGGGAGCGACCGCTTGAAGTCGGATGTCTTCAAGCTGCGCGAGGTGCAGCTCGCGCTGATCCTCGTCGTGCTGGTCGGAATCGTCGGTGCGCGCGCGCCGGTATTCCTCACCGGCAAGAGCATCGACAGCCTGCTCACCGACTCGGCGATCCTCGTGATGATGGCGCTCGCGCAGATGCTCGTCATCCTGACGCGCGGCATCGATCTGTCGGTCGCGGCCAATCTCGCGTTGTGCGGCATGGCGGTCGCTTTGATCGGGCAGAAGGTGCCCGGCGTGCCGCTCGGGGTGCTGGTGCTCGTCGCGATGGCGCTCGGCGCGGTGCTCGGCGCGCTCAACGGCGCGCTGATCGGCCTGCTGCGGTTGCCGCCGATCGTCGTCACGCTCGGCAGCATGAGCGTGTTTCGCGGAATGATCTTCGTGCTGTCGGGCGGCGCGTGGGTTTCGTCGCACCAGATGACCCGCGAGTTCATCGCGTTCCCGCTCGACCGGCTGCTCGGGCTGACTCATCTGGTCTGGTTCGCGGTGGCGGCAGCGTTGATCGCGTGGTTCCTCACGCGTCATACCCGCTTCGGTCGCGAGCTGTACGCGATCGGCAACCACCCGGTGTCGGCCGGCTATGTCGGCGTGCCGGTGCGCAGGCGACTGCTCGCGGTGTACGCGATCTCGGGGATGGTCGCCGGGCTTTGCGGGTATCTCTGGGTGGCGCGCTACGCGGTTGCATTCACCGAGATCGCGTACGGCTTCGAACTGAGCGTGATCGCGGCGTGCGTGATCGGCGGCGTACGCATCGCGGGCGGCATCGGTTCGGTCGCGGGAACCGTGCTCGGTGCGCTGTTCCTCGGCGTGATCAGCAACGCGCTGCCGGTCGTGCAGGTGTCGCCGTTCTGGCAAAGCGCGATCACCGGGACCGTGATCGTTGTCGCAGTCGTGTTCAACGCGCGCGAAGGCCGGCGCGCGGGCAAGCAAATTCTTCCGCTGCAGGTCCGTACAGGCGAGGGCGCATGAGCGCGGTCGTTCGCGCTCGCGTCGAAGATCGCGCGCCGCGCAGTGTCGGCGGCGTGCTGCGCCGCTGGGAAGCGCTGCTGGTCGTCCTGCTGCTGCTCGTGTTCGTGATCGCGGGAGCGACGCTGAACGGCTTCCTCGATCCGTACAACCTCGCCGACAGCACGTTCAATTTCAGCGAGAAGGCGCTGATTGCGCTTCCGATGGCGCTGCTGATCCTGGTGCGCGAGATCGACATCTCGGTGGCGGCGATCCTCGCGGTGTCATCGGTCGCGATGGGCTTTGCAAACCACCTCGGTGTGCCGGCGCCGGGGTTGGTGGTGATCGGCATCGTGGTGGGTGCGCTGTGCGGAACCTTCAACGGCGTGCTGGTGACGCGCTTCGCGATTCCCTCGATCGTCGTGACCATCGGCACGATGTCGCTCTATCGCGGCATCGCCCAGGTCGTACTCGGCGACCAGGCGTACACGGGGTATCCGACCGCGCTCGGCGATTGGGGGCAGGGTTACTTCTTCGGATTCGTTCCGCGCCCGTTCGTGATCCTGGTGATCTTCGCGCTGCTGTTCGCGGCGGCATTGCATGCGACCGCGTTCGGGCGGCGCCTCTATGCGATCGGCTCGAATCCGGTCGCGGCGCGCTTCTCCGGAATCGCGGTGGATCGTTATCGGTTCGTGCTGTTCGTTGTGACGGGCGCGATGACCGGGCTCGCGGCGGTGCTGCTCACTGGTCGCATTGGTAGCACGCGGCCGAACATCGCGCTGGGGTGGGAACTCGAGGCGATCACGATGGTGATCCTCGGTGGGGTGAGTATCGCGGGGGGGAGCGGGACGATCGGTGGGGTGATGCTCGCTGTCCTGACGTTGGGTACCGTGACCTATTCGCTTGGACTTGCGAACGTGCCGGGGATATTGATGACGATCGTGATCGGGGCGTTGTTGCTGGTGACGATTACGGTGCCGGTGTTGT
>Ga0335076_10007544_pt1 | contig 10960 bp, 11 predicted proteins | sample Lox_Sample_25_FD_206717 | JGI IMG/M metagenome (GOLD analysis project Ga0335076, IMG submission 206717) | Soil microbial communities from Loxahatchee National Wildlife Refuge, Florida, United States - Lox_Sample_2.5 | ecosystem: Environmental > Terrestrial > Soil > Wetlands | place: USA...
GATGCCGCTCCGGGGGATCGATGCAGTCACTGTTCCCGGCGCGGTTGCCGGATGGAGCGCGCTGCATCATCGTTTTGGAAAATTGCCGTGGAGGGACTTGTTCCAGTCGGCGATCTTTTACGCCGACCAGGGCTATCCCGTCCCTGAACTCATCCACGATTTCTGGGAAGACGCTGTCGAAGTGTTCGCCAACGAACCTGAGGGTCGCAGGGTCTACTTGCCTGACGGCAAGCCGCCGGCCCTGGGACAAATTTTCCATAACCCCGATCTCGGCAAGGCTCTGCGCCTGCTCGCAGAAAAAGGTCCGGAGACCTATTACAAGGGAGAAATCGCGAACGCCATCCTGAGCACGTCACAGGCGTTAGGCGGAACCATGTCCGCCGAGGATCTCTCGGAATTCCAGCCCGAATGGGTCGATCCGATCTCGACTACCTATCGCGGCTGGACCATCTACGAACTTCCGCCCAACGTCCAGGGCATGGCTGCGCTGGAAATGCTGAACATCATGGAGACCATCCCGCCGTCACCTGACGGACCACTCAGCGTTACGGAACTGCATAAGAAGATCGAAGCCATGAAGTTGGCCTACGCCGACTTGGCACGCTACAACGGCGATCCACGTTTTGCCAAGATCCCGGTAAAGGAACTGCTTTCCAAGAACTACGCTAAAGAGCGGGCCAAGTTCATCGACCCGAACGCGGCCCGCTGCAATGTGGGCTATGGCACACCCACCAGCGACACCACATATCTCTCCGCCGTGGATCGAGATGGCAACATCGTCTCCTTGATTCAGAGCAATTACGAGGGCTTCGGCTCAGGCATTACGGTGCGGGGGATGGGTTTCGTGCTGCAGGATCGCGGCGCTCTTTTCTCGCTCGACGCCAATTCACCGAACCTTCTCGCTCCGCGCAAGCGCCCCTTCCACACCATCATCCCTGGATTCATGGAGCACGGAGACCAGCACTTCGGTTTCGGAATCATGGGAGGAGCTAACCAGCCGCTGGCCCATGCGCAATTCGTCTCCAACGTAGTCGACTACGGGATGAACATTCAGGAAGCCCTGGAGACGGCACGCTTCACGGTTCACCCGGAACGCGGCTGCAACATTGTCATCGAATCCCGGGTGAAGCCCGAAGTCCGCGACAAGCTGACCGCCATGGGTCACAAATTTCGCGTCGACCGCGAGTACTCGACCGCGATGGGTCGAGGTCAGGCAGTAATGCATGACTCAAAAACAGGAGTGAACTACGGAGCCTCCGACGCCCGCGCCGACGGCTCCGCCGAACCCGAACCACCGCCCATAAAGTAACGCCAGGAAAAGTAGCGCCGGGCGTCTTGCCAGCCGTGGCGGAAACGATTGATCGTATTCATCAAAATCACCGCTGGCAGCGGAAATCGCCGCAACTTGTCATCCCGCAGAATCACTGCATGGCCGCCATGCGCCGCTGCATCTCCTGCAATGACACATCTTCTTTATGCGTGGCAATCGTCCACCGGTGTCCAAACGGATCGAGCACCGTGCCCGACCGATCGCCATAGAACTGATCCTTCATCGCCTGTTCCGACTTCGCCCCGGCAGCGACCGCCTGGCTGAAGATGGCATCTGCGTCCTCCACGTACAGGAGAATGCTCACCGAGGTCCCGCCTAGCGTCTTCGGCCCCACGCAGCCCCGGTCCGGGAACTCGTCCGCCAGCATGATATGAGAATTGCCGATCCTGATCTCCGCATGGCCAACCGAACCATCCGGCATGGGAAAGCGCATGACTTCGACGGCGCCAAACGCCTTCTTGTAATACTCGATCGCCTGCCCCGCCCCTTTAATGATCAAATAGGGCGTGGCCGTGTGATATCCCTCCGGAACCGCTTTCACCGCCATGGCTACTCCTCCTTCATTATTCTTCACGTTCATATCCAAGCTCCTTTGATTCAGCTTCCAGCTACTAGCCAGCGAGTGCTCGATCCCAAGTGAAATCCAGCTCCTGCCATCCTGAGCGAAGTTGCCGCGAGCGAAGCGAACGGCCACGCAGTCGAAGGATCCCTTTCAGCGTTCCCTTTGCGGCTGCCCTAAGGACCTTCTCCCAATCGCCGGCTTCAGGCACTCCGCGGAGGGTGGCAACCCGTAAAGTGCATCTCCTTGCTCCGCACTCTCAATGTCCCCTACGCTCCCACATCCTTAATATGCGTCGCGATAAACCACTGGTTGCCAAATGGATCTTCAATCCCCGCACTGCGATCGCCATAATCCTGATCTCGCGGCTCACTGATCGACTTGGCTCCGGCCCCAAGTGCCTGCCGGTAAAGTTTGTCCACGTCTGGTACGTAGAGATAGAACATCGATTTCATCGGCTGATAAGGCCCATGCGCATCTCCCAACTCCATCAGCGACGTGCCGATCTTCACCGTGGCATGCCGAATCACGCCCTGCGGCGAGGCATGACGCCCCAATTCCTCCGCGTCAAAGGCCTGCTTCAGGAATTCAATCACCGGCCCCGATTGCGGAGGATGCAGGCAGGGCTGCACATCCGGCGCGCCTTCCCACTTATAGTTGTCGCCCTTGTAGGTGGCGATGTACCAGAAATTGTCCGCGAAGTCCTTGACCGTGGCCGAGCGCTCGCCATAGAACTGGTCTCGCGGTTTATCGATCGAAGCGGCTCCGGCATCGAGCGCACGCTGATAGGTTGCGTCGCAATCCCGGACATAAATGTGAAGCGCCGCCGGCTTCGGCGTGGAACGCCATTCCTTCCCGGGAATGCCCCCGCCGATCATGAGCATGCCATCGCCGATTCGAACCTCGCCGTGAATTCCGCCCGCCGAACCGATCGCCCGGAAGCTTTCCTCCGCGCCAAAAACATTCTTCGCGAATTCGAGCAGCGCCGGGCCATCCGGCGCGACCAGGTACGGCGTCACCGTGCGGAATCCCTTGCGAATGGGATCGACCTTCGGCTCTGCGGGTTCGGTTGCAGCTTGCGACGCCATCGTCTCTCTCCCCTCCAATTCATTTTTGAGTCTGGCCTTGAACCCCTCGCGCGGCAGCTCGCGCAGCTGCGCCGCCACCCGCAGCAACGGCTGCAGGCTCGAATCTATCGGCGCCCGCTCCGCCTCCGGACGCACCAGCATCGCTTCAATGGCCTGGTCGAGTTGTTCGATCAGAGAGCGCTTACCCATTGGCACCCTCCATTTCCGCCCGCAGTTTCTCGAGCGCCCGGAACTGCAATTGCTTGACCGCGCCTTCCGTCCGCTGCAGCTCCTGTGCGATTTCGCGAATGCTCTTGCCCTCAGTGAACCGCGCCCGCACCACCCGCCGCTGGTCGTCGGGAAGCTCCTCCACCATACGAAACAACCGCGCGCGTTGATCGATTTCCTCTAGCGGCATTTCAGCGCCTATCTCCGGAGGATCTTCCACAACTTCCTTCGCCGACCGTTTCCACTGATCGGCGATGACATTGGCCGCAATCCGGAACAACCACGCCACAAACGGAATCCCACGCCAATCGAAGTTCGGCAAATTCGCCAGAGCCTTGTGGAAAACGTCCGCGGTCAGATCTTCGGCCACGTCGCGGTTTTGCACCCGGCGAACCACATAGGCATAAACCCGCTCGAAGTTGAGCTCATAAAGCTCGCCAAATCTGCGCGGATCCTTCTGCGCAGCCTCCACCAGCAGGCGTTCGTCCGCCTCTCGCCGCGACCCCGTCTTGGCAGGTTTCCGGACGGCCATCGGTCCTTCTCAATCAGATAAACGGCGTGAAGCCGCAAAAGGTTACGGCGGAAGTGTACTGCCGGGAAATTCCGGGTAAACCGCTGAAATCGCCGCCGCCGCTCCTACTTTCCCTGAAACACCGGCTCACGCTTCTCCAGGAATGCCTTGATGCCTTCCTGATAGTCGGCGCTGTCGTAGACCTCACGCCGCAGAGACTGAATCCGTTCATAGGCCTCAGGATTCAGCGGATGCGCCCCCGCCAGCACCCGCAGTTCTTCCTTCAGAATCCGATGCACCAGCGGAGATGTCTTGGTGATCCGCTTCGCCAGCTCCAGCGTGACTTCCTCCAGTTTCTCGCGTGGGACCACGTGATTCACCACGCCACAAGCCGCCAGCCGGTTCGCCGCCACTGGCTGCGCGGTGAACAGCATTTCTTTGACGAAGTGCATGTCCGCCACCTTCATGAAGTTCAACGTGCCGGACAAGTTATACGGCACCCCGATCTTCGCCGGCGTAATCGCGAAGGTCGTATCCTCTGCGGCCACAATCAGGTCGCAGCTCATCACCAGCTCGCAAGCCCCGCCCCACACCGACCCCTCGACCATGGCAATCACCGGCGTGGGATGAATCTCGATCATGCGCACCGCATGCCGCAGAGGATCGTTGTAGGTCAGCGGATCCCGACCGTTGGTGGGCAGTTCCTTGACATCGTGCCCCGCCGAAAACACCTTCGCGCCCTTGGCCGCCCGGATGATGACCACCCGCGCCGCCTGCATCTTCATCACTTCCAGCGCCGAGCAGATGTCGTCAATCATCTGCTTGCTGAGCGCGTTCACTTTCCCATGATTCAGAATGATGGTTCCAATCGCATCTTCCACCGCAGTATGAACAGCCTTCATCGGCAACCTCGTGGCATATGACTTCACTGTACTGCCGTCTCCACATTTCCCACTACTCAATTTCGCAAACTTAAGTATTGTGCCGGAGAGAAATGCGCGTGCGGCGCCGACGGAGCGCGTTTCCCAAATCGGAATGAGCGCTCCCCAGCGCCGCCCGAGCCGTGCTCCGCCCAGTCTTCGGATGCTTTGATCCTGTGCGGGTAACCTTCGCCCAATTACCAAAGGTCGTGACCAAAAGCTAAAGCCCGGCCAGCCTCTGCCGATTTCCTGTGTAGGAGGCGATCCATATGATCAACCCCGTGAGCGGCGCCAACAGTGTCTATGCCGTTTATCAGCAATCGCAGGTTACGGCTCCCAAAACCAGGCCGCCCGAGACTGCGCCCCCACCGATCGATCAACCCAAGGATACCTATACGCCGAGCCGAGCCAGCGATCTCGATCACGACGGTGACAGCCACTGAACGCTCGTTTTTGAAACTCGCGCCGGCAGCGTTCCGCTCCGGGACGGGCATGCCCCGTAGTGCGCGGCCAAACCGCGCCTGCCGCGTCGTGGGCCTCCTACAATCGGCTCTGTTAGGAGGCTTCTTATCAATGAAATCCTTTTGGTGCTGTCTTGTACTCTGCTGCCTGTGCATCCCCGCCCTCGCCGGCGAATGCGTGATCAAAACCACCCGTACTCCCTGTCCCGGCAAGGAGAAAGAATCTTTCGCCAAATGCAACGGCGTCGCCAGTTGTGATGAGAATGTTCCCGCAGACTCTGAGAAAGACTGCGCGGAGAAGGCTCTCAAGGCCTGCGACAACAACCGTCCCGGCATTAACAGGAGCAAGGCCGTCTCCGCCACCTTCGACGGCAAGCCGCTGGAAGCCGGAAAAAACTTCTGCGCCGCCGATCGTCCGGACTACAACAAGTGCGAGTAACGGCCCGGGGCCCCACGTTTCGCGCAATTTGCAAATGCGGGGCCTCCTGGAACTTTTTCCGCCTCGAACCCGCAGGACAAGGTCGGCCGCCCGGCGCCGTTTCATTTCGGGAAGAACGCCTGACATAATTCCGGCGTTTCACCCTATCGAAAGTTCCAGACAGCACGACAATGGCTGTACCGCCTCTCCGTAGAGCAGCACCCATCGACGGGAACGCACCCCCCTGAGGCGTCGGGCCCCAATTAAAACCTCTTGAAAGGAGCAGTTATATGACGATAGGCGAATCCATTGCAGGAGTACTGATTGCGGGTGTCATCGGAGGATTTCTCAATGCGCTGTTTACGGAGAACGGTCTCCTTCTGCCTAGGTTTGAGCGCAACGGACACCGCATCCTTCAACTCGGGTTCCTGGGCAACATTGTCATTGGTGCGATCGCAGGCGCCGTATCCTGCGCACTGGCTGGGATCTTTCGGCCAAAATTGACGCTCCCACAATTGATCATGGCAGCTGCCAATGCTCTGCTGGTCGCCGTATCCGGAGCCAGATGGCTTACCAACGAGTCCGATAAAAGGTCTCTTACTGTGGCAGCTAGCAAAGCAGCGGCTTCAGATAAAGACTTGAAGAAGGCCAACAGAATGCTGACGGCATCGCCGCGCGAAGTGCTCAAGATCGCCGGGGAGCCTGGCAGCCGGGCGGCCGCGGCATAGGGGCGTGTCGCCAAGCAAAGGAAAATCGTGATTCCCGAAGGCGCGGTTGCCGGCCACGCCCTCCTTCGCAGAACGCCGCGAAGCACGGTGCCCCACGTTCGCCCGTCGTTTGGGCTAGCGTGGGGATTTTGCCTCCGCTGTCACTGCCCCTCTTGACACGCCTGAGATAATTCACTCCTTCCCCCTAACTTAGCCCCTTGCGAGTGACGCACATGCTTGCGGCGTGAATGGTGGTCGCTATGATTCTTCCTGCCACGGCAAGACTCCTGATCGTCGAAGATGAGTCGGTTATACGTGACATTCTCATCTGGATGGTGCGACCTTTCCGATATGAGATCGCCACGGCTGGCGACGGAACGGAAGCGGTGACCATGGCGGCAGAATTCAAACCGGACTGCGCCTTGCTGAATTTCATGATGCCCACCATGGATGGCTTGGAGGCGTCGCTCCGGATTCGGGGAGCTCTCCCCAACTGCAAATTTGCCTTCTTCACCGGGAACTACGGCCGCCCGGAATTTCATGAGAAGTACCGCAGCTACGGATTTGCGGACGATCTCGTCATTGGAAAGCCGTTCACGGTTGTGGACGTGCTCCGGCTGCTCGCGCGCGCCGGATTTCCCGCCCGGCCCATCGTTCCTCCGGATCGAGTGCAGGAATGGATAGAGGACGGGACTGTTTTGCTCTGAGCCCCAATCTCCCGCCCCCCAAACGCCGAGCGTCATCCGGAAGCCCGGCGCTTTCTCCAGCCAGCTGGCGGGACCAGCACGGGAGTGTAAAGGATGTCCCGGGACGTTTTGTAAAGCATGTCATGAGACTCACAAAGAGCGCGAAGGGTGGGTCAGCCCCTCGTCCGTTCGATCGTCAGCTTCCCATCCACGTTGCGCCGCAGGCGTGCGGGCGGCGCTTGGCGCAACGGTTGCGTTGAAGGCGCCCACTTCTTTTCCGTGGCGCTACGGTCGTTATCCGCTCCCTTTATTGGCTGCAGCAAGATGTCGTGCAACGGCCCGTTGTTGTATTGGGCTCGTGCGACGATTTGCCCCTTCTCATTGATACGGCGACCAAGCCACACAACCCAGCCCTTTGGGACTAAGGTATTGAGATCGTACTCTTGACCATTTTCCCAGATGACGCCGCGACACGGGCAAAGCATGTCCTCGTCGGGGGGAGCGTATTGGTTCGGGTCGGATAGGCCAGAACTGCCGACTACTTGTCCTTGGCCGTTCATGGCCAGCGCCCAACTGACCTGGTCTCCGGGAAGTGGCGCCAGATCGGTGATAGAGCCCTGATCCCAGACGAATCCGTGAGCGACCCCGTCTCCCGCATAATCCGCAGCCCCGAGGATTCTGCCGTTTGCGTCCACGTCGGTGCCCCAACTGAACTTGCCCCCGAAGACCTGGCCCAAGTCGGTCAAAGTTCCGCTACTCCACGCGTAAGCGTGATGAGGAGGAATACCGAAAATCGGGTCGGGATTGTTCGAGATATCGGATTGTCCCGTGACCACGTCAGAATCGTTGATGTTGGTTGGAAAGGTAAGGCTACCGCCCAGGCTGCCGAGGTCGGTCCAGGTACCGTTTTGCCAGAGAAATGCTTTTGCGCTGCCGTCGCTGAACCAGAAGTCGCCGACGACGTGGTCACTGTTGTTGATACCGAGCGCGCTGCTGCCACTCCCTCCAAACTGATCGAGATCGCGGACCTTGCCGTTTCGCCAAAGAGTGGCGTGCCGAACCTGGTCACCGGCCAGACAGGCCCCGCCGGCAGCATGATGCAGGTTATTGAGACTATTCCCGAAGCTGCAGCTGCCACCCAAACCCGGCAAAGCTGTCAGCCCGCCGCGCTGTTGCAGGAGAAGAGCTCGTTCCGGCAGGCCGGGAATCCGTTCCGTCAGAGAAAGCCAACCAAGGTCGTTGATATCCTGCAGGGCAGGACTCACCCGGTAGCCGGCCGGAATATTCAGGCGAACGACACGATAGTGTGCTTGCGCGGCCGCAGGAACTAACCACATGAAGCAAAGAGCAGCTATGAGAATATAGGTTCGAGAAAGTAAGTGGCGCTTTCGCATAAAGGTATCCTTCACAACAAACAGCGGTCAAGAAAGAGGGGCCAGGGCGCAGCCGTGCCCCGCTCACAGTCGGGAACTTTGTACACCTACGTGAGCACGATGTCTAGCCACTTTCGTGCCGGGCGCCCCAAGTTTGCCCGTCTTTGCGCAAGCATGGGAAAGGCGCATAAAGGCGCGTTTGGCCTACATCCAAATGGGCCCGACAGCGCCGACGCCTACAGCGACGGCGCCTTCCTCGGCATGGGTGCCCCATGTTTGCGCGGTTTTTGCGCTAACGTGGGGATTTTGCCGGTACCGTCACCGCGCCGCCCTTGACACCTCTGAGATAATTCTCTCCTTCCCCTAATCTAGCCGCTTCGGAGACTTCATGCTCCAACGCACTCTTGCGTTTGTGCTCGCCTGCTCGATTTCCGCCTACGCCCAGGGCAACAGCTTCGACCGGGTTCGCTACAACGGTGGAACCATCGCCACCAAGGTCGATGCCAAGGATTGGAACAACCGCCTCACCATCACCTCCGACCTCATCACGTTCCAGTTGAAGGACGGCCAGAAGGTGGAAGTGCCGCCCAAGTCGGTCACCGGGCTCAGCTACGGACAGGAAGCCCACCGCCGTGTCGGCACCATGATCGCGTTGGCGGTGCTGGTTGCGCCCCTGGCCCTATTCGGACTCTTCCACAAGACCCGGCTGCACTTCATCGGCGTGCAATACAAAACGCCCGACGGCAAAAGTGCCGGCTGGCTCCTGCAGGGAGACAAGGACAACTACCGCGCCATCCTGGTCGCGCTGCAGTCGGTTTCCGGCGTGCCGGTGGCGGTCTCGGAAAAGGAGCGCGAGTATATCCCGGTGGGAGTGACCACCAACGTCACCAAAGATGCGGGAGAGCCCGCGCCAGCCGCCGCCGCCCCAGCCGCGCCAGCTACGACCACCGCACCCGCCGCCACCCAGCCCGACGCGGTGGGCACCGTGCAGGTCGTCTCCACGCCCGACGGCGCCGACGTCTACAGCGACGGCGCCTTCGTCGGCAATGCCCCCAGCACGCTGAAGCTCGCCCCCGGCAAACACACCGTCCGCGTAACCGCCTCCGGATACAAGGAGTGGTCGCGGGAGATCACCGTGGGAGCGGGGTCGGAAGTGAAGTTGAATGCGGGGTTGGAGGAGGAGTAGGAGGGGGTTGGTTTGGGAAGGGCACGGCTTCACAACCTACGGCAAGCGTCAGGTCGATTCTAGTTTTGAAAGGGCACGGCTTCAGCCGTGCCGAAAGCCGAGACAACGAGATGCGATCTTAGCCGAAAGGTAGGCCGTTCTTAACCAATCCGAAAAAAAGGGCGGGCCACACAGCAACCGACAGGAGTACAATTGCTGACCTGAAGGAACCTGATCTTAGAAAGGAGTCAAGATCATGGGCAAAGACACTGAGGCACAGGATGCTCACGATAAAGGTGAGCAAGACTACAGCAACTCCAGGGGCAGAGAAATAAACCCGATTCGTGACGCGATCCAGTCACCGTACGATCCACCGGAAGGCCAGAAGGACAGTTACGACAAAGGATGGGATAACGCAAAAAAGCAAGATAGGTAAGAGGACTGAGTGGATGTACAACATGGCCAATCACGTGCAAGTGGTTGGCTCTTAAGTTTTCCCGACCTAGGAAGTCAAACCTGCCTTTGATCCCCATGGGGCCGTCTGCTTCCCAACCCCTGTTGGGTGGTACTTGCTAAGACCAGACCCTGCAATGGGCGGGCCACGCGCCCGTTCGTCAGTTCACCATTTCGAGCAGCGCGTCGATCGCGTTGATGCACTCCGTGACTCTGGCACTATTGATTTGGACACTTTGCCCATGCACCGGATAATACCCGCCCACCATTTGCGAGAGGCGTTGGCCTAAATGAGCAGCCACAACACCCGCGGTATTGAAGTCTCGCAACGACACCGAATAATTGCTTCTGAACTCAGAGACAGTACTGGATGGCGTTTGCCGGAGTGTGAAGTACTGGGGATGGCTCTGGTACGCAGCAAACAACGTATCCGCCGTAGCGTCTGATAACGCGCTGAAAGCCGTCGCGGCGCCCTGATACTGGGTCAAGCGATTCCCGACCACCACGTGAATTTGAGGCACGGTCATGCCGTGCGATTGAGCCCGTGTTGCGAACGTCCAAGATCCGTACACGGGATGGGGAGGCGTCTGACCGTGTAACAAGATGAACATCGCATTTGTTGCCACCCTGCTGGAATCGTCCGCGTTCACAGGAACAATCAGACGATCTGCAGCCGAAACGGCGAGCTCGGTATAGATACCAAAACTTGGATTCGTATCTAGAATGACAACCCAGTCGCGATTGGAAACCTGTTGACAGACATTAGCTATTAGTGAACGCAGAATTGAGTGGACCCATTGCCACGGCTGTGATTGGGGCGTTAAAGCCGGCGCAGCTGCAGCACTGGAGATCGCGGGGGCCATCGGCTCCATATTCCCGTCGCCGCACAGCAAGAAGAGATTGCTCGGCAAATTTCCGTTAAGCTGCGAAACCGCAGTCATGAAGTTCATAGGGTTTGGCAAAGGTGCCCCTGCACCAGCGGCGATTACTTGGCTCAAGTACCCCACTATCGTGCGCGGCAATGCCTCCGTACATAGAGATAGAACATGATTCTCGCCAGTCGTACCGCCCCCTAGAAGCAA
>Ga0335076_10007546_pt1 | contig 10959 bp, 21 predicted proteins | sample Lox_Sample_25_FD_206717 | JGI IMG/M metagenome (GOLD analysis project Ga0335076, IMG submission 206717) | Soil microbial communities from Loxahatchee National Wildlife Refuge, Florida, United States - Lox_Sample_2.5 | ecosystem: Environmental > Terrestrial > Soil > Wetlands | place: USA...
CAACCACGATCAGCAGCGATGTGCCGCCGAAGTAGAAGTTGACGTTCAAGCCGTTCGTGACCCACGTCGGCAATTTCTCGAAGAACGAGCCGACCCACGGCAGGTGGTTCAGGTGGATACCGGCGATCATCCATTCGGGGATGATCGAAATCAGGATCAGGTACAGCGCTCCGACCAGCGTGATGCGCGTCAGAATTTCGTTGATGTAGTTCGCGGTCCTCGCTCCGGGACGGATACCCGGGATGAAGCCGCCGTACTTCCGCATGTTGTCGGCGACGTCGTCCGGATTGAAGACGATCGCCGTGTAGAAGTAGCAGAAGAACAGGATGAACGCGACGTAGAGCAGGTTGTAGAGCGGCATCCCCCACTGCAGCTGCTCGGAGAGCGACTGCATCCAGGGGTTGCTGGTGCCGAGCCACGACGCCACGGTCTGTGGGAACGCGATGATCGAGGAGGCGAAGATCACGGGGATCACGCCGGCGGTGTTGACGCGCAGCGGCAGGTGCGTGGTCTGCCCGCCGTACATGCGGCGCCCGACCATGCGCTTGGCGTACTGCACGGGGATCCGGCGCTGCCCGCGCTCGACGAACACGATCGCCGCCACCACGACCGCCATCAGCGCCAGCAGCAGCACGGTCGCGAGCAGGCTGAGCTCGCTGCGCTCGATCATGTTGAAGGTGCCGAGCACCGCGCGCGGGAAGCCCACCACGATCCCGGCGAAGATGATCAGGCTCATCCCGTTGCCGACGCCGCGCTCGGTGATCTGCTCCCCGAGCCACATGATGAAGGCGGTGCCGGTGGTGAGCGTCAGGATCGTCATCAGCCGGAAGCCCCAGCCGGGGTGGTCGACGATGTGGAACTGGTTGGCGAGCGTGAGCCGCTCCAGGTAGATCGCGATCGTGCTCGACTGGATGATCGAGAGCAGCACGGTGCCGTAGCGGGTGTACTGGGTGATCTTGCGCCGGCCGAGCTCGCCCTCCTTCGAGAGCTTCTCGAGGTAGGGCCAGACCACGGTCAGCAGCTGCAGGATGATCGAGGCCGAGATGTACGGCATGATCCCGAGCGCGAAGATCGTGACCTTCGCCAGGTTGCCGCCCGAGAACATGTCGACGAGCCCGAACCAGTTGCCGCGGTTCTGCTCGAAGAAGTCGACGAGCGACTTGGCGTTGATGCCCGGCGTCGGGACGTGGTTGCCGATCCGATAGACGGCGAGCAGCCCCAGGGTGAACAGCACCCGCTTCCTGAGGTCCGGGATGTCCCAGATGTTCCTGAGGGCCTGCAGCATCGCTCCTACCCCTGGATCAGCTCGGCCTTGCCGCCGAGCGCCGCGATCCGCTCCTGCGCCTTGCCGCTGAAGCGGTGGGCGTGCACGGTGAGCGCCTTCGTGAGCTCGCCGTCCGCCAGCACCTTGAGCCCGTCGCGCAGCTGCTTCAGGATGCCCTGGCGCACGAGCAGGTCGGGTGTCACGATCGTGCCGGCCTCGAACACCTCGAGCCGTCCGAGGTTGACGACCGCGAACTCCTTGCGGAACGGCGCGTTCGTGAAGCCGCGCTTCGGGATGCGGCGGTGGAGCGGCATCTGGCCGCCCTCGAAGCCGGGCTTGCGCGCGAAGCCGCTCCGGCTCTTCTGCCCCTTCTCGCCGCGCCCGGCCGTCTTGCCGAGGCCGCTGCCGGGGCCGCGCCCGACGCGCTTGCGGTTCCTGACGCTGCCCTTCGCCGGCTTGAGATTGTGAAGACCCACTTCCTCGTCTCCGCTTCCGCTACTCGACCACCGCAACCAGGTGCGGGACCTTGTTGATCATGCCGCGCACGGCCGCCGTGTCCTGGCGCTCGACCACGTGGTGCATCCGCCGCAGCCCGAGGCCGCGCACGCACGCGCGCTGGACGTCGGTGCAGCCGATCAGGCTGCCCACCTGCTTGACCTTGACCGTCCCGGCGGCCTTCGCCGGCTTCGTCGCCTTGGCCATTGCTCGTGCCGCTCCTTACGCCTCGGCCGGCGCGGCCGACGGGGCCGCCGCTACGGCCGGCTTTTCTTCCTTCGGCTCGACGCCGAGGATCTCCTCGACCGGGCGGCCGCGCAGGCGCGCCACGCGCTGCGGCTGCTTCAGCCGCAAGAGCGCGTCGACCGTGGCCTTCACCACGTTGTGCGCCGTCGTCGAGCCCAGGCTCTTGGTCAGGATGTTCTGGATCCCCGCGGCCGTGATCACCGCGCGCACCGCGCCGCCCGCGATCACGCCCGTGCCCTCCGAGGCCGGCTTGAGCAGCACCATGCCCGAGCCGAAGCGGCCCGTGACGGCGTGCGGGATCGTGAAGCCCTTCTCGGTCATCGGCACGCGCACCACGTTCTTCTTCGCGGCCTCGACGCCCTTCTTGATCGCGGAGCTCACCTCGCGCGCCTTGCCCATCCCGTAGCCGACGTGCCCGGCGCTGTCTCCCACCACGACCAGAGCCGAGAAGGACAGGTTCTTGCCGCCCTTCACGACCTTGGTCACGCGGTTGATGGACACCACCTGGTCCTTCAGCTCCAGGCTCGAGACGTCGATCTTCTCGGCAATCACTCTCATAGGATTCCTTCGCCCGCCTAGAACTTGAGCCCCGCCTCGCGCGCCGCGTCGGCGAGGGCCTTGATGCGGCCGTGGTACTGGAAGCCGCCGCGGTCGAACACGACTTTCTCGACGCCCTTCTGCTTCGCGCGCGACGCGACGAGCCCGCCCACTTCCTTCGCGGCCGCGACGTTGCCGCCGCTCTTGAGCTTCGCCTTCACGTCCTTGTCGCGCGAGGAGGCCGCGGCGAGCGTCTTGCCCGCGTCGTCGTCGATCACCTGCGCGTAGATGTGGGCGCCGCTCCTGTGGACGGCGAGGCGCGGCCGCTCCACGGTGCCGCGGATCTTCTTGCGGATGCGATCGTGCAGCCGCTGCCGGATCTCTTCTTTCGTTCTCACGCTCATCTTCGTCGCTCCGGCGGGCGTTCCCGGGGGCCGTCAGGCGCCCCGGCGTCCCCGCCGCTCCTTTAATACCGGGGGGTACTGCGCCGCCCCCCCCGTATCTCCCCGCTGCCTACTTGGCACCTGTTGCCCCGGCCTTGCCCGCCTTCTTCTTGAGGTGCTCGCCCACGTAGCGGATGCCCTTCTGCTTGTAGGGATCCGGCCGGCGCAGGCCGCGGATCTCGGCGGCCACCTGCCCGACCTTCTGGCGGTCGATGCCGGTGACCGTCACGCGCGTCTGCTTGTCGACCGCGATCTTGATCCCGTCGGGGACCTTGAACTCGATCGGGTGCGAGAAGCCGAGCGCGAACACGACCTTGTTGCCCTCGACCGCGGCGCGGTAGCCGACGCCCACGATGTCGAGCTCCTTCGAGAAGCCCTCGGTCACGCCCTTGATCGCGTTCTGCGCGAGTGCTCTCGCCATGCCGTGGAACGCGCGCATCTGGCGCTCGTCGTTCGCGCGCTGGCAGCTGAGCTTCGCGCCGTCGAGCGCGAACTTGATGCCGGGCGGTACGGGCGTCTGCAGCTTGCCCTTCGGCCCCTGGACCTCGAGCTCGCTCTCGCGAACCTGCACCTTCACGCCCGAGGGCACTGTGATGATCTTGCGTCCGACGCGAGACACCTTGAGCTCCTTACCAGACGTTGCAGAGGATCTCGCCACCCACGCCGGTCTTGGCGGCCTGGCGGCCGGTCATGACCCCGCGCGAGGTGGACAGGATGTTGATGCCGAGCCCGCCGTAGACGCGCGGGATCTCGCCCTTGCCGCAGTAGATGCGGCAGCCCGGGCGGCTCACGCGCTGCAGGTCGGTGATGACGCGCTCCCAGCCCGGGCCGTAGCGCAGGAAGATCCTGAGCGAGCCCTGCTGGCCGTCGTCCACGCGCCGGAAGTTCGCGATATAGCCCTCGTCCTTCAGGATGCGGGCGATCTCGGCCTTCAGCTTGGAAGCGGGCACGTCGATCTTGGGCAACCTCGCCCGCACTCCGTTCCGGATGCGGGTGATCATGTCCGCGACGGGATCCGTCATGTTCATCGCACTTACCTCGAAGGTCCTACCAGCTCGCCTTGATCACGCCCGGGATCTCGCCCGCCAGGGCCAGCTTCCGGAAGCAGATCCGGCACATCTCGAACTTGCGGATGTAGGCGCGGGGCCGGCCGCACAGGCGGCAGCGCGTGTAGGCGCGCACCGCGAACTTCGGCTTGCGCTTCGCCTTGGCGATCATCGAAAGCTTGGCCACTTCGTCCCGCCTCCTACTGGTTCCGGAACGGCATGCCGAGATACGCGAGGAGCGCCTTCGACTCCTCGTCGCTCTTGGCCGTCGTCACGAATGTCACGTTCATGCCCCTGAGCTTCTCGACCTTGGCGTAGTCGATCTCCGGGAACAGGATCTGGTCCTTGAGCCCGAGCGTGTAGTTGCCGCGGCCGTCGAAGGCGTTCGTCGCCACGCCGCGGAAGTCGCGCACGCGCGGCAGCGCCACGTTGAAGAGCCGGTCGCAGAACTCGTACATGCGGTCCCCCCGCAGCGTCACGGTCGCGGCGATCGGCATGCCGGCGCGCAGCTTGAAGGCGGCGATCGACTTGCGCGAGCGGCGCATCGCCGGCTTCTGGCCCGTGATGCGGCCGAGCTCGTCCATCGCGGTGTCGAGCAGCTTGATGTTCTGGGTGGCCTCGCCGACGCCCATGTTCACCACGACTTTCAGGAGCCGCGGCACCGCCATCACGCTCGAGTAGCTCCGCTCCTTCATCAGGCGCGGCACCACCTGCGTCTGGTACGCCTCCTTCACCCGAGGCAGGGTCTTCGTAGCACTCACTTGTCCAGCACCTCGCCGCTCCTGCGAGAGGTTCGCACCCGCTCGCCTTCGACCACCTTCGACCCGATGCGTGTGCGCTTGTCGTCGTCGGGCGAGACGATCATCACGTTCGAGACATGGATCGAGGCCTCGCGCTCGGCAATGCCGCCCTTGATGTTGCGCTGCGGGTTGGGCCGCGTGTGGCGTTTGATGAAGTTGATGCCCTGGACCACCACGCGCCCCTTCGTCGGCAGCACCTGCAGCACCTTGCCGCGCTTGCCGCGGTCGCGCCCGGTGATCACCTCGACCGTGTCGTTCTTGCGGATGCGGATGCGGATCCGCTCGCGCGGGACTCTCAGTCTCGCCATGGCCTACAGCACCTCCGGGGCCAGCGACACGATCTTCATGAACTTCTTGTCGCGCAGCTCGCGGGCGACGGGGCCGAACACGCGCGTGCCCACGGGCTCACCGTCTTCCTTGATCAGGACCGCGGCGTTCTCGTCGAAGCGGATGTAGCTGCCGTCGCGGCGGCGCTGCTCCTTGCGGCAGCGCACGATCACCGCCTTCACCACCTTGCCCTTGCGCACCGGCTCGGGCGCCTCGGGCGACGACTCCTTGACGTTGGCGGTGATGACGTCGCCGAGCCGGGCATAGCGCCCGGTCGAGCCGCCGATCGGCAGGATGCAGGAGATCTTCCGGGCGCCGCTGTTGTCGGCCACCTGGAGGATGGTTCGCATCTGGATCATGACGTGGTCTCCCCGCTCCCGCTAGATCTCGGCCGCGTCGGTCGCGGCCTCGGCGACCGCGCGCTCGAGGATCTCCGTGACGCGCCAGCGCTTGCGCGCCGACAGCGGCCGGGCCTCCACGATCCGCACGCGGTCGCCGGCCTTTGCGCCGAGCTCGTCGTGCGCCATGAAGGTCGAGGTGCGGCGGATGGTCTTGCCGTAGAAGGCGTGGCGCACCAGGCGCTCCACCTTGACCACGACCGTCTTCTGCATCTTGGCCTTCTTCACGACGCCCACGCGCCCGTGGCGCGCGGCCGGAGCGGCCTTCGTGCTGTCCGTCATCGCGACACCTGCTTCTCTCGGATCACCGTCTTCACCCGCGCGATCTCGCGCCGCGTCTCGCGCAGCTTGAGCGCGTTGTCGAGCTGCCCGATCGACTGCTGCACGCGCAGCTTGAACAGCTGCTCCTGCAGCTCGCGCTGCTTCGCCTCGAGCTCGGCAGCACCCATCTCGCGCACCTTGGCGGCCTTCATCAGAATCCCTCCGCCCGCGTCACGAAGCGCGTGCTGATCGAGAGCTTGTGCGCGGCGAGCCGGAGCGCCTCGCGCGCCTCGTTCTCCGGCACGCCCTCCATCTCGTAGAGGATGCGGCCGGGCTTGACCACCATCACCCAGCCCTCGGGCGCGCCCTTGCCCTTGCCCATTCGCGTTTCCTGCGGCTTCTTGGTGTACGGCTTGTCGGGGAACATCCGGATCCAGATGCGGCCGTTCCTCTTGATGAAGCGCGTGATCGCGATGCGGCCCGCCTCGATCTCGCGCGCCGTGACCCAGCCGCACTCGACCGCCTTCAGGCCGAAGTCGCCGAACGAGAGCGTGCCTCCGGTCCAGGCCTTGCCGGCCATGCGGCCGCGCTGCTGCTTCCGGTACTTGACCTTCTTGGGCATCAACATGGCGTGTTCTTCCTAGGCGAGCGCCCGCGCGGGCCGCGCGGCTTCGCTCTCGCCGCGGTAGATCCAGGTCTTGACGCCGATCTGCCCGAAGGTGGTGTGCGCCTCGTGGAAGCCGAAGTCCACGTCGGCGCGCAGCGTGTGCAGCGGCAGCTGGCCGTGCAGGTACCACTCGGAGCGCGCGATCTCGGCGCCGTTCAGCCGGCCGGACACGCGGATCTTGATCCCGCGCGCGCCGAAGCGCAGCGCCGCGTCGACCGCCTTGCGCATGGCGCGGCGGAAGGCGATGCGCTTCTCGAGCTGGAGCGCGACCGACTCGGAGACGAGCTGCGCGTCGAGCTCGGGCTTCAGGATCTCCTGGATGTTGATGAAGACCTCCTTGCCCGTGCGCTTCTGCACCTCCTGCTTCAGCTTGTCGACCTCCTGCCCCTTGCGGCCGATGATGATGCCGGGCCGCGAGGTGTGGATCGTGATCTTGAGCTTGTTGGCGGCGCGCTCGATCTCGACCCGGCTCACGCCGGCGTGGGCGAAGCGCTTCTTCAGGTCCTTCTTGAGTGCCAAGTCCTCGTGCAGCAGGCTCGCGTAATCCTTCTCGGCGTACCAGCGGCTGCGCCAGGTCTTGGTGTACCCGAGCCGGAACCCAATGGGATGGACTTTCTGACCCATCTTTCCTGCTACTCCTTTTCCGCGACCTGGACGGTGATGTGCGCGGTGCGCTTGATGACGCGGTAGGCGCGGCCCATCGGGGCCGGCCGCACGCGCTTCTGCGACGGGCCCTGGCCCGCGAAGGCCGCGGTCACGACGAGGTCCTCCTCGTCGAGCCGCCGCTTCTGGTTGCGGTCGGCCACCAGCACCGCGTTGGCGATCGCGGAGCGGAGCGTCTTCTCCACCTCGCGCGCCACCGACTTCTTCGTGAAGCGCAGGATGCTGAGCGCCTCCGCCGCCTTCTTGCCGCGGATCAGCTCCAGCACCAGCCCGGCCTTCTGGGCCGAGGTGCGCACGTAGCGGTTCGTGGCGCGGGCTTCGAGTGTCGCCATCTGCGCCTCCCTAGCTCTTCGCCGCCGGCGCCGCGGCCGGCGGCGCAGCGCCCGGCCTGCCCGCGCCCGGACCCGCCGGCGTCGCCGCGGCCACCTTCTCGACGCGCGAGCTGTGGCCCTTGAACTGCCGCGTCGGCGAGAACTCGCCGAGCTTGTGGCCGACCATGTTCTCGGTCACGTAGACCGGGACGAACTTCTTGCCGTTGTAGACGGCGAGCGTGTGGCCGACCATGTCGGGGATGATCGTCGAGCGGCGCGACCAGGTCTTGATGACCTTCTTGTCGCCCGCAGAGTTCATCGCCTCCACCTTCTTCAGCAGGTGGTCGTCCACGAACGGGCCCTTCTTCAGCGACCTTGCCATGGCTACTTCCGCCTCTTCACGATGAAGCGCTGCGTCCTCTTGTTATTGCGCGTCTTCGCGCCCTTCGTCGGCTTGCCCCACGGGGTCACCGGGTGGCGTCCGCCGGAGGTGCGGCCCTCGCCGCCGCCGTGCGGGTGGTCGATCGGGTTCATCGACACGCCGCGGTTGTGCGGCTTCTTGCCGAGCCAGCGCTTGCGGCCCGCCTTGCCGAGCGAGACGTTCTTGTGCTCGATGTTGCCGACCTGGCCCACCGTCGCCACGCACTCGGCGTGGACGTGGCGCACCTCGCCGGAAGGCAGCTTGACCTGCGCGTACTCGCCTTCCTTCGCCACGAGCTGGGCGGCCGCGCCGGCGCTCCTGACGAGCTGTGCGCCCTTGCCGAGGCGGAGCTCCAGGTTGTGGATCATGGTGCCAGCCGGGATCAGCTTGAGCGGGAGCGCGTTGCCCGGCAGGATGTCGGCGCTCTCGCCCGCGACCACGGTCTGCCCGAGCTTCAGGCCCTCGGGCGCGAGGATGTAGCGCTTGTCGCCGTCCGCGTAGTGCAGGAGCGCGAGCCGGGCGGAGCGGTTCGGGTCGTACTCGAACGCGGCCACCTTCGCCGGCACGTTGCGCTTGTCGCGGCGGAAGTCCACGGCCCGGTAGCGGCGCTTGTGTCCGCCGCCGCGGAACCAGACCGTGATGCGGCCCTTGTTGTTGCGGCCGCCGGAGCGGCGCAGCGGCTCGGTGAGCTTGCGCTCGGGCGCCTTCTTCGTGAGCTCCGAAAAGTCGAGAGTCGTCACGAAGCGGCGTCCGGGCGACGTCGGGTTGTACTGCTTCATCGGCATCGCGGTATAGCTCCCTACGCCTGCTCGAAGAACTCGACCATCTTTTCGCCCTCTTTGAGGACGACGAAGGCCTTCTTCCAGTCGGGGCGCCGCCCGGCGTAGCGCCCCTGGCGCTTCACCTTGCCGTGCACCCGCGCCACGCGGACGTCTTCGACCTTGCGCTCGAAGAGCGTCTCGACGGCCTTCTTGATCTCGGGCTTGGTGGCGTCGCGGTGCACCTCGAACACGAGCGTGCGCTGGCCTTCCTTGAGCAACGTCGACTTCTCGGTCAAGAGCGGGCGGCGGATGATCTCGTACACGTTCTTCATCGCGCTACCCCCTGAGCGGCGGCGTGAGCCGCTCCTCGAGCTTGTCGATCGCCTCCTGGCTCACGACCAGGTGTCTGCAGTCCATCACGTCGTACGCGGTGAGGTGGCTCGACGCCACCACCCTCACGCCCTCGAGGTTGCGGCCCGAGAGCACGAGGTACTCGGTGGGCTCGTGGTCCACCACCACCGCCTTGCCGGCGATGCCCAGCTTGCCGAGCAGCGCCTTCAGCAGCTTCGTCTTGGGCTCGGCCAGCTCGAAGGCCTCGATCACCTTGACGGCGCCCTCGCTCACGCGCTGGCTGAGCGCGGCCCTGAGCGCGGCCGCGCGCGCCTTCTTCGGCATCGCCCAGGAGTAGTCGCGCGGCTGCGGCCCGAACACGGTGCCGCCGTGACGCCAGAGCGGGTTGCGGGTCTCGCCGACGCGGGCGCGCCCGGTGCCCTTCTGGCGCCAGGGCTTCTTGCCCGAGCCGGAGACGAGCGCCCGGTTCTTGGTCATGTGCGTGCCGCGGCGTCCGCCGGCGCGGTGCTGCTTGACCGCCTCGTACACCAGGTGGCTGCCCGGCTTCGCCGCGAACACCGTCGCCGAGAGCTGGATCTCGCGGATCGTCTCGCCGCCCGCGTTCACGACCGAGACCTTCGGAGACGCCTCCCGGCCGGCCGCGGCCTCGGCCGCCTGGGGCGCCGCAGCGGCCTTCACCTTCTCGGCCTTCGGCTTGACAGCCGGCTCTTCCTTCTTCTCCGCCATGGCTAGCTCTTCCTGATCACGACGATCGAGCCGCCCGCGCCCGGCACCGAGCCGCGCACGATCAGCAGGTTGTTGGTCGCGTCGACGCGCACCACTTGCAGGTTCTTCACGGTGACGCGGTCGCTGCCCATGTGGCCGCCCGCGCGCATGCCCTTGAGCGTGCGCGAAGGGAAGGCCGAGGCGCCGATCGAGCCCGGGGCCCGGTGGAACATCGAGCCGTGGGTCGCCGCGCCGCCGCGGAAGTGGTGGCGCTTCACGACGCCCTGGAAGCCCAGGCCGCGGCTCACTCCGGTCACGCTGATCGCGTCACCCGCGTTGAACTCCGCGACCGAGATCTTGTCGCCGACCTTGAGCTCGGCGCCGTCGACGACGCGGAACTCGCGCAGCACGCGGCACGGCGGCAGGCCGGCCTTGTCGAAGTGCCCCTTCATCGCCTTCGTCACGCGCTTCACCTTGCGGGACTCGACGAGGCCGAGTTGCACGGCGGAGTAGCCGTCCTTGTCCTTCGCCTTGCGCTGGACGACGACGCACGGCCCCGCCTCGATGACGGTCACGGGGAACGCCCGCCCGTCCTCGGCGTAGACCTGCGTCATGCCGACCTTGCGCCCGATGATTCCCTGAACCGACATCTCGCTCTTCCTCGACTCCGTTTCGAGATCGACGGCTTCAACGAGGTCGCTGCCTGGCGTTGCCTCTTGCCGACGTCCTCGCGCCTGGAGACGACCTTCACGTCCAGGCAGACAAACCGACCGTTGCCCTGGGGGGCTCCCAAGTCGCCCCCCAGATCCCCTACTTGGCGTGCTCCTTGCCGAAAGCCTTGATCTCGACGTCGACGCCCGCGGGCAGGTCGAGCTTCATCAGCGCGTCGACCGTCTGCGGCGTCGGTTCGAAGATGTCCAGCAACCGGCGATGCGTGCGCACCTCGAACTGCTCACGGCTCTTCTTGTCGACGTGCGGCGAGCGGTTCACCGTCCAGCGGTTCTTCATCGTCGGCAGCGGGATCGGCCCCGCCACGCGCGCGCCCGTGCGCTTCGCGGTGTCGACGATCTCGCCGGTCGACTGGTCGAGGATCCGGTAGTCGTACGCCTTCAGCCGGATCCGGATCTTCTCGTTCAGCATCATGACGGGCCGCCTACTCCAGGATCTCGCTGACGGTGCCGGAGCCGACGGTGCGGCCGCCCTCGCGGATCGCGAAGCGCAGACCCTTCTCCATCGCGATCGGCGTGATCAGCTCCACCGTCA
>Ga0335076_10007547_pt1 | contig 10958 bp, 9 predicted proteins | sample Lox_Sample_25_FD_206717 | JGI IMG/M metagenome (GOLD analysis project Ga0335076, IMG submission 206717) | Soil microbial communities from Loxahatchee National Wildlife Refuge, Florida, United States - Lox_Sample_2.5 | ecosystem: Environmental > Terrestrial > Soil > Wetlands | place: USA: Florida...
CGCCAGCCGGATCACCCGCCACGCCGGCAATCGGGAGAACGGCTTGCCGGTGGTGGACATGATGATGGCCAGCGACGCGACCCGTTGCGGTTCGGTGGCGGCCAGAATCTGGGCGATCATCCCGCCCATCGAGGCGCCGACGACGTGTGCCCGCGCGATGCCGAGGTGATCCAGCAGCGCGACCACGTCGCGCGTCATGTCGACCAGCGTGTAGGGCACCGGGCTGGCGCGGCCGAGCAGATAACGCCAGACCCGGCGGTAGACGGCGCCTTCGGCGCGCATTCCGTGCATCTTGGCCGACAGCCCGGTGTCGCGATGGTCGAACCGGATCACCCGATACCCCGCGTCGACGAGCTGGGCGCAGAAGCCGTCTGGCCACATCGGCAGCTGGGCGCCGAGCCCCATGATCAACAGCACCGGCGGGTCGGCCGGGTCGCCGAGGTCTTCGTAATACAGCTCGACGTCGCCGTCTGGAGTTTCGCGGTGCGCCAGGCCGCTACGAGTCAGCATTGTTCCGCCAGGGCTGCACCCAACCGTCGATCTTCCAGCCCTCCAGCGCGGCGAGCAGCTCGTACATGGTGGCGCCGTCGATGCTCTCCCGGATGATGTCGGCGTGTCCGGCATGACGGGTCAGTTCGTTGATCACATGCAGGATCACCCATCGCACCGACCACCCGTCAAGATTCTTCGGAAACCACGGAATATCGTGCGGAACAGGCACTTTCGCGTCCAAGTCGGCGGTCTCGACTAGCCGTAGCGCTTTGGTGTTCTCGGCAGCCAGCGCGCTCAGCAGCCCGTCCAGCGTCTCGTCGGGCCGCATCACGTGCTGATCGGCGAAATCCTTGGAGATCTCTTCGAACGGCCGGGTGTCCCGCGGCGGGAGGTCCGGCGCGGCGGCGACCCGTGCCATCCAGCTGTGCTGCATTCCGGCGGCGTGCTTGACCAGCCCGCCGATCGACAGCTCACTGACCGTCGGCCGGGAGCGAGCCTGCTCATCGGTCAGGCCGTAGGCCACCGCGAAGAACGCGCTCTGGTGATAGGACAGGTACTCGCGCAGGGTGCTGCGCTCATCGGCTGCGGGCGAAGCGAGAGCGGGCATCAGCGGTCCTTCCGGTTAGCTACGCTCCAGCCTGTCAAAAAACGCCGCGTCGTGTCGCGGCATGGCACCCGTCCCCGTCGTAGGGTGCGGGAATGCAGGTGATCTCGGCAGAGTCGACGGAACTTTTCGTCGGGCCGTCGGACGCGCCGCTGCAGGTGGTTCGGGTGACGGTCAGCGGCGGCATCGAGCCGGCGCTGATCCGGATCGACGGCGACGGCCTTCGCGGAGAGGCGCGCGCCGGCATCGGAAACGAGGTTGTCGAGGTGCCCGTCGCCGTCGAGCACCCGGTCGTCGGTCAGCTTCGCAGCGCCCAGGTGCACGTCGGCGACAGCTTGACACCGTTCGCCTTCACCGTCGCCGAGCCGGGGTGGACGATGTTCATGATCAGCCACTTCCACTACGACCCGGTGTGGTGGAACACCCAAGGCGGCTACACCAGCCTGTGGACCGAGGACCCGCCCGGAAAGGCCAGGCAGACCAACGGTTTCGAGCTGGTCCACGCCCATCTGGAGATGGCCCGCCGCGAAGCCGAGTACAAATTCGTGCTCGCCGAAGTCGACTACCTCAAGCCGTACTGGGACACCCACCCCGAGGACCGTGCCGACCTGCGCCGGCTGATCGCCGATGGTCGGGTGGAGATCATGGGCGGGGCCTACAACGAGCCCAACACCAACCTCACCAGCCCGGAGACGACGATCCGAAACCTGGTGCACGGCATAGGTTTTCAACGTGATGTGCTGGGCGGCAACCCGGCTACCGCCTGGCAGCTCGACGTCTTCGGCCACGACCCGCAGTTTCCGGGGATGGCCGCCGACGCCGGGCTGACCTCGAGTTCGTGGGCCCGCGGACCGCACCATCAGTGGGGTCCGATGCACAACGAGGGCGGCGTCGCGGGCATGCAGTTCTGCAGCGAGTTCGAGTGGATCTCACCGTCGGGTCGCGGGCTGCTGACCCATTACATGCCCGCGCACTACTCGGCCGGCTGGTGGATGGACGACTCGACCTCGGTGGGCGAAGCAGAGCAGGCCACCTACCAGCTCTTTGCGGAGCTGAAGAAAGTCGCTTTGACGCGCAACGTGCTGTTGCCGGTCGGCACCGACTACACCCCACCGAACAAGTGGGTCACCGAGATTCACCGCGACTGGAATTCGCGCTACACCTGGCCCCGGTTCGTCTGCGCGCTGCCGGGCGAGTTCTTCGCCGCCGTGCGCGCCGAACTCGACACCCGAGGGTTGGTGCCGTCGCCGCAAACCCGGGACATGAACCCGATCTACACCGGCAAGGACGTGTCGTTCATCGACACCAAACAAGCCAACCGCGCCGCCGAGAACGCCGTCTTGGACGCGGAGAAGTTCGCGGTATTCGCTGGGCTGCTCGGCGGCGCCGACTACCCGCAGGCCGCACTGGACAAGGCATGGGTGCAGCTGGCCTACGGCGCGCACCACGACGCCATCACCGGGTCGGAATCCGACCAGGTTTACCTCGACCTGCTGACCGGCTGGCGCGACGCGTGGGAGCTCGGTTGCGCGGCCCGGGACAACTCACTGGCGTTGCTGTCCGGTGCGGTCGACGGCGATGTTGTTGTCTGGAACCCGTTGACGCACAACCGAACCGATCTCGTCACGTGTCGGCTCGACGAGTCGCTCGGGGCCGGGGCGCGGGTGCTCGATGACGATGGCGCCGAGGTGCCCGCGCTTGTGGAGCACGACGGGTATTCGGTCAGCTGGTTGGCGCACGACGTGCCGTCGCTGGGCTGGCGCGCCTACCGGCTGGTTTCCGGGCGCAACTCGGCGGGCTGGAAGCCGTTGCGCAGCAAGCAGATTGAAAACGAGCACTACCAGCTGGCCGTCGACCCGGCGCGCGGCGGAGGGGTGTCGTCGCTGATCCACGACGGCCGGCAGCTGATCGGCGAGGGCCGGGTGGGCAATGAGCTGGCCGTCTACGAGGAATACTCGGCGCACCCGACCGGCGGCGAGGGCCCGTGGCACCTGCTGCCCAAGGGCCCGGTGGTCTGCTCGTCGGAAACCTCGGCCGAGGTGCGGGCCTATGACAGTCCGCTGGGCCAGCGGCTGGTCGTGGCGGGTCGCGTCGGCGAGCTGCTGCGCTACACCCAGACGCTCACGCTGTGGCACGGCGTCGACCGGGTCGACTGCGCCACCACGATCGACGACTTCACCGACTCCGACCAACTGCTGCGGCTGCGCTGGCCGTGCCCGGTACCGGGCGCCATGCCGGTCAGCGAGGTCGGCGATGCGGTCATCGGGCGCGGTTTCGCGTTGCTGCACAACGATTCTGGGTCCGTGGACACCGCAGACCACCCGTGGACGCTGGACAACCCGGCCTACGGCTGGTTCGGACTGTCCTCGGCCGCCCGTGTCCGGGTCGGCAAGGGAGTGCGGGCGGTGTCGGTGGCCGAAGTGGTCGCGCCGACGGAGCCGATGGGCGGCCTGCTGGCGCGCGACCTGTTGGTCGCGCTGGTGCGCGCCGGAGTCACGGCGACGTGCAGCAGCGCCGACAAGCCCCGCTACGGAAAACTCGGCGTCGACTCGAATCTGCCGGACACCCGCATCGCGCTCGGCGGGCCGAGCCAGAACGCGTTCACCAAAGCCGTTCTGGCGGCGGCCCATCCGACCTACGCGAGAGAGGTCGAGCGACAGCTCGCCGAGAGCGGTCGGGCCAGGGTGTGGGTGCCGGGCGCGGCGCCCTTGGCGGCCGGCTGGATCCCCGGCGCCGACCTACGAGATCCGCGGGCGCTGCCGGTACTGGTGATCGCCAGCCGCGACGACGCCGACCTCGGGGCGGCGATCGCGGCGGTGGCCGACGATCTCGTCGACGCCGAGATCGTCGTCAGCCAGCAGGCCCCGTCGGGCCTGCAGCGCTTCGAACCGTTCACTGTCGCGCTGCTCAACCGCGGGGTGCCCAGCTTCGCCGTCGAAACCGACGGCACGCTGCACACCGCGCTGATGCGGTCCTGCACCGGCTGGCCGTCCGGTATCTGGATCGACGAGCCGCGCCGCACCGCGCCCGACGGCTCGAACTTCCAGCTGCAGCACTGGACGCACGTCTTCGAGTACGCGCTGGCGTGCGGCGCCGGCGACTGGCGTCACGCCGCGATCCCGGCTCACAGCGCGCAGTTCTCCCACCCGCTGCGCGCAGTGACACCGGGTGGACAACCCGGGCTGGGACTGACCGGCTCGCTGCTGCGCGTCGAGCCCATCGACTCGGTGCAGTTGGCCGCGTTGAAGGCGGCCGGCAATCCGCTGGCAGCCGGCAGCGCACAGCCGGTCGACCCTGGCGCGGTGGCAATGCGGTTGGTGGAAACCACCGGCGCCGACGCCCGCATCACAATCGACGCGGATCTGGGCAAGGTCCGCGCGCTCCAGCTGGCCGACCTATTGGAAGCCCCGAAGCAACGCAAACGGTCAATCGACCTGCACGGCTTCCAGATCGCCACCATATTGGCCAACATCGAGATGCCCAGGGCGACTTCGGGTTCGGTTCAATTGGCTCCGGAGGCGGAGAACTGCCAGCCGCTGTACGCGCGGTATTGGCTGCACAACCGCGGGCCGGCGCCGCTCGGCGGGCTGCCCGCGGTAGCGCACCTGCATCCGCACCGGCTCACCGCCGCCGCGGGCGACAATGTGGCGCTGCGCCTGACCGCGGCCAGCGACAGCTCCGATACGCCGCTGGCTGGCACCGTCCGGCTGGTGCTCCCGCACGGTTGGTCGGCCAGCCCGGCCAAGCTGCCCTTCACGCTGCGGCCCGGCGAACACCTGGAGGCCAACGTGACGCTGAAGATCCCCGCGCGTGTCGATCCCGGTCGGTATCCAGTGCGGGCGCAGCTGCAGGTCACTGGCGGGGACGTCCCGTCCGCGTGGCGTCAGGTCGTCGAAGACGTGTGCATGGTGTCGGTCGGTGGGGCCGACGACGGCGAGCTGGTGTATCTGGTCGACGGGCTGGCCGACGTCGAGGTGGCCGCGGGCGACTCGGCTCGCCTGGCCGTCACCGTCGGCAGCCACGCATGCGCCGAGCTGAGCCTCGAGGCGCACCTGATCAGCCCGTGGGGGACCTGGGAGTGGGTCGGGCCGGCGACGCTGGGCGCGGCGCTGCCCGCCCGCGGCACCGTCGAGCTGGGCTTCGATGTGGCCCCGCCGGCCTGGGTGGAACCCGGTCAATGGTGGGCCCTGGTTCGCCTCGGCTGCGCTGGGCGGCTGGTGTACTCGCCCGCGGCGAAAGTGACCGTCCGATGATCGCCGCGACGGTTGACGGTGTCGCGGTGCCGGTGGACGAGGTCGACGCGCGCGAGGCGCGGTTGCGCGACGGCCCGCTGGCGGCCGCGCTGCCGGCAGCAGGCACCAGCGAGGGCAGGCAGTTGCGCCGCTGGCTGACCCAACTGATCGTCACCGAGCGGGTGGTCGCCGCCCAGGCCGCGGCGATGGGTGTGACCGGGCACGACGCACCGGGCGAGGCCGAGCTGCTGCCCGACACCACGGCGCGGCTGGAGATCGGCAGCATCGCCGCGGCGGCGTTGTCGAACCCCTGCGCGCGCGCATTGTTCGTCCGCGTCACCGCGGCGGTCGACGTCAGTGACGACGAGGTGGCCGGCTATCACGCCCGCAATCCGTTGCGGTTCGCCGCAACGGATCCCGGCCCACACGGCTGGCGCGCCCCGGCCGTCGCCGCCCCGCCGCTGCACCAGGTGCGCGCCGTGATCGCCGATCACCTGCGCGCGGCGGCGCGGCGGCGCGCCTTCCGGGTGTGGCTCGACGAACGTCGCGCGGAGCTGGTGCGACTCGCACCGGGATACGAGCACCCCGGCGATCCGCGTCAACCCGATAACACCCACCGGCACTGAGCCGCGGATGCTCACCCTGACCCTGGACATCGGCGGCACCAAGATCGCCGCGGGACTCGTCGATTCGTCCGGCGCGCTGGTGCACGCCGCCACTCTTCCCACGCCGAAAGATCAAGGCGCAGAACCCGTTTGGTCCGTGATCCAGCGGCTTATCGCCGACGCGATGCAGGCCGCCGGGGGTCCGGTCCGCGGAGTCGGCATCGGTTCGGCCGGCCCCATCGACCTGGCGGCGGGAACCGTCAACCCGATCAACATCCCCAGCTGGCACGACTTTCCGCTGCGGGACCGGGTCGCCGCCACGGCGCCGGGCGTGCCGGTGCAGCTGGCCGGCGACGGCGTGTGCATGGCCCTCGGAGAGCACTGGCGTGGCGCCGGGCGCGGCGCCCGCTTTCTGCTCGGCATGGTGGTCTCCACCGGGGTAGGCGGTGGGCTGGTGCTCGACGGGGTGCCCTACCACGGGCGGACCGGCAATGCCGGCCACGTCGGCCACGTCGTGGTCGAGCTCGACGGACAGAAGTGTTCCTGCGGCGGCCACGGCTGCGTGGAGACGGTCGCGGCCGGGCCGTGGATGACGCGGTGGGCGCTGGCCCACGGCTGGTCGGCGCCGCCCGGCGCCGATGCCGCGCTGCTGGCCGAAGCGGCTGACGCCGGGGATGCCGTGGCGGTGAAGGCGTTTCGCCGCGGCGCCACCGCGCTGGCAGCGATGATCGCCTCGGTCGGGGCGGTGTGCGACCTGGACGTGGTTGTCGTCGGTGGCGGAGTGGCCAGGTCTGGTGCGACGCTGTTCGACCCGCTGCGGGAGGCGTTGGCCGGCTACGCGGGTCTGGAATTCATCCGCGGCCTGCGGGTGGTGCCGGCTGCCCTTGGCGGGGACGCCGGGTTGATCGGCGCCGCAGCGCTTTTCACATCTGCCACGTGAGTCACTCGGCGGGAACCATCTGGCTTTTTGCCCGCCTCTGAGCGATTCCGCCGCGTTGTCAGACCGGGATGCGACCGTCCGAGGATGAAGATGCTGCGAGGAATCGAGCTACGTTACGTACTCACGGTGCACCTGTTCAGGCAGGGCCGGTCCACCATCTCCGAGATGCGGGACGCGCTGGCGTTCCACGGCTTTGACGTCGCCAGACCGGCGCCCAAGTCGGTGTCGGACGCCTTGCGGTGGGAGCGGCGCAGAGGCAGAGTGCGCCGCCTCGGGCGTGGTCTTTACGGCCCTGGTCAAATGCCGCGTGGCACCGAGCATCGCATCCACAAACGGGTGCTGGCGCTGCGCGCCGAAACGGCGGCGGAATCGCGCGGAGGCGGGCAAATCGCCAAGTGGGCCTGACCGGTGACTGCTGAGGTTGGCCGTTTTGGCTGATCGCGGCAGGCCACGCTATTGTGGACGGCGATCCACCGAAGACCGTCGGTCACCGAGCAATCGGTTGAAGGTCCGGGAATTCCCGGCGGCCCACGCAGGAGGACGAGGCAGACCGTGTCGGCGTGCGCCGACGCGATGTTCACGCCCCGACCGCTTCCTGCGTCGGGGCGTTCGTTATTTCCGGGTCGTGACCCCCAAGGAGGTATGCATGGCCCGGGCTGACAAGGCCACCGCCGTTGCAGACATCGCTGAGCAATTCAGGGATTCCACTGCCACCGTGATCACCGAGTATCGCGGCCTGTCGGTGGCCAACCTCGCTGAGTTGCGCCGGTCGCTGGCACCGTCGGCGACCTACTCGGTTGCCAAGAACACGCTGATCAGGCGGGCCGCTTCGGAGGCCGGCATCGAGGGCCTCGACGAGCTGTTCGTCGGCCCGACCGCGATCGCGTTCGTCAGCGGCGAGGCGGTCGATGCCGCCAAGGCCCTCAAGACCTTCGCCAAGGAGCACAAGGCGCTGGTCATCAAGGGCGGCTACATGGACGGTCACCCGCTGACCGTCGCTGAAGTCGAGCGCATCGCCGACCTGGAGTCGCGCGAGGTGCTGCTGGCCAAACTGGCCGGAGCGATGAAGGCCAACCTGTCGAAGGCCGCCGGGCTGTTCAGCGCGCCGGCGTCACAGGTGGCCAGACTTGCTGCCGCACTGCAGGAGAAGAGGGCCGCAGAGGAGCCCGCTGCTCCGGCCGAGGCCCCAGCCGCCGAGGCCCCAGCCGCCGAGGCTCCCGCTGCCGAGGATTCGGCCCCCGAGGCTCCGGCCGCGGAGACCGAGGCGACCGAAACGCCCGCCGAAACCACCGAATAACCCCAAACCCACCTAAGGAAGGACCCACACCATGTCCAAGCTGTCCACCGACGAACTGCTCGACGCGTTCAAGGAACTCACCCTGCTGGAGCTCTCGGAGTTCGTGAAGAAGTTCGAGGAGACCTTCGAGGTCACCGCGGCCGCCCCGGTCGCCGTGGCCGCCGCCGGCCCCGCCGCCGGTGGTGCACCCGCCGAGGCCGCCGAGGAGCAGTCCGAGTTCGACGTCATCCTCGAGGCCGCCGGCGACAAGAAGATCGGCGTCATCAAGGTCGTCCGTGAGATCGTCTCGGGCCTGGGCCTGAAAGAGGCCAAGGACCTGGTCGACGGCGCGCCCAAGCCGGTACTGGAGAAGGCGCCCAAGGAAGCTGCCGAGGAGGCCAAGACCAAGCTCGAGGCCGCCGGCGCCACCGTCACCGTCAAGTAGTCGAATCGCGAAAACCCCCGGAGCCGCATCGGCTCCGGGGGTTTCGTGCGCCTAGCGCGGTTGCACCGCCAAGCGCTGCGATTCGCGCACCCGCTCACGCGAATCGCCAAGCGAAATAAGAAGATTCGTGGTCAACGAACCGAGCACCGGCCCGACGGCGCTGCCCTGCGCCCCGTAAAAGCCCGCGAGCTCGAGCATCACGAAGCCGTGAATCGACGACCAGAACTGGGCGGCGACAGCTACCACGGTGGCGTCGTCAGAGGCTGACCCAGCCACGATCCGGCCCGCCAGCATGCAGCGGTGCACACCTCGCACGACATGCGCGAAGCTGGGGTAGTGGTCGTTGATCTCGGCCACCGTCAAAGTCATCAGATCGTGTGCCGGGGCGTTGATGCCGTGCGCGCTGGTGCTGCCGAACATCAGTCGGTACATATGCGGACGCTCGATGGCGTAGCGCCGGTAGGCGATCCCGGTGGCCATCAGATCCGCGACGGGGTCCGACGTCGGCGGCATCGTCAGCGCAACATCGAACTGCCGTAACCCCTCGTCGGCCACGGCGGCGATCAACGCAGGCATCCCGCCGAAATGGGTGTACACCGCCATCGTCGACGTCCCGGCGGCGCCGGCGATCTTGCGGGTCTGCAGCGCGTCGGGGCCGTCTTCGTCGAGGATCGCCACCGCGGCGTGCAGCAGCTCGGCACGTACGTTCCGCTCAGCGTGTGAAGTCATCGCAGAAGCATCTTGACACAGCACCCCTGAAGTCCGTATAACGATGAAATATCAATGTTATACCAGCTAGGAGGCCACCGTGACCACCGCAGCCACCGCCGCACCGGCAAACCCGTATCTCCATGACTTCCTGGCGCCGGTGAGCGCCGAGGTGACCGCGACCGACCTGACCGTCACCGGACACATCCCCGAATTCCTCGACGGTCGGTACCTGCGCAACGGGCCCAACCCCGTCGCAGAGGTCGACCCGGCCACCTATCACTGGTTCACCGGCGACGGCATGGTGCACGGGGTGTCGCTACAGGGCGGAAAGGCCGGCTGGTATCGGAACCGGTGGGTCCGCGGTCCGGCAACGTGCGCGGCCCTCGGCGAGCCCGAGCCCGCGGCGCGCAACCTGCGCGCCGGCATGCCCGCCATCGGGGCCAACACCAACGTGCTCTCGCACGCCGGGCGGACTCTGGCCCTCATCGAGGCGGGCGTCGCCAACTACGAACTCACCGATGAGCTCGACACCGTCGGTGCCTGTGATTTCGACGGCACCCTGACCGGTGGCTACGCTGCCCACCCGCACCGCGACCCCAAAACCGGCGAATTGCACGCGGTGTCCTACTCATTCGCCCGTGGTCGAACGGTGCAGTACTCAGTAATCGACACCCACGGGCGCGCTCGCCGCACGGTCGACATCGAGGTTGGCGGGTCGCCAATGATGCACGACTTCTCGCTCACCGAGAAGTACGTCGTGCTCTACGACCTGCCGGTGACATTCGACCCTGCGCAGGTGATGCCCGCGTCCGTGCCGCGCTGGCTTCAACTGCCCGCCCGGCTGGCAATCCAGTCGTTGATCGGACGAGTTCGAATCCCCGGTCCGATCGCCGCGATGGCTAGCCGCGGCGAGCGGGTCGCGGAAGGACTCCCGTACGCCTGGAATCCGAAATACCCGGCGCGTATCGGCGTCATGCCGCGGGAAGGGACCGGCGCCGACGTGCGGTGGTTCGACATCGAGCCCTGCTACGTCTACCACCCGCTGAACGCCTACTCCGAGGTTCGCGACGGCAACGAGGTGCTGGTGCTCGACGTGGTCCGCTACCAGCGGATGTTCGATCGCGACCGGCGTGGGCCCGGCGAAAGCACGCCCACATTAGACCGGTGGACGATCAACCTGACCACCGGCGCGGTGAACAGCGAACGCCGCGACGACCGCGCGCAGGAGTTCCCCCGGATCAACGAGACCCTGCTCGGCGGCCGGCATCGTTTCGGGTACACCGTGGGCATCGACGGCGGCTTCCTGGACTCAGGAAGAACGCAAATGTCGACATCGCTGTACAAGCACGACTACGCCACCGGCTCTAGCACGGCGGCCCCGCTGGACCCCGAGCTGCTGATCGGCGAAATGTCCTTTGTGCCGCGCCCCGCCGCCTCGCAGGACGCCGCCGAGGACGACGGCATCCTGATCGGCTACGGCTATCACCGCGGCCGCGACGAGGGCCAGCTGGTGCTGCTAGACGCGCAAACTTGCGAATCGGTGGCCACTGTCCACTTGCCGCAGCGAGTGCCGATGGGCTTTCATGGCAACTGGTCGCCCCGGGAGTGACGAAATCGCCGCCGATCATGATTTTCCGGCGATAGCCGCACATG
>Ga0335076_10007548_pt1 | contig 10957 bp, 7 predicted proteins | sample Lox_Sample_25_FD_206717 | JGI IMG/M metagenome (GOLD analysis project Ga0335076, IMG submission 206717) | Soil microbial communities from Loxahatchee National Wildlife Refuge, Florida, United States - Lox_Sample_2.5 | ecosystem: Environmental > Terrestrial > Soil > Wetlands | place: USA: Florida...
CATGGTGTCGAGAGCCGTCCCAGAATAATCCTGCTTCTCCCAGGCCTGTACCGGGCGCCACCACCGCCTGGTTCCCCACGACAGGTCCCTTTACCTGGTTGAGGGAGACAAGATCGGCGGTGCTCAGGGCTCCAATACCCCAGGCGCTGGCTTCCAGATCATTGATGAGGAGAGTTGCAGGAAGTTGGATCTGTTTCGCGAGCCGTGTCTGCTCAATCACCCAGGGCAAATTCGAGGTTTCGACCCGGCCATTCCTTACTGGGCCGGCGATACCAAAGCAGGCCACTTCCGGGCGGGTGCCGGAATCATCGAGAAACTGATTGACGATCTCACCCAGTTCGTTGTGCTCACGGCTGGGAAAAACTCGTTCGGAAACGAGGCAAAGGTGACCATTTTGGGGTTGGAAGTAAGCTAGCCTTGCGTTGGTGCCGCCGATATCGCCGGCCAGGATCATTTTTCGAAATTCCTCCAGCGGCGGCCGTCGCGCTCCAAAAGTTCGTCGGCCTCCTTCGGTCCCCATGTCCCCGAGGCATAGTTCGGAAAATTGCGCGGCGGCAGGGCCTTCCACAGGTCGAGCACTGGATTCACGACCGACCATCCGGCCTCGACCATGTCCGCCCGCTGAAACAGCGTCTGGTCTCCGATCATGCAATCGTGCAACAGCCGCTCATACCCCGTGCTCGGCTGCTTTCCAAAGTATTCCTGATACTCGAAGTTCATGTCCACTGTGCCCAGCCGCATCACCGGGCCCGGCACCTTGGCGGCAAACTGAAGTGAAATACCTTCTTCCGGTTGGATGTGCAGCACCAACTGGTTGGGCATCAAGTGCTCGACCGGCGTATCGCGGAAAAGCACAAAAGGCGCCCGTCGAAACTGTATCACGATGTGCGTATTGCGTACCGGCATCCGCTTGCCCGTCCGCAGATAGAAGGGAACGTCGGCCCAGCGCCAGTTGTCGATCATCAGCTTCATCGCAACGAAACTCTCGGTGCGGGAATCGGGCGCAATATCGGGCTCGGACCGATATCCCGTCACCCGCTTGCCCTCCTCAGTGCCATCGCCATACTGCCCTCGCACTGTCCGGCTCAACACTTCTTCATCGCTCATCGGCTGGATGGCATGCAGAATCTTGGCTTGCTCGTCGCGGACGGCATTGGCGTCGAATGAAATCGGAGGTTCCATCGCGGTCAATGAAATCAACTGCATGATGTGGTTGGGAACCATATCGCGCAGCGAGCCGGCGTGATCGAAATAGCTCCCGCGGCCTTCCACTCCCACAATTTCTGCCACCGAAATCTGCACGTGATCGATGTAGCGCCGGTTCCAAACCGGCTCGAAGATTCCATTGGCGAAACGGAACGCCAGAATATTCTGGACCGTCTCTTTGCCCAGGTAGTGATCGATGCGGTAAATCTGCTTTTCATCGGCCAAGCCGAGCAGTTGCTGGTTCAACGCCTTCGCCGACTCCAGATCGTGCCCAAAAGGCTTTTCGATGACCACGCGACGCCAGTGGCTGTTGCTTTGCTCCATCAACCCATTCTTGGAGAGTTGTTCAACGATCGGCCCAAAGAAGCTCGGCGCCGTCGCAAGGTAGTAAAAGAAATTCTGGTGGGTAGAGTGTTCCTGGTCGATCTTGTTGAGGAAGTCCTTCAGTTGCGGAAACAGTTCGGCTTTGCTGAAGTCTCCGGTGAAGTAGTAGAACCGGCGCGCAAACCACTCCCACAAATCATCATCGACACACTCGCCGCAATAGGCCTTGATGTCGTCGTAAACGCGCTTGCGAAATTCTTCGTTCGACATCTGCGTCCGCGCCACGCCTACGATCGCGAACTCGCGCGAGAGCAGGGAAGCGCGGGCCAGATTGTAGAGCGCCGGAATCAGCAATCGGCCAGTGAGGTCTCCGGCTGCGCCGAAGATAACCATGACACAGGGATCTCCCTGCTTGCCAATCCGTGGTGGTGTCGTCGTAGGCTGTTCCGCTACTTGAGCCATGGCTGATTCCTTTACCGGTACTCGAGATGTGTGTGCCTATGCTGTTTCCTTGTCTTTCTTCGCGCCCGCTTCCACGTGCCCGCCGAACTTCTGCCGCATAGCAGAGAGCATCTTCTCCGCAAACGTATGCTGCTGCCGCGAGCGGAATCGGACGTACAAAGCCGCAGTCAACACGTCGGCTGGTACCGCCTCTTCGACCGCGGCTTGAATCGTCCAGCGGCCTTCGCCAGAATCCTGTACGTGTCCTTCGTACTCTGAAAGCGTCGGATTTTCCGTCAGTGCCATGGCAGTGAGGTCCAGTAGCCATGAACTGACCACGCTTCCTCGCCGCCACACTTCCGCAATGTCGGGCAGGTTCAGATCGAATCGGATGTCTTCGGGAAGTTCCTTGCTGGTGGCGTTCTTGAAAATATCGAATCCCTCGGCATACGCCTGCATGATGCCGTACTCGATACCGTTATGCACCATCTTTACGAAATGACCGGAGCCCGTAGGACCGCAATGGATGTAGCCGTCTTCGGCGGTTCCTCCGAGCTTCTCGCGGCCCGGAGTGCGCGGGATATCTCCGATGCCGGGTGCCAGAGTCTTGAAAATCGGATCCAGCCTCTGCACTGTCTCCTTGGGCCCTCCGATCATCATGCAGTAGCCGCGGTCCAATCCCCATACGCCGCCGCTAGTCCCAACATCCACGTAATGGATGTTCTTGCCGGCCAGCTCTTTGGCACGACGAACATCATCTTTGAAATAGGAGTTGCCGCCATCGATGATGGCATCGCCTGATTGCAGCACCCGGGCCAGCTTTTGCACGGTCTGTTCGGTAGCTCCGCCCGCTGGAACCATAATCCAGACCGCACGGGGCGCTTTGAGTTTGGTGACCAAGTCCTCAAGGGAAGAAGAACCGGTAGCTCCTTCGCCCGCCAGTTGCTTCACCGAGTCGGGGCTAAGGTCGGACACTACCAGTTGGTGACCACCACGCATGAGGCGGCGCGTCATATTGGCGCCCATCCTCCCCAATCCCACCATTCCTAATTGCATACTTGCTCCTCAGGTACTGGTAACCTGGCCGTGATACCCACTTCCTGCCTTATTTGCGGGAAGAGGGTATCTCACGCGCGAGAAAAGGTCCCCTCGCTTTCGGCGAGAAGTTTAAAGTCCCTTCAGCAATGCCGACTGCAGTGTGGCAAGTCCAGCTTTCAAATCTTTTCCGAGATGAACGCGCAGAGCGCGGCGCCCTCGCTCTGCCAGAACCTGGAAATCCCCACGAGCCTGCGCAGCTTTCACCGCGCCGAAGGTATATTTCTGCCCGGGCACCGGCAATTCCACCGAATCGTCACAAGTCACCTGAAGGAAGACACCGGAATTGGGCCCGCCTTTGTACGCTTGTCCGGTCGAGTGCAGAAAGCGAGGTCCGAATCCCAAGCATGTCGCGACCCGCTTCTTGTCGCGCACGGCATGTCGCACCGTCTGCAGCGCCTGCTCGTGCTCGTCATTCATCTGGATGTAGCCCAGCACGGCAAAGTAATCTCCCGCCTTGATACGCGCCAAATGCGCTTTCAAATATCCGATCAGCGTGCGATCGCTGCCTGCTGCCATGGCCAAATCCGCCGCATTCTTCTCGTCGGTGAATAGCTTGATCCCCGAATCCTCGAGGACGGGCTTTTCTGCCGGCAAAGACCCAGTCTTTTCGTATTCCGATGTCAAGCTCCGCGTTGCGACCTTGCTGGCTTCGACATCGGGCTGGTTAAAGGTGTTGATTCCGATAATTGCGCCCGCGACAGCAGTGGCGATTTCCCAGCGGAAGAATTCCGCACCCAAATCGTATGTATCTGCCATGCTGATGCGCACCACCGGGTGCCCGGCCTTTTCAATGGCAGCTACCTTCGCGTCTTGTGTCGCATCCGGTGCTGACTCCAGGCGGACATAGACGAAGACACGATCATTGCCATAAACTTCCGGAGTTCCCAGACGTTCGCGATCAACCGGGATAATTCCTCTGCCGATTTTCCCAGTGGACTCGGCAATCAACTGTTCCAGCCACGCACCCAGGTCGGAAATACCAGGAGACGTAATGAAGGTCACCTTATCCCGACCGGCATTCGCGGCCGCGCCCAGGATGACGCCGAGTGTGGCTCCGGGATTGTCTTCGACCGAATCCGATTGGCACGCGCGCACCATTTCAGACGTTCGGCTCAGAAGCTTCTTCGTGTCGAGCCCCATGACCGCGGCCGGCACCATGCCAAAATTCGACAGCGCCGAATAGCGGCCCCCAATCGAAGGCCGCCCAAAGAAGACGTGCAGAAAGCGGTCGGACTCCGCCACCTGCTGCATCTTCGACCCCGGGTCGGTGATGGCGATGAACTGGCTGCCCGCCTTAGTCACTCCCACGACCTGCTTCGTGCGCTCAAAAAAGTACTGTTTGAAGATATTAGGTTCGAGGGTGCTTCCTGACTTGCTGGAAACGATGAACAGAGTCTTGGCAATATCGATCTGATGTTCGAACGCTTTGACCTGGGCCGGATCGGTGGAGTCGAGCACATGCAGTGTGGGGAAGTGAGTGAAACGGCCGAAAGTCATCCGCAACACTTCAGGGCACAAACTCGATCCGCCCATCCCCAGCAACAGTACGTGCTGGAAGCCGCGCTGCTGGACCTCCTTCGCAATCTTCTGCAACTGATCCTGCTGCGCGACCTGCTCTTCGACGATATCAAGCCAGCCAAGCCATTTCGACTCGTCGTCGCCGCTCCACAGGGAAGCGTCCCGATTCCAGAGGCGCTTGATCTTGCCGCTCGAACGCCAATCGGCGGTAATTGACTTCACTTGCGCTGCCAACGGTTCCGGCAGCGACGCCTTGAATGAATTTACCGCCGTCGCGTCGTTCACACTCTATCCCTTGGACTGGGTGTTCTTGGCTACCGCAGCCAGCAGTTTGTCGAATGCATCGGCAAACAACTTAACGCCATCGTCGGTAAGCTTATCCGTAACTTCTTTCATCGAGATGCCGGCGCGCTCCAGATCATCCATCACCTTCTGTGCGCCAGAGACGTCTTCCACCAGGCTATTTCGGAGTTTGCCGTGATCGCGGAAAGCGTCAATGGTTGCCGGCGGCATCGTGTTGACCGTGTCGGGTCCGATCAACTCTTCGACATAAATCACGTCGCGGTAGTTCGGATTCTTGGTGCTGGTGCTGGCCCACAGAACGCGCTGCGTCTGTGCACCTTGCTTCGCCAGCGCTTCCCAGCGTGGTCCGCTGAAGATCTTCTGATAACGCTGATAGGTCAACTTGCCGTTGGCGATCGCCACCTTGCCTGGCAGGCTCTTCAACAGCGCCTGTTGGCTCGCGTCTGACGTTGCCTTCAATTTCTCATTCAGCTTCGAATCGATCAGAGTATCAATGCGGCTGATGAAGAAGCTGGCCACCCCTGCCATCTTCTTCAAGTCGCCGCCGCGTTTCGCGAACTCTTCCACCCCGGCTACATAGGCCTCCGCAACCTGTACGTACACTTCCTGTGCGAACAGCAGGGTGACGTTAATATTGATGCCCTCACCGATCAATTGCCGGATCGCCGGTATCCCTTCCGCGGTTCCCGGCACCTTGATCATCACGTTTTCGCGATTGACCGCCTTCCACAAGCGGCGCGCCTCGTCCATCGTCTCTTGGGTCTTACGCGCGAGGTACGGGGAAACTTCTAGACTGACGAAACCGTCGCGATAGCGAGATTCCTCATACACGCGCCGCAGGGCGTCCGCGGCGCTCTGGATGTCGCGAATGGCGATCTGTTCAAACTTTCCGGTGGCATCCAAATCCTTCCGCTGCGCGAGCGACGCCAGCATGTCATCGTAGAGAGAACTCTCCCCAATCGCTTTCTCGAAAATCGACGGATTCGAGGTCATGCCCCGCAAGCCATCGTTCTCAATCATCTGGTTGAGCTTGCCGGTAGTGAATAAGTCGCGCCGGATGTAGTCGAGCCACATCGATTGGCCGTAACTGAGCAATTCCTTAAGGGGATTGTTGGTGGCCTTCGCGTTCTCCAGTACTCCAGTTGGTTGCATGATTTCCTCCACTAAGGTTGGATGACCCGAGCGATGGGGCCGTTGATGTTTAGTTTCCTAGCGGGCGGATAGCGCGGCGCGCGCTTCCGCGACCACCTTGTCGACGGTGAAGCCAAAAAACTTGAGAAGATCTTTCAGGGGCGCCGACGCCCCGAAGCGATGCATGCCAATCATTTTTCCCTTGGGGCCCACATAGCGATCCCATCCGAAGGTCGCAGCCATCTCGACGGAAACGCGAGCCGTGACGCTGGCGGGCAACACGCTCTCTTTGTACGCCGCATCCTGCTGTTCAAATAGCTCCCACGAAGGCATGCTGACGACCCGCGCACTGACGCCTTCCGCTTTCAACTTTTCGTAGGCGTCAGCGCAGAGCGAAAGCTCGCTGCCGGTGCCCATCAGAATGACCTCGGGCTTTCCGTTCGGAGCATCAGCCAGGATATAAGCACCCTTGGCCACTCCTGAAGCCGCTGCATACTTGCTTCGATCGAATGTCGGCATTGCCTGACGGCTGAGCACAAGCGCAACCGGAGTGTGTTGCGACTGCGCGATGACCTTCCACGCTTCTACGACCTCATTCGCATCGCCGGGACGCAGCACCGTCAGATTCGGCATGGCACGCAGAGACGCAAGCTGCTCGATCGGCTGGTGTGTAGGTCCGTCTTCGCCCAGACCGATGGAGTCGTGGGTGAAAACAAAAATCGAAGGCGTTTCCATGAGCGCCGACAGGCGAATGCTGGCCCGGCAGTAATCGCTGAAATTGAAGAACGTTGCTCCGTATGCTCGCAAGTACGAAACGCTCATGCCGTTCACGGCGGCAGCCATGCCGTGTTCGCGGACGCCGAAATGCAAGTTTCGCCCGGCACGATTTTTCGAAGTGAAATCTCCGGCTCCTTCAAATTTCAGTGTGGTCTTATTGGAAGTCGCCAGATCTGCGGACCCGCCGATGAGCCAGGGAAGGTTTTGAGCCAGCGCATTGAGCACCTTGCCGGAACTTTCGCGCGTCGCTACGCCCTTCGGATCCGCGGGAAATGTCGGGAGGTTCTTGTCCCATCCCGCCGGTAGTTGGCGATGCTGAATCAAACGCAGGCGCTCCGCGAGTTCCGGATATTTCTCCGAATATCCCGCAAACATGTCTGCCCACTTGGCCCGCAGTTCACGCCCACGCTTTCCGATTCCGTCACGAAAATGTTCGCGTACGCCATCGGGAACCAGAAACTTCGCGTCCTCCGGCCACCCATAAAACTTCTTCACGAGCCGCACTTCGTCTTCGCCCAAAGGCTCGCCGTGAGACGCGTTTGAGTCCTGCTTGTGAGGAGATCCGTACCCGATGTGGCTGTCGACAATGATCAAAGTCGGCCGGTCACTCGTCTTCTGGAACGTCTCAAAGGCGCGTGCCAGCATGCCCAGATCATTGGCATCGACCACACGTGTTACGTTCCAACCGTAGCCCACGAAACGTGTCGCCACATCTTCACTGAACGACCAATCGGCGGGGCCGTCGAGCGTGATCGAATTGTGGTCATAGATCCAGCATAGATTCGAGAGTTTTAGATGGCCCGCAAGCGACGCAGCTTCCCCGCCAATTCCTTCCATCAGGTCGCCATCACTGCACAACGCGTAGACGTTGTAATCGAAGACTTCGTATCCCGGCCGATTGAAGTTGGCCGCGAACCAGGCGCCCGCGATCGCCATTCCCACGCTATTGCCCACTCCTTGTCCGAGCGGCCCGGTTGTAGTCTCGACTCCACTCGTGATGTGCGATTCAGGATGTCCCGGAGTCCGGCTGTTCAACTGCCGGAAGTGCTTTATGTCGTCCATGCTGACCGCCAGATCGCCCGTCACCTTCAAATGGTCAACATGGCGAACCTCCGCCAGGTGAAGCATGGCATAGAGCAGCATGGAGGCGTGACCGTTAGACAATACGAAACGGTCGCGACTCAGCCACGTCGGATCGGCGGGATCGTAACGCAAAAACTGCTGCCACAGACAATAAGTCACCGGCGCAAGTCCCATCGGAGCACCGGGATGTCCCGAGTTCGCCTGTTGGACCGCATCAATCGCAAGCGTGCGGATTGTATTGACACATAGCGTTTCCAACTGCTGTCCCGTCGCTAACACCTGTTCACTCGCCACCATTGGAAATTCTCCTGGCAGCCGGCCAAGTGCCGGCCGGAAGGTATCTTTGAATAATTAGAGTTCCCGCGTCTCGAAAGGGTTCAATACGCAGAGAGTGTATCAAGTTCTGTCGGGGCGTGGCGAAACTGACAGGAAAAGCCCGGAGCGGGCATGGATGGCTGGTCTAAGGGGATTACTTGAGTAGCTGCAGGTAACTACCCTCGCTATGCGAGGCCCGGGTCGTCTCTTGCACGAATCTCAGGAACTGGCGCAGATTCTCGCGCTCGGACGGAACCAACCCGTCAAAACGGACCCGCACGCCGTTAGCTGACGCACTTCGCGTAACCACACCGCTCAAGACGAAGCCTTTGATCCAAATCTTGCCGTTTGGCACCCATAGTCCGATTTCGACTTTGGCGCCGGGCTTGACTTGAGTGGCGGTTTCCACAAGGCAACCGCCTGCACTGGTATTGGAAAGATTGCCCCAGATTGGCGCGGGAATATCGTCGACCCGCAACTCTACCGCGACAAAGCACTTGATCCTGGGATGGCGTCGCCGGTCACTTCCCCAATTCGGCTGGAACAAATCGGGTTCAAAAGGAGGTGTGGAAGAAGTTGGAGTAGGCAAGGGCTGAGGCTCCGGGGCGCTCTGTTTCGCCTCAGCAGGGCTCTTGCCGGAGGATGCCTCCGCCTTGATCTGGCGCATCGCATCGATGAGCGCCGACTCGCGCTTTTCCGGCGCGGCCTCTCGATAGGCTTGCAGCAGTTTCCCTACGTGCCGGACCAGATCTGGATCCGACAATATTCTCGTCCAGTCGGTCCCTGTCTCGCTCATGCCAGTTTCTTCCACTCCTAGGCGCCCTGAAGTTCCAGATTGCCCCGAACGTCACAAGGCTTCAAGATGACCTAAGTCACGAGGGCTCGTAAGGCCAGTTTGGGTGCGAATCCCCATGATTACTGCGGCGAAAACGTAAGTTGGACTACTTCCGTGGTTTCAGATTGAGCCGGTTCGAACTTCCACTTGGAAACCGCGTCACTGGCCGCGTCCACCAGAACTGGATTTCCGCCTAGCACCCGTGTCGATTTGACCGTACCATTGGGCCGGACTACCGCTTCAATCTTGACTACGCCCTGCAGATGCATTCTTTTCGCAAGTTCCGGATAATTAGGTGCAACCTTCGCACTCACTTTTCGCTCTGAGGACGAGGCCGCAGCGGTCTGGCCGGTTGCGGATCCGATCGTTGCAACTAGGAATGCGGCGACAATGAAAGACACAACTCTTCTCATATAAACATTCCAACCTTTAACATTTCCAAGCTTACGGTCGTCGACTCAAGGGAGCAAAGTACTGAAGCCATTGTCCTTCCGAGGATCTCACCGTATTGGTAAGCTCTAATGTCTTAGAAGTTAGCTCCACGAAGGATGCAAGATCATGTCCGTGCTCGCTGCCGTCAATCCTTTTGCATCGCAAGACACCGTAAACGAATCCAAATACAGACGTTATGTGCGGATCTCGGTCGTAGGATCTGCCTTTAATTCGTACCGGTTTCATCTGGCAAGGTGCTCATTGATACCCTTCGAAAGAGCCTTCTTGGCCACATTGTTCTCTCTGTTTCTTTCCGCCAGCGTTTGGGCCCAATCCACCGGGAGTTCGGGCGTCACGCTGCCGGGTCCTGAGAATCCGTTCCTGGGCAGTGCGCCTGAAGGAAAACTGACTTCCGAAGTCTTGCAGATCGATTTCAAGGAAGCGATCGATCGAGGTCTGCGAAATAACCTGGGCCTGCTGCTGGCATCCGAACAGACCGAGCAAGCGCGGGGAGAGCGATGGAAGGAACTCAGTGAACTGTTGCCAAACGTGAGCGCTCGAATCATTGAGAACGCCCAGACTCAAAGCCTCGCCGCGTTGGGATTCAACAAACTTTTCCCCTTGTTGTCCGCCCCGGGGTCAAGTGCAGCGTCGCTGCCCAGAACGGTTCCGGCATTTAACTTTTTCGATGCCAGGGCGAACCTGAGCCAGTCGATCTTCAACTACAAGAGCATCGAGAGAGAACGTGCGGCCTCCGAGAGCCTGAACGCAGCCCGCTTCAGTTACAAAGACGCCCGCGAGATGGTCGTGCTTGCCGTCGGAAACTCCTACCTGCAGGCGATCGCCGCAGCGGCACGCGTCGAAACCGCTGAAGCCCAGGTGAAGAGCGCTCAAGCCTTGTCAGACAAGGCCAACGATCAGCAAAAAGCCGGCCTCACTCCGGCGATTGATGCTCTGCGCGCGCAAGTAGAATTGCAGACCAGGCAACAGCAACTCATAGTGGCTCGCAATAATTCCGCCAAGCAGCGGCTGTCAGTTGCCCGCATCATCGGTTTGCCCCCTGGGCAGGATTTCGTCCTCACCGAAAAAGCTCCGTATCAGAATCTAACGCCCATGCCCCTGGAATCCTACTTGCAGCGTGCGTATTCGGAGCGAGCGGATTATCAGGCGGCCCAAGCACAGGTAAGGTCCGCGGAGCTTTCAAAGCGTTCCGCATCGGCAGGACGCTATCCCTCGCTCGACGTAAATGCCAACCTTGGGGATATCGGGGTCACGCCCAACCAGTCGAACGGCACTTGGCAGGTCACCGGCGGCGTTACGATTCCAATCTTTGCTGGCAATCGCGTACACGCGGACGTGCTGGAATCGGATGCTCAACTCAAACAGGCCCGTTCTAAATTGGCCGATCTGCGCGGTCGAATCGACTATGAGGTCCGGACCGCACTCCTCGACCTGAATGCATCCGCTGATCAGGTGGCCGTCGCCCGCAGCTCG
>Ga0335076_10007549_pt1 | contig 10956 bp, 11 predicted proteins | sample Lox_Sample_25_FD_206717 | JGI IMG/M metagenome (GOLD analysis project Ga0335076, IMG submission 206717) | Soil microbial communities from Loxahatchee National Wildlife Refuge, Florida, United States - Lox_Sample_2.5 | ecosystem: Environmental > Terrestrial > Soil > Wetlands | place: USA...
CGCCGATCTATACGCTCGGGCTTGCCGGAAGACGCGAGCATGTGCTGCGCGAGAACGGCATTCGCGTGCTCAAGGTGGATCGCGGCGGGCAGGTGACCTATCACGGCCCCGGTCAGCTCGTCGCTTATACGCTTTTCGATCTGGCTCGCGCGCGGATCGGCGTGCGCGCTATGGTGCGGAGGCTGGAGGGTGCCGTGATACTATGGCTCGGCTCTCTTGGCATAGAGGCCTATGGGAAGCCCTCGGCGCCGGGAGTGTACACGTCAGCCACGGGCGGAGAGGCGAAGATCGCGGCGCTGGGATTGAAGGTAAGCCACGGCAGCACCTATCACGGTCTCGCGGTCAACGTCGCCATGGATCTCGCGCCCTTTGCCGACATCGATCCCTGCGGTTACCCCGGGCTCGCGGTGACGCAGCTTGCCGATCTCGGCATCACGCGCAGCGTCGAGGAAGCCGGACGAGAGTTCGCCCCATTCCTCGAGTCGAGCCTCACCGGGCGGACGCAATGACGGACCTCCCCGGCGACATCACCGCTCCGGCGCCAGCGGGCGCCAAGCAGAAGGGCGGCGCCAAGACGGCGCGCATCCCGGTGAAGGTCGTCGCCGCTGCGCCGCTGAAGAAACCGGAATGGATCCGCGTGCGTGCGCCCTCGGGCCCGCGCTTCTACGAGATCAAGCGCATCCTGCGCGAGCATCGACTGCACACCGTCTGCGAAGAAGCGTCTTGCCCGAACATCGGCGAGTGCTTCGGCAACGGCACCGCAACCTTCATGATCATGGGCGATCTTTGCACGCGCCGCTGCCCTTTCTGCGACGTGGGCCACGGCCGGCCCCTGCCGCTCGACGCGGACGAGCCACTCAACCTGGCCGCCACGATCGCCGCCCTTGAGCTCGGCTACGTCGTCATCACCAGCGTGGATCGAGACGATCTGCGTGACGGCGGAGCGCAGCACTTCGTCGACTGCATCCGCGCGGTGCGCGAGCGCTCGCCGCGAACGACGATCGAGATTCTGGTGCCCGATTTTCGGGGCCGCCTGGAGCGCGCGCTCGAGATTCTTGCCGCATGCCCGCCGGACGTGATGAACCACAATCTCGAAACCGTGCCGCGACTCTATCGCCAGGCGCGACCGGGCTCCGACTACGCGCATTCACTGCGGCTGCTGCGGGAGTTCAAGCAGCGCTTTCCGCAAACACCGACGAAATCCGGGCTCATGGTGGGTCTCGGCGAGACCGACGAGGAGATCCTCGCGGTGATGCGCGACATGCGTTCGCACGACATCGAGATGATCACGATCGGCCAGTATCTGCAGCCCACCCGCGCGCATCTCGCGGTGGCCCGCTACGTCGATCCAGACACCTTTGCGAAGTTCGAGCGCGAAGCCTATGCGCTTGGATTCCGTCACGCCGCGGTCGGCGCGCTGGTGCGCTCTTCGTATCACGCCGACCGGCAGGCGGAAGCCGCCCATCACCCCGCATGATCTGGTTCCTCATCGAGGCGGGGGTCGCGCTCGCGCTTGCCGTCTTCATCGTCTGGTTCACGATGGGCGGAAAGCGCAAGCCGCCGGCGGGCGGCGACGAGGAGGCGGGTCGCCGCTAGGGCCGCTGCGGCGAACGGAAGTTGCGCGACGGCTCAGGGAGACGCTGGTTAATGCAGGACGCGCGGCACCGAGAGCGTGAAGAGCGGAATGGGCGCGTCGAACTGCTTACCGTCGTCGGCGAGCATCTGGTAGGTGCCGCGCATGGTACCCACCGACGTCTCGAGGTGCGTGCCGCTGGTGTACTCGAAGCTCTCCCCGGGCTTGAGCTGCGGCTGCTGACCGACGACGCCGAGACCCTTGACCTCGAGCACCTTGCTGTTGGCGTCGGTGATCACCCAGTGCCGGCTCACCAGCTGCGCCGGCACGTTGCCGGTATTGGTCAGAGTGATCGTGTAGGCGAAGACGTATTGATTCTTCGCCGGATCGGACTGCTCTTCGACATAGGTCGATCGGGGCACGACCGTGATTTCGTAGCGCTTTGCCTCGGCCATGGGGCCGTCCTTCACTGATCGAACCGGTGGATCGCCATGATTATAGCGTCATGCACTGCCTGATCGCCCCCTCGATCCTGTCCGCCGACTTCGCCCGACTCGGCGAGGAGGTGCGTGCAGTCGTGGCGGCAGGCGCCGACATGATCCATTTCGACGTGATGGACAACCACTACGTTCCGAATCTGACGGTCGGTCCGCTCGTGTGTCAGGCGCTCAAGCCGCACGTGAACGTGCCGATCGACGTGCACCTGATGGTGAATCCCGTCGACCGCATCGTGCCCGATTTCGCCAAGGCCGGCGCCTCCATCATCAGCTTTCACCCTGAAGCTTCCAACCACGTCGATCGCACGATCGGGTTGATCCACGACTGCGGCTGCAGGGCGGGGCTCGCCTTCAACCCCGCTACGCCGCTGCATTGGCTCGATCACGTGCTCGACAAACTCGATCTGGTGCTCATCATGTCGGTGAACCCTGGCTTCGGTGGACAATCCTTCATCGCCGAGGCACTGGCGAAGCTCAAGCTTGCCAGGGGGCGGATCGACGCGGTGCGAGCCCGCACCGGGCGCGACATCCGACTCGAGGTGGATGGCGGCGTCAAGATCGACAACATCGGTGCGATCAGAAAGGCCGGCGCGGACACGTTCGTCGCCGGCTCGGCGATCTTCGGCACCCCCGACTACGCGGCCACGATCGCGGCGATGCGCTCGGCGGCAGCGGCCGCGTGATCGTGCGCTACCGCCGTGGGCAACCGGGTCCGGGCGATGATATAGTGCGGTTTCGATCCGATCGCGAAGAGGGTCGATCCGCGACAATGAGCTTCAACGCGTTCAATTGCAACGGAACCGCCCGGGCAACCCGGGCGCGCGGTCACGACTGGCGCTGGTGGCGCCGCTCGTAGATTGCGCTCGCGTCGCGCGCCCGAAGCGACGCACCCCACAAACCGTTGCCATGTCGAAAGAAGCGTTGAAGCATCATGACCGAAGCCGAATTCCGCGCGCTCGCCGCGCAAGGATTTAACCGCATACCTCTGGTGCTCGAGTCCTTCGCGGACCTCGACACGCCGCTCTCGCTGTACGTCAAGCTCGCCAGGGCCCCCTTCAGCTTCCTGCTGGAATCGGTCGTGGGCGGCGAGCGCTTCGGCCGCTACTCGTTCATCGGGCTGCCTGCCCGCACGCGGATCCGCGTGCGGGGCCGCAGCATCGAGGTAGAGGACAAGAGCGGGGTGACCGAGCGCCACGAGGCCGATCCGCTCGATTTCATCGCCGAGTTCCAGCGCCGCTATCGCGCTGCGCCGGTGCGCGGGCTGCCGCGTTTCTGCGGCGGACTCGCCGGATATTTCGCCTACGACACGGTGCGGCATATCGAGCCCAGGCTCGCGCAGTCGGCGCCGCCCGCCATCGATGCACTTGCCACGGTACCCGACATCCTTCTGCTGCTGACCGAAGAGCTTGCGGTCGTCGACAATCTGTCCGGCAAGATCGCGCTCATCGTCTACGCCGACCCGGCGCAGCCGCGAGCCTACGAGACCGCGCTCGAGCAGCTGCAGAGGCTGCGTCTGAATCTGCGTGAGCCGGTCGACATCCCATTTCAGATGGCAACGACTGCAAGCGACGCGACGAGCGAATTCGGCGCTGAGCGATTCATGGCCGCCGTGGCACGGGCACGCGAGTACATCGCCGCGGGAGACATCATGCAGGTCGTGCTCTCCCAACGCATGTCGATGCCGTTCGCCGCCTCCCCACTTTCGCTGTACCGGGCGCTGCGCTCCCTTAATCCGTCGCCGTACATGTTCTATTACGACCTGGGCGATCTGTTCGTGGTGGGTGCCTCGCCAGAGATTCTGGTGCGCAAGGAGGGGGAGACGGTGACGCTGCGACCGATCGCGGGTACGCGCGCGCGCGGCGCAAGCCGCGAGGCCGACGATGCGCTCGCAGCCGAGATGCTGGCCGATCCCAAGGAGGTCGCCGAGCACGTCATGCTTCTTGACCTCGGGCGCAACGATGTCGGCCGGGTCGCTTCCGTGGGGACGGTCAAAGTAACCGAGCAGTTCGCAGTCGAGCGCTACTCGCACGTGATGCACATGGTGTCCAATGTCGAAGGCGGTTTACGGCCCGGCCTCACCGCGCTCGACGTGCTGCGCGCTTCGTTTCCGGCCGGAACGGTGAGCGGCGCGCCGAAGGTGCGAGCAATGGAGATCATCGACGAACTGGAGCCTTCGCGGCGCGGCATCTACGCCGGCGCCGTAGGCTACCTTTCCTTCCAGGGAGACATGGACCTCGCGATCGCGATCCGCACCGCCGTCATCAAGGGCGGCACGCTCTACGCGCAAGTGGGGGCGGGCATCGTCCACGATTCGGTGCCGGAGACCGAGTGGCGCGAGACGCTCTCGAAGGCGCGCGCAGTGCTCCGCGCTGCCGAGATGGCGCAATCGGGGCTCGATGAAACCTGAGGGTGCGCCATGCTGCTCATGATCGACAACTACGACAGTTTCACCTACAACCTCGTCCAGTACCTCGGCGAACTGGGAGCGGACGTGCAGGTGTATCGAAACGATGCGCTGACTCTCTCTGAGATCGCGGCCTGGAAGCCGGAGAAGATCGTGCTCTCTCCCGGGCCGTGCACGCCGACCGAAGCGGGGATCTGCGTTCCGCTCATCGAACGCTTCGCCGGCAAAATTCCCATCCTCGGCGTGTGCCTCGGCCATCAGGCCATCGGTCAGGCGTTCGGCGGCCGCATCGTCCGGGCGCAGCGCGTGATGCACGGCAAGCTTTCGAAAGTGGCGCATCACGGCGACGGCGTGTTCCGGGACCTGCCGAGTCCGCTCGCCGCCACGCGGTATCATTCGCTGGTGATCGAGCGCTCGAGCCTCCCCGCGTGTCTCGAGATCACCGCCGAGAGCGAGGACGGCGAGATCATGGGTGTGCGCCACCGCCAGTACCCGGTCGAGGGCGTGCAATTCCATCCCGAGGCGATCCTGACCGAGCACGGCCATGAGCTGCTCGCGAATTTTCTGAAGGCGCACTGAAGGACGGCCAACATGTCGATCACCATGCAGGAGGCTTTGCAGCGCACGATCGAGCATCGCGAGATCTTTCACGACGAGATGCTCACCCTGATGCGCAAGATCATGAGCGGTGAAGCGACGCCGGTGATGATCGCCGCGCTGACCGTTGGTTTGCGCGTAAAGAAGGAGACGGTGGGCGAGATCGCCGCGGCGGCTCAGGTGATGCGCGAGTTCTCGACCAAGGTCGACGTGCCGGACCGCGAAAACCTTCTCGACATCGTGGGAACGGGAGGCGACGCCTCGCACACCTTCAACATCTCCACCGCGGCGATATTCGTTGCCGCTGCCGCCGGCGCGCGCGTCGCCAAGCACGGCAACCGTTCGGTGTCCTCGAAGTCCGGCAGCGCCGACGTGCTGGAGGCGTTCGGCGCCAACATCATGCTCACCGCGCCGCAGGTGGCGAAGTGCATCGCGGACACCGGGGTGGGCTTCATGTTTGCGCCGAGCCACCACGGCGCCATGAAGCACGCGGCGCCGGTGCGCAAGGAGCTCGGTGTCAGGACGATCTTCAACATCCTTGGCCCGCTCACCAATCCCGCCGGCGCGGCGAACCAGCTCGTCGGTGTCTTCCACCCCGACTTGGTAGGCATCCACGTGCGAGTGCTGCAGCGCCTCGGCGGCAAGCATGTGCTCGTCGTCTACGGCAAGGACGGCATGGACGAGGTCTCGCTCGGGGCGGCAACGATGGTGGGTGAACTCAAGGACGGCGAAATACGCGAATACGAAATCCACCCGGAAGACTTCGGGCTGCACATGAAGTCCAATCGCGGACTCAAGGTGAGCGACGCTCTCGAGTCGAAGGAGATGATCCTGGAGGCGTTGTCCAACGTAGAGGGCACGCCACGGGAGATCGTCGCTTTCAATGCGGGGACTGCGCTCTACGCGGGCGGCCGCACGTCGTCCATCGCCGAGGGGATCGCACGGGCGCGCGAAGCGATCGCCTCCGGCGCGGCAAAGAAGAAGCTCGAGCAGTTCGTTGCCGCTACGCAAAAGCTTGCCAAGGGCTGAGAGCCAGGTGTCGGACATCCTCGCGCGGATCCTGTCGAGCAAGGCGAAAGAGGTCGCGGCCGCGCGCCTGCAACAGCCGCTTGAGAGGCTCGCCGAGCAAGCGCGTCGCGAGCCGCAGCCGCGCGATTTCGTCGGAGCGCTGCGCGCCAAGATGGCCGCGAACGCGCCGGCGGTGATCGCCGAGATAAAGAAGGCGAGCCCGAGTCGCGGGGTGCTACGGCCGATCTTCGACCCCGGGGCGATCGCCAGGCGCTACGAGTCCGGCGGCGCCGCGTGCCTGTCGGTGCTGACCGACCGCGAATACTTCCAGGGCACTCCCGAGCATCTGCGCGCCGCGAGGCAGGCGTGCTTGCTGCCTGTGCTGCGCAAGGATTTCATCGTCGACCCCTACCAGGTGGCCGAGGCTCGCGCGCTCGGTGCGGATTGCGTGCTGCTCATCGTTGCCGCGCTGGACGATGCGCGGCTCGCGGAGCTGGAGGCGAGCGCCAAATCGTTCGGCATGGCGGTGCTCGTCGAAGTGCACGGCGCCCAGGAGCTCGACCGCGCGCTGGCGCTTGCTACGCCGCTGATCGGGATCAACAACCGCGACCTGAGAACTTTCGAGGTCCAGCTGGAAACAACGCTCGAGCTTCTACCGCGGATACCGCCCGGACGGATCGTGGTCACCGAGAGCGGCATCCTCGGGCCCGGCGATGTGGCGCGACTGCGCAGCGCGGGCGTTCAGGCGTTCCTGGTAGGCGAGGCGTTCATGCGGGCGGCAGACCCCGGGGCCGCGCTCAAGGCTCTGTTCGGCTAGCGTCCCTGGCGAGCCCGGGCGTCGTACTCGCTGGTATCATTGCCCGCGGAGGCTTTCGGCGGGATTGGCCGCTGTGCCGGGGGGTTCGCGTGTCGGCGATCGCCGTCGAGAACGTCAGCAAGCACTGGACGACCGCCGAGGGTCAGGTCCGCGCCGTTGATTCTCTCTCCTTCGCGCTCGACGAGGGCACGCTCAACGTGCTGCTCGGACCGTCGGGCTGCGGCAAATCGACGACGCTGCGCTTGCTGGCCGGCCTCGAAAGGGCGGACAGCGGCCGCATCATGATCGGCGGCCGCGAGGTGACGAATCTGCAACCGGCGCAGCGCAACATCGCGATGGTGTTTCAGTCGTACGCGTTGTTTCCGCATCTCTCGGTTGCCGAAAACATCGTCTTCGGCCTCAGAGTGCGCAAGACGCCACCCGCGGAGCGGGAGCGGCGAATGCAGCGGGTCGCAGGGTTGCTCGGCCTGTCGAAGCTGCTCGATCGCAAGCCGAGCCAGCTCTCGGGTGGCCAGCAGCAGCGCGTTGCTCTCGGTCGCGCGATCATCGCCGAGGCCCCCGTGTGCCTGATGGACGAGCCGCTATCCAATCTCGATGCGCAACTGCGCTCCGAGATGCGCCAGGAAATCCGCCACCTGCAGCGCAACCTCTCGATCACCATGGTCTACGTGACGCACGATCAGGTCGAAGCGATGACAATGGCGGACCGCGTGATCCTGCTATCCAATGGAAGGATCGAGCAGAACGGCGCGCCGGCGGATCTGTATGAGACGCCGGCAAATACGTTCGTGGCGCGGTTCATCGGGACTCCGCCGATGAACCTGCTCGTGCTGGAGGCGGGAGCGCGCGGCGCGGTGATCGCCGGCACGCCCGGGCCGGCGTTCGCGCCGGCGGAGTTCGCCGGGGCGAAGCTCGGCGTGCGGGCCGAGCACATCGCCGTCGGCCGCGATGCCGGCATCGAGGCGCGAGTCGAAGGCGTCGAGTACCTCGGCGCCGATTCGCTGCTGCAGTGCCGCGTCGGCGGACAGCCTCTCGCCGCCCGCGTCGCGGGCCGGGTCGGACTCGCGTCCGGTGACACGACGCGATTGTCGTGGGCGCAGGGAGCGCAGCATTTCTTCGATGGCGCCAACGGAGCGCGCCGAGAGATCGAGCGCAGTCATCGCACCGCAACGATGTTCGCCTAGGTTCGCAAAGTCATTCGACGAGGGAGGAAGCAAGATGAAACTGATCGGATTCGCACGCGCGCTGGCAGCCTGCACGGCGATCGCGGGATCGGCGCTCGCGTTTGCGCAGGCACCGGTGGAGATCTCGTTCTACTACCCGGTCGCCGTCGGCGGGCCGATCACCAAGATCGTCGACGGCCTGGCGGCTGATTTCGAAAAGGAGAATCCCGGCGTCAAGGTGAAGCCGATCTATTCCGGCAGCTATCAGGATTCGCTCACCAAGGCGCTTACTGCCGTCAAGGGTGGCGATGCGCCGACGATGGCGGTGCTGCTCTCCACCGACATGTACACGCTCATCGACGAGGACGCGGTGATGCCTTTCGACGGCTACTTGAAGACCGCGGAAGACCAGGCGTGGGTGAAGGGCTTCTACCCCGCGTTCATGGAGAACAGCCAGACCGGGGGCAAGATCTGGGGCATCCCGTTCCAGCGCTCGACCATCGTTCTTTACTGGAACAAGGAGATGTTCAAGGAAGCGGGGCTCGACCCGAACAAGGCGCCGGCGACCTGGGGCGAGATGGTTTCCTACGCTCAGAAGCTCACCAAGCGCGACGGGTCGGGCAAGGTCACGCAATGGGGCGTGCAGATCCCCTCCTCGGGATTCCCGTACTGGCTGTTTCAGGGCCTCACTACCGAGAACGACGTGATTCTCATGAATCCCGCCGGTACCGAGACCTACTACGACAAGCCGGCCGTGATCGAGGCCCTGCAGTATTGGGTCGATCTCGTCAACAAGTACAAGGTGCATCCCGAAGGAATTGTCGACTGGGGGACGACGCCGAAGGATTTCTTCGAGCGCAAGATCGCCATGATGTGGACCACCACGGGCAACCTCACCAATGTGCGCGGCAACGCCAAGTTCGAATTCGGCGTGGCGATGCTCCCGGCGAACAAGCGCCGCGGCAGCCCGACCGGTGGCGGCAACTTCTACCTGTTCAAGCAGGCGAAGCCCGAGCAGCAGGCCGCGGCGATGAAGTTCATCCGCTGGATCACTTCGCCGACGCGCGCCGCGCAATGGGGCATCGATACCGGCTACGTCGCGGTGCGGCCCGACGCCTGGGAGACGCCGGCGATGAAGAAGTACGTGGGCGAGTTTCCCGCGGCCGCAGTAGCGCGCGATCAGCTCCAATACGCGGTGGCCGAGCTCTCCACGCACGACAACCAACGCGTGACCAAGGCGCTGAACGACGGGCTGCAGGCGACGCTGACGGGCTCCAAGAATCCGGAGCAGGCGATGAAGGATGCGCAGCGCGAAGCCGAACGCCTGCTGCGGGCGTATCGCAAATGACGCGGGGGTCATCCCGGCGCGGGCCGGAATCCAAGTTGACGTGCGCCGCAACGCTCACTTGGGCCCCGGCCTCCGCCGGGGCGACGCATCCGCCGCTTCGAGTCGTTAGCGCGCCAAGATTCAGGGAATGACCCGCAGGATGCAGTGGGTGTACGGCTGGCTGCTGCTCCTGCCGGCGGCGGCCCTGCTCGCCTTGTTCACGCACTACCCGACCGTCGGGACGCTATGGCAGAGCTTTCACTCGACGCCGCGGGCGGGACGCAGCAGCGTCTACGTCGGTGCAGACAACTACCGGGCTCTCATCGACGATCCGATCTTCTGGCAATCGTTGTCGAACAACCTTTGGTACGCAGGGGGGACCATCCCGCTATCGATCGGGCTCGCGCTGCTCATGGCGACGTGGGTCAACGGCAGGCTCGCGGGTCGCAGCCTGCTGCGGCTCGCCTATTTCACACCGACGATGCTGCCGATGATCGCGGTGGCCAACATCTGGCTCTTCTTCTACACGCCGGAATACGGCCTGCTCGAGAAGCTCACCAGCGCCTTCGGGCTGCCGACGCACAACTGGCTCGGCAGCAAGAGCACGGCGCTCGGCTGCCTGATGGCGGTAACGGTGTGGAAGGAAGCGGGGTTCTTCATGATCTTCTACCTCGCCGCGTTGCAGCAGATGTCGCCCAACCTCGCCGAGGCGGCGGCGATCGAGGGCGCATCGCGCTGGTATTTCTTCCGCCGGGTGACCTTCCCGCTGCTCATGCCGACCACGCTCTTTGTGCTGGTCAACGCGGTGATCAATGCCTTTCGCCTGGTCGATCACGTGGTGGTGATGACTCGTGGCGGACCCGACAACGCGACCGAGCTCCTCCTGTACTACATCTACGAGATCGGTTTCCGCTTCTGGGATCCCGCGTACGCTGCGACGCTCACCATCGTATTGCTGGTGGTCCTCGGCCTCGCCGCGCTGGGACAGTTCGGCTTCCTTGAGCGACGGGTGCACTACCGATGAGCGCAGGCCCATACGCCGCTCGCGGCGCCGCGCGGGGCGTCGAGACTGCGACAGCCTGGCTGGTCGGCGCACTGTGGATCCTGCCGCTGCTCTACGCTTTCTGGACCGCTTTCCATCCGGGCGAGTTCTCGACGCGGTTTGTTCTCTCGGCACCGCTGACGCTCGCCAACTTCGTCAAGGCCTGGCACGCGGCACCGTTCGCGCGCTATTTCGTGAACACGGTGCTTCTCTGCGCGATGATTCTCGCGATGCAGCTCGTCCTGTGCACGCTCGCGGCCTATGCCTTCGCGCATTTCGAGTTTCCGGGACGCGGGCTGCTCTTCGCTCTGGTGCTCGTGCAGCTCATGGTGACGCCCGACGTTCTCATCGTCGAGAACTACCGGACGATGAGCGCGCTGGGCCTGCGGGACACGATCGTCGCCATCGGGCTTCCGTACATGGCGAGCGCCTTCGGGATCTTTCTGCTGCGACAGACGTTCAAGACGGTGCCCAAGGAGCTCGACGAGGCCGCGCGCGTGGAGGGCTGCTCGCCGCTGCAGGTGCTGT
>Ga0335076_10007550_pt1 | contig 10956 bp, 13 predicted proteins | sample Lox_Sample_25_FD_206717 | JGI IMG/M metagenome (GOLD analysis project Ga0335076, IMG submission 206717) | Soil microbial communities from Loxahatchee National Wildlife Refuge, Florida, United States - Lox_Sample_2.5 | ecosystem: Environmental > Terrestrial > Soil > Wetlands | place: USA...
CTCCCACGTTGGCGCTGTAGCTGTGTCCGACGTAGGCAAGGCGCTTCGGATCGACATCCTTGCGGCTGAGCAACAAGTCAATTCCGCGGCGGATGTCGAGCACCACCTGCAAATACTCGTCCATGGTCTGTTGGGAATACGGATCGCGCACCTTGCCGCGCCCAGGTCGGGCAAAGGGCGCGTCGGGTAGCAGGCATACCGCGCCGGCGCGCGCGAGCACGATGGCCTCCTCGAGAAACTCGTTGCGATTGCGAACGGTTGAGCCCTCCATGGCCCAGTGTGCGAAGACCACCCCGGCAAACGGGCCCTTGCCCCGAGGAACCAGCAAATAAGCGGGGACACGTCCGCCCTTGGGACTGGCATAGCTCACGTCGTACAGCGTGACGCCGCTGCGCAGTACCGAGCCGAGTTCTTTGTACTCGAGCGGCGCCTGTGAGTCGTAATCGAAGCGATGAACGAGGGTGGTGTAGGTGTCGTCGGTTTGCGCCGGAGCGAAGCTCGCGCACAGGAGAAGAAGCATGGCCCAGAACAAATAACGCATCCCTTACCCCAGCAGGAACTCTGGGCCAAGACGGTACCACAGATTGAAGAATCGAGTGATCAGGTGAGCAGACGATCGGGCGATCGTGTGCGGCACCAAAGCCTGGCGCTTATCTGCAGAGTGCCGAAATAGCGGCTTTCTAATGTGGGACTCAGAACGCAGGACGAACAGAGCTTTCAGATCGCCGGATCACCGGATGGTCTGATCACCGGATGCTAGAGCACAGCCTTGTACTTCCGCACCAGTTCGTTCTTTACCTTCTTGAACATCTCCTGGTAGTTGGCGCCGGTTTTGCGCATCTCGTCGGAGTAGGTTTCGAGGATGGCGCGCACCTCGTCGTTGATGCGGTCTTCGAGACTCAGTTCATCCACCATCGCAGCGTTCACACGCTCAGTGACCGCGTTCTGGTTCTTGGTTGCGACGAACTCGCCGGAAATAAGCTTTTTGGTGACTTCGCGGGCCAGGTAGCCCACATATTCTTTCGAAAAGAGCATGTTCGAATCGGCTCAGTGTCTGAAACTAAAGAGTTTAACATAGGGCCTCGGACCGGTGGTCCGAAGCCGCTGTCGGCCGTCAGCACTCTGGAGCGCCTCACGGCTCGTGGATACATCGTAGTTGCCGTACTCCTGCTGCTCGGATTGCTTTGCTTCCTGGCCCCATTCCACATCGATGCACATCATTGGTGGCCGAGGCGCCAGAGGCATTAGTCAACCTCAGCCGGTGGCCGATAGCCGACTGCCGATCGCGGGTTTAACAATTTCCCTCCCCCAGCCTCCCACCGCGCTACAATCTCACTTGAACGAGCCGGTTTTTCATGCAGGACGACCTCACCACCGTCAAAGACGACATGACCGCCTTCATTGAGGGCCACGGCATGCGCCGCTTCCACGGCTACGTCAACGAAGAGGTGCAGTCGGTCATGTGGGACTCCGGCGACAACCCCGACGGCTGGAAGGACTTCGTCGAGGTTGCCAAGTCCGCCGGGGCCGCCGTGCTCACCATGAGCGATACCGTGCTCAGCCGCGAGGACCTCGACTTCCTCGTGGAGCGGCTGCGCAACTCCAACTACGTCAACGACGAGGACGTGGATGAGGCGCGTTGGCTCCGCGCCTATGTAGGCAAGACTGGCTTCATTCAGCTCGGGTGGCCGCACCAGGGCACGATCTTTCTCTGCGAGATTTCCACCGATTGGTACGACCGCTATCAGCGGCTGCTCGACCTGGCCGAGGACTTCGGCGGCATCACCATCGACGAGCCCGATCAGGACGACGAGCGTTAGCTCCCGGCCGCAGTGCGTGTCTGCGCTCTCAGCCGCGCTCCTACCAGAAACACGTAGTGAATCCCTGATACCAGGGTGAAGGCGAAGGTCGCGTAAAGGCTGAGCTGCCTCCCGATATACAGCGGACGGGTATTCCAGATCAGGTTTCCCAGCACAAAAAGAACAGCGAAAATCTGGGCGAAGGTATTGATCTTGCCGAAGATGCTGGGGCGAAAGTCGCGCAGCGTTGTGGTGGCGTAGATTACGGCCGTGGTGGCCAGGATGCAGATGTCCCGGCTGAACACCAGAACCGTGTACTTCCACGGAATCTTGTGCAGGATGGAAAGCACCAGGAACAGCGAACTCAGCAGAAACTTGTCGGCGATGGGGTCAAGATACTCCCCCAGTTTGGTTTGCTGGTGCAATCGCCGCGCCAGCAGGCCGTCGAGTGCGTCGCTGATCCCCGCCGCGATCAGGAGACCAAGTGCCCAGCCATAATTCTGATCAACGATGTTGATGAGGATGAAGGGAATGAAAATCAGCCGCAGAAGAGTGAGCTGATTCGGCGCTTTGAGCAGCTGATTAATCACTGGCGCTCCGCTTTCGGAGCCGTCGGATCGGCAGGATTCACCACCAGCCGCAGCCGCTCCTCAGTCGTACCGAGCACTCTCGCTGCCAACAGGTAGTCGTCCTGCATCGCCGCCAGCGTGGCCAGCACGAAGCGGCGCTCGGCTTCCAGAAGCGAGCAACCGATCTCCACCACCGCCGTTGGCTGAACCCCGAATATCGCTGACGCCGTCCGTCCAGTCTTGGCCTGAAAGCGGTCGCTTAACGAGGGGATCGCGCCGTTGCGGACATCCAGTTCGATGCGCTCCACCCGGTGCATGGGGAAGAAGACTGCGCCCGCGCTGACCGGCTCGTTCTCGCGTACCAGACCGATAAAGTCCTCAAAAGAGTTGAGATCGATCCCGCGTATGCTCAGCCCGGCCACGTTCAACTCGATCACCGCGCCCCAGTATTTCTCCCGCGGGCTGTTGAGCGTGGCCAGTACAACGGCGCCTGGGACGAACCGTTCACCCTGAGCAACTTCGCTGATAACGCTGGAGTTGGACACAATTGGATTGTCGACGGCTTAACGCCAGATTGCAACTCGGCCCAATTTATAGTACTTAGGTAATCAAAAGGATTTGTTTTTCCCAACGTAAAATAGTTTGAAACTCTCAGGTTTCGCTGGAGCAGCCACGAATGTCTGAAAAAGCCTTGTCTCCGGGCGGGGACAAGCCCCTGATTCGAGTAGATCTGACCATCGCGGCGGATGAAAAAGCGATTTCTCCCGTCGTCGATGGCATTCTCGCCATAGCTCGCCAGATGAAGTGCATGGAGGGCAAGGAGTTTGAGATCGAGATGGCCATGCGCGAGGCCCTCGCCAATGCCATCAAGCATGGCTGCGGTGGCGATGCCAGCAAGCACGTCCACATGTTCGTCAACTGCAGCGAGCAGCAGGGGATTCTGATCGTCATCCGCGACCCCGGGAATGGCTTCGATCATCAGCAACTTCCCGACTGCACCGACGGCCAAAATGTTTATTCCAATCACGGCCGCGGGATCTATCTCATCAACCAGCTCATGGATGAGGTCAGGTTCGAGCGCAATGGCGCCGAAATCCATATGAAAAAACTGTAGCCGCGCCCGGTGTAACCTCGAGGCGCCTTCCAGACTCCATAGCTCAACCCTCCTAACGGCGAGTCCGCCACAGGAGTTCCGAAGGGCCACGGGATTTGGCGAATGCGGCGAACATTCGCTCCGTGGCGCATCTTGCGCCGGACTCGCCTCGTCTTTTCACTTGAACGCAAGCGGCGGTTACAGGTTTGCTCGCCGCTCCGCAGGAGTATGCTTGCAGCATGCGTACCGTGCGCCTGTTCATGCTGGCCACTGTTCTGCTGGTGGCCGGCATCGTGATTTATGCCGTCATCGTGAAGGGGAACGCGAACGTGACTTTTGGGCTTCCGCTCTCCTCCAGCGTCGTCGGATTCAACGTGAACGCCGGCGGAGGGCTGGCGCTGCTGGCGGTTGGATTGGCAATGATGGGCGCGGCGCTGCTGGTGGTGGCTCTGATACTGGGAGTATTCGACCAATTCAGTTCACCGCAGCGAAGCCAGCCAACCAAGGTCTCCTCTGTGCCTAATGCGTAACTAGGAACGTCCGCCTAGGTGCTCTCACACGCCGGCATCTCTTCCACGTGCTCAACTCCTGACTTGCTCCTGACCTTGGCGCTGGTGACGAGCGCTACGCCGGCTACCACAATGGCGCTGCCTGCCAGGATGTAGCCGTCCACGCGCTCATGCAGCACCAGCCATCCCAGGAATACCGCTACCACCGGGTTGACGTAGGCATAGGTCGCCACCTTCTGAACGGGCACGTTCTGTAGCAGCCATATATAGGCGCTGTAGCCGACCCACGAACCGAAGATGATCAGGTAAACGATGGCGCCGATGCCGCGCGGCGTCCACTGTGCGTGCGTTTGCTCGCCGAAGCTGAAAGCCGCAATGAGATTCACCGCGCCGGCGATCGCCATTTCCCAGCCACTGCCGGAAAATGGATCCACCTTCATGTGCCAGCGCTTGGCGAGAACCGACCCCAACGCCCAGCTCAAGGAACCGCCCAGTAGCGTAAGCGCCGCCAGAAATTCGCGGTGCCCCAAGGAGGTCGTCGAGGTGAGCTTGGGCCACAACAGCACCGAAACGCCCACAATCCCCAGGGCCAGGCCTAGCAGGCCTCGCGGCGGAACGTGGTCACCGCTCATGATCCAGGCGTCGATTACCAGAAACCACAGCGGCGTGATGGCCAGGATGAGGGCCGCCAGCCCGGTGGGGACGATCTTCTCCGCTCGCGCCAGCACCGGATTGGAGATACTAAGCAGCAGGCAGCCAATGACGCCCAGGCGCAGACCCTCGCCCAGGCTGATCGCGATCCCGCGGCCGCGAATCGCGCACCACGCCAGCATGGCTACTCCGGCGATAAGAAAACGCGTTCCGGTCATCAGAAACGGCGGAATGTGCTCTACCGCGATGCCGATCCCGAGGTAGGTGGAACCCCAGAAGAAGTACACCAGCGCGAAGGCAACCATCACGCGGAAGCGATGCTGGGACTCGGCGGCAGTCATGATCTAGGAAGGTCACCATATCAGACGCTATTCCGGCTGCATGGGCTACAACTTCTGAGATCACAACTGACTAGGGCCCCGGTCGTCCACTGAACCTCAGTCACTCCGCCGGCGGGCTCGCACCCGGGCTATAATGAGCACAGGACTCATCGGACGAAATGACCGGCCGTAAGCACCAAGTCGCCAGCCTGCAAGCCGCCCCGCCGTGCCGGCTGCGCCTGTTGCTGACCTTTCCCCGCGCCGGTTTGAATTTCGTTCCCTGCAACTCCCGTCCTAACCTTTTCGGCGGAGACTAGTTTTTCCTTCCATCCGCTATCGGCGTCTCCACGGACGCGTGTTTCCCTGGCGCCTTCGGGTGCCACAAACCCCCGACAACGGGAGGAACTCATGACTACTCAAACCGCTGCTACCGCCGTGGGCCCGCGCATCCGCACCGAGCTGCCCGGTCCCAATGCCCGCCGCATCCTGGACGGCGACAAGAAGTACATTTCGCCCTCCTACACGCGCTCCTATCCCATGGTCGCCAAACGCGGCCACGGTGTTTTTGTCGAAGATGTGGATGGCAACGTCTTCCTCGACTTTGCTGCCGGTATTGCCGTGTGTTCTACCGGGCACGCTCATCCCGAGGTGGTCGCTGCCATCCAGAAGCAGGCTGCGGAGCTGATTCACATCTCCGGCACCGACTTTTATTACGAGAACATGGTGCAGTTCGGCGAGCGCTTCTCCGCCATCGCCCCCATGAAAGGGCCGCACAAGATCCACTACAGCAACTCGGGCACCGAAGCGGTGGAAGCCGCCCTCAAGCTGGCGCGCTATCACACCAGGCGTCAGAACATCATCGCCTTCTACGGCGCCTTCCATGGCCGTACTTTGGGATCCCTGTCGCTTACCGCCTCCAAGCCGCAGCAGCGCCGCCGCTTCTTCCCGCTTACTCCCGGTGTGACCCACGTGCCGTACCCGAACGTCTATCACGCCCCCAAGGGAATGGATCCGATCGACTATGCCGTGAGTTGTGCCCGCTTTATCGAAGACGTCGTGCTGAAGACCACGCTGCCGCCCGAAGAGGTAGCCGCCATTTTCGTCGAACCGATTCAGGGTGAAGGCGGGTATGTGCCCGCCCCCGCCGAGTTCATGCGCGAGCTACGCCGCATCTGCGACACCCATGGCATCCTGCTGGTAGCCGATGAGGTGCAATCGGGTGCCGGCCGATCCGGCAAGTGGTGGGCCATCCAGCACGCCGGGGTTGAGCCCGACATCCTTTGCAGCGCAAAGGGAATCGCCTCGGGCATGCCCCTGGGTGTGACTATCTCCAAGTCCGACATCATGGACTGGGTGCCGGGCTCGCACGCTTCTACCTTCGGTGGCAACCCGATCTGCCTGGCAGCAGCGTTGGCGACCATGGACGTGCTGGAGCGCGAGGGCCTTCGCAACGCCGCCAGCGTTGGTCAGCACATTATGGATCGCATCAAGAGCTGGCCGGAGAAGCATCCGCTGGTGGGCGACGTTCGCGGTCGCGGCCTGATGATCGGCATCGAACTGGTCAGCGACAAGAGCAAGAAGACGCCCGCCACCACCGAGCGCGATCGTATCGTCGATCTGGCCTTCGAGCGCGGCGTCCTGTTCCTCGGAGCCGGGCCGACCTCGTTGCGCATCTGCCCGCCCCTGATCATCAGCAAAGAGCAGGCAGACGCGGGTCTCGACATTCTCGAAGAGTGCATTGCGGCGGTCGAGAAGTAAGTGAGAACCCACCACGGAGACACCGAGGCACGGAGAGAAGCAGTAGTAAAGTCTCTGTGACCTCGGTGTCCCGGTGGTGAACCGATCTTAGGAGCACGGGCTACTCACGATTTGCTAAACTGTCTTTGCGATCGCCAATCGGGAATCGCAAATCTCTTTGATGTCTCCTCTCACGAAGTACGCCCTGGCCGCGCTCGACTCTGCTTCTGTTCTCATTGGCCGGGACAATCCGGAGCAATTGCCCGAGCACATCCTCACCGGCAGAGCCGGCGAAGAGGCAGCGTACTTTTATCTGCGCCAACGCGGATACGTGATCGTCGCCCGCAACTTCCGCTCCCCGCGCAGCAAAGGCGAGATCGATCTGGTGGGCTGGGACGGTGACGTGCTCTGTTTCATCGAGGTTAAGACCCGCAGCACCCGCGAGATCAAGCCCGCTGAAGCGGCGGTCGATGACAAGAAGAAATCGGAACTAAGGGATGTCGCCCGGCACTTCCTGCGGAAGCTCACCGCTGCCCGCAAGGCGGACGCGCCAACAGCGCGCGGCGACATTGTGAGCGTCTATTGCGAATCTGAGGGCACGCATCCGCAGATCACCCTATTCAAGAACGCCTTCGCACTGTTTTAGAATAGAGGTTTGCTGAGGGAAAGGAACTGATCATTGCCTGAGCTGAGAAAAGACCCCATCCTGGGCCGCTGGGTCATTATTTCCACCGACCGCGCCAAGCGCCCGACCGACTTTGTGCGCGAGCAAGTCAAGATGAAGGGCGGCTTCTGCCCCTTCTGTTATGGCAACGAGAGCAAGACTCCGCCGGAGATCCTGGCTTTCCGTCCCAACCAGAATGGCGGCCCGCCGCCGGCCAAGGATAGCCCCGGTTGGACCATCCGCGTGGTTCCCAACAAGTTTCCCGCGCTCGGCATCGAGGGCAGCCTCAATCGCCAGGCCGAGGGCATGTTCGACCGCATGAACGGCATCGGCGCCCACGAGGTCATCATCGAAACCCCGGACCACAACGCCACCCTGGCCACCCTGCCGGAGAAGCGTATCGAGGACACCCTCTGGGCCTTCCGCGATCGCATCCTCGACCTCAAGCAGGACAAGCGCTTCAAGTACATTCTGATCTTCAAGAACCACGGCGAGGCCGCGGGAGCATCGCTCGAACACGCTCACTCGCAGCTCATCGCCCTGCCGATTCTCCCCAAGCAGGTGGTTGAGGAACTAGAGGGCGCCAAGCAGTACTACATCTACAAAGAGCGCTGCGTTTTCTGCGACATTATTCGCCAGGAGATGGACAATCCGGTGCGCGTGGTCGGCGAGAATCCTGATTTCCTCACCCTTGCCCCCTACGCGCCGCGTTTCCCGTTCGAGACGTGGATTCTTCCCAAGCGCCACGAGTCGGCGTTCGAAAATTCCTCGTCATCCATGTTCGAGAACCTGGCGCGCGCCCTCAAGGTTCTGCTTGCCAAGGCTCACAACGTGCTCGACAACCCTGCCTACAACCTGGTGATCCACACCTCGCCGGTACAGGACCCGAACAACGATCACTATCACTGGCACATCGAATTCATGCCCAAGCTCACGAAGACCGCCGGCTTCGAGTGGGGCACCGGGTTCTACATCAACCCGACGCCACCCGAGGAAGCGGCGCGGTTCCTGCGCGAGGCCAGTGTTGAGATCGCCCAGCCGGTCTCGGCAGGCGCATAGCAGCTCGCAGGTTAGCTTTCCTGAGCCACCGCAGTCGCGGTGGCTCATTCATTTGTGCGCCAAACTGATCCGTTGCTCGTCGACCGTAGCCGACACGGTAGAATTGAGCGCAGGTCACTTGGGAGCGACACGACATCATGTCTGCGCCAACACACGTCCATACATCCACCGCGAGCCCGGAAATGCCGCCTGTTCCGCTGACGCTCGAGGGCTCCAGCGTTCTTCATCAGATGATGCGCTTCCGCTGGTCGGCCTGGCGGACTCTGCCTGCCACTGAGCGCCAGTCCATCGCTGCCGAGGCGGCTACCGCTCTCACAACCATGGAGCAGGGAAGCCTGAGCGCCCTGTACTCGCTGCTGGGCCACAAAGGCGACCTGTTGCTGGTCCACTTCCGCAACTCCTTCGACGAGTTGAACGCGGCGGAACTGAAACTGGCGCAACTGCGGCTGGCGGATTACCTGGAGCCCGCGACGTCGTACCTGTCGGTAGTGGAACTGGGGCTGTACGACACGTCGGTGAAGACGTACGAGTCGCTGGTAGCGCGCGGCCTGCAGCCGCATTCGGAGGAGTGGAACAAAGAGATTGAACAGGCGATGGCGCGTCAGCGCGAGGCCATGCGCCCCAGGCTGTATCCGGACATTCCGGCGGCGCGCTACATCTGCTTCTATCCCATGGATCGCCGCCGCGGCGAGGAGAAGAACTGGTACACCCTGCCCATCGCCGAGCGCCAGCGGCAGATGCACGAGCACGGCATGGTCGGCCGCCGCTACGCAGGCGAGGTCAAGCAGATCATCACCGGGTCGATCGGCTTCGACGACTGGGAGTGGGGTGTGGACCTGTTTGCCGACGATCCGCTGGTTTTCAAGAAGCTGATCTACGAGATGCGCTTCGACGAGGTCAGCGCCGTGTACGCGCTCTTTGGGTCGTTCTATGTAGGACTGCGTGTACCGGCTGCGGGACTGGGCAAGCTGTTGAGCGGGGAACTGCCGGCTGAGAGCTAAGAGCACCGCTAAAAACTAAAGCTATGTGCTTCTTCCCGCCCGCCGATGCCGTGCGGCCAGGGCCTGTTTTTCCTGAGCGCTGATGGCTGACGGCTGATGGCTTCTCTTCCACGGCGTCAGCACCGTATAGCGCGGCGTGGCCGTGACGGTGGCCTTGGTGGAAGCCAGAAGTTTTCTCCTCAACAGGCGGCTCACGGCAGCCTGCGCCGAACTCTTCGACACTCCGATACTCTCCGCCAGGTCGCGATAACTGATCTCGACGGCTTCGCCGCGGCGGCGCTGCTGCTCCGCCGTAAGCCATAGATAGACGAAAAACGCGACGGGATGGCGATCGTGCCCCACCAGGTCGCGCAGCAGCACGTCCACCACATAGTCATCGAGGGAGATCATCGCTATACCGACAGTTACTATAGCAAAGAATGGCTGATTGTCACTGAAGAGGCTCCCGGCTATGCTGCGGTCCGGAGGATGACGACATGATTCGTGGCTTGAAATTTGCCGGAATTCCGGTGCGCGACCAGGATGCGGCACTGAAGTTCTACACCGAGAAGTTGGGCTTCAAAGTACAAACCGACCAACCCATGGGCGACGGCCAGCGTTGGATCGAGCTGAAGATTCCTGGCGCGGACACCGGCCTGGCGCTGTTTACCCCTCCGGGACACGAAAGCCGCATCGGGCAATTCCACTCGCTGAGTTTCTGGTGCGAGGATGTGATGGCAACCGTCAAGAATATGAAAGAGAAGGGCGTGCAGTTTGCGGTTGAGCCAAGGAAAGAGCCCTGGGGCACCATGGCGATCTTCAAGGATCCTGACGGAAATCAGTTTGTGATGAGCGAGCGGTGACCGCGCCGCTACTGCTGGGCTGCCTGCGGATTCTGCGAATCAACCACGCGTGCTACGGCGAGCATGCCGATGGCCTGTGCCGAGGCATCCTGCAGACCCTGCGCGCGGCGAAGGGCGCGCACCGCATCCACTTGCGCGGCAGCCTCGCAGACCTCCTCGATTACGCCCACGGCGTCGTGCTGCTCGGCGCGCTTGTCCCAGACTTCGTCGGCGGCGGAGAAGGCCATGTCGAAGTATTTATCCGATAGCGGTCGATTTCCGGAGCTGCCGGCGGCGAATCCGTTGGCGGCGGCCTCGCGGGCGCGGCGCGAAGGCGGCATTTGTCGCAGAGCCTCAGTCTGATCGGTGGAGTTGCCCATCGCCTTCATCACCGAGACGTTCTCTTCCTCCGGATGCTCGATTTCGCCTTCCTGCCCGGCAGTGCGCGCCACTTGTCCGGCCATGACGTTGGAACGCAACGCTTCCGTATAGCGATCCCCGCCCAGCGCTTGCTGCATGGCTGCGGTGGTCATGTTCACGGAGAGATTGCGCTCTCCGCTTTCAGGAACGTGGCCCAGCCATTCCAGCAGCTTCAGACCGCACTGCTGCGCGACGTCCTTGTCGAGGTCGGGGGCAAGCGTCGAGTACATTGCCGCGAAGTTAGGGGCCTCGGCTTTCGCCGAAGCGGCATCCTTCGGCAGCGAAGAGAAAAGCTTCTCGAACTGCTCTTGCG
>Ga0335076_10007551_pt1 | contig 10955 bp, 10 predicted proteins | sample Lox_Sample_25_FD_206717 | JGI IMG/M metagenome (GOLD analysis project Ga0335076, IMG submission 206717) | Soil microbial communities from Loxahatchee National Wildlife Refuge, Florida, United States - Lox_Sample_2.5 | ecosystem: Environmental > Terrestrial > Soil > Wetlands | place: USA...
GATCCGGCAAGCCATAGATGTTTTCGCCGTGATGCAGCCAGGCCGGCATGGTCTCCGGACCAAATCGCCCTTCCCCGGCCGGCGCTCCAAAGAAAAACACCTCCTGGCGCGTGACAAAGATCCGGCGTCCCAGTTCCGCGGCAAACACCTGGCCGAGCCAGGGCCCACAGGCAAAAACAAAGTTCTCCGCCGCCACCTCGCCGCTGCTGCTGCGAATCGTCTTCAGTTTTTTCTCCCCGCTCGGCGGCTCGACCACTGCCCGCAGGTATTCGACTCCCAGTTCCTCGGCGCGAATCGCCACCGTCTGCACCGCGCGGCGCGCCATTAGCACGCCGCTATGCGGCTCCAGCACCGCCCAGTCCACGTTGTGAGTCGAAAATTGCGGGAACCGCTTCACCAGTTCTTCCGGAGACAGTGTCTCCGCTTCGATCCCCATCCGCCGCATCGTGTTCAGCGAGTCCAGCGTGTACTGGTCCTTTGACTTCGCCAGCCACAGCACCCCGGTGCGGAGAAACAGCGCCGCCGCGGTCTCCTCGCAAAACTCCATCCACAGCCCCAGCGCCCGCCGTGAAAAGCGCGTATAAAGCTCGTCCGGGCCATACCCCATCCGGATGATCCGCGACTCGCCCCCCGAACTGGCGCGGCTGTTACCCGGCCCATAAGCATCAAGCAGCGCCACCTTCAGCCCCTCGCGCCGCAGCCAGTAAGCTGTCCACGTGCCGAAAACTCCCGCTCCCACCACCGCCACGTCGAACACCGGTTTCTTGGTCGCCATTGGCCCCTCAGCTTTGGTTGCAGAGCAACTCTGCCGTCACCAGGTCCTCGAGCGCACAGCCCACGCTCTTGAAAACCGTGATCTCCTGCGCGCTGGCGCGCCCCGGCTTCCTTCCGCTCACCAGTTCGTGCAGATCGCCCACAATGTGCTCGCGCCCAATCAATCCCTTCGCAATCGGTACCAGCAGATCGCCCGCCTCGCTCAGCGCCCCCGCGTAGGTGTCCACATAAACCCGCGCCCGTTGAATGACGCCTTCGGGCACCTCCTGCGACGCCGGTTGGAACGCTCCCACCAGATTCAGGTGCGTGCCCGCACGCACCGCGCCCTGATCGAACAGCGGAGTATGCGAAGTGGTGCAGGTGCAGATAATCCCTGCCTCTCCTGCGCAATTTTTGGGGCTTGCTGCTGCGATCGTACGCCCGGTCTGCTCCGACATTTGCTGTGAAAATGCCTCCGCCTTTCCCGAATCGGACCCACACACCAGAATCCGTTCGGGCTTGAAGACCTGTGCGAACACTTGCACATGCGCCCGCGCCAGCCGCCCAGTGCCAAACACCGCCAGCACCTTGGCCTCGCGCCGTGCCAGGTGTTGCGTGGCAATCGCCGAAACCGACGCCGTCCTCATGTCGGTCAGATAGTTGGCTTCAATATGCGCTCGCGCGACGCCGGTGCGCCCGTCCAGCAGCAGATAATAGGCGTGCACTCGACCGTACTCGCTCGACTCGGCAGCCACCGTGGCCACCTTCACTCCGGCGCTGTCGCTAGAGGGGTCATAGCACGGCATCAGCAGTACAACTCCATGCCCTCCCAACTCCACGTGCCCGCGCGGCGGCAGGATCACTTGCGAATAGCGCGAGCGAAACGCCTCTTCCAGTGCCGGAATGAGCCGCGACACGTCGAGCCGCTCGCGGACCTCCGCCTCCGACAGGTGCAGCAGTCCGGCGGTCGTGGTCGTCTGCATCAATTCCTACCCTCGGTTTTTCGCCCGCCAGTAATAGAACCCCGGTATCCCCAGCAGGACCACCCCCAGCCCCGCCAGCGACTCGCGCGGACGCTGCCAGGCTGTGTTCGCCGCCCACAACAACCCCGCTACCACGTACAGGCCCGGCAGCCACGGATACCCCGTGCACCGATAGGGGCGTGGCGCCTCCGGCCGCTCCCGCCGCAGCACGAACAACGCCGCCACCCCAGCGACGTAGCTGAGCGTCAGCATGAAAATCGCGTAGGTGTAGAGCTGATCGTAGCGCCCGCTGAATACCAGCACCGCGGACCACACGCCCTGCGCCACCAGGCTGAACACCGGCGTACGAAATCGCGGGTGCACCTCCGCCAGCGACTTCAGAAACACTCCGTCGCGCGACATGGCGTAGTACACGCGCGACCCGCTCAGCGTGGCGCTGTTGGCGCATCCGAAGCACACCAGCGACACCAGCAGCGCCATCCCGATGCCGGCGCGCGGCGAAAACAGAAGCGATGCCGCCGTCTGCGCTACGGCGCGATCGCGGGCAATCTCGTCGAGCGGCAGGGCGTAGAGATACACCGCGTTCATCGCGATATAAAGCACCCCGATCAGCACGATGCCCAGGATCAGCGCGCGCGGCAGGGTTCGTCCCGGATCGCGTACCTCGCCGGCCGTGCAGGACAGGTTGACCCAGCCGTCGTAGCTCCAGATCACCGCGATCAGCGCCACCCCCAGCCCCGCCAGTCCCCCGGTTGAACTCGCACTCGACGCCGCCTGCGTGAAGTGCGCGGTCGAGCCTTTGCCCGACAGGAATCCCAGCAGGACAAATATGCCCAGCGCGCCGATATTCGCCCAGGTGGCCACGTTTTGCAGGATGGCGCCGTGCCGCAGCCCGAGAACATTGATCGCCGTCAGGAACGCGATGGCCAGCACCGCCACCAGCTTGCCGCAGGTCAGCTCCAGCGGACCCAGCGTCACCAGCACACGCGATGCCGCCAGCGGTGGATATGCCGCCCCCAAATACTCCGAGAATCCCGTCGCCAGCGCGGCGATCGAGCCGGTGTACATTACCGCGAAGATCATCCAGCCATAAAGAAACGCAATCAGATCGCCGTAAGCTTCGCGCAGATAGACGTAGGTTCCGCCGGCCTCGGGATACATCGCGCCCAGCTCCGCGAACGCCATGCACGCCAGCAGCGAGAAGATCAGCCCGCCGACCCACACCAGCAGGTACAGCGAGGGGCGTGCCACGCTGCTGGCAATGTCACTGGCGGTAAGGAAGATGCCTGAGCCCAGGATGCCGCCCATCAGCAGCAGCACCGAATCCATGAGCGAAAGCCCGCGCACCAGGGTGGGCCGTTCGGCAGGCGCGGGGTCGGAGTAGGCTTGCGTAGCGGCTGGAGTCCCTATAATGTCGGCCATCCCGGGGCGAGACCGTGGCGGCCTCGACTGGGCCCGGAGGTTAGTGAAAGATGCCGCAAGGCGTCAACAGAATTCCCGAGCCGCTCATCGCGCCGGAGCTTGCCTCCGCCGCCACCCTGCCATCGCCTTATTACTTCGACCCACAATTCGCCGCTCTCGACAAGCAACAGATCTTCTCCCGGACTTGGCAGGTAGTAGGCCGCGCCTCGCAACTTGCTTCGCCCGGCGACTACTTCACCACCGAACTCGCCCGCGAGTCCCTGCTGCTGGTCCGCGACAACGACCGCCGGCTCCGCGGCTTCTACAACGTCTGCCGCCACCGCGCTGGGCCGCCCGCCGAAGGCTGCGGCTCCCGCAAAGTCTTTCGTTGTGGCTATCACGGCTGGACCTACGGCCTCGACGGCCGCCTCATCAGCACTCCCGAATTCGAAGGCGTTCGCGATTTCCGCCCCGACGAGTTCAGCCTCGCCCCCATCCGCGCCGAAGAATGGCTGGGTCTGATCCTGGTAAACCTCGATCCCGCTGCCCCGCCGCTGCTCTCCACGCTCGGCCGCCTGCCGGAGCAGATCGCGCGCTTCCGCTTCGAGCACATGCGCTTCTACACCCGGCACGACTACTTCATGGACTGCAACTGGAAGACCTACATCGACAACTATCTCGAGGGATACCACCTGCCCAGCGTGCATCCCGGGCTCAACCGCGAACTCGACTACGGCGAATACACCACCCATCTCTATCCCGGCTACTCGCTTCAGACGAGCCCTATCCGCGCCGCCGCCGGCAGCTCCGCTGAGCGCCGCTACCAAAACGCTACCGGCAGCGAGACTGCCGACTACTACTGGATCTTCCCCAACTGGATGCTTAACTGCTACCCCGACAATGTCTCGCTCAACATCGTCCTTCCCCTCGGCCCCGAGCGCTGCCTGGCCATCTTCGAGTGGTACTTTCCCGGGCCCGTGCTGGCCACCGACACGCCCGAGCGTACGGCGCAGTTCAGCCACGAAATCCAGTTGGAAGACGCCCGCATCTGCGAGGTGGTGCAGTGTAATCTGCACTCCCAGAGTTATCGCCGCGGACGCTACAGCGTGAAGCAGGAGAGCGGCCTCCACCACTTCCACTCGCTGTATTCACAAGCCATTCACGCTCCCCAGCCGGCTCCCAGCCCCACTCCCTGAAAGCCGCTCGGGGATTGGCAAAGGCCCGCCGTTCCTGTAGTATGCGTTTTTCTCGTAAGTCAATCTCAAGTGACTGGCGGCGGCCAGAAGGAGCCGTTTTGCAGGCCGTCGGCGGGAACATCTGTGAGGGCCTCTCCCCTTTTGCGTTGCACTGTTTTTGGTGCTAGACACTCTGCCCCGGAACGCAGGAGTCGCTTCCAATGAATGCCGGTCTACGTCTCCGCAGCCTTCGCGAACAACTTGGACTCACCATCCGCGACGTACAGGACGCCAGTGAACTGATCGCCAAGAAGTATGGCATCGAGGATTTCGCGGTGCCCATCGGCCGTCTCTCCGACGTCGAGAGCAAGGGCGTCGTCCCCAGCATTTACCGCCTTTACTCGCTGTCGGTGATCTACCGCATCGACATTCGCGATCTCATGGCCTGGTACGGTATCGACCTCAACGAAACCGCCGTCGACATGGCGGTCAGCCAGCCCCGCAAGTCGCATCTCACCACGCTGGGCAAATCCCAGCTTTCGGTCAACGTCCCGGTGCGCATCGACCCCGGCTTCGATCCCCGCCGCACCACCAACATCGGCCGGATGATCGAAAAGTGGGGGCTGGTTCCTCTTTCCTTCCTGCAGCAGCACTGCAACCACGAGTTCACCTACGGCTACATCGGCAGCGAAGACTTCACCATGTATCCCCTGCTGCCGCCAGGCTCCTTCGTCCAGATCGACGAATCGCTCGACAAGGTGGAGGAGAAAATGTGGCGTTCGGAGCTGGAGCGCCCCATCTACTTCGTTGAATTCCGTGACGGCGGATATACCTGCTGCTGGTGCTCGATGAAAGGCGACCAGCTCATCCTGCAGCCGCACCCGCTCTCGCCGGTGCAGCCGCGCGTGGTCAAAGATACCTCGGAAGCCGAAGTCATCGGCCAGGTGGTCGGTGTTGCCATGCGGCTTACTGACTGGCACCCGCTCGCGAGTGGGAATGGGGAAAAGGGGAACGGCCATGGACCGAACGGCCATGGGAAAGGCAGCTCAGGGCCGAAACGATTGAATTGAAGTGCCGCACCGACCCGCCACGCAGGTCGGCCGGTATCGCGCGCTGCGGATCTTTCTCCCACTCTTCCATCGCCTGCGTCATCTCTGCCTTGCGCTCTTGGTTCTGACTCTCCGATTCATATTCGGCAGCCAGCCGCCTTAGCGGCGTTCGCAACACCTGGGACCACAGGTCGCTATGCGCCTCGCCTATCGCCATGCGGGCCGCTTGATCGCCGTATATGCGCTCCAGCCCCCAGTGATCGTAGCCGCGGTCCTCGCGCAGGTTGGCCACATACGCCAGCCTCGCCAGCAAGCCGGCGATCGCCGCCAGCGTCCGCTGGACGAAGTCTTCCTTCGGTGAGAGCAGAACCATGTGCTGCGGGCCCTCCAAGAACCCGCCTCGCTTTGTTGTGGCCAGATGAACAAGCGTAGCACGGCTGCCGTCCCGGACCGTCAGCCTCTTCCCGCTGTCTGCCTTTCCGGACAATCCGCGTCCTGAGCTAAATCCGCCTCACCCGGACCAGGGTAGGCGATTCCCATTTTGGAACTGTCGGTTCTGGGCGTCTTGTTCCGTTTTCCGAACACGGAACAGGTTTTGGTGGGAGGCGGTCCGGCCCATGTTATTAAGCAAGCTGGCACGGTGCGACCTGCACAGAGAGGACATGCACCGTGCAAAGATTTTTTCGTGCCCTGCTTTTGGCCGCGATCGTGATTTTGGGAACGCAGACCGTGAGTCTGGCCCCATCGCTGACCGATGGCCAGCCCTGTAATCCCAGGATCGATCCCACATGCAACCCAATGATGGTGCAGTAACCCAGTACCCTTAATTGAGCCGCGGAGGTTGTTTCTTCCGGTCGAAGAGCGTTATGCTTCTGCGGCTCATGTATAACTATCCAGCCTATGTGTGGGTTCGTTGGTTCTTTTGGGGCAACGCAACGATCCTGTTGGGTCCACTCATCGCCCACATGTGGCGACGCGGCTTGCACAGTCGATTCCCGGTGTTCTTCGGCTTCCTGATCTGGTCGGTCCTGCGGTTCTTTGTTGCCTTCTATTTGCACACGTCCCATTACTACGTCGCATTTTTTGAGTTTCATTTTTACGCAGACGCCCTCGAATCGCTCCTTCTGCTCTTCGTCGCGCATGAACTTTGTAACCGGCTCTTCGCCAACTTCGATGGGCTTCGCAGTCTTAGCCGTCTTCTGTTTCGCTGGGGAACTGGGGTAATGATCCTTATTGCGGTGGCTGTGGCTGCTACCCGAAACCACACGGACCTAGACCCAGAACTCAATGCGCTAACGTCGTTGGACACCGCATCTAAGTTTCTGATCGCTGGCATGGTTTTCCTCTTGTTTCTGATTTCGTCCTACTTCGGAATGGCATGGCCTCGCTACTCTCAAGCAATTGCCGCTGGCATTGCCTTATACATGAGCGTCGGAATCATCGATCACACCTCATTTTCACTGCTGGGCAAAGTCGCAGGCCCGACGATGGTGATGGTGGATAATGCCGCCTACTTCTGCAGTTGCCTGATCTGGGTTGTGTACTTGCGCGCGTCCGAGCGCACCGTCACTCCACCTTCACGTGCCCCCAAGCACAACCTCGACAAGTGGAACGCCACGTTGCAGGAGCTGCTGGCGCGGTAACCGCGCGATTCCGTTTTCCGGCAAGATCCGCCACGGCAACAACCTTCGCCGGCTTAAGGTGATACTCTGCGCAATGCCGATTGACCGATGAGCACGTTCGTCATCCCGCGCCTCCTCCGCCTGCGCGACTTCCCCATGAGTTCGGTGTTCCTCATCTTCACCGTCTGCCGCTCTCTGGCGGTCCTCACCCTCTTTCAGCTCGGAGCCCGCGAATCGCACCTGCAGCAGATCTACCTCGGGCGCATGGCCGAAGTCCTGCTCGCCGCCTTCGTCTTTCATGAGCTCAACCGGCACGTCTTCCGCCAGTTTCCCGGGCTGCGCCAGTTGGGCGGCTTGCTGTTCCGCTGGCTGGCGGTAGTAGTCGTGGTCGCGGCGGCGATCGCCGCTGCCTCCACACCGGGCGCCGATCTTGAGCGCCTGCTCGCCGGCCTCAAGCTCTTTTACACCTGCAGCCTCATCGGCGCCGGCGGACTGCTCATCTACCTATTCTTCTTTGCCGATTACTTCGGAATGGGCATGCGCCATCTGCTTGTGGGCATCGTGCTGGGAATGGCGATCTTCCTGGCCCTCGGCACGGTGGAACAGGCGTTGTTCTCGCAATTCGCGCCCCTGAATGTTTACCCCAGCCGCTGGCGGACTGTTATTCTGGACAGCAGTATCCTTATTTGGCTGGTCTTCCTGACCTCGCCCGGCCGCGACGCCGCGCTGCGCCCGGCTTCGCGCCAGATGGAAACCTGGAATTCGCGTTTGCAGGAGTTTCTCGCCCGGTGACGGCGGCCCTCATCATTTTCGTTCTCGGCCTGGCGGTGCTGCTGGTGATCTGGGCCGCGGTCCGCGGCCAGAGCATCAACGTCTCCACCATCGAGGAACTCGAAGGGCGCACCGTCCCCGTCGATCTGGAAGCCTTCCGCAACCTGGTCGATCCGGAAGAGGACCGCTTCCTGCGACAGCAGCTCGCGCCCGCCGACTTTCGCCGCGTCCAGCGCCAGCGCAAGCTCGCCGCCATCGAATACCTGAATCGCACCGTGCATAACGCCGCCATCCTGCTGCGGCTCGGCGAAGCCGCCCGCCTGAGCCCCGAACCGGCTATCCAGTTGGCGGGATCGGAACTGGCCAACGCCGCCATCCTGACGCGCGTTTACAGCCTCACTGCCATCGCCAAGTTGTATGTGTGTGCGCTCTTCCCGGCGCTGTCGCCCTCGCAGGTGAGCGCCCTGAAGAGCTACGAGCGCCTGCGCAGTTCGGTAGAGAGACTGGGCCGCCTCCAGCAGCCGGTGGCCGTGCCGCGAATCAGCACCGCGATGTGAGGGGAATTTTCTTACTCAGGGTTTCGCGAAAGTGTTGGCTACAACTTCCCAATCGTAAATCATCACTCGTAAATCAATTTACCGCCTTGCTTTCCTGCTCCAGCCCCACGCTTACCGGACGCTTCTTGGCCATCATCTTGTGCACCGCCGCGCTCATCTCGTCGTGGCAGGCCTCGCACAAGTGCATATCGCATGTCGGGCAATACTCCGCCGGCGCGTTGCACTGCACCGCGCGCTCGCCGGTGGGATCGAACCCCTCACTGCGGTAATTCTCGCAACGTGCATCCATGGCGTTATCCCTTCCTCACGCGCTTGGCTTTGGCGGGCGCCTCTTCCTCCGCCGGCGCAGGACTGGCGGCGATAGACCGCACCGGCTTCTTCACGTCGGCCAGGCTCATCTTCAGCGCCTCCAGAATGTCGATCACCGGCGCCATATGTGTTGGCTGCGGCGTTTCTACCGTCTCGCGACCCTCGACCTTGGCCTTGATCATGGCCATCAGGTTCTCGCGGTAGTCGTCTTTGTATTTCTGCGGCTCGAAGGGCGCCGCCAGCGACTCCACCAGCGTCTTGGCCAGCTCCAGCTCTTTGTCTTTCACCAGCGTGGTATCGGTGTGGAACTCGTCCACCTGCCGGATTTCATCTACGTAGTACATAGTGTGCAGCATGATGCCCTTGTCGGCCGCCCGCAGGATCACGATGTGCTCGCGGTTGTGCATGGCGATCTTGGCTATGCCCACGTGCCCGGTCTTCTTCAAGGCAGAGAACAGCAGCGCGTAGGGCTTCAAGCCGGCGTCGTCGGGCGACATGAAATAAGAGCTCTCGTAATAGATGGGATCGACTTCCTCTTCCTTGGCGAACTCCAGCACTTCCATCGTCGACGCCGTCTTGGGCGCTACCTTCTTGATCTCTTCGTCTTCGACGACGACGTACTTGTCCTTCTCGTACTCGTAGCCTTTGACGATCTCGCTGCGCTCGATGGGCTTGTCCTCAAGCTGGCAGTACGTCTTCATCTTGATGCGCGAGTGGTCGGACTTGTGCAGCTGGTTGAAGCTGACGGTTTCGCTGCGCGCGGCGCTATACAATTTCACCGGAAGCGACACCAACCCGAAGGTCAAGTGACCCTTCCATACTGTGCTGGCCATAACTTTTCCCCACTAGGGCGTTTGAGAGCGAAGGACAAACCAGTAGCATAGAACCAGGGCCGTTTCAAGGATTTGCCCATGTCACTAACTGAATACCGCCGCAAGCGCGTATTCAAAAACACGCCCGAACCTGCCCCCTCGGCGCCCGTCGAGCCGCCCCCCGCACCCCAACAAGTGCAACCGGCTCAGCAGGATAGGGGCGGTCGGTTCTACGTCCAGCGCCACCAGGCACGCCGCCTGCATTACGACCTGCGCCTGGAGGTCGATGGTGTACTGAAGTCATGGGCCGTCCCCAAAGGGCCGACGCTCGACCCGAAAGAGAAGCGCCTGGCTATGCACGTCGAGGATCATCCGCTGGAGTACGGCAGCTTCGAGGGCACCATCCCCGAGGGCAACTACGGCGCCGGCGCCGTCAGCCTATGGGACCGCGGAACGTATGAGCTAGCCGGGACCAAGCCGCTCAAAGAGCAGCTCGAGATCGGCGACTTCAAGTTCCGCCTGCACGGCGAAAAGCTGATGGGCGAGTTTGCCTTGGTCCGCATGAAGAACCGCGGCAAAGGCAACGAGTGGCTACTGCTCAAGAAGCCCGACTTCGCCGCCCAGCCTGGCTGGGACGCCGAAGCCCAGCCGCACGGCTTGCCCTCCGCCTCGCTCGATCCTGCTCTGCTCACCGGCGCGGTGAAGGCCGAGATGCCTACTAAGGTCAGCCCGATGCTGGCGCTGCTCAGCAAAACTGTTCCCGAGGGCGCAAACTGGATCTACGAAGTGAAATGGGACGGCTGGCGCGCGCTGTGCTTCATCTCGGCCGGCAAGCTGCGAATGGTTTCGCGCAACGGCAACGTGCTCGACCGCCACTTTCCCGAGTTCGCTTCGGTTCCGGAGCACGTCGCGGCTGAAACGGCTGTTCTCGACGCCGAAATCGTCGCCCTCAACGAGCAGGGGCGCCCCAGCTTCGGGCACCTCCAGAATCGTATCGGCCAAGGCCCGCCCGGCCTCAAGCGACATACCGCCGTTTTGATGTTCGCCTTCGACCTCATCTACTACAACGGCTACGACCTGCGGAAGGTGCCGCTGGTGGACCGCAAGCGTCTGCTGGCGGCGATCATTCGCCCGAACCAGCTCATCCGCCACTCCGACCACTTCACCGGCAACGGCTTGCAGCTCTACAACCTCGCCAAGGATCAGGGGCTGGAAGGCATCATCGCTAAACGCGCTCTCAGCCCTTACGAGTCGCGACGCAACGGCGACTGGCTCAAGATCAAGATCGAGTGCCAGCAGGACTTTGTGGTCACCGGATACACCCGCGGCGAGCGCGATCTCTTCGGTTCGCTGGTGCTGGCCTACTACCGCGACGGCAAGCTGATCTACGCCGGCAACGTCGGCTCGGGCTTCGATCAGCAGAGCCTGAAGAGCGTCTTCGAGCTGATGAAGCCGCTGGTCGCGAAGAAAAATCCCATGGCGGAAGTCCCCGACATCCCGCAGGAAATTACCTGGCTTAAGCC
>Ga0335076_10007553_pt1 | contig 10954 bp, 6 predicted proteins | sample Lox_Sample_25_FD_206717 | JGI IMG/M metagenome (GOLD analysis project Ga0335076, IMG submission 206717) | Soil microbial communities from Loxahatchee National Wildlife Refuge, Florida, United States - Lox_Sample_2.5 | ecosystem: Environmental > Terrestrial > Soil > Wetlands | place: USA: Florida...
CTCACGCCGGTCGAGAGGTCCGCCGAGCCGCTTTGCCATGGAGTCTCCTGCCGCCCTGGATAGTATCCGAGAGCGGGCGACCGGGAGCTACTCCGCGCGCAGCGCGAGGGCCGGATCGACGGCGGCCGCGCGCCTCGCCGGCAGGTAGCTCGCGGCACCAGCCGCGGCGACGAGCACGAGCGCGACGAGCGCGAAGGTGAGCGGATCCGATGCGCCGACGCCGAACAGCAGCGAGCTCATCACGCGGCTCAGGCCCAGCGCGGCGACGAGGCCGATCGCCGCCCCGATCGTCGCGAGCAGAACGCCGTGGCGGACGAACATGCGCGTGAGCTCCTCGCGGCGCGCGCCGAGCGCCATCCGGATCCCGATCTCGCGCGTGCGCTGCGAGACCGTGTACGAGATGACGCCGTAGATCCCGACCACCCCGAGCAGGAGCGCCATGCCGCCGGCCAGGCCCAGCATCACGACCGTGAACGAGGTCCGCGCCATCGAGCGCTCGTAGATCGACTCGAGCGTCCGCACCGAGGCGAGCGGCAGGTTCGGGTTCACGGACCAGACGGCCTCGCGGATCTCCTTGAGCAGGCTCTCGGAGCCCGCGCGCGGCGTCCTCACCAGGTAGGCGAGCGAACGGCTCATGCCGTCGCCCTCGAATTGCTTCATCAGCACGGGGAAGCAGACGGTGCTCGAGGCCTTCTGGTCGAGGCCGTCGTAGTGCACGTCGGCCACCACGCCGACCACCTCGCGCCACGCGCTCGTGCTCGCCTCGCGCACGCGCTTGCCGAGCGCCGCTTGGGGACTGCCCCAGAGCTCGCGAGCCACGTTCTCCGAGACCATGGCGACCGGAAGCCGGTCGTAGAGGTCCGACCAGGTGAAGTCGCGACCGGCGAGGAGCGGCGTGCCGAGCGTCGCGCGCGCCCCGGGCGTCAGGAACTGGAAGAGCCGCAGCGCCGGCAGCTGACCCTCGGTGTAGGTGCGGTCGGCGGCGAAGATCGGGTCGTGCCAGCCGCCGGGCTCGAGCGGGAGGCTGGTCGCGAAGCCCACCGAGACCACGCCGGGGATGGCGGCGATCTTCTCCTGGATCGCCTGCTGCATTCGCGCGGCGCCCTCCTCCTCCTGGACCTGCTTGTCGGGGATCGAGACCCTGAGCGTTTGGACGTCCTCGGGCTTCGTGAAGCCGGGCTCGACGCGGCGCAGCGCCTGGAACGAGCGGATCATCAGGCCGGAGCCCACGAGCAGCAGGAGCGCGAGCGCCACCTGCACCACGACCAGCCCGTTTCGCGCGCGATGCCGCTCGCGGCTCTCGCTCGCCGAGCGGCCGCCGCTGCGCAGCGCGCCGGCCACGCGCCGGCCCGCGTACTTGTAGATCGGGATCAGGCTCAGCAGCAGGCCCGCCAGCAGCGAGACCGCGAGCGTGAACCCGACGACCGGCACGTCGATGCCGATCAGGTCGAGCCGCGGCAGGTTCGCGGGCGCCAGGAAGACCAGCAGGCGCACGAGCGCTTCCGCGAGCAGGAGCCCGAGCGCCCCGCCCGCGAGCGCCAGCAGCAGGCTCTCGGCCAGGAGCTCCTTCGCGAGCTGCCCCCGGCTCGCGCCGAGCGCGGCGCGCACGGCGAGCTCCTGCTGGCGTCCCTCGGCCCGCACCAGCAGCAGGTTCGCCACGTTGGCGCAGGCGATCGCCAGCACGATCGCGATCGTGCCCATCAGCACCCACAGCACCTTGCCGATGTCGCCCACCAGGTCGCGCTGGAACGGCCGCAGATTCGGCGCGATGCGCGCCTCCTCGAACATCTTCTTGTTGAAGCCGGGAGGCGGTTCGAAGCGCTCGAGCGAGAGCTTCAGCAGGCGCGCCACGTCGGCGTTCGCCTGCTGGAGCGTGACGCCCGGCTTGAGCCGCGCGACGGAGTTGTAGCTGAAGTTGCCGAGCGTGACCTTGGCGCGCTCGAACGTCAGCGGGAGGACGAGATCCGCCTTCGCGTCGAGGAAGCGGAACTCGCGCGGCAGGACGCCGATGATCTCGCTCGCCTCGCCGTTGACCGTGAGGCGCCTTCCGACCGCGGCTGCGTCGCCGCCGAAATGCGACTGCCAGTAGCCGTAGCTCAGCACCACGGTCCGCGGGCGCCCGGCCACGTTGTCCTCGGCGGAGAAAGTGCGGCCGAGGAGCGGCGGCACGCCCAGCAGCGTCAGCGTGCCGTGTGTGACGTGCAGCACGCTCACCCGCTCGGGCTCGCCGAGGCCGGTGATGCTCGCCGAGCCCTCGTTCCAGAGCCCGATCTGCTGGAACACGCGACCCTCTTCCAGGTACGTGAAGTAGAGGGCCGGAGCGGACTCGAGGACGGGGATGTTGAGCCCTGCGGCCGAGTGCCAGACGCCCACCAGCTCTTCCGGATGGGGGTAGGGCAGCGGCCGGAGCAGGACCCCTTCGACCACGCTGAAGATTGCGGCGTTCGCGCCGATACCGAGCGCCAGCGTGAGCACGGTGATGGCGGTGAACATCGGCGCGTGGCGGAGCCGCCGCAGGACCTGCTTCAGCTGGATAGGGATCGCCATGCCATGAGAAACGCTCGAGACGGGCATAGGTTGCAGAGACTTCGGCATTCAACGAGTTGAACGACGCCGGCGAGGGCTCTCAGAAATCGAAGCGGGCCCCGATCCGCACGACGCGCGGCGGCTGGACCGCCGTCGGCTCGCGGAAGCTCGGCCCCCAGACGACTTCCTCCTCGACTTCGTTCTCGAGGCCCAGCAGGTTGAAGGCCTCGGCGACGAGCGCCAGGCGGTGCGCGCCCATCGCAAAGCCCTTCTCCAGTCGAACGTCCACGGTCAGCGTGTACGCGAAGCGGTGGCCGTTGGCGCCGAGCACGCGGCCCACAGGATCGGTCGCGTTCGTGCGGCCGAAGGTCTCGCCACGCGTCGTGGCCTGGATCGCCTCGGGGCCCTGGGCGAGGTCGGGCACGACGACGAGGCGGGCGAAAGGCTCGCCATCCTGATAACGGGCCACGAACCCCAGCCGGAGATCTCCCGGCGCGTGCCACGCTCCGCCGAGCTTGATCGTGTACGCGCGGTCGAAGAAGCCACGCCCTCGCGAGTAGGTGTCGGCGTTCGGGTCGTCGAAGAGCTCGCCGACGACGCCTTGGTCGTTTTCGTCCACTCCAAAACCCCGGTTGCCTCCCTGCACCTCCGTCCTCGACGCGGTCGCCCCCGCGTGAAAGCGGATGCGCGAACCGAGAGCGCCTTCGACGCGAAGCTCGACGGCCTGATGGAGCCCCGTGTGCGAAGCCGGGTTCGTCAGGACGTAGCGGTCGAGCCCGAAGCTCTCCGGCCGGCGTTCGAAGACCGGCAGGAGCTGGTCGTCCTGGGGCCCGGCGATGTCGCTCCCGGGATCCGGCAGGTAACGGACGTCGTACGCGGAGGCCGGCGCCCCGACGTCGACCGACTCGACGAGATCGGTCTCGCGGCGGTCGAACGCCGTGAGCGACAGGCGCCAGCCCGCACCCGGGGAAGACTCGAGGCCCGCCACCAGCTCTCGCGTGCGTGGCCGGCGCAGGCCCGGGTCGATCGCGGACAGCGACCCTCCGCCCGTGCCGGGACCCACGCGGGCGACGAGCGGACCGCGCTCGCCGGGCTCGTAGCGGCCGTCTCCGTTCGCGTCGTTCCAGCGGTAGACGGCGGCGTACGGCGCGTTGGGATCACCGAACGCCAGGTGGTCCAGGAGCAGTTGGTGGCCGTACTCTCCCCATCCGCCGACGAGCGTCAGCCGTCCGCCATCGGCGAGGAGCACGCGCATGGACACGCGCGGCAGGAACGACGCCCACGAAACGCCCAGTGCCGCGCCGCGCGCATCCCCGGTCGTCCGCTGGAAGCGCAGGCCGGCGTCGACGACCACGCGCTCGTGCCACGCGAGCCGATCGCTCGCCCAGAGCCCCAGGTCTGTGAGCTGGCGGTGCGAGTCGGGCCCCGGCCAGACGTAGTCCCACACGCGCGCCGCGAGGCCGTCGACGGTCTCGGGAATCGAGCCGCTGGGGCCGGCGCTCTCGGTCGCCTGGCTCGTCGAAAGCGCGAGGCCGAACCGCGGTGCGTGCGAGATGCCGCCGCCGAGCGCGGAGGCCCGGATCGCCAGCTTACCGCCAGCGCTGGCGGACGAGCGCTCGCTGCGAGAGGCGAAGACCAGGCTCGGCACGGGGCCTTCCATGAGGCGCTCGACCGTTCCGTCGGGGGCGAGGCCCCCGGTCTGCGGCGTCGAGGTCACGCGCCAGTAACCAGCAGACACCGTAAGCTGAGCGCGATCCCGCACCCGGCTCCACCCCGCGGTCGCTCCGATCGCGTCGGCGCTCTCGTCGACGGAGGCGCCCGGGAAGCGCGCGCGCGCGGCGAGCGGCCGCGACGCTTGCTGCGCCGCACCCACGAGGTGCAGCGAGTCGGGCTCGCCGGGAGCATACGCGAGCTCGACGAGCCCCGAGGCCAGTCGCGACTCCAACTCGTCGGGTTCGGCCCGCTCGAGCCGAAGCGCGCGCTCGTAGCGCGCGGACGCGAGCAGGCGCCAGCGCTCGCCGGCGATCGGTCCGCTGGCCACGGCGCCCGCGTCCACGAGCGAACGGAAGCGCGCGATCGGCGGAGGCCCGCTCGTCGTCTGGGACTGAAGTCCGGACCCGAGGCCGTATCCCTGGGCGGTTCCTCGCCAGGAGGCGGCCGGCTCGCGCGTGGAGAGCGCGAGCGTCACGCCCGGGCCCGCGTACTCAGCCGGGGCCAGGGCCGAGACCGTCTCGACCGCGCGCACGCCGTCGAGGTCCGGGATGAAGAGCGGCGATCCGCCGTGAAGCGGATCCGTGGCATCCACTCCGTCGAGGAGCACGCGGTTCTGCGTCCACGACGCGCCGCGCATCGAGAAGCGGCCGGGCTCGGCGGGATAGAGGCCTGCGCCTTCGATCCGGTCGAGCACGACGGGGGCCTCGAGCGTTTCGAGCAGCGACCAGGCGCTGCGGCCCGAGGGCAGGTCGCGCGCGAGCGAGTCGGGCTCGTCGGCGCCAGCCGCGGAGCCGATCGGCAGGAAGACGACGAGGGCGAGCTCCCGGCCCGCCTTCATCGAGGCAGCGCGACGGCCGGCGGGACGCGCTCGGCGGCGAGCGTGCGAGCGGTTTCGGCGGCGCGGAGGAACTGCGCGAAGTTGTTGAAGGCTCCGGCGAGCAAGAGGACGAGCGCCAGCCCGCGCACGAGACCGCGCCGTTCCGGAACGCACGCGCTCGCGGCCGCCAGCGTCAGCAGCAGCGGCAGGACGTCCATCGCGTAGAGGAACATCTCGCGCCCGAGCGTGAGGTGCATCGCGACGAAGAGCACAAGCCCGCCGAGCGCCGTGACGGCGAGCGGCCGCCGTTCTCCAGCACCAGCCAGCCCAACGGTGCGCGCCGTCCCGAGGCCGAGGAGCGCCAGCCACGCGAGCGTCGCCACCACCCCGACGGGTCCGTTCGTCGCGATCACGACCCGGCGAAAGGACGGCCGCGCGCTCTGCGGCTCGGGGGCGACCACCGAGTGCGACAGCAGCCCCTGGAGCACCTGCGACGTGCGGTCGAGGCTCGTCGGGTAGAGGTGCTCCCGATACTCGAGCAGCCGGTCGCTCAGGAAGAACGGCGTGTCGTGCGACCACTCCTGGACCGACCAGAAGGCGGCCAGGAGCCCCAGGGCCGCGAGCCCAATGCCGAGCGCGCGCGTCCACTGCCGGGGCCGCGGGTTGTGGGCGAACGCGGCCAGCCCTCCCACGAGCCCGTTGGTCAGGATCGAGCTCGCGCTCGCGACGCAGCCGGCGGTGAGCGCTGCTGCGGAAGGGCCCGGTGATGCGGCCACCCACAGCGCGAGGGTCACGCCGAGTCCGGCCAGGCCGAACGACTCGGGGACGGGAAACCAGAAGAGCGCGCCGGCGCTCGTCGCGGCGATCGCGGCGAAGAGCGCGGCGTCGACGCGCGGCAGGCGCATCTTCCGGAAGAGGGCGAAGAGCACGGCCACGAAGAGCGCGGCCGCGAGCGCGCCCGCGAGGGCCGCGTGGCGCAGCGGATCCGCGCCGTGCGTCAACGGCCCGGTCACGACGAGCAGCGCGTGGCCGATCGACGGAAAGAGAGGATGCGCCCCGCCGTTCTCCCAACCCCCCGGCTGCTGCATCGCCTCGAGCCGGTAGGGGATGTCCGAGCCGAACCAGATGTCGCCCGCGAGCGGGTTCGCGAGGCGGGAGTCGATGTGGCGGCTCGCGGCGAGGCAGAGGGCCGCCGCGAAGGCCGCCAGCGCGAGGCCCAGGAGCACGTCCCAGAGCGGCGTTTCTCGCCGAGGGGGCTCGCAAGCCGCCTCGAGGGCCATGGGCGCGACCTCCCGGGTGCTCCGCCATTCTGACACGGACCGGACGTATGCTTCTGCGCGAGACCGCCATGAAGCCCGGCTCGCTGCTCGCTCTCCTCGCCGCACTCGCCGCGTTCGCCGTGCCCGCGCTCGCGGAACCCGAGCCGCAGGCGCGCCGCATCTCGCGCGCCGTGCTCGAGGACAAGATCCGCGGCGGCTGGGCCGGCCAGATGATCGGGGTCTCCTACGGCGCGCCGACCGAGTTCCGCTCGAACGGCAGGATCAACGAGGGCCCCATCGCCTGGAAGCCGGAGCAGGTCGCGAATGCGATCGACCAGGACGACCTCTACGTCGAGATGACGTTCGCCGAGGTGATGGACCGGATCGGCCTCGACGCCACGAGCGAGCAGTACGGCGAGATGTTCAAGGACTCGAAGTACCAGCTCTGGCACGCGAACGCGGCGGCGCGCCGCCTGCTGAACCGGGGAATCAAAGCGCCGCTCTCGGGCGATCCGCGCTGGAACGCCCACGCCAACGACATCGACTTCCAGATCGAGTCGGACTTCATCGGCCTGATGTGCCCCGGCCTGCCGCAGGCGGCGAACAAGTACGCCGACCGCGTGGGACGCGTCATGAACTACGGCGACGGGCTCTACGGCGGGATGTTCTTCTCGGGGATGTACGCGGCCGCCTTCTTCGAGAGCGATCCGAGAAAGGTCGTGGAGACGGGCCTGCGCTCGATCCCCGAGGCGAGCGGCTACGCGCGGGCGATCCGCGACGTGCTGTCCTGGCACGCGCGCTACCCGGACGACTGGCGCAAGACCTGGCAGCTCGTCACGGACGCGTGGGACAAGGACGATCCGTGCCCCGACGGCGCGCTCCGGCCCTTCAACATCGACGCGCGCCTCAACGGCGCGTTCGTGGCGCTGGGGCTGCTCTACGGCGCGGGCGACGTCGCGAAGACGCTGGAGATCGCGACGCGCGCCGGGCAGGACTCTGACTGCAACCCCTCGAGCGCGCTCGGCGTGCTCGGCGTGATCCTCGGCTACGAGAAGATCCCGGACGTCTGGAAGTCGGGGATCGCCCGAATCGCCAAGACCCGCTTCTCCTACACGAGCTACACCTTCGAGGAGATCGTGGCCTCGACGCTCCGGCGCGCGCTCCTCGTGATCGGGCAGGCGGGCGGCAAGGAGACCGCGACCGATGTCTTCGTACCCGTCCAGGCGCCGCAGTCGCCGCCGCTCGAGCAGTGGTCGCCCGACCCTCCGACGGAGCGGCTCGAGCCGGATGCGCCGGCCTGGAGCTGGGGCGCGGGCTGGAGCGCACGAGCGATGGGTGCTCCTGGATCCGAGCGGCGCGCGCGCGCAGCAGCGGGCGCCGGCGCCGAGGTCGTGCTGCGCTTCCGCGGCACGGGGGTCGGGCTCGTCGGCGACATGACCCAGGCCGGCGGCCGCGCCGACGTATTCCTCGACGGCCAGAAGGCCGGCGAGATCGACGCCTGGATCCCGCCCAACACCCACGACAACGACCTCTGGCACGCGACCGGCCTGGCGTCGGGGGAGCACCAGGTGAGGGTCGTGACGCGCGCCGACCGCGACGAGCGCTCGACCGGGAACGAGGTCGTGCTGGAGCGGGCGATCGTGTACGGCCGCTGAGAGGCCGCGCCCGCAGAGCGGAAGCGCCGAGGTCCGGGCTCGGTCGACGCCGCCTCAGCGCACCGGCGTGAGCAGCCTCCGCGTCAGCCACTCCTCGTAGCCGTCCAGGTCCTTCCACTCCACGGCCCAGGTGAGCGGCCGTGCGGCGGGGTCCGGCAGCGTCGCGCCCTCGTCGCTCACGCGCACGCCCAGCCTCTCGGTCCGCACCAGTTCGCTCGAGACCGCGAGGTAGACGGCGACGGTGTCGAAGAGCGTCGAGCTCTTCTCGGCGACGAAGCCAGGGTCCTGGGCGCACCACTCGCGGTTGCGGCACCAGACCGAGAACGCGTCGACGAGCCCGCGCAGCAGCGGGTCGCTCGACGCCTTCACGCGCGCGTAGCGCTCGCCCGCGAGGCGCACCTTGCCGCAGGTGTCGAGCGGCGTGACGATCGCCTCGCGCCACGGCGCTCCGAGCACGGCACGGGCCGCGGACACCCGTGACTTCACGTTCCACTCCGGCTCGGGCTTCGGCTTGCCGCCGGCGCCCTGGTAGAGGCTGCCGTACATGCCGGCGAAGCGCAGGCGGGGCGCGAGCCGAGGCTCGCGCGCCAGCGCCGCCGCCAGCGTCGGCGGCGGGCCGGTGGCGATCAGGGTCATCGGCTCCTTCGCGGCCAGCGCGGTCTCGACGAGCGCACCGACGCCGTCGCGCAGCACGCGTCCCTTGTAGCGGGCGAGGTCGTAGCCGGCGACCCAGTCCGCCTGCGGCCCGGGGTCGTCGTTCTCCTTCAGGCCGACGCCGATCGGGACGTCGGTCCGGCCCGCGAGCTCGAGCACGCGCGCGACGAGCTTCGCCCGCTGCTCGGTGTTGCCGAAGTCGGTCACCACCAGCTTCAGGTCCAGCTCCGGCGAGCGCAGCGCGAGCACGAGCGCCCAGGTGTCGTCGATGTCGTCGCCGATGTCGGTGTCGAGGATGACCGGAATGCGCGGGTGCGCCGGTGCTTTCTCGGCGCCCACGGCGTGCCCGGCCGCGAGCAGGAGCGCGAATGCGAGGACGCGGCCCCTCATGCGAGCCGCGCCGCGACGACCATCGCCAGGCCGACGATGAACAGCACGAACATGGCCGCGATCAACCGGCCCGTGCCCGGCGGCGCCCCGGCGAACTCCTTCCAGACGAAGACGCCCCAGGCGGCCGCGACCATCGTCGCGCCCTGGCCGAGACCGTACGAGATCGCGAAGCCGGCCTGCTCGGACGCGATCAGGCTCATGGTCATGCCGAAGCACCAGATGAAGCCGCCCAGCAGGCCGACGAGGTGCAGGCGCGGCGTGCCGCGCGTGAAGTACGCGCCGTAGCTCGTGGGCGTCCCGCTCACCGGCCGGTACATGAAGAAGGAGTTCCAGACGAAGTTCGAGAGCAGGACGCCGCAGCTGAACACGAACATCGCCGAGTAGGGCGTGAGCCGGCCGGCCTCCGGGTGCCGGAAGTCGGAGGTCATGGCCGCGGCCACGAAGCGGTAGAAGAAGCCCATCAGCAGGCCCGAGAGGACCGAGAGCAGGAGGCCCTTCGCGCCGGGGCCCGGGCCTCCGCCCTTCTTCGCGTAGGCTCGCGCGTCCACGAGGATCGCGGCCACGATGAGCGCGATGCCGCCGAACAGCAGCGGCGCGTTGCCGACGGGCGCCGCGAGGTAGTTCACCACGACGCCGATCACGAGCGCCAGGCCGATGGCGACGGGAAAGGCGACGGCCATCCCGGCGACGTCGATCGCGGCCACGATCAGCAGGTTCGCGAGGTTGAAGACGACGCCCCCCGTGACGGCCGAGGCGAGCGCGCCCGAGCTCGCCTGACCGAGGTCGGACGCGAAGCCGCGGCCCGCGGCCCCGTTGCTCCCGATCGTGAGGCCCAGGAGCAGCGACGTGAGCACGAGGCCGAGCGCGTAGTCCCAGTAGTAGAGGGGAAACGGCCAGTCGTGCGAGGCCAGCTTCAGGGTGTTGGCCCACGACCCCCAGCAGAGCATGGTGATCACGCACAGGCCCACGGCCACGGCGTAGGAATCGACGATCAGCATCGAGGGGTCTCCGTAGCGAGTGCGGAGATACACCGCCGGGGCGCTGGCGTCAAACGCGCGCGCGAGCCGGCTGCCGGTTTCGGGGCCTCAGTGCGCGGTCGGCGCGGACGCCGCCGTCGGCGCGTCCGCGGCAACCCTGCGCGCGGGAAGGCGGTAGAGAACCTGCCCCTCGCCCAGCTCCGCGATCCTCTGCTCGTAGATCTGGAGAATCCGGTCGCGCCGCGCCAGGAGGCCGTCGACCTGGCCCTCGGTGAGCAGTTCCTTCGTCGCTTCCAGGAGCTGCGGCTTGGCGAGAGTGCGCAGGCGCGCGAAGAGATCCGCCTCGCAGGTCGCGGGCAGGTTCTTCTCCTTCCGCAGCTCCTTGAAGATCTTGAAGGCTCGCGTGTGGTCGATCATCCACAGGTTCCAGCCCTTGTCGATCAGCAGGTTGCCGAGGTTGCGATCGAAGTTGTAGATGAGCTGGTCGAAGATCCGGACGATGTAGATCTGCCGGTTCCAGGCGACCGTGTCGGGCGCCTTGAGCTTGCGCTCGTAGCGCGCGAGCTCGTCCATCAGCACGTCGTCCACCCACCACGTGAACGAGGCCAGTCGTCGCGACTGCGGGTCGCGCCGCGCGACCGTGACGGGCACCATTCCGAGCCCCAGCATGCGGTCGATGCGGTAGGCGGCCACGTTGTTGCGCCAGGTGTCGCGGAAGTCGAGCTCGGTGGTCGACGCCAGCGGCATCTCGGTCCGGAACTCGTCGTGCGGCTGGACGTGGGCGTCGTGCTGGACGCCGTCGAGCTCCAGCGTCGCCCGGTAGGAGCCGGTCGTCCCCCCGGGCGCACCCTTCATCCTCACGACGCGCGCCTCGAGCAGGAAGCGCTCCCGCTCAGCGTCCGTGCCCGGCATGGCCGCCTGGGCCGTGCCCACCGGCACCCAGGCCGCCCAGACGGCGAGCAG
>Ga0335076_10007554_pt1 | contig 10954 bp, 6 predicted proteins | sample Lox_Sample_25_FD_206717 | JGI IMG/M metagenome (GOLD analysis project Ga0335076, IMG submission 206717) | Soil microbial communities from Loxahatchee National Wildlife Refuge, Florida, United States - Lox_Sample_2.5 | ecosystem: Environmental > Terrestrial > Soil > Wetlands | place: USA: Florida...
GAAGAGCGTGCGTGCGCGCGTGTGTTTGTGTAAGTGCTCAACGACGGCCCAGGCAATCGAGAGGCCGTCAAACGTCGCGGTGCCGCGGCCGACCTCGTCGAGAAGAACCAGGCTCGAAGGTGTGGCGTGGTGCAGAATGGCCGCGACTTCGCTCATCTCGACGAGAAATGTCGACCGGCCGCGCGCGAGATTGTCGCTGGCGCCGATACGCGTGAAGATGCGGTCCGTAATCGGCAGCCTGGCCTGCCGCGCGGGCACAAAGCAGCCCATTTGCGCCATGAGCACAATCAACGCGGCCTGGCGAAGATAGGTGGACTTGCCGCCCATATTAGGGCCGGTGATGAGCAGGAGTTGCTGCCGGGCCGGTTCGAAGCAGAGATCGTTCGGAACGAACCGCTCGCCGCGCTGCCGCAGCAGTTCTTCGATGACCGGATGGCGTCCGCCGACAATGAGTAGCTCGCCGGCGGCGTTGAACTCCGGCCGGGAATAGCCGCGGTCGGCGGCCAGCTTGGCGAAGCACGCAAGCACATCCAACTGCGCGACAGCGGCGGCGGTGCGCCGCAGCCGCGCGGCTTTGGCGGCGATGCTCGAGCGAATCTCGACGAAAAGCCGGCGTTCGATTTCGAGAATGCGCTCGTCGGCCGCGAGAATCTTGCGCTCGTACTCCTTCAGTTCCGGCGAAGTGAAGCGTTCCGCGTTCACGAGTGTTTGCTTGCGTTCGTAGTCCGCCGGCGCGAGAGGCAGATTCGGTTTCGAAATTTCCATGTAGTAGCCAAAAATCTGGTTGAAGCGAATTTTCAGCGAGGCGATTCCGGTTCGTTTGCGCTCGCGCTCTTCCATCGCTGCAATGATTTGTTTGCTGTGCCGGCTCAGGTCGCGGAGTTCGTCGAGTTCGCCGTCGCAGCCGCTGCGAATGATGCCCGGATCCGTCGCCAGCGCCGGAGGTTCATCGGCAATGGAGCGCTCAAGGCGTTCGCGGACGTCGGCGAGTTCGTCTATTTCGTCGTGCAGGTAGCGGAGCAGCGCACTTCCACCAACGGGAGGCGGCGTCACGAAATTCCGCAAAACAGGAAGTTGTGCAAGTGATTTGCGCAAGGCCACCAATTCGCGCGGCGAAGCCAATCCCAGCGTGATACGGCTGGTAAGGCGCTCGAGGTCCTGGATGCCGCGCAACTCTTTGCGAATTTCACCACGGACGACCGTCTGTTGGAGAAGATGAGCCACCGATTCGAGCCGCGCTTCGATAGCGTCACCTTCAAGCAAAGGCCGGAGAATCCAGGAGCGCAATAAGCGAGCGCCCATGCCCGTAACCGTCGCGTCCAGAGCCGCGACCAGTGTTACAGGCCCGCTGCGTGAGCTCTCTTCCGTAAAAATGGGAGTAATCAACTCGAGGTTGCGCACCGAAACGGGATCGAGGACCAGCGCGTCATGCTGTTCGTAATACCGGACGCGATCGAGATGCTGCAAAGCCTCAACGCTGGGCGGTTGCGCCCCTGCGGAACCGGGAGCCGCATCCGCGCCACGCGCGGCGTTTTCCCGCAGGTAGTGAACGATAGCCCCGGCAGCCGAAAGGGCCTGCGGATGATCGTCCAGGCCGAAACTGGTCAACTCCGCCACGCCGAATTGCTCGCGCAAAATCCGTTCGGCATAGTCGCGATGGAAAATCCAGTCTTCGAGCCGGCTTTCCACGCCCCCGGCGCCTTCGAGCAGGGAAGTCTTGGAAGTTTCAAAAAGCTGATGCGGCCGCGGAAGTAGCGTTTCGCGCGGGTGAAGCAGCTGCAATTCGTCGCGTAAAGCTTCCTCGGCGTCCGCGCCGGAAAATTCCGTGGTCTGAAACTCGCCGGTCGAGAGATCCACAAACGCCAACCCAATGGGCGATCCGGAAGAATGCTTGGCAACGGAGGCCAGATAATTGTTCTCGCGCGCATCCAGCACCGAAACATCCGTGGCCGTTCCCGGCGTGATGACGCGAACCACTTCGCGGCGCACAAGTTTTTTTCCAGGTCTCGGCAGTTCCATCTGATCGCAAATCGCAACCTTGAAACCGCTGCGGATGAGCCGCGCGATGTAACCGTCCGCCGCGTGATAGGGAACACCGCACATGGGGATGGGTTGCCCCTTTTCGCGGTTGCGCGAAGTCAGCGTGATTTGCAGTTCGCGCGAAGCCAGAATCGCGTCTTCGTAGAAAAGCTCGTAAAAATCCCCCAGGCGAAAGAGCAGCAACGCATGTGGATAACGCGTTTTAATCGCGTGATACTGCTGCATCAAAGGTGAAGTGGGTTCGGTCATCGGCGCTTCAGTCGCGAATACCAAGTTCAGTCAGCAAAAAGGCGTAGTCGAGGGCAATTTCGCGCAGAAAATCGTAACGCCCCGAAGCTCCACCGTGTCCTGCCCCCATATTAATCTTGAAAAGCAGCACGTTCGAATCGGTTTTCAGGGTGCGGAGCTTGGCCACGTATTTCGCCGGCTCCCAGTACATCACCTGGCTGTCGTTCAGGCCCGTTTTCACCAGCATCGCCGGGTAGTTTTTCGCTTCGAGATTCGTGTAGGTGCAGTAGCTCTTCATGTAGAAATAATCTTCGGCAATGCGCGGGTCGCCCCATTCTTCATATTCGCCGACAGTGAGCGGCAAGGAAGCGTCCAGCATGGTATTCAGCACGTCTACGAAAGGAACATGGCTGATGACCATGCGGAACAGGTCAGGTCGCATGTTGGTGCAGGCGCCCATCAGCAACCCTCCGGCGCTGCCGCCTTCGATGATCAGCCCTCGCGGCGACGTATAGCGCTCCGCAATCAGGTATTCGGCCGCTGCAATGAAGTCTGTAAACGTATTGCGCTTTTTGCGCAAGCGGCCGGCGTCGTGCCAGGGTTTTCCGAGTTCGCCGCCGCCACGAACGTGCGCGTCGGCAAAAATGACGCCGCGGTTTAGCAAGCTCAATCGGTTCGAGCTGAAATTAATGGGCATGGACAAGCCGTAGCTGCCGTAGCCGTAGAGCAACAGCGGCGCGGAGCCGTCTCGCGGCGTGTCGCGGTGATAGACAATCGTCACAGGCACGCGCACAACGCCGCCAGCGTCTTCCCCTGGCACGGCGACGTGCAACCGCTCGATCACGTATTGCAAAATGTCATAGCCGCCCAAAACAGGCTGTTGCTTGCGAAGCTCTCTCTTGCGGGACTGCACTTCATAGTCAAAAACCGAACGCGGCGTCACAAACGATTCGTACTGAAATCGCACAAAGGTCGTATCGAATTCCGGGTTGGCGCCGAGGGACGCGGTGTAGGCGGGCTCGGCGAATTCGATGCGATGCGATGCGGACAGTGCATCCGCCGATGCCGCCGACAAATCCACGATGCGCAGATACGGCAGCGCATTTTCCCGCTCAAACAGCACCAAATGCGACCGAAAGACATCAACTCCCGCGAGCATGACCTCGGGGCGATACGGAACAACCTCCCGCCAATTTGAACCCTGCGGATCGGCCGTAGGGGCGCAGACGAGCCGGAATGTCCGTCCGCCGGAATTCGTTCGAATGAAGAAGAAGCCTCCTATGTCCGCAGGATTCGAATTCGCGCCGCGCTGTTCCCGCGTCAACGGATTGGGGTGATGCTCAACGTGATACTCGTGTTCCGCCTCCCGGGGAGCGATAACGCGAAACTCACCCCTCGGTTCCGCGGCCGGCAAAAAGCGTACTTCGCTTGTCGTATGGCTCCCAATACACAACAATAAAAACGCTCCGCTCCGAGTCCTTTCAATCTCCACACGAAAACGCTCGTCAGTTTCTTCGTAGATCAACACGTCGGTGTCGTTCGAACCGGTAACGTGGCGATAGAGCCGGTGCGAGCGCTTCGTCGTCTCATCCTCCACGGTATAGAAAAGCGTGCGATTGTCCGCCGCCCAAGCCACGCTGGTAACGCGTTCGATGGCCTCGGGGAAAATCTCACCCGTCCACAAACTTTTGATCCGCAGCGTGTATTGCCGGAACCCCGTCGTATCCAGCGCATACGCGAGCATTCCATTGTCATTTGTTACGTCAATCGCTCCCAATCCCAGAAACGAATGCCCCTCGGCCAGCTTGTTCAAGTCCAAAAGCACTTCATCGAGTGCGCCTTCGGAATCCAGCCGCCGGCAATGCACCGGATATTGCTTGCCTTCCTCCGTCGCCGTGAAATAGAGATAGCCGCGCAGCCGGTAAGGAACCGACAAATCCGTCTGTAGAATTCTCCCCACCATCTCCTGGTACAACTTTTCTTGAAACGCCTCTGTCGGCCGCAGCACCGCGTCGGCATACGCGTTCTCCGCCTCCAGGTAAGCAATCACCTCGGGATTTTCTTTCTGCCGGAGCCACGCGTAATGGTCCACGCGCCGGTCGCCGTGGATAACGTGCTCGACGGGCTCGCGCCTCGCCAGGGGTGGGGCAAGCGCGGTGCTTCCTCCGCTCTCGTTCAAAAATGGTGCCGCCGCTGCTTTGGCATCTAGGTCCATGACTCTCTTGATCTGGTGCGCGCGCCGGGATGGGCGCCGGGCTTGCGCCGGACATCGCCGGGGTCACTCTTGCAAGGTGAATTGCGTTCGTCCGCTATACTAACGGAAGTCGGCGGCGGGAGAAAGCCGCTCCACATCGCTGTGGAAATCTAAATGGCCCAGGAAATAGAAATTAAGCTGAAAATTGGCGACGTGACTGCCTTTCGCCGCACGCTGAAGAAGATCGGCGCCCGCTCCATCGGCAATGGGACACGTCGGGTCCACGAGTCCAATCTGCTTTTTGACACGCCCGAAGGCGTGCTAGGAAAAAGTGGGCAACTTCTGCGCATTCGCACGGAGACACGGGACACCGGTGCAAGAGATTCTCGCCATGGCCGGGTTCAGCGCTTCCTCCTTACTTTCAAGTGTCCACCCAAAGGCGCCAACGGTGTCCGCAGCCAGGCCACTCTACACGAGCGCCACAAAGTCCGCGAAGAATCCGAACTTGAGATTGCCGACGCCGCCATACTCACCAAAATCTTCGAAGGCCTCGGCATGAATGGCTGGTTCCGCTACGAAAAATACCGCACCACGTTTCGCCTGCCCGAATCCGCAACCTGGGCTAAGGGACTTCTCATCGAGCTTGACGAAACTCCCATCGGCGCTTTTGCCGAATTGGAAGGTCCGCCCCAAGCCATCGACCGCGCCGCCAGGGCACTCGGTTTTTCTACTGACGATTACGTCCTCCAAAACTATCTCTCCCTCTATATGGAGGATTGCCGCCGGCGCGGCCAGAAACCCGGCAACATGTTGTTCGCTCCAACGAAGTAACGCGCCAAAAGAAAATTCCAGATATTTTCGCGAACCTGGTCATTTTTTCTTGACATTGTTTCGCGCCCGGCTTATCACTGCACAAGGAACGCGAAACGGCAGTGTAATTGCTCCGTTCCAACGGTCAAACAACGTGCCTCGCCAAAAGCTGGCACGCCAAAGGTGAATTCTCTTTCGATGTGCGCGTCCAACGAACTCGATCCTGGCCCTAGTCGCGTGGGCAATCAGTCCCCAAACAGGGCAGGGTTTAGAAAGTACGCTTGGGCATCACCCCGCGAGGCGCATCGCCTCCCGCAAGCGGTAGGGTGGGGAGGGTCTTCGCCAGGCTAACGGTAAGTCCATTTGCTTCAGGTACTTGCCCGCGGCCGAAGTCATTTTCGGCCCGCGGGTTTTTTTATTGCTGTGCTGGAACGGAGAGGTCACTCCTGGACCGTAACAGTTCAGGCCGAATGGAAAGGCATCATCATGGAGATTTACGCCACAGAATTGATGGGCGCGGAAGCCTACGACGCGCAGGGCAACTTCGTCGGCCGCGTCCGCGAGTTTTTCATTGAACCTGCGCAGGCCACGAACCGTCTGTCCCATTTCCTGCTCTCTCGTGGAAAATTTCAGCCATTGATGGCCCGCTACGATCAGGTTGCCACCTTCGCTCCCGGAACCATGCGTCTGAACGTCGGCGAACGCTCCCTTCAAGTCTACGAACCCAATGAATCCCTATTGGCCGTCCGCAAAGACCTCCTCGACCAGCAAATCATTGACACGCGTGGCCGTAAGGTCGTCCGCGTCAATGATGTCGACCTCGCCGAGCAGCGCACCAATGGCACCACCGAACTGCGCGTAACCCAGGTGGACGTCGGCCTCCCCGGCGCCGTCCGTCGGCTATTGCAAGGTGTCGTCTCGCCAGGAGTCATTCGCAAACTCCAAAGCAAGCTGCCCCAAAGCTCTATCCGCTGGGAGTTCGTGAATCTCATCGAATCGGATCCTATGCGCCGGGTAAAACTCCGCATCTCCCACGAAAAACTCGAAGACCTGCATCCGGCGGACCTCGCCGAAATCATGGAGGATCTCTCCGCCTCCGAGCGGCAAGGAATTATCGCGTCGCTTGATGAAGAGACTGCCGCCGCCGTCCTTGCCGAACTTGACGAACGCCTTACCTCGCAGATCGTTGAGAAACTCGACCCCGAGAAGGCCGCCGACATCCTCGAAGAGATGGCCCCCGACGCCGCCGCCGACCTCCTCGCCGATCTCCCGAAAGAGACCTCGGAGGAATTGCTCGAGGAAATGCCCGGCCAGGAAGCTGACGAAGTTCGCGAATTGCTCTCTTTTGACCCTTCCACCGCCGGCGGCATGATGAACACGCAATATGTTTACGTGGGCGAAGCCTCCCACCGCGAAGAGGTACTTGCGTGGATTCGCGGCCAGGAACTCAATTTAGACCAACTGGACACCATCGTCCTGCTCAATAAAACCGCCGAGTTTGCCGGCACAGTCTCCGTGGCGCGACTGCTGCTCGCTTCACCCGAGCAAACCATGTCTGAGTTGAGGAGCGATCCCCTCCTGAGCATCGCCGCGGACGCAAACGAAAAAGATGTCTTCGAACTGTTCGACAAATACAATCTGCGCATGCTCACCGTCGTGGGTGAGGAGAATCATCCCATCGGGACCGTGACCGTGGATGACGTGGTCACCCGGCTGGTCAAATACTAAGAGGAAAGTTAAAAAACAACGGATGAATTGGGGATTTCTAACTTCGACCTTGGAGAACCTGCAGACGCGGGGAACGAATCTGCAACAGAAGATTCGCAGCCTGCGCCGCCGCCTGACGCTGCTTCTCGCCGTTGTCGGTCCCGGTTTGATCACTTCGAATGTCGACAACGACGCCGGCGGTATCTCCGTTTACACCCAGTCCGGCGCGCAATACGGTTATCTGCTGCTGTGGTCCCTTATCCCCATGACGATTGCGCTCTACGTCACCGAGGAGATGTGCGCGCGTATGGGAGTTGTCACAGGCAAAGGCCTCTCCGATCTTATACGCGAGGAATTCGGCTTCCGCCCCACCTTCTTTGTCATGGTCACCGGTTTCCTGGTTGACCTTGCGAACGTCGTCGCGGAATTTGCCGGCGTCGCCGCTTCCATGCAAATCTTCGGCATCAGCAAATATGTTGCCGTGCCGATTGCAGCCATCGTCGTTTGGGTCCTCGTTGTGAAAGGAACCTATCGCCAGGTCGAGGTTATTTTCCTTTTTGCCTGCGTTCTCTATCTGTCCTATGTCTTTTCCGCCTTTCTGGCCAAGCCCGATTGGTTGATGGCCGCCAAGGAAACCGTCCTCCCTCATCCGCAATTCAATTCGGGCTACTTGCTGATGCTTACCGGCCTCGTCGGCACCACCATCGCCCCTTGGCAGTTTTTCTACTTGCAGGCCGGCTTCGTCGAGAAGAAAGTCGGCCCGCGCCAGTACCCGCAGGCCCGCGCCGACGTCCTCGTTGGCAGCGTCAGTTGCATGCTCATCGTCTTCTTCATTATCGTGTGCACCGCCGCCACTCTTTACGTGTCCCGCCATCGGGACATTACCGACGCCGCGCAAGCCGCGCAGGCTCTCTACCCCCTGGCGGGCCGCTGGGCGGGCCGCCTCTTTGCCTTCGGCTTGTTGAATGCATCTCTCTTCGCCGCCACGATTCTTCCGCTTTCAACTGCCCACGTCGTTTGCGAAGGTCTTGGCTTCGAAGCGGGCATCGACCACAAATGGCACGAAGCGCGCATCTTCTACGGCCTCTATACCCTCCTGATTGCTATCGGCGCCGGCATCGTCCTTCTGCCAAACGCGCCCCTGTGGAAGATCTTAATCTTTTCGCAGGTGGGCAACGGTGTGTGGCTGCCCGTGGTGATCATTTTCATCCTGCTCCTCGTGAATCGCCGCGATTTGATGGGCGAGCACGTCAACTCGACCATTTTCAACGTCGTCGCCTGGGTCACCGCTATCGCCATGATTCTGCTTACTCTGATCCTCGTCTACACTTCGCTTTTCCAATCAGGACCGCCACCTTCGGGCTGACGGCCCTCCCGCCTCGTGCTCGACACGGCACCCCGCCATTGCGCCATGCCCGAATCGTATGCTAACTTTGCGGCGTAAAGGAAAAGTCCCCGGAATCCCGTGCTGCCGACCAAATCACACACGACACTGCAAGTCCCCACCTCTAGCGCGCTTGGCCCTCTTACACCCGAGGAAGCGGACCTCTTTGACAGGCTGGATTTGACGCGGCTGCCCCGCCATGTGGCCGTCATCATGGACGGTAATGGCCGCTGGGCGCAGCAGCGCCATTTGCCCCGCGTGGCCGGCCATCGGTCTGGCACGAAGTCCGCGCGCATCACCATTGAAACGTGCGCGCGCCTGAAAATCGAAGCCCTTACCCTCTATGCCTTTTCCGTGGAGAACTGGCGGCGCCCGAAAGCCGAAATTGACTTCCTGATGCAGCTCCTGCGCGAATATTTGCGAAGCGAAATGCCCCTCCTGCAAAAGAACGACATCCGCATGCGTTTTCTCGGCCGTATTCATGAGCTCCCGATGGGTGTGCAGGACGATGTCCAGGATGCGATGCAGCGAACCGCGGGGAACAGGGGCATGGTCCTCTGCGTCGCGCTGAACTATGGCGGCCGCGCCGAAATTGTGGACGCGGTGAACTCCATTCTCGCCGAACAAAATGGTCATGCCACCATCACGGAAGAGACTCTCGCACGCCATATGTACACCGACGGGCTGCTCGACCCGGATTTGCTTATCCGTACAAGCGGTGAGATGCGCGTCAGCAACTTCCTCCTCTGGCAAATCGCCTATGCGGAAATTTTCGTGACGGAAACGCTCTGGCCGGATTTCAATCGCGCGTGCTTGCTCGATGCCTTTGTCGAATTCCAGAAACGCGAGCGCCGCTACGGCGGCATCCCCGATGGCCGGCCCGAAGCCGAAGAGCCCGCCCGCATCGTCGGCGATTAGCCTGCAGCTCACCCATGCTGTAGCTCACCCATGCTGTAGCTCAGCCCTTTAGGGGTGAGGCCTTTCCGGGCTTTTCTTCATAGGCGATGCCTTTCGTTCCGCAACCTCGTTACCCAATCTGTGCGCAGCCCCTCGTATCAGTTGTAGCTCACTCCTTCAGGGGTGAGGCCTTTCCGGTCTTTTCTTCATGGACAATGCCTTTCGTTCCGCCACATGATCAAAAAATCCTCAGGCCTGAAGACCCGAGCTACAACTCTCTGCCGTGATTTATTTCTCTCAATATGATGAGATGGAACTAGCCATTCGCCGGGGGAATCCTTTTCTATGACCTGGAAGCGTGTCGCGACAGCCGCCGTTCTAATACCCGTCGTTCTCGTCTGCGTGCTGAGCGGATATACGCAATTGTTTTCTTTGACGCTCGCTCTTGTTGTTTTGCTGGCTCTGTTTGAATTTTTCTCTCTGGGTGATGCCATTGGCCATCGCGCTTACCGTTTCTGGACAGCGGCGTGCGCCCTCGCACTCGTTTACGTGCAATGGCTCGCAACGATCATTCCCCCCGACGCTCTTGGCGAGCAGGTTCCACGCTTTCAGCAAATGTGGCGCTTCATGGGAGGCCCGCCGAGAGTCCATGATGTATTCTTCATTTTTCTCCTCGGAATCGCTGCGCTGACTCTATGGACGAAGCGTCCTCTTGTTGAAGCATTGCCTGCGGCCGGGATCAGCTGTAGCGGACTACTTCTGATTGCATTCCCCCTCTCTTATGCCGTCTTGCTCGAGGGGGCGGATAGTATCGGCCGTTGGATCCTGCTTTTTGCCCTCGTGATTACCTGGATGGGTGATACGGCGGCTTATTTTGTCGGGCGCGCCATTGGAAAACACAAGCTGGCTCCGGCGTTGAGCCCAAAGAAGACTTGGGAAGGCACCATCGCTAGCATGCTTGCCGCGATTCTCGTTGCATTTGTTTTTGCCAAATACGTAAACGTTCCCTTGGTCCATTTCTTGGGGATGGCCGTCGTGGGGAATTTCGCGGGGCAGGCCGGAGACTTGCTCGAATCCGCCTATAAACGCAGCGCCGGTGTAAAAGATTCCGGCTCACTTCTTCCTGGCCACGGCGGCGTACTTGACCGGATCGACGCATTGATTCTGACCATCCCTGTTGTTTGGTACTATTGGGTTTGGATTTACCTTCCCAACCGGTAGGTCTGAGGCACTTCCAGACACAGGTCGCACGACTTGGCAGACATGTTTGTTCAGAGTTCTGGCAGGAAGGGTTGAAGAGTAGAAACCTTTGAAACAGCTAGCCATTTTAGGCTCCACGGGTTCCATTGGACGGCAGTCTCTCTCTGTCGTTGAGGCATTGCCCGAGCGTTTTGGCATCGCGGCCCTCGCCGCCGGCGGCAATCTCGAAGAACTAGCCGGACAAATCGAGCGTCACCACCCGGAAGTTGTCTCCGTAGGTGACGCCCCCAAAGCCGATGAGCTGGCTGCGCTTCTCCGCGCAAAAGGAATTTCTCCGCTGCCCGCGATTCATTATGGCCGCGAAGGAATGCTGGCCGTCGGAACACACTCCAGCGCCGGCATCGTCGTCTCGGCCGCGGTAGGAGTTGTGGGCCTCGAAGCCACCTACGAAGCCGTCAAGCTGGGGAAAACCGTCGCACTCTCCAACAAGGAAG
>Ga0335076_10007555_pt1 | contig 10953 bp, 11 predicted proteins | sample Lox_Sample_25_FD_206717 | JGI IMG/M metagenome (GOLD analysis project Ga0335076, IMG submission 206717) | Soil microbial communities from Loxahatchee National Wildlife Refuge, Florida, United States - Lox_Sample_2.5 | ecosystem: Environmental > Terrestrial > Soil > Wetlands | place: USA...
GTCAGACCCCTGTGCGACAATCACCAGCAGCAAGACAAAGCAACACCGGGCACCAGGAACCATGCCATCACACAAGAACAACGCATCAACACCAGCGAAAGGCGCAGTATGAAGCCCACGCGTTCGTCACCCCGGTGAGCACAGCGGTGACGATCTCGTCCTCCCAGCGTGCGATGGTATTCGCGAGGGTGATCAGCTCAGGGGTGTCCTCGTGGCGGGCGCACCAGTCGTAGAAGGAGAAGAGCCGGTCGCGGACCTGCCGCTCGCACGGCGTGCTGCCGGTGACGCGGGCGCGGAGCTTGAGGACACCGCGGAGCTTTTCCTTGGCGATCCAGGCCAGGGCGATCTGCTGGCCTTCCGCGCTGGCGTCGAGGGTATCGATGATCTTCGCGAAGTCGTCCTTGGACAGGGTCTCCACGTTGCGTTCCAGCAGGTGCTTGATGCCGTACTCGGGGTCGCCGGACTTCCCGCGGCGGCCGTACAGCTCACGGATGGCGCGGCGCCGCACGTCGCCGGCGGTCTTGACGGCGAGCTGGACGACGTGGAACAGGTCCACGGCGAGCTTCGCGCGCGGGAGCATCCGCCTCACCGCGGAGGCGAAGATCGTGCACATGTCGATCGCGACGACCTGCACCGCGTCCCGCCAGGCCGGCGTGGCGTCGGCCAGCCAGTATGCGGCGTCATCAGCGGTGCGGCCCTCGACCTGGCCGAGCATGCCCTGGCTGCCGGACAGGTCATAAAAGCAGACATGCCACCGGCCGGCGAGCTGCGCGTACTCGCCGGTGTCCGGGTCCTTGCGCCACCGGGGCCGGCCGGTCCGGGCGATCCACCTCCACCACCCGCACCCCGGCCGCGGCCAGGTAGCGGGCCAGCCCGGCCCCGTAGCTGCCGGTGCCCTCGACCCCGGCCACAGCGAGGGTCCCCAGACTGCGCAGCCAGCTCAGCAAGCTGGCGTACCCGGCTGCGGTGGCGGGGAACTCCCGCACGCCCAGCAGCCCGCCGAGTCCAGCGCGGCCGCGACATGCATGCCGGCATGCGTGTCCACGCCGCCGGTGACGACACGCGCGTCTTCTACCATGGTGGTCATAGCCGTCCCTTTCATGGTTGAGGGATGGCACGCACCCGCTGGCCGTCGGACCCGTGAACCCCGGCCTCTGCCAAGACCGGGCAGATCAGACCGGCAGCGCCGGTGGGTGCCAGGACTGGGACCCGGCCGACACGCCGGTAACAGGACAACCTTGACGGCGTCGGCCGGATCGGGGGTCAGGCCGGGTCCCAGGCCCCGACACTACGCCCAAGCCACCGCGAAGCCACTGAAGCATGGCGCGTGTCGGAGCTTCTCTGATCATCCCTGCCGATATGGTCGACTACTCGACGGTAGGGATGAGTGCGGCAACTGCGCCCGACCTGGGCGATCTGTGCTGGCCTCGCGCCTGGCCGGCCCGGCGCTTTGCGTCAGGCCTGGGGCAGGCGGCGCAGGAACCGTTCGACGCGTTCGCGGTAGGCGCCGGGGTCGGTGAAGTACGACATGACGTGGTCGGCGCCGGGGACAATCCACAGGCCGGCGTGAGGCTGGGCGGCGTGGAGCTCGTGGGCCATGGCGGTGGGGTTGTAGGTGTCGGCTCCGCCGTGGATGAGCAGGACCGGAACAGCGGCGCGGGCGATGGCATCGAGGGGGCTGGCCTGGGTGAGGCGGTACCCGGCCAGCATCCTGCACATCTGGCTGGCCAGGGGCAGGATCGGGCGGGCGGGCAGGTGCCGGGCGCGGAGATGGTAGGCGAATTCGGCGTAGGCGGAACTGAAAGAGCAGTCGCTGATGACCGCCCTTACCTGCGGTGGCAGCTCGGGGGAGCCGCTGAGCAGGAGAGCGGTGGCGCCGCCCATGGATAGGCCGTGCAGCACGATGCCGGCGTCCGGGCCGACGGTGCCGGTGAGCCGCCTGATCCAGCGCAGGTAGTCGAGGTGGTCGAGCCAGCCCATGCCGACGTAGCGTCCGCCGCTGTCGCCGTGGGCGCGGTTGTCGGCCATGAAGACGTTGAACCCGCCCGCGCGGTAATCGCGCGCGAAGGTGCCCATCAGCGATGCGTCTGCCCGGTGCCCGTGAATGAGGATGACCGTGCGGCGGGCCGGCCGGGGTGCGGGAAAGTAATAGCCGGCCAGCCGTGTGCCGTCGTGCGCGGTGACGGTCCAGCGCTGATGTGGCGTGGCTGCCATCCATGCGCGGCCCTCGCGCTGGGCTGCGGCCGTGGTGGCGGCGACCAGGTCGCTGTCGCCGGGAGCCGCGTCGCCGGGGGGCGGCCTCCGGAGGATCGCCGCGTTGATCACGGCCGCCGCGAGCCCGGCCGCCGCTGCGGCCGTGATGCCCGCGGCGACAGCAAGGATGCGGGCCGGCCGGGCGGTCATGACCGCGCGCCCGCGGGACGCGCCAGCAGGTGCACGGTGCCGGCGAGCCGGCCGGCCGCGTGCCCTCCCCGCTCATGGAGCTGGGGACCGCCGGTGCCGTGGCTGACGGCGATCAAGCCCGGGCGGAATGCCGCTTGATCATCCGCGCCGGTGGTGATCTCGCGGACATCGTCGTCGTCAGTCACGCACAATGCCAGCACGTCCACGGCCCGCGTCAGCGCCGCCGGATCGGGGCGCGCCGGTCTGGCAGCGCTCAGCCAGCAGGGCCGCGCCGGGACCGCAGAGCCGCGAGGCCAGGGCCCCCCGGCCGGTCACGGCCATCAGCAGCGCCTCCCCGGTGCCGGTCACCTCCTGGCCGTGGCCCCACTCCCAGTCCAGGTCGGTGGCGCGCAGCCGCAGCCCGGCCGCCCGCCTGCCGGTGTGCAGCGGCGGGCCCTGCGGCACGCTAACGGCCAGCGCCGCCAAGACGGCCGCGGCGCCCGCGTGCCGGTCGATCCCGAGGGGGACGAAGACGTCCTGGCAGTGGATGATCACGTCGGCCAGCACATCGGCGGGCTTGCGGCCCGGCGGCCGGAAGGTGTTCCCGGCTGATTCGCGAAGACGGGCGACCAGCTCCGCCGGGCGGGCCGCGCCCCGGCGCCGCCCGTCGTCGTACAGCCACGCCTCAATGTTGAACCGGTGCGCCAGCAGCCCGGGCAGCGCCCGGCGCACCGTGAACGCTCCCTCGGCGTTGCCCACCACGTGGGCCACCACGTCGCGGACCCGCCAGCCTGCGCACAGGCTCGGCGTGTCCCAGGCGGCCCCGGGAAGGCCAGCGACCGTATCCGCCAGGTCGCGCCGCTGCCCGGCGACCAGCGCCCAGCACTCTGATGTGCTCATGCCCTGACTTTACTCCGATCCGGAGTAATTGCCAATATGGCGTCGCCTGCCCCCTATGCGCCTGCCCTTGCGTCTGCGGCCGCCGCTACGGGGGCCCGGGGTCGGTTGCCTCAGCGCGGGCAGCCAGTGGTTCCACCCGTGCCCGCAGGTCCTCCAGCAAGGCGCGGGTCCGTGGGGTCAGGCCGAGATCGGCGGTGCAGGGCCAGGCGGTGATCTCAGCCTCAGCCTGGTCCGCCCAGATGATCATCTGTTCGAACATGTTGACGTAGAACAAACCGAAAAGGGGAGTGATGTGCAGCCGCCGGGGAAAGGGGGCTGCGTCCTGGTCTTCCAGGTAGCCGCGGCCCTGCGAGAGCAGGGCCGTCACCTGGGCCAGCGCCCACCTCCGGATGCTGCGGACCGCTGCGAGCAGGTCCTGCTTGGACCCCTGGTCTGCGTACAGGAGCCGGAGGATGGTCTCGATCTGAAGCCGGGGCGGGTCCGGCTCGCTGGCGAGCCATGCGGCCAGCACCTGGCGGCCCCGGCTGGTGATCGCGTACACCGTCCGGGCGCGGCGGCCCGTCGCGGTCGTCTCTCGCCTGGCGGTGGCCAGGCCGAGCCGCACCAGCCGTTTGGGCTCGCCGTACCAGACGCTTTCCGCGGTGGGCCAGCAGTAGTCCAGGCTGCGGCGCAGCTGCTGGGTCAGTTCGTAGGCGCTCCACTCGCGCAACGCGAGCATCCCGAGGATGGCATACGCCGTCATCGGCAGGGCCGGGGCAGTTGATGCGCCGGGTGACGCGGATTCGCTCATGTCCTTGACTTTACTCTGATCCGGAGTAGCGGAGTATTACTCCGGATCGGAGTAATGATCGGGGGGTGTGGCGGGCGAAGGGAGCGCGCCACGCTGTCGCCGGAGATCTAGACCCGTCCGTTACCTCGCCATGTATCAGGCCGCCTGGGCGGGCCGCCAGGCATTGAGCCTAGCCCGCGCCGGAGCCGGGCCGCAAGCACGGATCGTCACCGGACTATGACAAAGAGTGACAACATCAACGGCGGCCGGGGAAATGGGGGAAATCACCCATGCGGGCAACCCGGGCAGCGATGCACGCTCTTATGCATGAGCCAAATGCATAAGAGCGTGAGGAGGCGTGTGAGCGGAGCCGCCCGAGGCGGGCAGATCCGCATCAGGCAGACCGCGGGCTTTGCGGCACGGCTTAATGCAAGGCCATTGGGCGGGCCGCCGAGGACACGGGTGAGCAGAACCGAGCACGGCGGCCTGGCAGATGTCCGACGGCTGTAAGGGAAAGGCAGTTCTTATGGGCAAGGAAATAGGGATCGGATCGTATTACGACGTTGCCGTCATCGGTGGCGGCGCCGTGGGCCTCGCCTACGCGATCCGGGTCAAGCGCGGCAATCCTGGGCTGCGGGTTGTCGTCCTGGAGAAGGCGGAGGAACCTCCCTTCAAGATCGGGGAGAGCACGCTGTCTGTGACGGTCGAGAACATGCTCGAGCTCGGCTTCACCATGCCGCAGTTGCGGCGGCTGTTCACGATCAAGTCGGGTCTGGGATTCTGGTACACCGGCTCGGCGACCGATGAGCTGGTGTCCCCGGTCGACGTCTGCAACACCGAGGAGACATTCCAGGTCGAGCGGCGGCCGATGGAAATCGCGCTCACCGTCCTGGCCCGGTCGTGCGGGGTGGAGATCCGGTCCGGGACGGCCGTCTCCCCGGGCGGGTCGCGGCTGGGCGGGCCGGACCCGGTGCTGGTGATGCGCGGTTCGCCGCAGGCCGCCAGCCCGGTTCGCTGCCGGGTGGTCTGCGACGCGAGCGGTCCTGCCTCGGTGCTGGCACGTGCGCTGGGCACGCACCGCAAGCAGGAGCACATTAACACGAATGCGTACTGGTCGCATTTCCGGAAGACGGCATCGACGGGGATACCGGGCTGGGATGCCCCGATGACACATCACATCTGCTTCCCGCAGGGCTGGTTCTGGTTCATCAGCCTGTGTTCCTGGGAGAGCACCCCGACGCCCGATCTGACCGCGATGATCGGTGCGCTGCTCGAGGATCGCCGGGACGAGGCCGACATGCCCGATCGCCGGGAATGGGCGAGCCGGTTCGGCTGCACGCATTCACTGCGCGTCTCGATCGGCGTGTCACCCCGGTCCGACCTGGACGATTCGCCGCCCGGCCGGGCACGGGAGCGGTTCTGGCACTACGCCGGCGCCTACCCGGCCATCGGGGAGGTCATGCGCTGTTACGAGGAGGTGCCGGATCCGTACCAGGGAAGGCCCGCCTACGGTGCTTTGAGGGAGATCGAGCATTACAGCACCTCCTACGCTGGCGAGGGTTTCCTGTCGGTGGGAGATGCCGCGTTCTTCGTCAATCCGCTGTTCTCCAAGGGTCTGGCGTTCGGCATGTTCTGCGCGAAAGAGGCGGCGCGGGCGACGGCCGGGTACCTGACGGACCCGGCGGGCGGCGATCTCGCCCGGTATGACAGGCTGCTCGGTTCGGTCTACCGCGCGCTGTCCACGGAGAACGAGGCCTTGTACCGGTCCTGGGCCTCGCCGGCCGGATTCGAGCAGGTACTCATGGCCAAGCTCGCCGGGGCGCTTCGCGAGGTGAGGAACCGGGCCGAGGGCCTGGTCCACGAGGACGTGCCCTACCGGCTCCTGGAACCCCGGCACGCGAAGGTCTTCACCGACGTCGTTGCCCTGACGCGCGACGCTAGGTCACGGGAGGGCCGCTCGCCGCAGATCGAGGCAGTGACGGGCCGGTACCTGGCCGAACTGCGCACCGAGCCCGAGACGATCGAAGCGCGCCTGGGCCGGTTCCTCACCTACTACGACAACAACCTGATCCGGCACGAGAACGCCGCTGAGGTGGCCCAGCCCGGCGTGTTCGCCGCCGCCGCCTGCCCGCGCTGCTGTCAGTACGCCGACGCGACCTTGGGGCGGTGCCCGGCTTGCGGCCAGGACATGGCTCCATGCCTGACATCGTCACCGGTCAGTGACGCGGCCGAAGGGGGAGGCCCGGGATGAGCGTTAACGATGTCCAGCTGCTGCTGGCGGACGTGGCCATCATCATCTTCGTGGCCCGGCTGCTGGGCATCGCCGCCAGGCGCCTCGGGCAGCCGCCGGTACTGGGCGAGATCCTCGCCGGGATCCTGCTCGGGCCTACGTTCTTTCACGGCCGGATCACGACCGCGCTGTTCCCGCCTGCCCTGATCCCCCCGCTGACCGCGCTGGGCGACATCGGCCTGGTCCTGTTCATGTTCGTCGTCGGCTACGAGGTGGACCTGCGCCTCATCCGGGGCCGCGGGCAGGCCGCGCTCAGCGTGTCCGCCGGCTCGGTCGCGCTGCCGCTGGCGCTCGGCTCGGGGCTGGGCATCTGGCTGGCCCATCGCAACCACGTGCACCACGTTCCCGCCTTCGCGCTGTTCACCGGCACCGCGATGGCGGCCACCGCGTTCCCGGTCCTGGCGCGCATCCTGACCGACCGTGGCCTGCACCGCGCCCGCATCGGCGGGCTGGCGCTGGCCAGCGCCGCGGCAGCCGACGTGCTCGCCTGGTCGCTGCTGGCCGTGGTGGTGGCGCTGGCCGGGAGCAGCCCGCAGTGGAAGGTGCTGCTCGCCATCCCCTACGCGGCCGTGATGTTCCTGGCCGTCCGGCCCCTGCTGCGGCGGCTCGCGCGTGCCTGCCAGCAGGCGGGCCGGCTCACCCCCACCATCCTGGCCACCGTGCTGGCCGGGCTGCTGCTGTCCGCCTACGCCACCAACCGGATGGGCCTGCACTTTATCTTCGGCGCGTTCTTGTTCGGGGTCGTCATGCCCAGGGAGGAAGTCCTGGGCATGCGCGAGGAAATGCTCGTACACCTGGAGCAGATCAGCGTCCTGGTGCTGCTCCCGATTTACTTCGTCGTATCCGGGCTGAGCATCAACCTGTCCACCATCGGGCACTCGGGGCTCGTGGAGCTGTCCGCGATCTTGCTGGTGGCGATCGCCGGGAAGCTGGCCGGCGCCTACGGCGGCGCCCAGATCGCCGGTATCCGCGGCCGCAACGCCGGCGTGCTAGCCACGCTGATGAACACCCGGGGCCTGACCGAGCTTGTCATCCTCGGTGTCGGGCTCCAGATGCGCATCCTGGACAACCAGCTGTACTCCCTGATGGTCATCATGGCCCTGGTCACCACAGCGATGAGCGGGCCGCTGCTGAAGGCCATCTACCCGGACCGGGCAATGAACGTGTGGCCCGCCGGTGACAAGCCGGCTGTCCGAACATCCGCGGACCCGCTGCTGCCGTTATGCAGACGATATTCCCCATCTTGCGGGCCCGGCCGTCCGGCCAGGCGTGATGTCCGCCCGGCCGGGGCCCGCAGATCCCGCCGGGCGGCTGACCGTCACCACGGAGATGTCCGCACGCACCCGGACCCGCCCGCGGGGCTGACCCGGCACACGATGAGCTGGCGGTCACCGGCCTGGTGACCCGCGCCAGGAACGGCCAGATTTTCCTTATGACTGGAGGCGGACGACATGGTGGTTGTGATGGCGGCGGATGCCGGGGAGGCTGACGTCGGCGGGGTGGTCGAGCTGGTCCGCGGGGCGGGCGGCGACGCGTTCGTCAGCCGCGGGGTATCCAGGACGATCGTGGGCCTTGTGGGGGACATCGACCAGCTGGACACGCTGAACCTGCGCGGCATGCCCGGGGTCAGCGACGTGGTGCGGATCACCGCCCCGTACAAGCTGGTCAGCCGCGAGCACCACCGGGAGCGTTCGGTGATCAAGGTGGCCGGGGTGCCGATCGGCCCCGACACGCTCACCGTCATCGCCGGGCCGTGCGCGGTCGAGACCGCCGGGCAGACGCTGGCCGCCGCGCTGATGGCCAAGGCCGCCGGCGCGTCGCTGCTGCGCGGCGGCGCGTACAAGCCGCACAGCTCGCCGTACGCGTTCCAGGGACTCGGCGAAGCCGGGCTGAAGATCCTGGCCGACGTGCGCGCGGAGACCGGCCTGCCGGTCGTGACCGAGGTCGTCGACCCGGGCGACGTGGACCTGGTGGCCAGCTACGCGGACATGCTGCAGGTCGGCACCCGCAACATGCAGAACTTCCCGCTGCTGCAGGCGGTCGGCGGGGTAGGCAAGCCGGTCATGCTCAAGCGCGGCATGAACGCCACCATCGAGGAATGGCTGATGGCCGCGGAGTACATCGCCCAGCGCGGCAACCTCGACATCGTGCTGTGCGAGCGGGGCATCCGGACCTTCGAGAAGGCCACCCGCAACACCCTGGACATCAGCGCGGTGCCGGTCGCGCAGCGGCTGTCGCACCTGCCGGTCATCGTGGACCCGTCGCATTCCGGGGGCCGCCGGGAGCTGGTGGTGCCGCTGTCCCGGGCCGCGATCGCGGTCGGCGCCGACGGCATCATCGTGGACGTGCACCCGCACCCGGAAAGCGCGCTGTGCGACGGCCCGCAGGCTCTGGTGGAATCCGACCTGCGTGAGCTGGCCAGCGTGGCCGCCCACCTGTCCCCACTGGTCGGCCGGACCCTCACCCCGGCCCTCGACGCTCCGCGTGAGCCCGCCCTGGCCTGAGCCCACCCGACAGGCGCGGGACGCGCTGGTGGACCGGTACGCCCCGCTGATCTGGTCCATCTGCCGTCGGCGCCCGGCTGGACGCCGGCAATGCCGACCACATCAGTAGAGCGTCTGAGCAGGAGCTGCTGGCGGCCGAGGCTCACGCCGTGCTGCGCGAGGCATTCAGCCACCTGCCGCCCGGCGCGCCAGGCAGCCAGCAGCCGGGTGCACAGCTCCGCGGCCGCGCCGATCACATGCTGGCAGTTATCCAGCACCAGCAGCAACTGCTGCCAGGCCAGCACCCGCGCCACCGCCTCCGTAGTCCGCATCCCCGGCTGCTCACGTGCCCCCAAGGCCGCCGCCACCAGCGCCGGGTCAGCCACGGGCGCGAGCTCGGCCAGCCACGTCCCGTCCGCGGGCCGACCCGCCACCCGCCGGGCGATCTCGGCCGCCAGCCGGGTCTTGCCCGACCTGCCCGGCCCGGTCACCGTCACCAGCCGACGCTCCTCCAGCAGCCCCGCCACCTCGCGCACCGGCCCAGCCCGGCCACGGCGATCCCCCCACTGGGGATCACACGTCAACAGCCCCCTGGCCTGCTACGGCCAGCAGTTCACAGCCGGAACAGCCAACAGGCTGTCGCAGCACACCGAACTAAACGTTCTGTGCGCAGTGCTTGGCTTATCAAGCGCGATTAGCACCCGCGCCGATTCGGCGTTTCGCTCGCACGTAGGGTGAAGAGGTGCACTACGTTCGGTGACCGGCGCTGGACTACGCGCGGTCCTGCCCGATGCCAATCGGCCGGCCGACAACGGCCCAGTACGGGCATCGGCTCCCGTCCCGTAGCTGGCGGGCACCCGGCCGTGCGTCCGGCCGTGGACGCGCTGGCACGCGATGCCCGAGATAGCGAGGAAACGGGTTAGATCGGATCATGACCAGCGCCGAGCTGAGGCTGCGGCCTCCTACTCAGGAGGAGTTCGAGCAATGGCTGCCGCGGGCGGAAGCGGCCTACGCGCGGGAGATCGCGGAATCGGGTGCCATGACGGCCGAGGCTGCGGCCGAGAAGGCGCAGCTGGACACCGCCCGGCGGTTCAGCAGCGGGCTCGGCTCGCCGGGTCAGGTGCTCTTCCGGCTGATGGCCGCAGATCAGCCGGTCGGCTGGCTGTGGCTCAACGTGCCGGCGATCGGCGGTGACCCGCTCATGGCCTGGGTCAACGACATTGAGGTGGACCCGGCGTACCAGGGCCGCGGGTACGGCAGGGCGGCTGTGCTGCTGGCCGAGCGTGAGGCCCGGGCGCATGGCATGACGTCGCTGGGCCTGAACGTGCATGGCCAGAACACGGTAGCCCGGTCGTTGTACGACAGCCTCGGGTATGAAGTGATGACCCAGCAGATGCGCAAGCCGCTGTAACGGCTCAGCCCAAGGAACGCGACGGATCGGTTCTGTTCGCTGCCATGGTTCCTGACTACCGTCTTCGTGGGAGCGCGGAGCCGCCGTTCGGCGCGCCAGTGTCGTCTTGCTGGCAATCATGTTCGTGGCTGCAGATTTGGGCGTCCTGGCCGGCTTCATGCGGCGGTTGCGGCGGTTGCGGCGGATTCGGTCCGGAGTCCAAATGGCCGGTGGCATAGCGGCCGATCAGGGTGGCGGCTGGCCGGAGATCACGGTGTGGTCGCGGGCCGCGGGGTGATCTGCCCCGAGCTTTCCGGACAGCTGATTTACGGTTAATTCACGCTACGATCTGCTGTTTCAGATACTCGTCGTGGACTTGCTGCGGGGTCCGGTACTGAAGTCCGGAGTGCCGACGTTTAGAATTGTACCAGAATTCGATGTACCTCACAACGTCGCGGCGCGCGTGCTCGCGAGTCGGATACTGGGTGCGGTGAACACGCTCGTTCTTCAGCGCGGCGAAGAACGACTCGGCCATCGCATTATCGTAGCAGATCCCCGTGCGGCCGACGGACTGCCGGAGGTCATGCTTCTTCAGGGTCTTAGCGAACTCATGCGACGTGTAGTTGCTGCCGCGGTCGGTGTTAAACCGAATTCGGTTTAATTCGGATTATGCCGAGGTTGTTGTTAAGCCGGAGAACCTGAGAATGGCCTGCTGAGGCCGTGTCTGCTGACAGGCTCC
>Ga0335076_10007556_pt1 | contig 10952 bp, 5 predicted proteins | sample Lox_Sample_25_FD_206717 | JGI IMG/M metagenome (GOLD analysis project Ga0335076, IMG submission 206717) | Soil microbial communities from Loxahatchee National Wildlife Refuge, Florida, United States - Lox_Sample_2.5 | ecosystem: Environmental > Terrestrial > Soil > Wetlands | place: USA: Florida...
TCGCACCGTCATGGGGACCGCGCGCAACATGGGTCTGGAAGTCGTGGAAGCCTAGGGAGTCACAGGCGCCAGGGATCGCAGAGGCTGCACTATGAAGAAGTCAGGCAAACACGTAGAGAACGCCCGCAAGAAGGTTGAAGCGCGCCCGTACAAGCTCGCTGAGGCTGCGGAGCTCATCAAGCAGACGCATCACAGCAAGTTCAACGAAACCGTGGAGCTGGCCATCAATCTCGGTGTGGATCCGAAGCACTCCGACCAGGTCGTTCGCGGCACCGTCGTTCTGCCTCATGGCCTGGGCAAGAGCGTTCGCGTCCTCGTCCTGGCTAGTGGCGACAAGCAGCGCGAAGCCACCGAAGCCGGAGCCGAGTACGTGGGCAGCGACGACATGGTCCAGAAAATCATGGAAGGCTGGACCGATTTCGACGCCGTCATCGCCACGCCGGACATGATGCGTTCCGCCGGTAAGCTCGGTAAGGTGCTCGGTCCCCGCGGCCTGATGCCCAACCCGAAGACCGGCACCGTCACCATGGATGTCGCGAAAGCGATCAAGGAGACCAAGGCCGGTAAAGTCGAATTCCGGGTGGACAAGGCCGGCATCGTGCATTGCCCCATCGGCAAAATCAAGTTCGACGCTCCCAAGCTGGCTGAAAATGCGCACTCGGTCATCGCTGCTGTTGTTAAGGCCAAGCCCGCCGCGGCGAAGGGCAAGTACGTGAAGAAAATTACACTGACTTCCACCATGGGCCCCGGGATCAATGTTGATCTTGGCGAGGCCGAAACGCTGGCCACGGCGGCCTAAGGGCGCCGGAGAGAGATTATGAAGAAGAAAAGCGAAAAGCAGCAGGACCTAGACAAACTGAAGACAGAGCTCGCGAAGGTCTCCACCGTGATTCTCACGACCTTCCAGGGCATCACCGTCGAACAAGACACCAAGCTGCGCCGCGCCGTGCAGGCGGCCGGCGGCAAGTATCAGGTCGTCAAGAACACTCTCGCCGAACGCGCCGGCACCGGCACTCCGGCCGAAGGCGTTCTCAAGAACCTGAAGGGCACGCACTCGATCGCTTATACACAGACCGATCCCGTCGCGCTCGCCAAGGCGCTTACCAAGGTTGCCAAAGACGTTCCGGCGTTCCAGTTCAAGTCCGGCGTGGTCGAAGGCCGGGTCATTTCCATCGCCGAGATCAAGCAGCTTGCGGACATGCCGTCCAAGGAAGAACTCATCAGCAAGATCATGTTCCTGCTGAATGCTCCCGCGCAGCGCATTGCCTCGGCGCTTAACGCGCTGCCGCGCAATCTTGCCGTAACCGTCAGCGAAGCGGTCAAGGCCAACAAGTTTAGTTCGTAAGGGTTTGGGGCTAAGCGGGCCCCGCCCGCCGCGTTCCGAAAAATTTGAAACAGAAATTCGAGAGGAGAAATCGCTGTCATGTCGAAAGTAGAAACGATCCTGGAAGACATCAAGGGCCTGACGCTCCTGGAAGCGTCCGACCTGGTTAAGAAAATGGAAGAAGCCTTCGGCGTGTCCGCGGCGGCTGCCACGGTTGTGGCGGCGGGCGCAGCGGCCGGCGGCGGCGCGGCGGCGGCCGCGGCGGAGGAGAAGACCGAATTCACGGTCGTTCTCACCGACGTGGGCGGCAACAAAATCAACGTCATTAAGGCCGTCCGCGAAGTCACCAGCCTCGGCTTGAAAGAAGCCAAGGACCTCGTCGATGGCGCTCCCAAGACCGTCAAAGAAGGCGTGTCCAAGGACGAAGCGGCCACCATCAAGAAGAAGTTCGAAGAGGCTGGCGCAAAGGTCGAGATCAAGTAATGGGGCGCCGGCCCATTGGCGGCCGGCTTTCCTTTCCTTCGAGCTTTGGTGTCGGCACGGCGCGGCGGGCTGTGCCAGGGGAATTTCGTACGAAACCTACGACCGGTTTTGTCTTCAACATTTCGGGTCCTCATCGGACCTTCACTAACCGTGTGCGGGGCGGCTCCGGGCAAGCCGCGCGGCATCACGGTTTAGTGTCTTTTTAGCGTTTCATCGGTACCTGCCCTAGAGGGAATGAGGTTAATCAGGCATGTCCAATAGCAACCAGCACGTTCGGGAACGCCAGCGCCTGGATTTCGCGAAAATCCAGGGGTCTATCCAGATTCCCAACCTGATTGAAGTCCAGAAGAAGTCGTACCAGCGCTTCCTGCAAATGGATCTCCTCCCCAGCGAGCGCGAAGACGGCGGACTGCAATCCGTGTTCACCTCTGTGTTTCCCATCCGCGATTTCCGCGAAATGTCTCAGCTCGAATTCGTGGATTATTCCATCGGAAACTGGGAATGCAAGTGCGGCAACCTGAAGGGTCTGCACCATCTCCGCGCCACTTGCCGGAATTGCGGCGCTTCCGTGGTCACCAATCCTTATCAGACCGGCGACGTGGTCTGCCAGAAGTGCGGCACCTTCAACAAGAACACGCCCACCTTCTGTAACAAGTGCGGCGACCCCGTTGCCATGCAACTCAAGTACGACGTCAACGAGTGTCAGGAACGCGGCATGACTTACTCTGCGCCGCTCAAGGTCACCATCCGTCTCACCATCTACGACAAGGATCCGGACACCGGCGCCAAGACCATCCGCGACATCAAGGAACAGGAAGTTTTCTACGGCGATATCCCGCTGATGACTGACAACGGCACTTTCATCATCAACGGTACTGAGCGCGTCATTGTCAGCCAGTTGCACCGTTCGCCCGGCGTCTTCTTCGAAAACGCCAACAACCGCACTTACTTCCTCGGCAAGATTATTCCTTACCGCGGCTCGTGGGTGGAATTCGAATACGACACCAAGAACATTCTCTACGTCCGCATCGACCGCAAGCGCAAGTTCCTCGGCTCCATTTTCCTGCGCGCCCTCGGCATGAAGTCCAACGAAGAGATTCTCCGCACCTTTTATCAGGTGGAGCGCATTTCCCTGCGCGATAAGGACCTCTTCTGGAACGTTTCGCCAGGTATCGTCGATCGCAAGCTGACTCACGAAATCCGCAATCCCAAGAGCGAAGAAGTCATCGTCGGCGCCCACAAGCGCATCACCGAAACGCTCTTCAAGGAACTCATCAAGGCCAAGATTTCCCAGATCCGCGCCGCCCTGGCCGACCTCGAAGGCGCTTACAGCGTCGCCGACGTCGTCAACCGCCAGACTGGCGAAGTCCTCCTGGAAGCCAACAAGCCGCTTACCGCCGATCTCTGGCAGGCCTTTGCCGAAGCCGGTATCACCGAAGTTGACGTCTTCTTCCCGGAACGCGACGACATCGGCATGGTGCTTTCGCGCACCCTCGATAAGGACGCCATCCGTTCTTCCAAGGAAGCGCTCATCGAGATCTACCGTAAGCTGCGCCCCGGCGATCCCCCCACGCTCGAGACCGCTACCAATCTTTTCCGCGGCATGTTCTTCGATCCGCGCAAGTACGATTTCAGCCGCGTCGGCCGCTTGAAGTTCAATATCAAGCTCGGCCTCGATACGCCGCTCGATAATCGCACCCTCGACACCACGGACTTCGTCGCCGCCATCAAGTATCTCTTCAAGCTGCGCAAGAACATCGGCGTCGTCGACGATATCGACCACCTCGGCAATCGCCGCGTCCGCGCGGTGGGCGAGTTGCTCGAAAACCAGTTCCGCATCGGCCTTGTCCGTATGGAACGCGCCATTAAAGAAAAGATGAGCGTGTACCAGGAAATGTCCACGGCCATGCCGCACGACCTCGTCAACGCCAAGCCGGTTATGGCCGCGATCCGCGAGTTCTTCGGCAGTTCGCAGCTTAGCCAGTTCATGGACCAGACCAACCCGCTCAGCGAAATTACTCACAAGCGGCGTCTCTCCGCTCTCGGGCCGGGCGGTCTCTCCCGTGAACGCGCTGGGTTCGAAGTCCGCGACGTTCACCCCACGCACTACGGCCGCATCTGCCCTATTGAGACCCCGGAAGGTCCGAACATTGGCTTGATCAGCTCTCTGAGCTGCTTCGCCCGCATCAACGATTACGGGTTCATCGAATCCCCCTACCGCCGCGTCAAGGGCGGGCGCATCGTGGACTACGTGCACATCGTCAATGCCGGCGACAGCGAGTTCAAGGCCGGCGACATCGTCGAGCGCGACCGCGTCGAAGAACTCAACGAAGAGCTCAAGCGCCGCAAGGTCGTCTACGAGGCTTACTGCTTCTATCTTTCCGCCTGGGAAGAGGACAAGTACGTCATCGCGCAGGCCAACGTCTCTCTCGATGAAAAGCTGCGCATCACCACCGAGCTCGTCAACTGCCGCCAGGCCGGCAACTTCGTGCTCAAGCATCGCGATGAAGTCGATTACGTCGACGTTTCGCCCAAGCAACTCGTTTCCGTCGCCGCCAGCTTGATTCCGTTCCTCGAGAACGACGACGCCAACCGCGCCTTGATGGGTTCCAACATGCAGCGCCAGGCTGTGCCTTTGATCCGCGGTGAAGCCCCGCTCGTCGGCACCGGCATGGAGCGCGTTACCGCCCGCGATTCCGGCGCGGTCGTGCTCTGCAAACGCGATGGCATCGTCGACCAGGTGGACTCCGAGCGCATCATCGTCCGTGTGGAAAGCGATCACTCCGGCGTACTCAGCCGCGAAGTGGGCGCCGACATTTACACCCTGACCAAGTTCAAGCGCTCCAACCAGAACACTTGCATCAACCAGAAGCCGCTCGTTCGCGTGGGCGATCGCGTGAAGACCGCTCAGGTCCTCGCCGACGGTCCCTGCACCGATCGCGGCGAACTCGGCCTCGGCCGCAACGTCCTCGTGGCCTTCGTGCCTTGGCGCGGGTACAACTTCGAAGACGCCATCCTGGTCAGCGAAAAGCTGGTCAAGGACGACTACTACACCTCCATCCACATCGAGGAGTACGAAATCGAAGCCCGCGACACCAAGCTCGGTCCAGAAGAAGTTACTCGCGACATCCCCAACATCAGCGAGTCCTTCCTCCGCAACCTCGACGAGAGCGGCGTCATTCGCATCGGCGCCGTTGTGAAGCCCGGCGACATCCTCGTCGGCAAGGTCACCCCCAAGGGTGAAACCACGCTGACTCCCGAAGAAAAGCTGCTCCGCGCCATCTTCGGTGAAAAAGCCGGTGATGTCCGCGACGCTTCTCTCTATTGTCCCCCGGGCATCGAAGGCACCATCGTCGACGTCAAGATCTTCACCCGCAAGGGCGGAGAAAAGGACGAGCGCCACAAGGCCATCGAAGCCTCGCAGGTCTTCAAGCTTGAAAAGAACCTCGCTGACGAAATCCGCATCCTCACCGACGAGCGCCTCAAGCGTCTCGAAGATCTGCTCGGCGGCAAGGTGCTCCAGGCCGACCTGCACGACGAAAAAACCAACAAGCGCCTGCTCACCAAGGGCGTGGAACTCAATCGCGACCTGATTGAAAAAATCTCCACGCGCAACCTCAAGCGCCTTAAGCTCAACGAGCGTGATCCACTGCTCATCGAGAAGATCGAAGAAATCGAAGAGATGACTTCCCGTCAGATCGATGTGCTCCGCAAGATCACCGAAGAACGCAAGGAAAAGCTCAAGAAGGGTGACGAGCTTCCTCCCGGCGTCATCAAGCTCGTCAAGGTCTACATCGCCATGAAGCGCAAGCTCTCCATCGGCGACAAAATGGCCGGCCGCCACGGCAACAAGGGCGTTATCGCCCGCGTCGTGCCGGAAGAAGACATGCCCTATCTCCCGGATGGCACTCCCGTGGAAATCGTTCTCAATCCGCTCGGCGTTCCTTCTCGTATGAACGTCGGTCAGATTCTCGAAACCCACCTCGGCTGGGCCTCTAAGGAACTGGGCAACAGTCTCCGCCGCCTCTTGAGCAAGGAAAACCGCGCCGAAGCGATTCGTCGCTGGTACCGCGAAGTGTTCAGCGACACCGCCATTTGGAAATCCCTTCAGAAATTGAGCGACGACGAATTGCTGGAATTCGCCGAAGGCTTCCGCGACGGCATTCCCTTCGCCACCCCGGTATTCGACGGCGCGCGCGAAGCGGAAATCCGCCACCTGCTTGAAGTTGCCGGCTTGCCCCACGCCGGCAAGATCAACCTCTTCGACGGCATGACCGGCGAACAGTTCGATCAGCCCATCACCGTTGGCTACATCTACATGCTTAAGCTCTCCCACTTGGTCGACGACAAGATTCACGCTCGTTCCATCGGGCCCTACTCGCTCATCACCCAGCAGCCGCTCGGTGGCAAGGCGCAGTTCGGCGGGCAGCGCTTCGGCGAAATGGAAGTCTGGGCCCTGGAAGCCTACGGCGCCGCTCACATTTTGCAGGAACTGCTCACCGCCAAGTCCGACGACGTCTATGGCCGCGCCAAGATTTATGAGGCCATCGTCAAGGGCGAGCCGGGTATCGAGCCGGGCGTTCCTGAATCGTTCAACGTTCTCGTGCGCGAGCTGCAGTCGCTCTGCCTTGACGTCGAATTGATGAAGCGCCAGAAGCCCACGGTGGAAAAGGCCGCCGACTAGAGCGATTTATGTAGCGCTGGCCTTCATGCCAGCTCCGGGTAGGGGCGTAAAACGCCCCATCTCGGCAAGGCGAAAGGTATTGGCAGTATTCAGGTTTACGGGTTCTCAGCCGCCTCCGGCAGTGCACAAACGCTGCCAGGGGCGCGTCCCCGGTGAAAGCCGGGGAGGGAGGAAATCACCTTGTATCGCAGCAGCCCTTATGATCGCGCCAGCTTGATCGCGGATTTCGACTCTATCCGTATCTCCCTGGCCAGTCCGGAAAAAATCCGTTCCTGGTCTCACGGCGAAGTCACCAAGCCCGAGACCATCAACTACCGCACGTTTAAGCCCGAGCGTGACGGTCTTTTCTGCGCCAAGATTTTCGGTCCGGTCACGGACTGGGAATGCTTGTGCGGAAAATACAAGCGTATGAAGCATCGCGGAGTGATCTGCGATAAGTGCGGCGTCGAAGTCACTTTGAGCAAAGTCCGCCGTGAGCGTCTCGGCCACATCGAGCTTGCTTCGCCCTGCTCCCACGTCTGGTTCTTCAAGGGCCTGCCCAGCCGCATCGGCTATTTGCTCGATATCTCCATGCGCGATCTCGAGCGCATCCTCTATTTCGAAGCCTTCGTCGTCGTCGATCAGGGCGAAGTCGCCGTCCTGAAAGAGCGTCAGGTTCTTCAGGAAGAGGAATACCGCAAGCTCACCACCGAGTACCCCGGCCAGTTCCAGGCCAAGATGGGCGCGGAAGCCATCAAGGAACTCCTGCGCCGCGTGGAGGTCGACAAGCTTGCCGACGATCTCCGCGAAAAAATGAAGGCCGATCCTTCCCTCCAGAAGCGCATCAAGTACGCCAAGCGCCTTAAAGTGCTCGAAGCTTTCCGCAAAAGCGGCAACAAGCCTGAGTGGATGATTCTCGACGTGATCCCGGTGCTTCCGCCGGAACTGCGCCCGCTTGTGCCTCTCGATGGCGGCCGCTTCGCCACTTCCGACCTCAACGACCTCTATCGCCGCGTCATCAACCGCAACAACCGCTTGAAGAAGCTCATGGAACTGCGCGCGCCCGACGTCATCGTCCGTAACGAAAAGCGCATGCTCCAGGAAGCCGTGGACGCTCTGTTCGACAACGGCCGCCGCGGCCGCGTTCTGCGTGGCACCAACAACCGCCCGCTCAAGTCCCTCAGCGACACCCTCAAGGGCAAGCAGGGCCGTTTCCGCCAGAACCTCCTCGGCAAGCGCGTCGACTACTCCGGCCGCTCCGTCATCGTCGTCGGCCCGGAACTCAAGCTCAACCAGTGCGGTCTGCCCAAGAAGATGGCGCTCGAGCTCTTCAAGCCCTTCATCTATCACAAACTCGAAGCCCAGGGCCACTGCACCACCATCAAGCAAGCCAAGGAAATGGTCGAACAGCAGGAATCCGTCGTGTGGGACATCCTCGAAGATGTCATCCGCGAACATCCCGTGCTGCTCAACCGCGCCCCGACCTTGCACCGCTTGGGCATTCAGGCTTTCGAGCCCACCCTCGTCGAAGGCAAGGCCATCCGTATTCACCCGCTCGTCTGCACCGCCTTCAACGCGGACTTCGACGGCGACCAGATGGCCGTGCACATTCCGCTCTCTCCGGAATCCCAGGTCGAAGCGTCTGTGCTCATGCTCAGCTCGCGCAACATTCTTTCTCCGGCCCACGGTCTGCCTCTCGCCGTGCCCTCGCAGGACATGGTTCTCGGTATCTATTACCTCACCAAGTCCAAGCCCGGCGCCAAGGGCGAAGGCCGGGTGTTCGGCTCCACCGAAGACGTTGTTCTCGCGCTCGAAGCGGGCGAAGTCGAACTGCTCACGCCGGTCCGTCTGCGCTACTCCGGCGAGCTCATCGATCTGACCACCGCTTACGACACGCAGGACGTCACGCACACCGAACCCGTGCGCATGGAACGCCAGTTCGTCCAGACCACTGTCGGCCGCGTTATCTTCAATTCGCACCTGCCCAGGCAGATGCCCTACATCAACGGCTTGCTCAAGAAAAAGGGCGTGCAGCAGCTCGTCTACTACGCCTACTTGCGCTTCGGTCTCGAAGCCACCGTGGAACTGCTCGACCACTTGAAGGCGCTCGGCTTCACCTACGCCACACGGTCCGGCATCTCCATCGGCATCGACGACATGCTCATCCCCAGCGACAAGTACAAGCTCGTCGAAAACGCCGAAAAGGAAGTCGTCAAGGTTCAGCAGCAGTACCTCGACGGCGCCATCACCAACGGCGAACGCTACAACAAGGTCATCGCCATCTGGGGCGACGTTACCGAAAAAGTTGCCGACGAAATGTTCAAGGCCCTGGAAACCCAGGACCGCGAAGGCAACATCAACCCCGTTTACATCATGGCCGACTCCGGTGCCCGCGGTTCCAAGCAGCAGATCCGCCAGCTTTCCGGTATGCGCGGCTTGATGGCCAAGCCCTCCGGCGAAGTCATCGAAACTCCCATTACCTCCAACTTCCGCGAAGGCCTCACCGTGTTGCAGTACTTCATCTCCACCCACGGTGCCCGTAAAGGTCTCGCCGATACCGCTTTGAAGACCGCCGACTCCGGTTACCTCACTCGCCGTCTCGTCGACGTGGCGCAAGACGTCATCATCAACGAGCGCGATTGTGGCACTTCCGATGGCATCTTCGTCGAGCCCATTATCGAAGCGGGCGTGGAAGTCGAACCCTTGCGCGACCGCGTCGTTGGCCGCGTCTCTCTCGAGAAGATCAAGGACTTCGAAGGGAGCGTCATCGTCGACGTCAATCAGGAAATCACCGAAGAACTGGCCAACGCCATTCAGGCTGCCGGTATCGAACGCGTCCGCATCCGTTCCGTGCTCACCTGCGAATCCCGTCGCGGTGTTTGTGGCCTCTGCTATGGCCGCAACCTCGCCACCGGACGCATGGTCGAGCTCGGCGAAGCGGTCGGCGTCATCGCCGCGCAGTCCATCGGCGAACCTGGCACCCAGCTCACGATGCGCACGTTCCACATTGGCGGTGCGGCCACCCGCGTCAGCGAGCGCTCCACCCTCGAGGCCAAGAACAACGGCATCGTCAAGTTCGTTGATCTGCGCCATGTGGAAGGCCGCGCCGGCGCGCGCATCGCCATGAACCGTTCCGGCCTGATCGTCATTCTCGACGAAAAGAACCGCGAAAAGGAACGCTACCACGTCGTTTACGGCGCGCGGCTCCGCGTTGCCGATGGCGATTCCGTCAACCACGGCCAGATCCTCGCCGAATGGGATCCGTTCACCTTCTCGATCCTGACCGAAACCGCGGGCTCCGTGAAGTTCGACGATCTCCGTCCCGGCCTCACCATCGAAGAGCAGGTCGACGAAGTTACCGGCCTCTCCCAGCTCGTTGTCACTCTGCCGCCGGGCGATGAAAAGCATCAGCCCGCCATCTTGGTCCGCGATTCTTCCGGCAAGGTCCGCAAGAAGTACCTCATGCCCTCCCGCGCCCACTTGATGGTCCAGGATGGCGATGAAGTCCAGGCCGGAGACGTGCTCGCGAAGATCCCGCGCGAAACCACCAAAACCAAGGACATCACCGGTGGTCTCCCGCGCGTCGTCGAACTCTTCGAAACCCGCAAGCCCAAGGACCCCGCCGTCATCTCGGAAATCGACGGCACCGTCCGCTACGGCGAAATCGCCAAGGGTATGCGCAAGATCTACGTCGAAAACGAAGATGGCAAGACCTCCAAGGAATACGCCATCCCGCGCGGCGTTCACATCAACGTTCAGGAAGGCGAGCATGTCCGCGCTGGTGAAGCGCTTATCGACGGCCCGCTCAACCTCCACGACCTGCTCGCGGTTCTGGGCGAGAAGTACACCCAGGCCTACCTCGTCAACGCCATTCAAGAGGTTTACCGCCTGCAGGGCGTCAACATTAACGACAAGCACATCGAAACCATCAGCCGTCAGATGATGCGCTGGGTCAAGGTCGAAGACGTCGGCGACACCACGTTCCTCCTCGAAGAACAAGTGGACAAGTTCCGCTTCCGCGAAGAGAACGACCGTGTCATCGCCGAAGGGGGCCGCCCCGCTACCGGCCGTCCGCTGCTCCTTGGTATCACCAAGGCGTCGCTCTCCACAGACTCGTTCATCTCCGCCGCCAGCTTCCAGGAGACCACTCGCGTGCTCACCGAAGCTGCCGTGGCAGGCAAGGTGGACTACCTCCGCGGCTTGAAGGAAAACGTCATCATGGGCCGCCTCATCCCCGCCGGCACTGGTCTCGAACACTACCGTGCCATCCAGCTACTGACGGAAGTGCCCATCCCGGCTCCTGTCGAAGAGCTGCCCGAAGCTTCCGAATTCGCCGTCGACGACGCAGCGGGCTTGGAATTCCTCGGTGGTAAGGACGAAGAAACCGAAGCCGACGCCGCCACCGAAGGCCAGGACTAACGCAACCTGCGCGTGGGGGGGACCGTAATTCGTGCCCACCTTCGCCACACACAGAAACTCTCA